>Ga0066709_100004947_pt1 | contig 10812 bp, 11 predicted proteins | sample GraSoiAngelo_158_FD_79665 | JGI IMG/M metagenome (GOLD analysis project Ga0066709, IMG submission 79665) | Grasslands soil microbial communities from the Angelo Coastal Reserve, California, USA - 14_1009_16_30cm | ecosystem: Environmental > Terrestrial > Soil > Grasslands | place: USA... | reverse complement strand
TCGCCGGCTTCAACCTCACGTCGCGGCTGACCGACGCTCTGAAACCAGGCGCCGAAGGCGCCGATGCTCCTCGATGCGGATGTATCCCTTGTTGCGAGCAATATCGATCGCCTGCATGGCGAGATCGTCCCGCAAGCCGTTGCCGAGAGCGCCCTCGATAGCGCACGTCGGTGTGACCACCGGGATGCCGTAGAAGGTCACGATCTCTTCGGGCCGCAGGTCAGCGCGGTGCAGGGCATACAACTCCGGGATTCTCCGTCGAACCCGGTGACTCTTCGGAACTGTGATGTGAATTCGGTCCGGATTGACGTCCCCCAGGCCCAGGAGCTCAAGGGCAGATTCGTGCGAGAGGACACCACGCGTGCCGACGGGCCACATCGTTGCAGCCACGTATTGATCGTGAGGCGATGGCGGAAACTGTGCAAGACGGTAGACGCCGCGATGCACCTGATCGATCTGTCCGCGGGCGGCCATCTTCGTGATCGCGCCGTGACGGATACCGACGGAGGCGGCTTCGCGCGCGGTGAAGTACCCGTTCTGGTCTTCAGCGAGAAGGTAGAGACGCCGCAGCGCGCGACCGGCCATCGGGACAGTTTACGGCATTTCGCCGTAATTTGTCCAGATCGGCGCAGATATTTTGCGGCGTAACGCCGCAGTTTATCCATCGACAGGTACGAGCCGGCGGCTGACGAAGACCTCCGTTCGATACGGGAACGAGAACGGCGCCTCGTAGCGCTTGCCCACGGCGTGGACCCGTGCGAGCAGCTCGGCTCGCTCGTCGTCAGGGAGGAGCGCGACGAAGCTGATCGACGCGATCCGCTCGACGAGGCCGTCGGCGTCGAACCACTGCTCGTGCGTGAACTCGGCCTGCTCGAGCGGCCCGAACGCCCCTTGCGGGAAGTGCTCGGTCGCTGCGAACGCGCGGACCCGCGGCGCCCCGGCCGTGTGCGGCTCGAGGAGCGCGTCGAGCTCCTGATGGATCCGAGCCCGCGCATCGCGGACGTTCCAGACGAGGCCGAGCGCTCCGCCGCGCTTGAGCACGCGGGCGAATTCCTCGAGCGCATCCGGCACGTCGAACCAGTGGAACGCGGCGGCGACGGTCACGGCGTCCACAGAGCTGGCTTCCAAGGGCAGCGCCTCGGCCGTCCCCTCGAGCGCCTCGACCTCCGTGACCGCCTCCTGCAGGACCCGGCGCATCTCTGCGAACGGCTCGACCGCGACCACGCGAGCGCCCGTGCCGACGAGCGCCCGCGTGAGCTTTCCCGTGCCGGCCGCGACGTCGACCACAGTGCGGCCCGGACGCAGGTCGAGCCGCTCCGCGAGCCACGCGACCGCGGCGGGCGGGTACTCCGGCCGCGCGCGTTCGTACGTGTCGGCGGCGCGAGCGAACCCGCGTGCTTGCCGAGGCACCTTCATCGCGCGTCGGCGACGAACACCTCTGTCCAGCAGCGGAAGCGGACCGGCTCGCCGAAGCCCTGTAACGCCTCGCGGATCCGCTCGAGCACCGCTTCGCGTTCGGCTTCGGGCAGGGATGCCACGAGGCTCGTCGTCCCTTCCCGCTGCACTGCGTGCTCGAGCTCGAGCTCCTCCTCGTAGGGAAAGCGGCGCTCCTCGATCGGCCCGAAGAGCGGCGAGGAGGCCAACGGCTTCGCCCACTCTCCCGTGTGATAGGGCGTAGGCGAGCGGATCGACGCGAGCACACGCTCGACCGCCGCGTAGCTCGCATGGTCGGGATCCCAGCGGTTCCAGAGGAGCGCGAGCGCGCCGCCAGGGCGCAGGACACGACGGATCTCGCGAAGCGCTTCCGCGAACCGGAACCAGTGGAAGGCCTGCGCCACGGTGACGGCGTCGACCGAAGCTTCCTCGCAAGGGATGGCCTCCGCGGTCCCGGCGAGCACCTCGACGCCCGTGACGGCCCGCTCGAGCTCGGCGCGCATCCCGTCGACCGGCTCGACCGCGATCACGCGCGCCCCCGAGGGTACGAGGAGCCGCGTCAGCTTCCCAGTGCCGGCGCCGAGATCGAGGACCGTCCTCCCGGCTCGCAGGCCGAACCGCTCGACGAGGTACTCGACCGCCTCGGCTGCGTAGCTCGGTCGGAAGCGCTCGTAGCATGCGGCGCCGGATCCGAACGCGGTGGCCGCAACGGGGTGAACGCTCAGTACGCGCCGCGCCGGGCCAGCACGGCGGGAATCGTCTTGGCCAGGATCTCCATGTCGAGCCAGATCGACCAGTTCTCCAGGTAGTAGAAGTCCATCCGGACGAGGTCGTCGAAGGAGAGCTCGATCCGGCCGGAGACCTGCCAGAGCCCGGTCATTCCGGGCAGGACGAGGTAGCGCTTGCGGTGCCACGGCTCGAGCTGGACGTAGTCGCGGATCGGGAGCGGCCGTGGGCCGACGAGGCTCATCTCGCCGCGGAGGACGTTCAGCACCTGCGGCACCTCGTCGAGCGAGTACTTGCGCAGGATCCGCCCGATCGGCGTCACGCGCGGGTCGTTCTTGATCTTGAACAGCGGCCCCTGCGCCTCGTTGGCGGCCTCGAGCGCGCCCTGCCGATCGGCCGCGTCCGCGTACATCGTGCGGAACTTCTGCATCCCGAACTCGCTCTCACCGACTCCGACTCGCCGGTCGCGGAAGAGGACCGGGCCGCGCGAGGTGAGCTTGATCGCCGCGGCGATCGCGAGCCAGAAGGGCAGCCCGAGCACGACGACGAGCAGGCTCACGCTCAGGTCGAACGCGCGCTTCGCCGCCCACTGCGCGCCGGCAAAGGCCGGCGGTCGGAGCTCGAAGAGCGGCACGCCCTGGCCGGGGACGTAGTCGCCGCGCTGCGTCAGGAGCTCGGTCGTCTTCGGCGCGATGCGGACCTTCACCCCGCGCCGGTGCGCCTCCTCCGCCATGTCGAGCAGCTCGCGCTCCGCGAAGTCGGAGTCGGTCACGATCAGCTCGTCCACGGAGTGGCGACGAAGGACGTCGGCCAGGGCCTCCGGCGGCCCGAGCACGGGCAAGCCGACGCCCTCGGCGTCGGGGGCGACGGCGCCGAGGAACTCGTAGTCGATCCCGCTGCGCCCAACGCCGAGCGTCCGGCGGAGATGTGCGACGTTCTCGCCCTTCCCCACGAGGACTGCGCGCCGGCGGGCGCCCGTCAGGCGCAGCACGTCCTGCGTGACGATGTCGTAGCTCGCCCGGAAGAGGCCGACGAGGAGCGCCGTGATCGCGAGCGCCGTCGGGGCGAGCGTGTACGTGTGGAAGCGATAGCCCGTCCCGAGGCCGAACGCGAGCGCCAGCACCGTGACGAGCGCGAGCGAGCCGACCACGCGCCCGGGGCCGCCGCGGAACTCGCGCGCGGAGTAGAGCCCGTTGCGCCAGAAGACGAGGAGCAGCACGAGCATCAGGAACGGGAGCCAGGTCGTCTCGGCCTTCCACGGGACGCCCCACAAGACGCTGTGCTCGTAGTAGAGCCAGCGCAGGACGAGCGCGATGTAGAGGCCGAGTGCAAGGCCGGCGAGGTCGAGGAAGACGAGCGAGGCGATGCTCGCGCCGCGGCGTGCGAGAGCGCGCAGGGGGCTTCGAGCGAACCCGAACGCGCGCTCGCGCCGGATGTCGGCGGGAGCCGGGGCGGAGAGCTCGGCGTCGTCGGGGTCGCCGTCGGCTGGGGCCGCGTCGGCGGTGAGCAGGGGCTTGGCCAACCGTGAGATTCTACGGTCCGTGAGCCTGGAGAGCTTCGACCGGGTCCCGCTCCTCTTCGGGCCTTCCCCGCTCCATCCTCTCCCGAGGCTCGCCGAGCACCTCGGCGGGCGGGTCGAGATCTGGGCCAAGCGCGAGGACTGCAACTCCGGGCTCGCGTACGGTGGCAACAAGACGCGCAAGCTGGAGTACCTCGCGGCCGAGGCTCTTGCGCAGGGATGCGACACGCTGGTTTCGATCGGCGGCGTCCAGTCGAACCACACGCGCCAGGTCGCCGCGGTCGCGGCCCACCTCGGCCTCCGCTGCGTCCTCGTGCAGGAGCACTGGGTCGAGTGGCCCGACGACGGCTACGAGAAGGTCGGGAACATCCTGCTCTCGCGGATCATGGGCGCCGACGTCCGGCTCGACCCGGCCGGCTTCGACATCGGCCTTCGGCCCAGCTGGGAGGAGGCGCTCGCATCGGTGGTCGAGCGCGGCGGGAAGCCCTACGCGATCCCGGCGGGCGCGTCCGATCACCCGCTCGGCGGGCTCGGGTTCGCTCGCTGGGCGGACGAGGTGGCGGAGCAGGAGCGCGAGCTGGGCGTCTTCTTCGACACGATCGTCGTCTGCTCGGTCACCGGCTCCACGCAGGCCGGGATGATCGCGGGCTTCGCCGCACAGGAGCGGCCGCGGAAGGTGCTCGGGATTGACGGCTCGGCCACCGTCCCTCAGACGTGGGCCCAGATCGCGCGGATTGCGCGCTCTACGGCCGCGGCGATCGGGCTCGCACGCGAGCTCGAGGACGACGAGATCGTCCTCCTCGACGAGTGGCACGCGGGCACGTACGGGATCCCGGATGCGAAGACGATCGACGCGATCCGGCTCTGCGCGCGGCTGGAGGGCGTGCTCACCGACCCTGTCTACGAGGGGAAGTCGATGGCGGCGCTGATCGATCTCGTCAGCTCCGGCCGGATCGAGCCCGGCTCGCGGGTGCTGTACGCCCACCTCGGCGGCCAGCCCGCGCTGAACGCCTATGCGGGCGCCTTCTCGTAGACGGCTTCGAACGGCGTCTCGGCCGCGTCCGCGAGCTCGCGCCGGAGGGTGTCGAGGTCCGTGGGCCGCGCGCGGAAACGGCCGAGGACGGCGAGCGCGGCTTGGAGCGCCCTCCGCCGGAGCGGCTCCAGCAGGTCCGTGTCGTGGAAGTAGACATGGATGACGGACGCCGTGAGCCGACCGGCGAGGCCGCGCGCGAGCATCCCGAGCGAGTGCGTCGAGGGCAGCTCGAGTAGGCGCGCGCCGCTTGCGAGGACGAGGTTCGTCGGTCGATCAGTGCCTAGCCGGGCTGCGCCTGCCGGGAGGTAGCTCGGTCGAAAGGCCGTCGCCGTACAGTCGGCGAGGCCCGCGGCCGCGAGCGCTTCGGCCACGTCCTCGTCGATGTACCAGCCTCCACCCGCGAAGAGCGTCGGCTCGAGATCTCGCTCCCGTAGCCAGGCGAGCTCCCGCCGCACTCGTTCGGCGGGATCGCCGACGGTCGGCCGAGCGTGGCTCGGCGAGGTCCAGTGCGTATGCAGGCCGAACGGTCCGCGGGCGGCGGCGGCACGAGCCCGCTCGAGCCAGCGCACCTCGTCCTCGTTCGCCTCGGGATCCGGCGGGCGCGTGAGGGCCGCGATCGCGAACCCGCCCGGGCGCGCGGCCTGGAGACGTGAGAATGCCGCCCAGACGCGGTCGTCAAGGGGACGCTCGACGTGGCACGAGACTGCGGCGGGAGGACGGGCGGGCATCGGGGGATAGAACTACCCTTTCGGGCTCTGGCGCGCCGCTCCTCATACCTGCTGCTCGTGGCGCTCGCGGCGCTGCCGCGCCTCGCTGTCCTCCTCCACGAGCGAGGCACGATCACGTCCGCGTACGTCGACAAGGGCTCGGACTTCGCGCGGACGTTCCTCGCGAGCGGGACGTACGGGTTCATCCCGGGGCGGCCCTCTGCGTACACGCAGCCGCTCTACGGCTTCTTCCTCGTCCCGCTGTACTGGATCTTCGGGCGGTCGTGGGTGGTCGTGGGGCTGGCGCAGATCGCGGTGGCCGTCGCGACGGCGCTGCTCGTCTACGAGATCGGCCGGCGCTTCGTCTCGCGGCGGGCGGGCCTCGTCGCGGCCGCGGTCGCGACGCTGCACCCGTACCTCGTCTGGCACGACGTCCACATGAACCGCGAGATCCTCGACGAGCTGCTCGCGGCGGCGATCGTGCTGCTCACGCTGCTCGTCGCTGAGCGGCTGTCGCTCTCGCTCGCCGTGGGACTCGGCGCGGCGCTCGGGCTCGCCGTGCTCGGGAACGTGCGACTCGTCGTGCTGCCGGTGCTGATCGCAGCGTTCCTCGTCGTGCTCGGCCGGCGCGCAGCGGTCGTGCCGGCGGTCGTGGCGGTGGCCGTCTCCGCGCTCGTCGTCGCGCCCTGGGTCGTGCGGAACCAGGTCTCCGTAGGCTGCTTCACGCTCACGACCGACGGCCGCGCCCTCTGGAAGGCGAACAACCCGAACACGCTGCGGACGCTCGAGAGCGGCAAGTGGATCGACGACGTGCCGGGAATCCCGGGGGCGCCGCCGACGCCGCAGGACGCGGGCGCGGTTTACCGCCAGACCGGTCACGCACCGCCGCCGGCGGACGAGTGCGCGCAGATGCACTACTACCGGCACCTCGCGTTCACGTTCATCCGCGAGCATCCGGGCGAGAAGGCGAAGCTCGCGGGGCTCGGCGCGCAGTGGCTGTGGCAGCCGTCGGTGACGAGAACGGAGGGCCGCCGCGGCGCCGGGTCGAGCCTCGACGTCGGCCGGACGGTCGTCGAGCCGCTCTTCATGATCGTGCTGTACGCGCTGGCGGCGATTGGCGTGTTCCTCGTCCCGCGACGCCTAGCGGCGCTTGCGGCGCTCCTCCTCGTCTACGACACGCTGACCGCGATGCTCTTCGCGGGCGAGACGCGCTACCGCGTGCCGTGGGACTTCCTGATCGCCCTGCTGGCCGCCACGGCAGCGCTGCGAATCGTGGAGCTCGTCCGAGCGCGGCTCTCGCCAGGAACTGCGCCGTCGGGCGCAACCGCGTCCAGGTAGGCGCGATAGAGCAACTCCGTCCGATCGATCGACCGCGTCTCCTGAAAGTGCTCCTCTGCCCGCCGCCGGCCCGCCGCGCCCATCTCTGCCGCCCGCTCCGGATCGCGCGCGAGCTCGACGATCGCCCGCTGCAGCGGCTCGATCTCCGCGGGCGGCACGAGCAGGCCCGTCTCGCCGTGGCGGACGATGTCGCCGAGACCTCCGATCGCAGCGGCGATCACCGGCCGGGCCCGCTCCATCGCCTCGAGCGCGACCATCCCGAAGCCCTCTCCGAGCGAGGGCACGACGACGATCGACGCGCGGTCGATCGCCCGCTGCACCGGGACGACGTGGCCGAGGAAGCGAACGGAGCCGTCGAGCCCGAGCTCCTTCACGAGCGCCCGCAGCGCCGGCTCGAGCGCGCCGCGGCCCGCCAGCTCAAGCTCGAGGTCCGGCACCTCCTCCCGTGCGGCAGCCACCGCGCGCAGCAGCACGACGTGTCCCTTGATCGGGATCAGCCGCCCGATGCAGAGGAGCCGCGGCGGAGAGGCGACGTACGAGGGCGCGGCGCCGTCGACCGGGATTCCATAGTGGACGATCTGGAAGCCCCGCTCCGAGAAGCCCTCTGTCTCGGCGAGGTAGCGCGCCAGGCCGCGGGAGATCGCGATGTGGACGTGCGCGAGGCTCGCGACGGCGCGGTCGGCGAGGGCGAACTCGCGTCCCTCGCGGAACTCGTTGAAGCCGTGCTTCGTCGAGAACCGGAGGGGTACGCGGGCCAGCGTGCCGGCCAGCTGGCCGTACACGTCGGCGTGCACGAGGTGCGTGTGTAGCAGCGCGGGCCGGTGCCGCCCCAGGTAGCCCGAGAGCTGGAGGAATGCGATCGGGTCGACGTCGGCGCGAAGCGGAATCGTGTCGAGCGGCACTCCGCGCTCCCGCAGCTCGTCCGCGAACTCCCACGCGCCGGCCTCATGCTCGTGCAGCATCAGCATCCGCACGTTCCATCCGCGCTCGCGCAGCCGCGGCAGGAGCGAGAGGAGATGGGCCTCCGAGCCGGAGATGCCGGCCACCTTCTGCATGTGGAGGATGAGGTCGCTCATCGAAGTCCAGCCGCGCTCAGGATGCCCTCGGCCCACGACTCCACGGAGTGTGCCTCGTCGACGCGGCCGCGCAAGGTATGACCGAGCCGGCTCCGCTCGGCCGTGCCGAGCGCCGCGAACGCGCGCAGCCGCTCCGCGAGCTCTGCCGAGTCGTCCTGCGCGAACCGCAGCTCGGGCTCGAGGAGCGAGTCGAAGACGGGGTTCGAGGCGATCACCGGCACGCAGCTCGCCGCCGCCTCGTAGACGACCTTGTCCGGAGCGCCGGCGCGCATGTTGTTCACGAGCAGGTCGTTCTGCGCGAGGAGGCCGGGCACCTGCGCGCGAGGAACGGCATCCTCCAGGTGGACGCGCCCCACGAGGCCGTAGTGCGCCGCAAGCCGCAGGAGCTCGAGCCGGTGCCCCCGCTCGTAATCCGTCAGCGCCGGCCCGTGGACGAGCAGACTCGCCTCGTCGACTTGGGCGACAGCGCGGAGCACTGTCTCGAGCCCCTTCGCCGGCGAGTAGCGGCCGAGGGCCAGGACGCGCAGCATGTCGAGCTCGCGCGCCTCCACGCACGCGAACTCCCCGAGATCGATCCCGTGTCCGATGGCCCGCACCTTCCGCGAGGGGAACGGAAACGAGCGCTCGTCGACGCTCGCCACCGCCGACGATGCCCGTTCGGCCAGGCGGAGCAGGCGGCTGTCGCGCCAGTGGGTGAACCAGAGGACGATGGGGATCCGGAGCGGCCGGGCGAGCGGCGCGGCGAGCACGGCGTAGATCGGGCACATGTGCGCGACGACCGCGCCGCCGCGGAGGCCGCTCAGCTCGGCCGCGACGGCAGCCTCGAACCGCGCCCCGCGACCCGCCTTCGCCCGCGACCGAAACGTGCGGACGCGGCAGTTCGCCGGCAGCGCCTCGGGAACCACGCCGTCCGCGAGCACGACGAGCTCGTCCACCCGGGCCGCGAGCGCACGAACCTTCGGCACCGTCGCCGCGAGTGCCGGGTGAGCCGGATCGACCTGCTGCGTGACGAAGACGAGCTTCGCGCTACTCGCCCCACCAGTCGTGGAGGAGCTCGGCCTCCCCGCTCGGGCCCGCGCCGAAGACGAGCAGCTCCATCCCTTCCGGCCCAGCCTCGAACCCGCGGCCGGTCTGCGGGGCGACGCGGACGGCATCCCACTGCTCGAGCTCGTGGACGCCGTCCTCGAGCTTCACGCGGCCACTCCCCGAGACGACGACGTAGGTCTCCTCCTGCTCGGCGTGGCGATGGCCGAACGGGCCGCGAAAGTTCGGCGCGAGGCGCTGGTAGCTGATGCCCGACCGCTCGGCCTCGAGCGGCTTCCGCCCGAACCGCGCCTCCATGTCGGGCGCGTAGCCGAACGCATGGGCCGAGTCCTCGATCTGCTTCAGATTCGCGATCTTGTAGTCGCTCACGCCGGGATTCTAGGCCGCTCGTTTCGGGCTGACCGGCCACCTCGGCCACGCCCCCGGGGTCTGACCCCCTTGTGGAGCGCAGCGCCCGTCGACGCGGGCGCGCGTTAACGAGCGAACGGCCTGGCTGCGCCCTTGATGTCCGCTTGGTCCAGGTCCGAGGGTCTGACCCTCGGCTTCGCCCAAAGGGACGCGTCGCGCCGATTCGGGCGGCCGATCCGGCCACGTCGGGGGTCAGACCCCCGGGCGTGACCGCAAACGCCATTTGCTCAAAAGAAGTCGAAGTCGCCGAGCGTGAAGTGCCACGCGGCCGGGTCGGGGTCGAGCCGCCCGTCCGGGTTCAGGACCTTGCCCACGAAGCGAATCTTGCGATTCGTCGGCAGGAAGCCCGCCCGCAGGAACGACCGGCGCTGCTCCCACTGCCTCGGCGGAAGCGCGATCAGCGCGTCCGCGTCGAGCTCCGAGGCCGCGCGGCGCAGCAGCGCCACCCGCTCGGCGTGGGCGACGGGCTTGCTGACGAGGTCGGCGAGGAAGCCGCTCGAGACGCCCTGCTTGACGGTGTGCCCGACGATCGCGACCGCCCTGAGACGGCCGTCGCGGTACGCGCCGAAACGGCGGTACGTCCGCGGCGTGTCGGCGTAGCGCCAGTTCAGGAACTGCGCGTCCCGGATGACGTGGTTGCCGTACGAGGGCGCGGCCGCGCGCCAGACCTCGTCCACCTCCGGCGGGAACCGCTCCAGCGGCTCGACGCGCACGGCGCCCTCGGCTCCCGCCCCCGAGGCCGGCCGAAGCCCGCCGATCGGGCTCGGCCGCCGCGCGAAGTAGCGGACGACCCCAGCAGCACGCAGCGGACGCGCCCACACCCGCCGGCCGGGCAGGTCGATCCAGCCGAGGCGCCCGACGAAGATGCGGTGCGACGCCGCATTCGGGAATGTGATCGTGATCGGCGATCCGTCCGCGGTCGCCTCGCGCTCGTTCGACAGCTCGAGCTCGGAGAAGATCCCCTGCCGGCGGTACGGCGCCTCGGTCGCGACGTGCACCGGGATCGCCACCTCGCGCTCGGCGCCTTCGAGGATCATCCGGAAGAAGCTCATCGCGGCCACGCCCACAACGCGGTCGCCGTCGACGCCGAGCGAGATCAGCTTCCGCCCGACAGGGTTCCGGTCGAACCACCAGTCGAACTCCGCGTCGTCGATGTGCGACCGCCCGACTCCGTGCATCACCTCGAAGAAGCCGGCGCGCAGCTCCGGGCGATAGAGCTCGACCGTGAACGAAGCCACTACTACTTCGACGAGGTGCCGAGCGCAGCGTTGAACGCGCGCCTAGCGTACGTCCCCGCGACCGTGTCCTTGACCGCGATCAGGTCGCACGCGCCCTGGAGCACGAGCTCGAACGTGCGCGGCGGGTACGGCTCCACGTTGTAGCGGCGCAGCCGGAAGCGGTCGCTGCGCGGGCCGTTCGCGCCGGAGACGGACGTGAAGCCGAGCTCGTAGCCCGCCTGCCGGACGAGGCTCAGATGGACGGGCTTGTAGTGCGCCTCGGACCCCTTCACGTACGCGAACGCCTCGA
>Ga0066709_100004943_pt1 | contig 10817 bp, 8 predicted proteins | sample GraSoiAngelo_158_FD_79665 | JGI IMG/M metagenome (GOLD analysis project Ga0066709, IMG submission 79665) | Grasslands soil microbial communities from the Angelo Coastal Reserve, California, USA - 14_1009_16_30cm | ecosystem: Environmental > Terrestrial > Soil > Grasslands | place: USA... | reverse complement strand
TGCGCCCGAGCCTCCCGTCGACGCCGTGCACGACTTTCCGGACGTGGTGGGCGAGACCCAGCCGCGTCTCCTGATCGAGCCGATCTCCAGCGAGAACCCCGACCAGCCGAGTCTCTTCGACGTCGGCACGGTGGAGACACACGAGGAATATCAGCTGCCCGACCGCAAGATCCTGCACCGCTCGTCGGCGGCGAACGAGGTCTCGAGCGACGTCGCGCAACGCACGGCCACGGCGCTCGTGCAAACGCTCGCGCACTTCGGCGTCGACGCGACGATCAGCGGCCAGATCTCGGGTCCGCGCGTCACTCGCTACGAGCTGCAGCTTGCACCGGGGACGAAGGTTTCGAAGGTGGCCGCGCTCAAAGACGATCTCTCGTACGCGCTCGCGACCACGGAGATCCGCATCCTGGCGCCGATCCCTGGGAAGCAGGCCGTCGGCGTCGAGCTCCCGAACCTCTCGCCGAACCTCGTCACGCTCGGCGACATCTTCGACGACCTGCCGGCAACGGCGAGCCCACTGGCGGTGTGGCTGGGCAAGGACATTTCGGGGACCGCGGTCTGGACCGACCTCGCGCGCATGCCGCACCTCCTGATCGCCGGCACGACCGGCTCGGGCAAGTCCGGCTGCATCAACACGCTCCTGACCTCCGTGCTGCTGCGGTCGACTCCGGACGAGGTACGCATGATCCTCATCGATCCGAAGCGAATCGAGCTCGGGTTCTACGAGTCGATCCCGCATCTCCTGACGCCCGTCGTCTCGAGCCCGAAGCAAGCGTCGGCCGCGCTGACGAACGTCGTCGCCGAGATGGAGCGCCGCTACGAGAAGCTCTCCGCCGTCCGCGCGCGCAACCTCGCCGAGGCGAACCGGACGATGCGGCAGCGCGGGGAGCAGGCCCTGCCGTATCTCCTCGTCGTGATCGACGAGCTCGCCGACCTGATGATGATCTCGCCGCAGGAAGTGGAAGACGCCGTGATTCGCCTCGCCCAGAAGTCGCGCGCAGTCGGCATCCATCTCGTGCTCGCGACACAGCGCCCGTCGGTGGACGTGATCACCGGGATGATCAAGGCGAACGTCCCGTCTCGGATCGCGTTCGCCGTCTCGTCGCAGACCGACTCCCGCGTCATCCTCGACCAGGCCGGAGCGGAGAGCCTCCTCGGCCAGGGCGACATGCTCTTCAAGCCGCTCGGAACCTCACGACTGCAGCGCGTCCAGGGCGCGTACGTCTCGGAGGAGGAGATCGCACTGGTCGTCGATCAGTGCCGCCACCAGCGCGAACAGGAGCTCGACGAATCGCTGCTCGAGCTGCCCGAGGTGTTCGCGGACGACGTCGACGCAGACGACGGGGAGTTCGACCCCGACGAGGATCCGCTGCTCGAAAAGGCGATCGAGATCGTCGTGCAGACGCAAACCGCCTCCGTCTCGCTCATCCAGCGCCGGCTTCGAGTCGGTTACACGCGTGCCGGCCGGCTGATCGACATGCTCGAGCGGCGAGGGATCATCTCGGGCTACGAGGGCTCGAAGCCCCGACGCGTGCTCGTCTCCGAGGGCGAGCACATCGCCTCTTGACGTCTAGCGTCGCGCGAGTCGGAGACCTTCGAGACCCCAGATGACGAACGCGCCCGTGCGGCGCGGTTCTTCCGCGAGGTCGAAGTCCGGCCAGTAACGCCGAAGCGCAGCCACGCTGGCCTCGAGCTCGACACGCGCGAGCGGCGCGCCGATGCAGACGTGGATCCCTCCGCCGAAGCCGATGTGCTGCGCTGCGTTCGGCCGGCCGACGTCGAACTCGTCCGGACGTTCGAAGACGCGCGGGTCGCGGTTCGCGGCGCCGAACAGCAGCGCGAGCTTCGAGCCGAGCGGAATCGAAACGTCGCCGATCGCGAAATCGTCCGCCAGCACCCAGCGCTCGAACAGCTGCAGGGGCGGATCGAAACGGATCATCTCTTCGCTCGCCGCCTGCGGCGCGACCTCGCCGGAGGCGACGCGCTGCCACTGCTCGGGATGGCGGGCGAAGGCCAGGGTGCCGTTACCGAGGGTGTTCACGGTCGCCTCGTGGCCGGCGTTCAGGAGCACGATCACCGTGCTCACGATCTCGTCCTCGGAGAGCCGCGCCCCGTCGACCCGAGCCTCGACGAGCGCTGTGACCATGTCGTCACGCGGTTTGGCTCGCCGTTCGCGGATCAGCTCGCGAACGTAGTCCTGGAACTCAGCTGCGGCACGGTTGGCAGCCGTGGCCGCCTCGACCGGGACGTCGAACTCGTACATCTTCACCATGCGGTGCGACCAGTCGAGCAGGTCGCGATGGCGGTCGAGTGGGACGCCGAGCATCCGGCAGATGACGGCGATCGAGTACGGCTGCGCGTAGTCGTAGAGCAGCTCCATCTCGCCGGCTTCGGCCAGCGGCTCGAGCAGCTCGCGCGCCAGGTCGTGTGCAGGCTCGCGGAGAGATTCGACACTGCGCGGCGTGAAGGCGGCGGCAACGAGCTTCCGCAGGCGAGTGTGATCCGGCGGCTCGAGCCAGAGCAGGCTCCAGCGCTCCGAGTCCCAGAAGGCCTGCCAGCGCGGATCGAGCGGCGGGCTGCCGATCGCATCCGGCGAGAGCACGTGACGGAAATTACGACCGAGCCGCCTGTCGCGGAGACAGCTCCGCACGTCGTCGTGGCGGGTGACGAACCAACGCTCGCGCCCAGCGTCGTAAAAGACGCGGGCATGCTCGCGCACGCGGTTCAGATCGGGATAAGGATCCAGGAGGAAATCGGGAGCGCCGGGGTCGAAGTCGAGCAGTTCCGTAAGCTCCATGTAAAGAAGGTAGCGCGTGCGCATCGTGCGCCCTAACCCGGTCTGCTTGGAAGCGTCTCATCCTTCAGAAGGGGTTCTGAGGGGAGTAGTCTTAGCGCGCCCCGGGTGGGCTGTTGACAACGCAAGAGGAGGGTTTTCTTGAGTACGAAGAGACTTACGGCAGGCGTGCTTGCCGTGCTGATGGCGGCCGCAGTGCTCGCGGCCTTGCTCCCGGCCGGAGGTAGCGCGCGGTCGGGTGCGACGTTCAAGGCGGCGTTGATCAGCGACGTCGGCCACTTCAACGACAAGAGCTTCAACCAGTCGCAGCTGGCGGGACTGAATCTGGCCAAGAGGAAGCTCAAGGTCCAGACGCTCGCGATCCAGTCGAACAACTCGAGCGACTACATTCCGAATCTCACGAGTGCGATCCGGCAGAACTCGAATCTCGTGATCTCAGCGGGATTCCTGATGGCCGGTGCGCTGCAGACCGTGGCCGCGCAGTTCCCTGACACGAACTTCGCGATTACGGACGACACGGTCTCGTCTGCGTTCGGTGACTTCAAGGGTGCCGACGTCCACAACATCGAGGGCCTGACCTACGCGACCCAGCAGAACAGCTACCTGATCGGTTGCATGGCCGCGATGGTGACGAAGGCGGCCAAGGGCAAGCAGGTCATCGGCGTGGTCGGCGGAATCAAGATCCCGCCGGTCGACGTCTTCCTGGCTGGTTACGAAGCCGGGGCGAAGAAGTGCGTGCCCAGTACGACCGTTCTCAAGGGCTACTCGCAGGACTTCGTCAAGCAGGATCTCTGCAAGAACGTGGCGGAGAACGAGATCCAAGGTGGGGCCCACGTGGTGTTCGCCGTCGCCGGCCTCTGCGGGCTCGGTGCCCTGAGCGCGGCCAAGGACCACGGCATCTGGGGCGTCGGCGTGGACCGTGACCAGTCATTCCTCGGGACGTACATCCTGACGAGCGCGGTCAAACGCGTCGACATCGGCGTGTTCAACGCGATCAAGGGCGCGAAGGCCGGGAAGTTCAAGGGCGGCTCGAACGCGGTGTTCAACCTGAAGAACAACGGCGTCGCCCTCGGCAAGATCAGCCCCAAGCTGAAGGGCAAGCTGCGCAAGCAGATCCTCGCCAAGGTCGCCGTGCTCCGGAAGCAGATCATCTCCGGGAAGATCAAGGTCCCGACGAGCGTCTCGTAATACGACGGCAGAAAACCGGATCGACGCGCGGGGCTTCGGCCCCGCTCGTCGTTTCCCGGCGCATAGAATCGCCGCCGATGGAAGCGGCTCCCGTTCTCGAGCTTCGTGGCATCACGAAGCGGTTTCCGGGCGTGCTGGCGAACGACCACGTCGACTTCGACCTGAGGCGCGGTGAGGTCCATGCCCTCCTCGGCGAGAACGGGGCGGGGAAATCCACGCTGATGAACATCCTCTACGGCCTCTACTCGGCCGACGAGGGCGAGATCGTCGTGAACGGCAAGCCGGTGACGTTCTCGTCGCCGCACGACGCAATCGCGCAGGGCATCGGGATGGTGCACCAGCACTTCATGCTGATTCCGGTGATGAGCGTCACGGAGAACATCGTCCTCGCGACCGAGCCGACGAAGGCAGGCGTCTTCCTCGACTACGCAGGAGCCCGCAAGCGGGTCGAAGAGATCTCGGAGCGCTTCGGCTTCGCGATCGCTCCCGATGCACGGATCCAGGACATCACCGTCGGCCAGCAGCAGCGAGTAGAGATCCTGAAGGCGCTCTACCGGAACGCAGACATCCTCATCCTCGACGAGCCGACTGCGGTGCTGACGCCGCAGGAGGCAACCGAGCTCTTCGCGATCCTGAAGGACCTCGTCGACGAGGGGATGTCGATCATCTTCATCAGTCACAAGCTGAACGAGGTGCTCGACATCGCCGATCGCATCACTGTGCTCAGGCGCGGCAAGATGATCGACACGATCCCGCGCGAGGGTGCGACCGAGGCCGGACTGGCGCGGTCGATGGTCGGGCGGGAGGTCCTCCTTCGCGTCGACAAGAAGCCGGCCTCGCCGGGGGAGACGCTGATGGAGGTCGAAGACGTTCGCGTCGTCGACGATCGCGGACTCGAGGCCGTGCGGGGCATCTCGTTCCACGTCCGGGCCGGGGAGATCGTGGGAATCGCGGGAGTCGACGGCAATGGACAGACCGAGTTGATCGACGCGCTGACCGGGCTTCGCCGGCCCGCCGGCGGACGCATCGTCATCGAGGGCCACGACCTGACGAACGCGAACGCCGACGCCCACCTCGAGGCCGGGCTCGGACACATTCCGGAGGACCGGCAGCGGCGAGGGCTCGTGCTCGAGTTCTCCCTGGCCGAGAATCTCGTCCTCCACGACTACGACAAGGAGCCGTACTCGCGCTTCGGGACGCTTTCTCCCCGCCGGATCTTCGATCGGGCGAGAAAGCTCCTGCGCGACTACGACGTGCGCGGTGGGAATCCGCGGACACCCGCCGGCGCGCTGTCGGGTGGAAATCAACAGAAGGTCGTGGTCGCGCGCGAGGTCTCGCGGAATCCCCGCGTGCTCATCGCCGCGCAGCCGACACGAGGTCTCGACGTGGGCGCGATCGAGTTCGTGCACCGGCAACTCGTCGCAGAGCGCGATGCGGGACGCGGCGTCCTGCTCGTATCGCTGGAGCTGGACGAGATCCTCTCGCTCTCGGATCGCATCCTGGTGATCTACGAGGGGCGCATCGCCGGCGAGTACTCCCCCGACGTGAGCGAGGAAGAACTGGGGATTGCGATGACGGGAGGCGGACGTGAGGAGGTCGCGGCGTGAAGCCGAACAGGCCTCCCGTCAGCGCGGGGGAAGGGTCCCGGGAAACCGGGAGGTTTCCCGCCTCTTTCTCCTCGCCGAACGCGGCGATCCCATCAGCGCGGGCGGGGAGGCGTCACCTGAAGAAGGGAGCTCGTGAGGGAAACATGGTTTCCCTCACGGGAGCGCGCTGTGCGCGCGACGCGATGACGGGAGGCGGACGTGAGGAGGTGGCAGCGTGAGCTCTGAGCCGGGGGGCGGTGGCGGCGACCTCCAGACTCCTCCGACCGGCGAGCCGCTCGCGGCCAACTCCACCGCGTACGCCCCGAGCGTCGCGGAGCGGCTCGAGATCTACCAGCGCGCGGGCGGCATCGTCACGCCGGTCATCACTGCGGTCTTCGCGTTCTTCATGGGCGGCATGGTCGTGCTGGCCACGGGCCACAACCCCTGGAAGGTCTACCAGGGCATCTTCACCGGTTCGGGCCTGAACTGGTTCTTCCACGTCGGTCACCACAGCATCACCGTGCCGTTCACGAGCCATCACGTTTGGTTCCCCTGGAACACGTCGATCCAGAGCAACGCGGCCTACAACCTGCAGCAGACACTGATCCTGACGACCACGCTGATCCTCACCGGGCTCGCGGTTGCGTTCGCCTTCCGCTGCGGCCTCTTCAACATCGGCGGACAGGGCCAGTACCTGATCGGCGTGATCACCGGCATCTGGATCGGGACGACCTTTCCGCACCTCGCACGAGGGCCGCACATCCTCCTCGCAATCGCCGTGGCGTCGGCGTGTGGTGCGGCCTGGGCCGCGATTGCAGGCTTCCTGAAGGCGACCACCGGCGCGCACGAGGTGATCACGACGATCATGCTCAACTGGATCGCCTACTGGATCGGCAGCTACCTGTTCGGCCAGGGCGGGCCGCTCCAGAACTCGACGAACCCGTCGGTCCCGGTCTCCGACAGCGTCGTCAACTCGGCGAAGCTGCCCGTGTTCTGGGGGAACGCCGCCCTTCAGGGACTGCACATCGGCTTCTTCATCGCGCTCGGTGCACTCGTCGCCTTCTGGTTCGTCCTCAACCGTACGACGCTCGGCTACGAGGTCCGCGCGGTCGGGTTCAACCCCGAAGCGGCACGCTACGGCGGCATCAGCGTCGCCCGGAACTACATCGTCGCGATGGCGATTGCCGGCGGCTTCGCCGGGCTAGCCGGTGTGCTCGACATGCTCGGGTATCAGTACCGCTTCGGCGTGCTCGACGTCCAGACGTCGCAGCTCGGTTTCATCGGCATCGCCGTCGCGTTGCTCGGCCGGAACAAGGCAGTCGGAGTCGCGCTCTCGGCGCTGCTCTTCGCATCGTTGCTCTACGGGACGTCGAGCCGCAGCATCGACCAGACCGTCCTCAAGCCGGAGCTGGCCGGGAACCTGACGCTGATGATTCAAGCGCTCGTCCTGCTCTTCGTCGGGGCAGACGTGCTGATCATGGCTCTGTGGCAAGCGCGCCGGCGTGTGCTGCCGCGCCGACTGAAACCCTCGCCCCCGGCGTCGGAGACCGCTTAGTGCCCCTCCAGCCATACAGGTCGGCTTCTGGAAGGGGCACTGATGGCCGTCAGGGCTGAGCCGCGCCCGCAGTGGCGCGGATTGACTCCAAGGGAGACGGGAGTGCTCGGCATCCTGCTGGGCTGCTTCGCCTTTCTGCTCGCGCTGCCTCCGATCAGCGCACGGGCGCCCTGGTGGCCTGCGCTGGCGGGCCTTGCGGCTATCGGCGCGGGGATCTGGGCGCTCACGAGCGGCGTCAAGCGGATCGGCTGGTTCGCAATCTCCGCGGGCATCCTCGGAACCGTCCTCGGAGTGCTCGCGACGAACACCGCCGCATCGAAGCTCGATTACGTCGTCTCGTGGACGCCGCTCTTCACCGCGATGTTCGCGTTTGCGACGCCCCTGACCTTCGCGGCGATCGGCGGCATGTTCTCCGAGCGGAGCGGGGTCGTGAACATCGGTCTCGAGGGGATGATGCTGACGGGCGCCTTCTTCGCCGTTCTCGGCGCCGACAAGCTGGGCAACTGGTCGCTCGGGCTGCTGTGCGCAGTCGTCGCCGGGGGCGTCGCGGCGCTCATCCACGCGTTCGTCTCGATTCATCTTCGCGCCGACCAGATCGTCAGCGGCACGGCGATCAACTTCCTCGCCCTGGGAGTAACGGGGTACTTCTTCATTCAGGTCTACGGCGACAACGGCACACCGGGCTCGATCTCACAGGTGCCGAACGTGAACATCCCGGGCATCGACCGCATCCAGTTCATCGGCGATGTCTTCGGCCATCTCAACCTGATGATCTGGCTGATGTTCGCGACGCTGATCGTCTCCTACATCGTCATGTTCCGGACGCCTCTCGGACTGCGTATTCGCTCCGTGGGCGAACACCCCCGAGCGGCAGACACCGTTGGCATCTCCGTGTACAAGACCCGCTATGGGGCGGTGATCCTCTCGGGCATGCTCTCCGCTCTCGGCGGTGCCTACCTCTCGATCGGGTTCCTCGGCTCCTTCAACGAGAACATGACGGCGGGCCGGGGCTTCATCGGTCTCGCGGCGCTGATCTTCGGCAACTGGCGCCCCTTCGGCGCCTTCGCCGCGGCACTCCTGTTCGGCTTCTCGACTGCACTGTCGTTCCGCCTGGCCGATCCGTGGCCGAGCCCTTCCGTCCTTTTCCAGGCGCTCCCGTACGTCTTGACGCTGATCGCTGTGGTAGGCGTGATCGGCCGATCGATCCCGCCCGCCGCGAGTGGCCGACCGTATCGCAAGCAGTAGCCGCCGAGCCTGGCTCGCGCTCCTGCTCGGTGTAGCGGGAGTTCTCGTCCTGCCTGCGGCGATCGAGGTCTCGAGACGTTCCAAGGCCGTCGGTCTACTGGACACGGCGTATGCGATTCCGCTCGCCTTCCTGCTCGCCCTGGTGAGCCTCGTGATGGCGCGTCGCGCCCGTCACAATCTCCGCTGGCTCCGCGTGCAAGAGGGTGGAACGGGAGTCGCGCGCACCGCGGTAGTCGTCGCAACGCTCGGCCTCTGCCTCGCGGTCGCAGCCGCTCTTTCCGTCGGTTTCTACGGTTTGGTCGTGGTCTACCAACACTCGCGCTGAGCCCCTAAGATGGGGCGGCCGCCGTGTTCGAAATCGGAACAAGCCTGAGAGAGGCGCGCCTGCGCCAGGGACTCGACTTCCCCGAGCTCGAGCAGGGGACGAAGATCCGAGCCAAGTACCTGCGTGCGCTCGAGGACGAGCAGTTCGACGTCCTCCCGGCCCAGACCTACGTCAAGGGTTTCCTCCGCTCCTACGCCGAGTACCTCGGCCTCGACGGCCAGCTGTACGTCGACGAGTACAACTCCCGCTTCGTCGTCGGGGAGGAGGAGCAACCTTCCCGCCCTAGACGCTCGGCCCCGCCCTCGCGGGGCGTTCAGGTTCAGTCTCGCGTCGTGCTCCTGACCCTGCTCGGGATCGCTGCGGTGACAGCGCTCGTCATCGTCGCCTGGACACGGGGCGAACCGCAGAAGGTGCCCCCGATGGGCCTCGGGACCTCGACACAGCCGCACACGCCGCAGACATCAAAGCCTGCGATACCGGTGAACACCGTTCGGCTGATCGTGCGCGCAAAACGCGGACCCTGCTGGTTGTCGGTGCACCGCGGCTCGGCGACGGGTTCGATCCTGTATCAGGGAACACTCGAGCAGGGGCAGGACCAGGTCTTCCGCGCAAGGCGGCTCTGGATCACGCTCGATCGGCCGGAGAACCTGCTCATGATCCTCAACGGCCGAACGCGCCTGCTGCCGGTGGGCGGCGTGAAGACGCTGATCGTGACGCCGCGCAGCATCCGCCCGGCCGTGTGACCGATCGCCCCCGCGCCTTCATCGTCGTCACCGGCAGCGAGCTCGTCCGTGGTGACCGGCCCGATCTCAACGGACCGTTCATCGCGGCGGAGCTCCTCCAGCTCGGAATCGAGCCTGCCCGCATCTCCATCGTCGGCGACGCGGAGGCAGAGCTTGTGGAAGCGCTGGCCGAGGGGCTGCGCGCCGACCTCTGCGTCGTTTCGGGTGGGCTCGGCCCCACGCACGACGATCGCACGGTCGAGCTCGTCGCACGCGCGCTGGGCGCCGGACTGAGACTGGACGAAGACCTGCACGTCGAGATCGGCGCGATCTCGCGGGCATTCGCCGAGCGGCTGGGGAGGCCGTATGTGGATTTCGAGGCAGGTGTACTGAAGCAGGCGACGATTCCTGACGGTGCTCTGTCCCTGGGGCTTGCCGGGACAGCGCCGGGTCTCGTCCTCGACCGCGGGGAGTCCGTCGTCGTGGTGTTGCCGGGCCCGCCGCCCGAGTTGCAGCGCCTGTGGCGCAGCGCGCTCGAGACGGCACCTGTGCAGCGCGTGCTGAGCCGGGCACGCCCGCCGGGATTTCGAAAGCTGCGCTTCTTCGGCGCGAGCGAGTCGGCGGTGGCCAAGGCGCTCGCCGACGCCGGCGGCGACGGCGACGGCGTGGAGGCCACGATCTGCGCGCGCGATTTCGAGATCCACGTCGATCTGGTGGTCGCACCCGGTGCTGACCAACGCGCAGATGAGCTGACCGAGGGGATCGTCGCTCCGCTCGAGCGGTACCTCTTCAGTCGCTCCGAGCAGCCGGTGGAGGAGATCGTCCTCGAGCTCTGCCGCGCGGGCGGGCTGACGCTGGCCACCGCTGAGTCCTGCACTGGCGGGATGGTCGCCGAGCGGATCACCTCGGTTCCCGGCTCGAGCGACGTCTTCCTCGGCGCGGTCGTGGCGTACGCGGACGAAGTCAAGGGGCGCGAGCTCGGAGTGCCGGCCGACATCCTGGAGCGGCACGGGGCGGTCTCCGCGGAAACAGCGACCGCGATGGTGGTGGGCGTCCGGGAGCGGCTGGGCGCCGATGTTGCGGTGTCGGTGACCGGGATCGCAGGCCCAGGAGGGGGAACGGAGGCGAAGCCCGTCGGCCTCGTCTATCTACACGCCGCTGGTCCCGGCGGCGCACGCAGCGCCGATTTCGTCCTGCCGGGCGACCGGGGCACGATCCGCCACCGCGCGGCGGTCACGGCTCTTCATCTGGTGCGGCGACTCTTGCAACAGAGTCGTGACGCTGCCGCGTGAGCCTTCCGGCTAGCGTCGAAGGCCGTGAACGTGCGCGTCTGTTCTGCGGTCTCCGCCTCCCCGACGAGGCGCTGGACGTCCTGTCGGAGTGGCAGGACTCGCACATTCGC
>Ga0066709_100004942_pt1 | contig 10819 bp, 9 predicted proteins | sample GraSoiAngelo_158_FD_79665 | JGI IMG/M metagenome (GOLD analysis project Ga0066709, IMG submission 79665) | Grasslands soil microbial communities from the Angelo Coastal Reserve, California, USA - 14_1009_16_30cm | ecosystem: Environmental > Terrestrial > Soil > Grasslands | place: USA... | reverse complement strand
TACTGCAGTGCGAATTGAACTGTGTTAGGGCATACCGGCCGCATCAGCCGCCACCCTGTCTCCGTGCAGGCTCCGGATTTCCGCTAGATAAGCGACGCACATTGGAAAGCTATCGCTGCCGGGCGGCATGTGAAATTTTTCGCAGAACAACTTGTCTTCCTGATGAAGTGTTTCAATCTTCTGCCGCTGCGCAGTGCTCCACAATGCTGGGCCGTTGGCCGCCGCGTAGAGGGCTCCTGCTGCGCGTACCCAAATCGAGGGGCAGCGATTAGCTATCGTTGCGGTACTCTGCCTCCAATTTGCTAGGACACACCGTCACTCGCTCTGACGTCGCTCGCGATCGATAATCCACCCATTCGCGCGGCTGCACTGGACGGCGTTCCGTTCGTACGTGATTCATCTCTAAAGTAATTGTCGTTGCGCAAAGGAAGCAAATATTCCGGGGGTGCTGCCGAGCTCCACATAGCTTCCAATCTGCACCACCTTGCCGTCGACGAGCACGATAATGCGGTCGGCTTGACGCACAGTACTGAGGCGATGCGCGATAACGACCCGGGTCACATTGAGATTGCCGAGCGAGTTACTCACTATAGCTTGCGACTGATTATCGAGCGCGCTCGTTGCCTCGTCGAGTAGCAGAATTCGCGGCCGGCGGGCGACGGCGCGTGCGATCATGATTCGCTGGCGCTGGCCTCCAGACAGCGTATTCACGCCTTCGGCGACAACCGTGTTCATGCCCATCGGCATCGCCTTGATGTCGTCGTCGAGGCCGGCGAGCCGCGCCGCCTCCCAGGCTTGTTCGAGCGGGAGTTGGATGCCCCCGCAAATGTTGTCGTAGATGCTTCCGGTCGCTAGTCTGCCGTTCTGCAGCACGACGCCGAGTTGACGGCGCACCGCGCCGATATCAAGCGTGTCAATGGCCTTCCCGTCGAGAAATATTGTGCCTGACTCCGGTTTTTCGAAGCCTAACAGCAACCGGAACAGCGAGGATTTCCCGCTGCCTGATGGACCGACAATGGCGACAAATTCGCCTTGCGCTATCTTGAAGGACACGCTTTCGAGCACCAGTGGATCGGTCGAAGCATAACGAAAGGTCACGCGGGACAGTTCGATCATTCCGGACAATTCACCGGGGGATTTTCGTTCGTCCGAGAGTTCGGTTGCGCCCGAAATGAGAGGCCGCAGACGGGTGATATGAGGAATGGCGGTCAACGATTCGCTGATACCCGAAGCAAGCGCGCCGATCGATGCCATTGCTTGCCCGAATGCAGCAAAAAAAGCGAGAAAGCCGCCGACGTCCTGGAGCAATTTGCTCTTCAGGAATGTAGCCGCCGCGAAGATGATGAGGGTTGCGATCAATGGATACGCTGCCTCAAAGACGCCGAGGGCATTAGAGGCCCGTTGCGATGCGAGGAAATTCCGCTTCTGCGTGGAGAATTGCCGAGACCACACGCCAAGTGCACGAGGAATCGCATCCGCAACGCGCAGCTTTCCTATTCCAGCGATGAGTTGCAGCACGAAGCCGCTAATCTTGCCTTGGTGGCTGAAGTATTTGTTCTCGTGATAGAGGCGTATCGCGCTGACGGCAGTAATCAGAAATGCTCTGACCAGCGTCAATAATAGCGCGATCAAACCCAACCTGACGTCATAATAAAGCATCAAACCGATGCTGAACCAGGCGAACAAACCAGCCATCATGCTGCGCAGCGCGCGCCCGGTGAAGACCCGGCGTGCCGCGTCAATGCCCATCGAGCGGTCGACAAAATCACCTACGGTATATTCACGAAACATGGAGGTGGGCAGCCTTAGCATCCGGTCGATTACCGCCGCTTGCAGCTTCCAATCCATCGTACCTTCAACCCTGAGCATCGCCAGTCCTTGCATGGTTTGGATGCTGGCAACCGCGATGGTTGTAGTGGTAAGAGCAAGCGCGCAAAACGCGAGCTGATCAAGTTCGCTACGGGGTATTACCGAATTGATCAGAACCTCAGTGATCAGCGGCGTAACCAGCGACAACAAGCCGATCACGACGACCCCAAATGCGATACGAAGGAAATTTCCGGTCGCGTGCCGGAACGAGAAAGTCAGCAGGTCCCGGAATCGAAGCGGGCGCGCTGGAAGGGCCGGATAGAATGACGCAGCTTCTGGCGCCAATTCCATCGCGAGCGACCGGTCAACCGGCCGCTGCGTCCCCGTTCTGGTGTCGAACATCACATAGCAGCGACTTCCGCGGCGAAGCAGTGCGACCGGATTTCGCGCCTCGCCGTGCCAGGCGACCAGCGGGCCCCCATCGTCTTTCCACCACTCGCCGCGCAACAGCGTACGGCGAACGCGCAGTCGCGCAGACCGGGCGATCTCGACAACGCGGGCATACCCATGTTGTGCCAGAGCAGGTTGTGGTGTAGCGACAAAAGGCACGTGGACCGCTTCCGCAACCATGCGACATGCAGCGAGCAAGGGATCCGCCGGATCCACCGCCAACCCGGCGTGGCCCGCGCGCTGGACAACCACGTCGGCAAGGCGATCGAAGGATTCCACCGTCTGCGCGGTCAATAGCTCGCCGCGGACAACGAGGCGTTGGACCTCGCGTTTGGCGTCGCGGACGATGCAATCGCAGACGCTGCTCGCTACACCTAGATGGAGCTTATCGATTGCGCGCCACAGAATCTCCCAATCTGGCACGTCCTCGCTGCCGACTGCGGTGCAGCCCGATTGCCCAGCCTCGATCCACATCCCCGAAGTAAGCGGCAACGGCGGGTCAGCCGCGGCAATCGTGGGGTCGAGCCCCATCGCCTTGGCGGTCCCGGATCCCAAGGAGACCCAGATGATGCTGCGTGCCGGACCGCGGCGGCGCTCACCTGAGGGGACTGTAGCCACATCGCCGTTCGCGACCTCCAGCATATCCCAGTTCGGATTTGCCCCCGCGATCAATCTTGCAAGTCGCCTGATCCACATGGCGACAGGATCGAAGGATTGAATTTCCGCCCGCGGGACAAGGAGTGCCTCGGCTCCGGGGCTTCCCACCGCGAGGATCTGGATGTGCGAACCGTGCCCATTGAAACCTTCTTGGAGGTCCAGAATGACCTCGTCTCTCTCCACCCGGAATAGATGGTGCCGAGCGCTGCCCACTTCGCCTTCCACCAGGCGGACAGCGAAAACATCGACATGCCCCTCCGTGACATGTAGCGCGTACCCTCGGTGGTCGAGAAGCTTCGGGTGACGACCATCAAATACCACGCGGCCCAGTGAACGGCTGCTACCCTCCTGGCTGGCCATTGCTTGCGCTTGCTGAAGCAGAGAATCGATCATTCCTGCGCCACGAGTTTCGCGTAAGCACCCTGAAGTCCCATCAACTGTTCATGGGTTCCGCGTTCGACTATCTTGCCCTGCTGCAATACGATGATCTCGTCGCAGTCACGGATCGTGCTGAGGCGGTGCGCGATGATGACGCAAGTGCAACCACGCCGCCGCAGATTGTCATCGATGGTCTTTTCGGTGATGGGATCGAGTGCGCCGGTCGCTTCGTCGAGTACGACCACGGAGGGATTGGAAACCAGAGCCCGCGCTATTTCGATTCGCTGACGCTGACCGCCGCTGAAATTCGCGCCGCCTTCGTTGATATAGCAGTCGTAATTTCCGACCCTAGTCGCAATATCCTCGTGAATTGCGGCATCCTTCAGCGCCTGTGAAAGGTTCGCTTCCGTGACTGTCGGGTCCCACAATGTCAAGTTTTCGCGCGCCGTTCCCTCGAACAGGAAGATGTCCTGGTCGACGTAGGTGACCGAGTTCGCGAACACCTGCGGCGGTATCTCCGATAGACGCCATCCGTCGATGCGAACGTCGCCTGCCCATGGCTCGTAGAGTCCGCAGATTAGCTTTCCGAGGGTCGATTTTCCGCTGCCCGAAGCGCCGACAAGGGCCACCCTCGAACCCGGCTGAATGCTGATTGCAATCCCGTCCAGCAGAGGAGCTTCCAGGATCGAATAGCCGAATTTGATGTCGCTGAGCTCGATGCGGCCCGTCAGTTTTGGCGGGAAGCGCTCCGGCCCGACGGAGCAATTGTTTCTGTTTCCGAGAGGATAATTGTACACATCCTCGAGGCGCTCGAGCCCGCCCTTGATTGTCTGCAAACTGCCGGCGTAGTTGACGAGCTCGGTCATCGGCTCGGAGAAACTCGCCATCAGAGACTGAAATGCCACTAGGCCTCCCAGCGTCAACGATCCTTCGATCACGCGCAAGCCGCCGACGCCGAGGATCGCAGCTACCGTCAATCCAGTGAACAATGTCGGCAACATTTCGAGAAAGATCGAGGAACCGCCGAGCTCCTGCTCAGCGTTCAATGCCTTCGCCTGTATTCCGGCCCATTGGCCGAATGCCTCGTCCTCCAGGCCGCTTGCCTTGAGGGTTTCGATGCTGCGCACGGCGCTGACGGTGGCGCCGACGAGTTTGCCTTGTTCCAGCGCGAGACTGCGGCTGAGGTCCTGACGGCGTTCCCCAATCAGTTTCAAGACCAGCACGTTCGCAAGCGACATTCCGACGCCAAGCACGGCGAGCTGGAGATCGTAGATAGCCATGGCGGCAGCGAAGAATAAGATCGATGTCAGGTTGAGCGCATTGGCAGCGATGCCGCTCGACAGCAAGCGGCCGATCTGCTCGTTCGCATCCACGCGCGTGGCTATGTCGCCGGCGTGGCGCTGCGTGAAGAACTCAACCGGGAGCGCCATCACATGCCACAAGAAGCGGCTGACCATGACGACCGAAAGCTTGGTCTGTAGCCGCAGCAACAGCGATTGACGTAAGAACGTCAGGATTGCACGGATGAGTGCGGTCAGGGCCATGCCAATCAGCAGCGGAATCAACCAGCCATTGGTATGCTTGATGAGAATGTCATCGATAAAGATCTTGGAAAATCCCGCAGCGACGATAGCGGGCACGACCAGTGCGAGGCTAACGGCGACGAGCAGGGCGACGGCCAGCTTCGAGGAACGCAATTCGCGCAGCAATAATCGTAGTCCCTGCGGTTTGCTGCCTGACCTCTGGAATGCAGAGGTCGGCTCCATGGCCAATGCTACACCCGTGAACGCGAGATCGAGTTCGACCATGTCGGTTCGGCGGCGTCCCACTGCGGGATCGTTGATGTAAACGTCGCCACCGTCGATGCCTTCCAGCACCACAAAATGGTTGAAGTTCCAGTGGATGATGCAAGGCATGGGCAACTCGCGCAGGGTCGCGGGCTCCTGGCGAAAGCCCCTGGCGTCCAGGCCGAAGGTGCGCGCCGCTCGGACAATGTTGCTTGCCTTACTGCCGTCGCGTGACACACCGCATGCGATGCGGAGCTGCTCCAGCGGGATCCATGCGCCATGGTGGGCGAGCACCATCGCCAGTGCCGCTGCTCCGCACTCGACGGCTTCCATCTGCAGGATCGTAGGCGTCCGCCTGACGTTTCTTCGCCAAAACAGTCTTCGTATCCGGTGCCAAAGCGATGGTGGCCGGAATTGGGCCGAAGCTGGTTGCTGCGACAGGGCGCTATCCATCAATTCCGGTCAATCGCCTGAAGAGGGGGACCACGAGATCGAGCGGCCGTTGCCTTCGTGTGGTGATTTCCGCGCGCGTCAGCGTTCCGCTGGTGAGACGAATGGCTGGTCCCTTTCCGACTGCCCAACGGTATCCACTGGGGGTTTCCGGGTCCTGCTCCAGGCTAACCGTCGCAGCATAGGCGGCTCCCTCCTTTGAAAATCGGTTGACCAGATTGTCATTGTGGAGGGCCGCGGCTATGCCTTGGGGCGTGATAGGGAAATCCGAGATCGCAACGACGGTGCCGACCATAGTCCCGAACTCCTCGCGTTTCACCGTGCTCGGCTCGATGCGCACCGGCATCCCGAGCTTTACGTTCTTGCCGCGCTCAGCCGGAATATAAATCAGGGCTTCGAGCTTCTGGCCCTGGCTTTCGATGGCGACCACCGGCGTACCGACGGCAAGCACCGCGCCAGCGGAGATCTTGATTTCGAGCACGCGTCCTTCGATCGGGCTGATGATCTGGGTATTATGGCTCAGTTGCCCCGCCGCAGCGTCCATTTGCCGGCGTGCGTCATTGAGAGCAAATTCGGACGTCTGGCTTTCGCGTTCGCGTTGTGTCTCCAGATCGGACTGTTGTGATCGCAATTTTAGGATCTCGTTTTGGGTGTCTTCCCTTCTCTGCTGCGCGTCAGTGAGGTCTCGACGACGCTCCTCGAAGGTCCGTCGCGTAGTGAGACCTTTCGCCAGCAAGTCGTCGAGATTCTTGACGTCGACCGTCAGAAAGTCGATGCGCTGCGAGGTCGCCTTGATAACCTGATTGAACGCGGCCTCGAGTTTCGCAAAGTTCTGACGTTTTAACGCGAGCTCCCGCTCGGTTTTTTCGATCAGATCTTTGTGCTGTCGTTCCTTTTCGTGGAACACCGCAACGGCACTCGTATAACGTTGCTGAATGTCGGTTTGAACGATTTCTGCGATCGGTTGCCCCTGCACGACATGATCGCCGACCATGACACTGATCGTCGCCAATCGGCCGGCAGCCGCCGACGCCGCTTCAACGACGCGACCACCGCCGCTAATCAGGATTCCTTCCCCAGCGGCGCGGGTAGGGACGCGGCCTACGATACCCCACGTCACGGCGGCGATGAGAGCAATGCCAATGACGAATACAATGATCCAGTCAAGCGGCCTGGTAATGCGAACGAGGTGGTCAAGCTGTTCAGGCGATGCGGCTCGCTGCAACGCAACGGCACGAAATACCCGCTGCGATAGATCGGTCATATTCCTGGGTCCACAACTGGACCGGAAGCCGGCTCCCTGGCCGCGAGCAGTCGCTGATTTTGTTGATCACGCACAGCCCTGTTCCTTTTGGAAGGAATAATACACAAAAAGGCGACCCAGAACAACCAAGCGGCAAGACGCGTCTTTCCAAAGAGCGCGCTCGTCGGAGAAAATGATGCGGGCCGCGTCGATCCACCCTAGCAGCGCACGCAGCAGCAGACTATGCTTCATCGACGAAGTTCGAGGCCGACCCAATGGACGTAACCGCCGTCTGGAAATTGATAGTTGGGGTTGCCGGCGGAACGGCGAAACCGGCCTGCGCGCGGGAAAGCCGGTTTGTTGCCGGCACACGTCCCAGATGGACGCAGCCGTTTGTCCTTGGCGTCGCAATTTTCATGTTCGCGACGAACATATCCGAGAGTGGTGTCCTTAGCGAGAACGATTTCAAGAAAGTCGAAACCATCAAGCCGTTGTTTCAGAATTTGATGGCTGATCTCGTTCAGACGTCCAAGCGATCGGATATTTCCAGCGGTGACGCCGATTGCATCGGGTCGACAATCCGAGAACTTCTCCAGATATCCGAGGAGCTTTCCAGTTACGAGTATCTCATCACGATCGAAAAGGAGATAACTGATTTTGGCGACAACAGCCCGGTGAAGGGCGTCGTGAAGTTCGCGATCGAAAAATCGAACACGATCCTTGCCGAGGAACGGAAACGACTGACCCAACTGTCGGAGAGGTGTTCGCGTTTTCCGCTGGCCTTGGGCAAGACGCAGCAGGCGTTGCAATTTATTGATACGACGACCAATCTTCTCAATTCGATTCAAGTGCGTCTGTGAGGAGCGCTCTCAGAATGCACAAAGGCTGCCACTGACGCGGCCCATTCAAAGATAAACAAGTCATTGGAGCGGGCTCAACAGGAAGCGTCGGTCCAGTCGATGGAGCAAGCAACGGGCCTTTGAGCAAGCGAGACCATTTCCCGCCAACCGTGTTTCCAAGACAGATGATCTCGCGGAGAGTTGCTGCGATGAAGCGCGGCGCGCGGGTTGCACTAAATCGGAGCACGCTTGCTCGAAGACGACGTGATTTCGGTCGCAGCGAAATAGTTGACCTTAATGATCCTCCAAAGCCCCAACATCATTACATGTACGATAGTGGGATGTTGAGCGGTAGAACGGCGCATATGAAAGGAGACAATTAGAGTCAACTCGCGTGCAGCTCTAAATGCTGACGGTCTTGCCTCGTTGCCTGATGTCAGTCTGGACCAAGTTGACGGAGGTTTTCTTCGTCGCCTTTTGCATTCGGAATAGGCTACTGCGTCCTCGATGGAACCCTTGATCCACCCCCGGCCCCAGGGGTGATTTCCCGAGAGGTCCGAAGAACGTGGTTGATCGTTTAGTGTATTGTCTGACGCGACGTCGTGCCGAATAGGGCGCGGCGTCGTGATTTTTATGTCATCAGTTCGGACTTCTAGCTTTGATCGCGCGTCTGCCGGAACCTGCTCCGCACTGCGTGGGAGCGCCAGTTGAGCACCGCGCCGAATTGGCATGAGAAGCCTGGCCGGCCGTGGTGTTTATGAAAGGTACCGCGATGACCTAGCGCCTGAGTTTACTTTGTGACGTCCGTCACAGCGAACTCCTGTAGAGGCACGTATTCCTCTGATCACGGTTGGCGGGAATGGTCTCGCTCCAGGCAAACGGGAGATGAAAATGACCAAGTTCAAGAATGCAGATCGCAACGAACAGTCGATTCTTATGCTCGACGATGCGCAGCTCGACGCAGTGGTGGGCGGTGCGAAGCTGGATTACCTTTCGCAGCAGCTCGCCCTTGCGGCCTATCCGGTCGGGGGATGGACGATGAAGGACATCTGGACGAAGCCCACGCTCGGCACATACCATTAGGAATTCTCTAGTCCAGTTAGCAGGAGCAAGGTGTAAAAATCCAGGTTGCGAACACAATATGGACGAACGCGATGCAGTGACCGGTGGCAAACTCACCATCGTTGCCGCAGCCCTCTTGCTAGGTCGGAATCAAAGAAATGCCCCGGTGGACTACAGGGCGAACTCGGCGAGATCTCGGCTGGGTTGATCTCTCGCGCGAAGCCAAGAAAGCCCGTCCGCGCTCGCCCGCGACGGGCTTTTTGATATCGCTTGAGGCTCACAAAAGCGAGCAGTATTCGACCGCACCCCAGTCTGCCGATCCAAGACGACTGCGCTCAAGCTTCTCAAGATCGAGAACACTACTGGTCGCAATCATATCAAGAAGGTCAACGGAAGCCGTCCTGCCAGAGTGGCAAACGGCAAGAGAGGTCCTGGTCTGTAGCCATATGCTTGCCTGCATTGGCGTCAGGAAGGCGCTACTCTCAAGCCAGACCCGCAAGCCCCATTGTGAGAGCTAGAAAGCTGTAGAGCAATGATCTGCGACGGCCTTGAGTGTGTGACAGTCATCACAGCGACAAACCGCCATTGAGCATATTCCTGCCTTGACGGCTGGCGGGAATAGTCACGCCAAGCAAAACAGGAGGCAGACATGACCGAACCCAACAACGAAATTCGTGAAATGGCGTTTGAGGAGCTCGAACAAGTCAGCGGCGGCGATATGCTAAACAAGATAATCGATCAGACAATGGCAGCTTTGGGCGCCCGTTTATTGGCCGCCGTACGCACGCCAGTGGTAACACCGACGCCGATCAGTCTACACATGAGATGATTGACTGCTCAAAAGAGGTAACGACCACCCCATCGCAGTTTGCGATGTTCGGTCGACAACGCAGGAGCAACAAATGGAAAAGTGTGACGAACTCACGATAGACGAATTGACCGTCGGCGAACTCGACATTGTGTGCGGCGGAAGAATTAGATGGATCGATATTCACATGCCCTACAAGGACTTCATCAAGTGGCCTGGGGGCGATCCGTCGCCGACCAGGTATGCTTGAGATAGTCGGATACCCACAAGCCGAGATGAGAGGCCGCCACTATTGGCGGCCTCTTTCGATTCTCAAAAGCAAAACCCGGCGGGTCCTGAAGTGAGAGCACTCAAGTAGTCTTATCTCTCCAGCCGATGAGTAGGTGACCAGAGGTGTTGGCTTGATCGCTTTTTCACGTTTGGACTTTAACCCTGTGAAGGTTCGGGCCTAGTGCAGTAATCGCTGCAGCTCTGGAGGTATTGCCGCGGGAGCTGCGCAAGGGGAACGGAAGGGGAGCGAAAAACCATTGCACATGCCGTCTCCCGCTTATCAGTTTGGGTAATAGCAAAAAAACAATGTCCGCTTATCCCCTGCCGGCTCAACCGGTCGACGCTTGCAAGCGAGAACCCCGGCCTAGCGCCGGGATTTTCGGAAGCGGAATAAAACTATCCATCGAGGCGCCCGTGGCAGCGTGACGTCAGTCACAGCATTCGAATGCCCAATGAGCGAAGGTCGTCATGTGGCGAGGTGGTCTCGCCAAAAACCGGAGGAACTTGCCTATGACGACCCTCAACAAGGAAACAGCTAGCATGGAGCTCAACGAGCACGACCTGGAACGAGTGAGCGGCGGCGAACGCACGCTGTTCGAAAACCTCCATCGGCTCTGGTTTGCCCTTACCTGCGACGGCAACCTCGTGGTGAAGGGCGATCAGCTGCAGTGTCGAGCCAAATAGCGCAGGGTGGCACGTGGAGCGTGCCCTCCATCTCTCGTCATCCAGATCAAAATGGTGGGCACGTGGAGCGTGCCCACCCCGACGCGTCTGAGCAGCCGGCCTGCTCAAGCGCGCATGGGACTATCTCGTGCCTGGCCCCGCCGAAGGAGCTGGCCCGTTGCCCGACATCCGCCACCTTAGGCGAGCGCTCGATCCTGATCCCTACAGCGCCAGCAACACCGTCTATCGCATCATCACATTCGAACATACCTATCGCCCGCCCAGTGGCTCGCGAGACCATTCGCGAGATGAACATGGTCGCCATCGGCCGCGTAGTGCTGACAAGCCGTGAGCATATCATTGGCCTTGAGCCGTTGCCCAGCATCGCGCCGAGTTGTTGACT
>Ga0066709_100004940_pt1 | contig 10819 bp, 10 predicted proteins | sample GraSoiAngelo_158_FD_79665 | JGI IMG/M metagenome (GOLD analysis project Ga0066709, IMG submission 79665) | Grasslands soil microbial communities from the Angelo Coastal Reserve, California, USA - 14_1009_16_30cm | ecosystem: Environmental > Terrestrial > Soil > Grasslands | place: USA... | reverse complement strand
GGCGCTCTGCCGTGGGCAGCCGGCCTGAAGCTCCCTCCAAACCTCGTTCTTGCGTTCGGGATCCTGCTCCTCGCGCTCGGGTTGATCCTCGGGTTCCTCGCCGCCCACTTCCTGCGGGTGTCGGTACGGGGTTTCGATCTCCGCGCCGTCGGCTCGAACCCGCTGGCCGCCGTCGCGTCCGGCGTCGACGTGGATGGAGTGCAGTCATCGATGATGGTGCTGGGCGGCGCGTGCGCGGGGCTGACGGGGGCGCTCCAGCTCTGGTCCCAGCCCGCCGTCGCGCTCGAGCGCTGGCCGTTTCCCTTGGGATTCGCAGGCATGGCGATCGTGTTCCTGGGCGCCGGTTATTTGCGCGGTGCTTTGCTGGTCGCGCTCGCCCTCGCGGTCTGGCTCAACTTGCCCGGCTCGAACGAAGTGCTCGGAAGCCCCGAATGGGGCGCCGCGATTACGCTGCTCCTGGTTCTCCCATCGCTCTGGGTCCTGCCTCGGCTTCTCCCCGACCAGGGCGCGCCGCGCGCGATCTGGCGCACGCGACATCGCGAGTCGATTTAGGACGCGGCGCCGTCCCCTGAAGTTTCGTCACCCCGACTAGCTGGATTCGTTCTCCCCCGAAAACAGGGTTCCCCCGACGTCACCGGTACTCCTGAAAGGAGAAGGTCATGGGACGTTCGTGGGAAATCGTGGTTTGGCTTCTTGTGTTCGCGGCGGCGGCTGCGGTGGTGATCGGAATCGTTCGAAGTGAGGCTGCCGTGACGGCGGATGATCTGAGATTGAGCGAAATACTCGCAGGCCCCGCGCGCGACTGGGACGGCGACGGGGTGTTCGATTCCCGAAAGGACGAGTGGCTCGAGCTTCAGAATTACGGCGCGGCCGCAGTCGACCTGAGCGCCTATCGGGTCTCGGACGCCGACTCCACGATCCGCTTCGCCTTCTCGGGTTCCCTCGCGCCCGGCGCCGTGGTGCTCGTCACCGGCCGGCAGGCGGAGGATTGGCAGCGCTCGGTCGGCCGCACCGTGAGCGGCCTCAGTCTCAACAACGCCGGCGATACGGTGATTTTGTTTCGGATCGACGCGACCGACACGACCGCGGTCGACACCAAGACGTACAACAGCATCGAGGGCGCGAGCGACCGGTCGACCGGCCGATTCGGGGCCGGCGGGACCGTCTGGACGTTGTTCGATGGGCTCAACAAGTACACGGGATCGGGCCAGCCGCGAGGGACAGGCTGCCTGCCGACCCCGGCGAGTGAAAACGGATGCCCCACGCCGGTCAGCACCACGACGTGGGGCAAGATCAAAGCGCGATTTCGGTGATGCGAGGGGTGCGCGGGGCGTCGCGCGCGGCACGCCCCGCGTCCCACGACGATTTACCGGGCGCCCGCCACCTGCTTCATGAACTCTTCCTGGCCCTTCTTCATCTCTTCGGGCGTGACGTCCTTGACGTGCGATGCGATGTTCCAGCCGTAGCCGAACGGGTCCGTGATGTGGCCCATGCGGTCGCCCCAGAACATGTCCGTCACCGGCATCATCGGCTTCGCGCCCGCCGCCACGGCCTTCTTGTATGCCGCGTCGGCGTCCTCGAAGTAGAGGTAGAAGGTGACCGGCGTGGCGCCGATCGTCTCGGCGGAGCGTTGGCCCATGACCTCGTCCGAGAGCATCACGATCGAGCTGCCGATCTGGATCTCCGCGTGCATGATCTTTCCGTCGGGCCCGAGGGCGCGCGCCCGCTCCGTAGCGCCGAACGCCTTCTTGTAGAACTCGATCGCCTTCGGGGCATCTCGGAAGATCATGGATGCCGTGACGGTTGTGTAGCCCTTGGGGATTGGATCTGGCTTTGCCATCTTCGTTCTCCTCCTCCACCGGTTGGGGGTTTGGGGGACCAATGGTGGCACACCCCGGCCCGTGTTGGAAGTTCCGACCGCACCGAGTCGACTGCACCGCGCCGCGTTGACGGGGTAGGACGTCGAGCGTAGAGTCTCGGCCTCTTGCCCGCGCCAGGCATCCATTTCCGCGAGAGCCATGAAGACTAAGACCGACACCGGCTACAACGACAGGCTCTTCGCTTCCGGGTTCCGGAAACGCCTCCACCTGGCGAGATTTCTCTGGCTTCATCGAAAGCTGAAAGAGCTGGGGTGCCCCTGCACCCGGGTCGTGGAGCTGGGGTGCTTCGACGGCAAGGCGATCGACTTCCTGCCGAGCGCGCCTGACTACTACGTCGGCTACGACGCGAATGGGGAGGACGGGATCACCCTGGCGCGGCAACGGTGGGGATCCCACCCGAACTACCATTTCAGAATTTGCACGACGCCGGCTGAGATGGACCTGGGGGCCGACCGGTTCGACATCGCGATCGCGATGGAAACGTTGGAGCATGTTCCCGACGAGATGGTCCGCCCCTATCTGGAGAGGCTCGCCAGGGTGACCGACCAGTACATCCTCATTACGGCCCCCAATGAGAAGGGCATCGTCTTCTTCTTCAAGCACCTCGTGAAGCGCCTCTTCGGCGAAGTGGAGGGACATTCCTTCGCCGAGTTCTGGAACGCCACCCTGGGCCGGACGCACCGGGTCCAACGCGGCCACCACAAGGGCTTCGATTACGCGCGGCTCGCCAAGGTGGTGGGCGAGTATTTCGACGTGGTCGAGGTGACGGGACAGCCGATCTCCAAGCTGCCGCCGGCGCTCAATTTCACAATTGGAATCGTGGCGAAGAAAAGGACTGCGCCGTCGACCGCGTAGAACCGCGTGAAGGGAGAGGTCCCGCCCGGGAAATGAACTCAGCCTGGAAGAAGATCGTCTGGCAGCAGTTCGGAGCCGCGATCGACATGCTCGACAATGCCATCAGCGCCTGCCCCGACGATCTCTGGAGCGACCGATCGAAGAGGCCAGAGTACTGGTACCTGGTCTATCACACGCTCTTCTGGCTCGATCTCTACCTCTCCGGTCCGGTCGAGGGATTCACTCCTCCCGCGCCGTTCACGCTCGAAGAGCTGGATCCTGCGGGCCTGCTTCCCGAGCGACCGTATACGAAGAAGGAGCTCCAGGCGTATCTCGAGCACGCCAGGAAGAAATGCCGGGCTGCGATCGACGCGCTCACGGATGCGAGGAGCAATGAGCGCCACCGATTCGGATGGGGCGAAGCCAGCTACGCGGAGCTGCTGCTCTACAACATGCGCCACGTTCAGCACCACGCCGCCCAGCTCAACCTGATCCTGCGCCAGCAGATCGATTCCGCCCCGGGCTGGGTCGCGAAGGCGAAGGCGAAGTGACGACGCCCAGCTATGTGCTCGGGCATTCCGAGCGCGAGCTCGAGCGCCTGGGCACTCAGGCGCGAATGGTCGATCCGATGACACGCCATTTCTTTCAGGCTGCCGGAATTGTCCCCGGCATGCGCGTGCTCGACGTCGGGAGCGGCGCGGGGCACGTCGCGCTCCTGGCGGCCGAGATGGTCGGCGACCGCGGCGAGGTCGTCGGAGTAGACCGGGCCCCGGAGGCGCTCGTGGCAGCGAGAGCGCGTGCGGAATCGCGGTCGGCGCGCCACGTAACGTTTCTCGAAGGAGATCCCGCCGAGATGAAGTTCGACCGGCCGTTCGACGCTGTGATCGGCCGTTACGTGCTCATGTTTCAAGATGATTCGAGCGCGATGCTGCGCAAACTCGCGGCTCACGTGCGGCCCGGGGGCGCAATCGTCTTCCACGAGCCGGACTGGGATGGGGCCCGGTCGTTTCCGCCGGCGCCGACCTACGACCGGTGCTGCGGATGGATAGTTGAGACGCTCCGGGTGCTCGGAAACGAAACGCGGATGGGGAAGAAACTGCACGCTACGTTCGTCGCAGCCGGGCTCGCTGCACCAACGATGGGACTGGAAGCATTCATCGGCGGCGGCGCGAAGGGCGCCGAGGGCCTGACACTGATCGCCGACCTCGTCGAGACCATGCTGCCCGCGATGGAGCGGGCGCGCGTCGCGACGGCCGCCGAGGCCGGGCTGGAAACCCTGGCCGCGCGGATGATTCACGAAGCCGTGGCCAACGACAGCGTGATCGTGGGCCGGTATGAGATCGGCGCCTGGTGCCGCCTGTAATACAATTACGAGGCTTGGTCGCTACATGGACCTCGATCGGGGGTCACTGGAAATGGCTGTCAGATATGCGCTGGAGGGATCTCTCCTCAAATTGGTTCTCGAGGGTCGGTACGAACCTGGGGACATCATCGCCCAATTCGTCGCGGGGCTCGCCGATCCGAAGTGCCCCGAGCAAGTAGCTCTCTTGGTGGACGTGACCAAGTCGGAATCGCTGGAGACGCGGGCCCCCCATGAAATCCGTCTCGTGGCGGAGCAGTTGGGGCCCTATCGGGAGCGAATCGGTGCGCGATGCGCCGTTGTGGCGGCCAGAGATGTTCATTTTGGACTGTGCAGCATGGGAATCGTCTATTGCGAGGGGGTCGGCGTGGAGGCGGCGGTCTTCCGCGATTCGAAATCCGCGCTCGAGTGGCTTCGGGTTCCAGTGTGACCGCGGCTCCTTAGACCGCTACCGGTGCCGCGATCCTGTGGAACGTGGAGTTGGAAACCTCGTACGTCCAGTAAATCCAAGCTGATTTAGCCCGTCTGAAGACTCCCTCTGTCCATCGAGTCCATCGCGATTTACCTTGACTAGTCAAGTAATTAATGGAATCATATCAAATAATTAATCATTAATAGTTAATCGCGCGGGGGGGCTTCATGGACGTATCCTCGGTGATCGGCGAGCGGCTTGTGGAGCTCGGGCTGGAGCAGAAGGAGCTGGCGGCCGCCGCCGAGGTCACGGAGTCCTACATCTCGCAGCTCCTGACCCGGAAGAAATCCCCACCCGCTCCGGATCGAACCGATATCTACGAGAAGATCGAGATCTTCCTGAAGATCACGAGCGGGAAGCTCTCGAAGCTGGCCGAGATCCAGCGCAGGGACGAGCTGAAGCGACACCTGGCAGATCCCCCGGTGCCCTTGCTGCGCCTGGTCCGCGAGCTCATTCTTCGGAAGTGCCCCCCAAGCAAGGAAAAGCAACTACGCGGCATCTTCGAGAAGGAGCCTTTCGGCGAGTTCGAGCGCCTCGTCACGCAGAAACTGCTGGACGTGGTGAAACGGGTCGCCAGGGAGGAATTGGGGAACGAGGCCTGGCTCCAGCGGGTGGCCCGGCTCAGCGATCGCTCCTACGAGCAGATGCGCGTTGTCGTCCTGGAATTCCTGGACACTGACGTTTTCAACGTCTCCGCCGAGAATTGCGTTGCCTTCCTGGAGCCCTTGATTGAATCCTGGGACATCGAGCTCGCCAGCTTCGCCATGGAAGTGGTCCTGAACCGGCGGCTCGCGTCGGGGGACCCTCACCGGGTCGAATTTGTCGAGCGAGAGCCCGGCCATCGTTCCGAGGAGGAGCAGGGGCTCAAGGAGTTCCTCGAGGACGCGACCCTTAGCGGCGGCGCTTCCGAGGAAGAGGTCCAGTTCTTGAAAGCGCTGAGATTCAGGGGGAAGCGTCCGACCCCGCTCTACTATTACCGGGAATTGCAGAATCTCCGGGACCCGCTTCACTTCCGCAGGCTTGGCACCGATGGAGAGAACCGAGAGGGCTGAGCAGGATCGACCGTGAGATCGAAACCGCTGATCATGATCTGCATGGCTGTCGGATCGACCCTTGGAAGCTGGCTCCCCTCGTTGTGGGGCGCCGGTTGGCTCTCGTTCTCCTCCGTCCTACTCGGCGGCGTCGGCGGCGTGCTCGGGATTTGGGCCGGCTACAAGATCTCCCGGCTCTGATGACCCGCCTGGAGGGCTGCTCGTGAAGGACCTGACCATCGAGCTGGAGAACCGCCCCGGCGCTCTGGCCGAGATGGGCGAGGTGCTGGGTCGCGCCGGCGTGAGCGTCGAGGGCGGGGGCGTCTTCGTCGTGAACGGCGTCGGGGTCGCTCACTTCCTGTTCACGGACGGGGCGGCGGCTCGCAAGGCACTCGAAGCCGCGGGCATCCGTGTGGTCGCGGAGCGCGACGTGCTGGTGCAGCGGCTACATCAAGGCCAGCCGGGACAGCTAGGCAAGGTCTCGCGCCGCATGGCGGACGCAGGCGTCAACATCGAAGTCCAGTATAGCGATCACGACCACCAGCTCATTTTGGTCGTCGACGACCCGGCGAAAGGGAAGGCCGTCTCCGAGGCCTGGACGCGCGAGCGCCCCTGATAGGAAATGGGCCAAGGCCGCCTGCGTCGGCGACCTTGGCCCCTCGGAGCGGCGGCCCTCTACCGACTCTCGGCGGAGCGCCTCAGCGGACGACCGCGACCTTGCGACGGATCACGTTTACCGTCCCGCCCTGGCCCTGAGCCTCGATCAGCACGAGGTAGCCGCCGCTCGCGACGACTTCGCCCTTGCCGTTTCTTCCGTCCCAGGCCCAGTTGTTGAGTCCGGGATTCCCTCCAGGCGCTCCCCGATCGAAGACCACGCGGCGCACCAGGGAGCCGCTGTTGGTGTAGACGCGGAGGGTCACGGTCGCCAAGTCGTCCAACTTGTACGCGATCGTGGTGGCCTCGGTCCCGGCGTGGAACGGGTTCGGATAGTTCGTGACGTAGCCGCCGGCGGCGGTGGGATCCACGTACGCCACCTTGACGTCAAGATCCTGCGTGAACCCTCCGGACGATGCGCGGATGCGGTCCGTCTCCTGAATCCGCGGGCTCAGGAAATCGGCCCGCGCGTTGCCGCTCGCGTCCGTGGAGTCGTCCTGCGCCGTCAGGGTGCCGGTGCCCGAGAGAAGGGCAAAGCTCACCGGACGGTCCGGGACGCCGTTTTCATAGGCATCCACGACCTTGGCGGTCAGCGTGCCGTGCTTGTTGCCGCCGACCCAGGCCGGGCTCGACGCGAGGTGGATCCCCGCCGGCGGACCGGACGTGATCGTGATGATGTTGCTCGTCGCGGGCGCGTTGCCCGCGTCGTCGCGCGCGACCAGGATGATCGGCTCGCTGAACGTGTAGGTCTCGGATACCGAGCGCTGGCCCTGGATCAGCTGGAACTGGGGCGTGAGGAGTGTTCCGCGCCCCGCCGCGCCGGATGCGTTCCGTACCTCGATCGTGACGAAGGAATTGATCTCCGTGATCACAGCTCCGCCGTTGTTCTTCACCTTCACGGTCAGCGTGAAGAAGTCGCCGGCACGGGTGGTGGACGGGGTGACCGAGGCCTCGAGGTGGAAGCCGCTCGAAATGGCTCGCACCTGCGTCGTGCTCCCGGTCTTCGACGGGTTCGTAGCGTCGGAGACGGTTATGTTCTGGAAACCGCCGGTCGCCAGTTTCAGGCTCATGTCGGCGCGACCGTTCGCCATCGCCTGATCCGGAGGGACCTGCGCCAGCGGATCGCCGCAGGCGATGTGCACCACGTCCGTGGGTCCCGCCACCGGGTTCCACCACTGATCCGTGGCGAGCGCGGTGAGCGTGAAAGCGTAGTCGATCGACTGGTCGAGCGCGGCGCCCGTGCGGCCGCTCACGGTGCCGGGCGCGGGTGACTCACCCGGCGCCAAGACCAGCACCCTCGTGAAGGCGCCTCCCACGATCGTGACGTCTCCGGACGTATTGTCGGTGATTCCGGTATTGGTGAGGTCGTGCACGGTGATCGTCTGCGTCCCGCTCTTATAGAGGCGGCCCTGGAAGACAAGCTGCCCGCTGACAAGCGTCGTGTCGGCGGGAAGACCCGCGAACGGGTCCGTCGAGGTGACCTGGATGTGGTCGCCGATGCCGCTCACGACGTTCCAGTACGCGTCAACGGCGCGAATGGTGATCGGGAACGAGGTCCCCGCCGTCTGATTCCCCGGCGTCCCATCCTTCCCGTCGGCGGTACCGGGTCTCGCGGTTTCCCCGGGAAGGATGACCTGGAGTTTCGTGAATGTGGCGGGATTCACCACGACGTTCCCGCTCGTTCCCGTCCTGGCCGGTGACGAGAAATCGGTGCACGAGAGCCGCACGGAGGAGCCGGCTCCGAAAAACGTGACCGGACCGGACCACACGCCGCCCACGAACGTGATCAGGCTCGGCGTGCTGGTGCCGGAGCCCGCGTTGGAGGCCAGGACCGCATCGCCGTTGTAGTCAAAGACGGTATTCCCGCTCGAGTCGGTCGCGCGGACGGTAACCGTGACCGGCACGCCCGCGACCTGAGGAGACGCTATCGCGGCGAACGAGAAGTGGTCCGTCGCGTTCGGGATCACCTGGATCCCGGCGCTCGTCATCGACGCGATGCTTCCGTTGCTCTGATCGGTCACCGTCAGTGTCTGCGTGCCCACCGTCATTAGTGTGTAGGTGAACTGACGGAAACCCGCCGTAAGGCTGCCCGTCGCCGGCGTGTCGGCCGGATCGGTCGACGACGCGACCTGAACGGCGTCACCGCTCGAAACTTGATTCCAATAGTTGTCGGTCCCGTAGACGTTGACCGTGAATCCCTGCCCGGCCGCCTGACTCGCGGGCACGCCGGTGATCCCGTTCAGGCTACCGGGGAGGGGCGATTCTCCCGGCGCCACGATCTGCACCCGACGGAACGGGCCGGGGCTGACGACGAAGCCGTTGCTGGAACCGCTCTGAGACGGATGTCCCTGAACTGCGGCCGCGACGAATACGTTTCCGGTGGTCGGGGAAGTCTCATCGGCGCGGTAGACGGTGACGTTGCCGCTCCACTGGCCCGAGGCAAGACTCACGGTGGGGGGCGTGATTCGGCCCGCGCCGAAGCTGGTGAGCTGGCTTAGCTGCACGTTTCCAGAGAACCCGCTCACGACGTCGCCATTCGGATCCTTGGCCGTGATCGAGACCGAGATCGGGACACCGGCCGTCTGGTTCTTGGGAATGTTCGAAATCTCGAGGCTCTGAAGGACGATCGATCGGACCAAGGAGCTGGACCCATCGGGAATCGTGACGTCCGACTGGTCATGCGCGAAGATCGTGAAGTTGCCGCCGGCGTTCAGGATCACAAGGTAGTCGCCCGTTCCGCCGACGAGCTGAGCCGCGGCCGGGAGTGAAGCGCTGGCGTCCGAAGACAGGATCCGAATCGTGTGTGTCACCGTGGACACGAGCGTCCAGGTAGAGTCGCACGCGCGGACCGTGGCGTAGAAAGGAATGCCCGCGGTTTGGGCTGTCGGGGTTCCGGTCTTGCCCGAAGGCGTTCCGGGAGCGGCTGTCTCTCCGGGAAGCAACACTTGTAGTCGTGAGAACGGTCCCGCGATCGCGGGGGCCGCGCTAAGTTGGACGGCCAGGGCCAGAGCGAGCCACGCTCCCGCCTGAGCCACGCGAAGTCCTTGGCGCACGACGAACCTCCCTGAGTACGGTTTGCCCGCTCTCTTCCCACGATCGGACCCGACCGGTCCAACCGCAGCGATGATGCGTCCGGGGATGGACGCAGTACGGACCACTTCAGTACGAAGCAGGGGGCGTGCCGCGATTCCATGCAGATTGCGCTGCGCGCACACCAGGTCCCCGATCCCTATGCGGCGCAGCGTTCGCGGAGCCGCAGCCTGCAACGACGGCTCAAATTCGACCAGAGAATCCGGGGACCTTGAAGAATCCGGCCGCGCCGGGTCGGATTATCCGGTGCATGCCGCGACGTGGGAGGGGTCATAACGTTGCAGATTCAAGCTCCAACGCTCGGACCCAGTCCCAGGCGGCACGCACCCCCCGAGCAAAAGCGACAAAGCGAAACGGGCGGGACGCTGTGTGGCGCCCCGCCCGCTCTTGACCCCCGTAGGGGTCTGCCTACTTAACGACCGCGACCCGCTTGATCATCTGTCCTTCGGCCGCCTCAATCCGGAAGAAGTACACGCCCGAGGCGACCTTCTGGCTCCGCGAGTTCGAGCCGTCCCACGCCATCCTCTGCAGGCCGGCGCTGCGGAACTCTTCCAGCAGGGACTTCACGAGCCGGCCCCGACTGTCATAGATCGTCACGCGCACCGTGCCCGCGCGCGAGGTTGTGAACAAGAGCTCCGTCATCGGGTTGAGCGGGTTCGGCCGGACCATCGGGTTCATGCCGGCCTTGGCCTGCGCACCGGTCTGGTGGTCCCCACCCTTGTTCTTGTCCTTATCGCCGTCCTTGTTGCCGCCCTTGTCCTCGTCCTTGCCCTTGTCCTTGCCCTTGTCGCAGACCTCGCCGTCGTCGGAGTCCCTGTCCTTGCCGAACGTGGCCACGACCGTGCCGCCGCTCGTCAGCGTGGCGTGGATCTCGGCGTGGACCAGGTCGCACGGCATCTTCGCTCCCGCCAGCACTTCGAGGAGGGCCCGCGTCGAGAAGCACGCGCGGATGCCGAGCGTATCGCAGTTGCCGCCGTTGCCATCGCCATGGTGGTCGTTGTTCCCACCATGCTCGCCACAGACCACGCCGCCGCAATCGTGGTGCGCATCGTCGTCGTCGTCGTTCTCACCCTCGCCGTCGCCGTGAGGATGATCGCCGTTCAAGTGAATCGCCGCGGCGTCGTTGCCGCCGTCGTCATGGCCGCCGTTACCATGGCAATGGAGCTCGATCCGGGCCGCCTGCGCCGCCACCGACGCGCCGTGCCACACGAACGTAATGCTGGACAGCACGACGTCACGAAGGTCGAAGGACTTGTTGACCGGCCGGATCCGGAAGCAGGTCGCGTCGTCCTTGGACTTGAAGCTCGCGATGAGGCACGCTTTTCCAGGTACGTCTCCACCGCCGACATCGTTGACGGTGATGGCCGTATTCGCGGTGCCCGTGCCGCCGCGGCCGTCGCTGCCCGCGAACGCCACGTTATAGACGCCGGACTGCGTCGATCCCGGCGTCCACGAGAAGACGCCGGTATTGTCACCCTGATCCGAGAACGCGGCCCCG
>Ga0066709_100004938_pt1 | contig 10819 bp, 12 predicted proteins | sample GraSoiAngelo_158_FD_79665 | JGI IMG/M metagenome (GOLD analysis project Ga0066709, IMG submission 79665) | Grasslands soil microbial communities from the Angelo Coastal Reserve, California, USA - 14_1009_16_30cm | ecosystem: Environmental > Terrestrial > Soil > Grasslands | place: USA... | reverse complement strand
GGGGTAATATTCAGCCATGCTCAGGGTCCTCCCCATCGCCGTTGCTCTGTTGCTCGCCTGCTCCGCCGGCCGCGCAGAGATCACGTTCGGCTCGGCGCACGCGATCGTCGTCGACGAGACGACCGGCGAAGTGCTGCTGCAAAAAGACGGCGGCACGGCGGCCCCGATCGCGTCGCTGACGAAGCTGATGACCGCGATGGTCGTGCTCGACGCGCAGCAGGACACGAGCGAGAAGCTGCGCATCGCTGCGGCCGACATGGACCGGCTGAAGCACACACGTGGCGGCGTTCCGCTGGGCGCGGTCGTGTCGCGCGGCACCTTGCTCGAGCTTGCGCTGCTCGCATCGGACAACCATGCCGCATCGGCATTGGCACGCCACCATCCGGGCGGCATCGACGCGTTCAATGCCGCGGTTCAACAGAAGATCGTCGCGCTCGGACTCGAGAACACGTCGATCGAGGAGCCGACCGGTCTGTCGCCGAACAACCGCTCGAGCGCGCAAGACATGGTCAAGGTGCTGCGCGCCGCAACGAGCTACCCCGAGATCGCGCGCATCACGAGCTTGCGCAGGCACGCCGTCGTCGTCAACGGCCATCGCTGGGCGGTGCGCAACACCAACGGCCTGGTCGGGTCGCAGGGCTGGACGATTCTGCTGTCGAAGACCGGCTTCACCAACGAAGCCGGACGCTGCCTGAGCATGCGCGTGCAGGCCGCCGGCCGCACCGTGATGGTCGTGCTGATGGGTGCGGTCGGCTCGTCGGATCGCGCGCTCGATGCACTGAACATCCGCCGCTGGCTGAGCGGCGAAGCGCCGGTCGCGACGCGCGCCGACAAGGCGCATTCGCGCCTGATGGCCAATCGCAAGCGCAGCGCGCAGACACCGATCGTCGAGACGACGAGCGAGATCGTCGTTCCGCCGACGCCGAGCTTCGTCGACCCGGGCAGCGAAACGCCGCCGTACGACGACATCGAAACCTGAGTCGGATCGCTGCGCCTCGGCAGCGTGGAGCGTGGAGCGTGATTCGGTCACGAAGCCTGCAGTTACATATCCTCACAGGTCGCCACCTCGCTCGACAATGACCTGCAGCGGTCGATGCCGCGAGTCACAGGTTCGAATGCACACACGTTCGCTGCGTTGGCTGTTGATCGGCCTGCTGGTCACCACGCTGCTGGCGCTGCTGTGGAACCGCTACGGCATGAACTCGGTGCTCGAGATCTCGGCCGCATCGGTCCAGGACATCGTCGCGCTCGACGACCGAGATGCCGGCGGCCACAGCGTGGCCAGCGTCGCGCGCGACGACGGCAAGCTGGTGCTCGACTGCACGATCGGCGAAGCGGCCGAGCCGATCTGCGAAATGGCGATTCGATTGAAGAACCCGCCGGCCGGAATCGATCTGTCGCGCTACGACACGCTGCTTCTCGCGCTGCGCTACGACGCGCCACCGGGGCAGCCGCTGCGCTTTCTGATCCGCAATTTCAACCCGGCGTATTCGAACCCCAGCGACCACGCGTCGATGAAGGTCGAGGAAATCGTTTTCGACCCGCGCCGCTCGCGCCAGCCGCTCGAGGTGCGCCTGTCGCAATTCGCCGTCGCGTCGTGGTGGAGCAGCGAGCGGCATTTGCCGGTCCGCTATGCCGGCACCGAGTTCGACAATGTGCCGGTGCTCTCGATCGCCACCGGCGAGAACCCGGCGCGCGGCGTCTATCGAGTCGCCCTCGAGCGCATCGAGTTCCACGGCAAGCTGGTGCCGACCGACACCTTCCGGCTCGCCGTGATCGGCGTCTGGGTGCTGTTCATCCTCGTCCATCTCGCGATCGACAGCGCGGCGACGCGGCGCCAGCTGCTCTTGAGCGCACGCTCGCAGGCATCGCTGCGCCGGCTCAACGCGGCCTTGCGCGTGCAGACGCAAAGCGTCGCCAAGCTCGCCTGCCTCGACCCGCTGACCGGCATCTTGAATCGCAACGGCCTCGCCGAAGAGCTGGTGCGCCTGGCCAATGACGAGAGCGATCCGCTGTTTCCGCTGTCGCTCGTCTTTCTCGACATCGACCACTTCAAGCGAATCAACGACCGCTACGGCCACAACACCGGCGACGAGGTGATCAAGAACGTCGTCAACATCGTCAAAGACAACATCCAGAAGCGCGACCTGTTTGCGCGCTGGGGCGGCGAAGAGTTTCTGCTCGTATTCCCCGGCACGCAGGCCTCGGAAGCGCGCCTGATTGCCGAGCGGCTGCGCGAGCTGATCGCCGAAGACGAGCCGGCATCGGGCCTGCGGGTGACGAGCAGCTTCGGTGTCGCCGAATGGCTGCCCGGCGAGGAGCTGACCCAGAGCATTGCGCGCGCCGACAGCGCGATGTACCGCGCCAAGGAGCTTGGGCGCAATCGGGTCGAGACGGAGCCGGCCTAGTTAGTTAGCTTCCAACACGAAACTGAACGTGGCTCAGATCACGCTTTGCGCCACCAGGGTGAGAGCGAAGGCGCAGGCGGCGAAGACGACCAGCACCCAGTTCGGCAGGAAGCCGTGCGGAGCGTGGACGTGGCGGTGACGGTGTTTGTCAGTCATGTGAATTCCGGCAATCAATTCCCCGACCGAACTGGACAGGGCGCTGGGCCCGAGGGCCCGTGAAGCACCAAAAAGCGAAGTCCGTGCCAAGCACAACGCGCTCGGGCTAAAAGAGGCTGACCCGGTCGACCTGCGTGACGATCTTGCTGCGCATCTGCAGCGGCTGGCGGCCGCCCTGCTCGAGCACCTTGGCGTGCGCGGCGGCGTCCATCGGGCGGAAGAAGCGAAAGCCCTGCAGCAGGTCGCAGCCCAGGCGCTCGAGGCCGATCGACTGCTCTGCGGTCTCGATGCCCTCGGCGATGATCGTCAGCTTCAGGCTTTTGCCGATGTCGATGATCGCGCCCAGCGTCGTTGGCCCGATCGCCAGGCCCTCGGTGTCGAGGACGAACGCGCGGTCGATTTTCAGGATGTCGAAGGGCAGCGTCTTCAGCATCGAGATGCTCGAGTAGCCGGTGCCGAAGTCGTCGAGCGCGAGACGAAAGCCGAGCGAGCGCAGATGGTTCAGCGTCGCCTTGGCCTTTTCCACGTCTTCCATCACCGCCGACTCGGTGACCTCGAGCACGATGGACGACGGCGACACGCCGGTCGCTTCGAGCACGGTTTCGACGCTTTGCACGTAGTTCACGTGCATCAGCTGGCGCGGCGACACGTTGACGCTGATCGACGTCGGCAGCCCCACTTCCTCGAGCCGGCGTGCCTGCATGCAGGCGTGCTCGAGCACCCACTGCCCGATCTGCAGGATCTGGCCCGTCTTCTCGGCGACGTCGATGAACTGGCTCGGGCCGAGCAGCGTTCCATCGGCTGCACGCATGCGCACGAGCGCTTCGGCGAGCACCGGCTGCTTCGTCTTCGCGTCGACGATGGGCTGGAAGTGCAGCACCAATCGGTCCTGCTGAAGCGCCAGCGTCAGCGCCTGCTCGACATCGAAGTCCTTGCGCATCGAATCGCTGTACGTCGCGTTGTAGACGATCGCGAGGTTGCCGCCTTGCCGCTTGGCCGCGTACATCGCGCGGTCGGCGCGCGAGATCAGCTCGTCGGACGCGAGCTCGGGGTCGTCGCACAGCACGATGCCGATCGAGGTCTTCGGGTGCAGCAGCGCACCGTGGCACGAATACGGCTGGCTCACCGCATCGATGATGCGCGACGCGATCGAGCGCGCGCCGCCTTCGGTGGCGACGCCGTCGAACAGCGCGACAAACTCGTCGCCGCCCATTCGCGCCAGCGAATCGCCGGGCCGCAGGATCGAGCGCACGCGGTTCGCGGTCTCGATCAGGTAGTCGTCGCCGGCGCTGTGGCCGAGCGAATCGTTGACCTGCTTGAAGCGGTCGAGGTCGAACAGAAACAGCACGAACGGCCGCTCCTTGCTCGCGGCGCGGAATTGCGCAAGCGTGGCCGCGAGCGCGGCACGGTTCGGCAGGCCGGTCAGGTGGTCGGTCTGCGCGGCGCGCGTGAGCTTGTCGCGCAGCTCGTTGCGCGCCTCGACATTACGTGCCATCGCGATCGTCTCTGCGACGCGGCCGTTCAGGCCGTAGGCATGGCGCAGCGACATCTCGAGGCTGACGTAGCGGCCGTCCTTGTGGCGCCAGTTGCCTTCGAGCAGCACCGGCCGGCGCGAGCGGGCAGCGTCCTTCAGCGAGTCGATCCAGTAGTCGGTCTCGCCCGGATGCAGCAACTCGAGAATTCGGATTCCCTGCATTTCGTCCGGCGTATAGCCGAGGTGCGTCAGAATCGCCGCCGACACGTACTTGACGAGCCCCTTGGCGTCGATCTGCATCACGATGTCTTCGGAGTGCAGCTCCATGAAGCTGTAGCGCTCGACGCGCTCGGCCAGCGCCACCTGGCGCCGCTGCATCTCGAGGAAGACCTGGTCGTAGCCGTTGACCATCGGCTGCAACACGACGGGCAAGCGCTCGCAGACGCCGTCGGGCAAGGGCAGGCGGAATTCGGCGAGGTGGCCGAGCGCCGTCTCGAGCGCACGCTCTTCACTGTCGCGCCGCTTCAGTTCGCGGTAGGCCACGATCGCGGTGGCGGCCGCCAACGCGATCGTCGCCGGCAGAAAGCCGGGCGTGATCACTGCCAGCGCGAGGTTGACGACGCTGCTGGCGATCGCGACGACGGTGAGCGGGAGCAGCTTGCGCATCGGGAGCCCTGGAGCCGCGCGCATCTCGCTGGCCCGGGGCCAGACATTGCGACGCTATCCGCTATATCGGCTGCAGCGCGCTTGCACCCAAGCGCGGGCGTCGACTTATTGCGTCACGCGGCGCGCCGGGGGTCCGCGGCGCGCAATAAGTCACGCCTCGATCGACCTCGTCAATCGCCCTCGACCCAGTCGATTCGCGCGCCGAGCGAGCCGAGGTTCTCGACGAAGCGCGGATGGGCACGGCGGATCGGCGTCGCGTTGCGGATCACCGAGCGCCCGGGGATGCTGGCCGCGAGCATCAGCAGTGCGATCGCTACCCGAATGATGTAGGGGCTTTCGACTTCGGCCGGCACGAGCGGCTTGCCGCCGAAGGTCACCAGGCGGTGCGGGTCGGACAGGAACACATGGGCGCCGAACTTCGACAGCTCGGCGGTCCAGCCGAGCGCGCCGTCGTAGACCTTGTTCCAGAACATCATGCTGCCGTCGGCGCGCGCACCGAGCGCGATGAAGATCGGCAGCAAGTCGACCGGCAGATACGGCCACGGCGCGGCCTCGACCTTTTGCAGGATGTTGCGGGTGAACGGCTCGCGCACCTGCAGCCGGCCGTCGACGACGGCACTCGACCAGCCGTTCTCATGGGTCACACGAACGCCGAATTTCGCGAAGGTGCGATCGATCAGCGGGAATTGCTCGGGTGTCGAGTTCTTCACTGCGACGTCGCCGCCGGTGATCGCACCGAGCGCGAGGAATGTCACGACCTCGTGGAAGTCCTCGGTGAAGCCGAACTCGCCGCCGCCCAACGCGTCGACGCCTCTGATCGTCAATCGCGAGGTGCCGATCCCTTCGATGCGCGCGCCGAGCATCGTCATGAAGCTGCAGAACTCCTGCACATGCGGCTCCGATGCGGCGTTCATCAAGGTCGAGGTGCCCGACGCGAGCGCCGCGCAGAGCACGAAGTTCTCGGTCGTCGTGACCGACGCGTAATCGAGCCAATGCTGAGTCGCATGCAGCGGGCCGCGGCTGCGAACGATCAGCGCGTCGGGCGTGCGCTGCACCTCGCCGCCGAATCGCTGCAGCACCTCCACATGCGGATCGATCTCGCGCACGCCGAGCGTGCAGCCCTGCACGTCGTTCTCGATTCGCGCCACGCCGAAGCGCGCCAGCAGCGGCGGCACCAGCATGATCGACGAGCGCATCTCTTCGGGCAGGCGGTGCGAGCGCTCGTCGAAGCGCGTGTCGCTATGGTGGACGTCGAGCACGCCGCTGGCGAAGTCGACCTCGACGCTGCTGCCGAGCGTACGGAAGATCTCCAGGATCTTCTTCACGTCGGTAATCTCGGGTACACCGCGCAAGCGCACCGGCTGGCGCGTCAGCAGCGTCGCGCACAGGATCGGCAGCACCGCGTTCTTGTTGGCCGACGGAACGATGCGGCCCGTCAGCGGGGTGCCGCCGTGAACGACGAGGTTGGACATGGCGTTGAGATCGGGTTGGACAGCGATGGACTGTCGCGCTTCGCGGTGAAGCAGGAATGAAGTCCATGAAGTCTGCGTGAAGTTCAGCGTGTCCACGCAGCGCTCGCGGCATTCGCCGTGCCCGAGTTGTATGCAGTTTTTACACAGGCACTTGCATCCCCGGTGGCGCGACGAACTTTCACTTTCCTTTGAATCTCGCGGAACCACTGTTGCGAGCTGTAGTCGGAGCACAGCGCGCGCGGCCCCGCGTTCAGCGGCCCTGCCGCGCTGCTCGCATCTCCTTCCATGTGACCTTCGATCGCGAAAGACCGAATGCTGAAGAACGCCCTGCTCACGCTGCTTTTTCTCGTCATGTGCAACGCCAGCTGGGGCGCCGTGTCGTTCGGCTCGGCCCATGCACTGGTGGTCGACGAGGAAAGCGGTGAAGTGCTGCTCGAAAAAGACGCCGCCACCGCCGCACCGATCGCGTCGATGACCAAGCTGATGACCGCGATGGTCGTGCTCGACGCGCATCTCGCCCCCGACCAGACGATCACGATCACCCGAGACGATCTCGACAACCTGAAGCACACCCGCTCCGGCGTGCCGGTCGGTGCCGAGTTCGCGCGCCGCACTTTGATCGAGCTGGCACTGATGTCATCGGACAATCACGCGGCAGCAGCCTTGGCGCGGACCTACCCCGGCGGTCGCGACGCGTTTCTCGCCGCGACGCAGCGCAAGATCGAAGCGCTGAAGCTCGAGAACACCAGCCTCGTCGAGCCGACCGGTCTGTCGCCGGAGAATCACGCGACCGCGCACGACATGGCCAAGATCGTCAAGGTGGCTGCCGACTACCCGCAGATCGTGCAGGCGACCAGCCAGCGCAGCGACGTGATCAAGGTCAACGGCCGGCGCCGCGTCTTCCACAACACCAACGGCCTGGTCGGCAGCGCCGGCTGGGACATCTCGGTGTCGAAGACCGGCTTCACCAATGAAGCGGGCCGTTGCCTGACGATGCAGCTGCAGGCCGCCGGGCGAAAGATTCTCGTCGTGCTGATGGGCGCGGTGGCCGGTGCCGAGCGGACGCTCGATGCGCACCGCATTCAGCGCTGGCTGGCGACTTCAGCGGTGATCGGCGGGTCGCGCCAATAAGACGGTCGCAGCTAGCCGCCCGCCTCGTCGAGCGCCTTGCACGAAGGCGCGCACACCGCATGCGAGCGGCCGGCGAACTTGCGCGTTTTCATCATCGAGCGCGGGCGGTGCTTGCCGCACAGAAAGCACGACATCGTCGCCCCGCCGAACGACGACGCTGCCTTGAACGGCGAGCCTGGCGTCTTCGACTTGTAGCGCAGCCCGTCGGCGACGACCGTCGTCTTGATTTCAGGCCTTGCCATGGAGCTTGTCCTTTGCGCCGCCGCGCATCGCACGCTCGATCGCCTGACGCGCCTGCATTTCGGCGCGCATCGCCAGCTCGAGCGGCGACAGACACAGTCCGGCGTATTGATAGTTCAGATTTTCGTACAGCTCGGCGGCCGCCGGGTGGCTGCCGAGCAGCGCGCGCACCGTGTCGTTCGGCGCAGAGCCGGCGAATTCGTCGACCAGATGGAGCACGACCGAGCGGTACTGGGCGGCATCGACCGGAAGCGGGCTGCGCTCGAGCCGCTCGAGCAATTCGGCGAGCACATGCGTCACCACCAAGTCGGGTGCCGCAGACAGGGGTTTGGCAGCGTTCATGCTCCGCAATTGGGGCCGCAACACCGAGTTGCAAGTGGCATGCCCAAGCCTCGTTCGCTACGATGCCGGACTGCTGCGGAACCGAGGAGAAGACGATGACCCGCGCCGAAGATTTTCCGATCGAGGGTGGCTGCACCTGCCGCGCGGTGCGCTACCGGATGACGAGCGCACCGATGTTCGTCCACTGCTGCCACTGCCGCTGGTGCCAGCGCGAAACCGGTGCGTCGTTCGCGCTCAATGCGCTGATCGAGTCCGAGCGCGTGGTCGTGCTGAGCGGCACGCCGCAAGCGGTGAACACGCCTTCGAACAGCGGCAAGGGACAGAAGATTGTTCGCTGCCCGACCTGCCGCATCGCGCTGTGGAGCCATTACGCAGGCGCCGGCGACAAGCTGAGCTTCGTGCGCGTCGGCACGCTCGACGACCCGGACCGCGCGCCGCCCGACATCCACATCTTCACCGCGTCGAAGCAGCCTTGGGTCGTGCTGCCGCCGGACACGCCCGCGGTCGCCGAGTACTACGACCGCAAGGTCCACTGGCCGAGCGAAAGCCTGGCGCGGCTCAGTGCGCTGTTCGGCTGACCGCTCACTCCGCTTTCGGATACAGGATCATCTGCGTGCAGCGAAACAGCGCGAGCGTCTTGCCGCTGTCGGCGCTGGTCACCGTCGCGTCCCAGACCTGCGTGGTCTTGCCCAGATGCACCGCTTTCGCGACGCATTCGACCGTGCCGTCGCGCACCGTGCCGAGGTGATTCGACTTGAGCTCGAGCGTGGTGAAGCCGCTCGCGCCCTCGGGCAGATTCGACACGCAGCCGTAGCCGGCACAGGTGTCGGCGAGCGTCACGACGCTGCCGGCGTGCAGAAAGCCGTTCGGCGCCATCAGGTGCTTGGTCACCGTGAAGCGGGCCCGCATCTCGCCCGGCGACACCTGCGTCACGACGATGCCGAGGTGGTCCGGAAGGTGGTCGACGCCGAATCGGTTGAAGTGCGCGGCGGTGTAGTCGGATGGCCTCATCAAAGCTCCTGTCAGTGGAAGAAAGCGGTTCAGCGGCGCCGCGGCGCAGCGCTCGCGAGTTGCTCGGCGAGCATGCCGCGCGCAGTGGCGATCAGATCGTCGGCATCGTAGAGATGGCCGGTCGCGAAGATCGCGTCGAGCAGCAAGCGGAATTCGAGCGCGAGCTTGCGCGGGTTGGCCGCGCCATGGTCGCGCGCGACGGTCTCGAGCCAGACGAGCGTCGCGGCCTTCTGCTGCGCCGCGTGCGCGACGACCTCGGGCACATCGGGGTAGCTCTTCGCGGCGCGCAGGAACATGCAGCCGCGAAAGCGCCCCGACTTGAGCCATTTGTGCATGCCTTGCAGGATGCGATCGAAAGGGTGCGTGTCGCTCGGCGCATCCAGCCGCGCCATGCGGCACAGCTGCGCGAGCACCGGCCCCTGCGCCGCCTCGAGGGTGGCGAGCACCAGGTCGGTCTTGGTCGGGAAGTGGTAGTACAGCGCCTTCTTCGTCAGCCCCGCCGCCTGCGCGACCGTCTCGACGCTCACGCTCTCGTGGCCCTGCTCGTAGAACAGGCGTGTCGCCGCGTCCAGCGCTTGCTGGCGGCCGTCGAGTCGGGCGATGCGGGCCATGCGATTTTCTTGAATTACACCTCCTAGTGTAATAAAAAATCGCGCGCGGGGATACTCGTCATCGCTGCGTCCGCAGTGTTGGGGATGCGGACCGCTGCCGAACCGAGGTACAAGGCTCGCAATTCGATTGCGGAGCAACGATGACACCGATTTCCTACGACGCGCGGCGCTCGGCGCTGTACACGCCGGAGCAGCGCGAGACCTTGTTCGTCGCTGGGCAGGTCTATTCGGAGCTGCAACTGGCCATCGAAGGCGCACGACTCGCCTACTGCCGCGCCGAGACGGACGGTGCGCAGCGCCAACGGCTGATCGCGGCGCTGGAGCGCGTCGGCTTCGGCGAGCCCGAGCTGTTCTCCGATGCCGCCACCGGCACCCAAGCCTTCGGCGCGTATCGACACGCGGACGGCACCGCGCTGGTCGCGTTTCGCGGCACGCAACCCGAGGCGTTGACCGACCTCATCATCGACCTTCAGGCCAATCCAGTCGCTTGGAACAAACCCGGCGAGCCGGGCGGCCGCGTGCACGCCGGCTTCGCGCGTGCGGCGCGTGCCGTGTTGCCTGCGGTTCGGCAATGGCTCGACGCCGGCTGGGCCCACCGCAATGAGCTCATCCTCACCGGCCACAGTCTCGGCGCCGCGCTCGCGACCTTGGCCGCAAGCGTGCTGCAGCCGACGCTGTGGGTCGCGATCGGCTCGCCGCGCGTGGGCGACGCCGCCTTCGCCGCCAGTCTCGCGGCCAAGCGCGGCGTGCGCATCGTTGACTGCTGCGACGCCATCACCGACGTGCCGCTGCCGGTGTTCGGCTACAGCCACGTCGGGCCCGCAAGCTACCTGACCCGCGACGGCGAGCGAGTGCAGAACCCGGACAGCGCGTTCATTCGCGCCGATCGACTGCAGGGCATCGCGCAGTACGTCGCCGCACACGCGCTCGAAATCGATGCAGTGCGCTTGCGTGAGTTGGCCGATCACGCACCGATCAACTACGCACGGGCCTACTTCTGATGCCCATCAGGTGTCGCGCTTGCGTGTCGGCTTCGGAACAACCGGCCCGCCCGACTCCTTCCAGGCGTTGAAGCCGCCGCCGATGTGCGACACGCGCGCCACGCCCATGTCCATCAGCGTGCGAGTGGCGAGCGCCGAGCGCCAGCCGGCGGCGCAGAACAGCACGAACTCCTTGTCATGGGCGAACTCTTCGCGGTGGTACGGCGACTCGGGGTCGACCCAGAATTCGAGCATGCCGCGCGGGGCATGGATCGCGCCGGGGATCGCGCCCTCGCGCTCGAGCTCGCGCACGTCGCGCACGTCGACG
>Ga0066709_100004936_pt1 | contig 10821 bp, 8 predicted proteins | sample GraSoiAngelo_158_FD_79665 | JGI IMG/M metagenome (GOLD analysis project Ga0066709, IMG submission 79665) | Grasslands soil microbial communities from the Angelo Coastal Reserve, California, USA - 14_1009_16_30cm | ecosystem: Environmental > Terrestrial > Soil > Grasslands | place: USA... | reverse complement strand
CAAACCCTCTTGCTCTTGCGAAGAGGCAATTGCCCGGGTCAAATACTCTGCTATCCCCGAGCCGCGTCAACAGTTTTTTTCCGCATGAAATTCTCAGGGGCGCATCGGGACACTGCCCCCGAAAAGCGTTGGGAAACGGAGCGCGGTGTGCGCAGCACCAGCCGCAGCGATTGGCGCGAGCGGCACATTGAGGTCGCTTCACCACGGCTTGGCATTCGGGGGTGCTGCGGCTGGTCCTTCGGACACAGCCGCGCTCCGGGGGCAGTGCCCAGATGCGCCCGCTTCTCAGCGCTGTGGTGATGGTGAACGAGAGCGGAATGCCAATGGCTCCGAACGGCCTCCATTCAAGAACACGTTGGTCCCGGAAAGTGTAACCGTCATCACTGCGCTTTGGGAGCTTGCGCGCGAGGTTCATCGGGGGTAATTGAGATCGTGCCTTTCTGCGGGCGACATCGACGATTTTCGGCATGAGCTTCCTCGCGCCACTGTTTCTGCTCGGCGCTCTGGCGGTCGCGTTGCCTGTGGTTTTTCATCTCATCCGGCGGACGAGCAAGGAGAAGATGACATTCAGTTCGCTCATGTTTCTTCAGCCTACCCCGCCGCGGGTGACTCGCCGGAACCGGCTCGAGAACATCTTTCTGCTCCTGCTGCGCTGCCTGGTGCTTTGCTTCCTGGCGCTGGGTTTTGCGCGGCCGTTCTTCCAGAAACCGATGGTTCCCGATCCGCAAACCGGCGCCGGCCACAAGATCATCCTGCTCGTGGATACCAGCGCCAGCATGCGACGCCAGAATCTCTGGCAACAGGCAGTCGCCAAAGCGGAAGAAATTCTGAGAAAGACGTCCCCGGCCGACCGGGTCGCCCTCTTCACGTTCGATCAACAGACGCGTTCGCTGGTCAGCTTTGAAGATTGGGCCTCCATGAACGCCAGCGCGCGCGCGGCGCTGTCCGCGCAACGTCTCGCCGCGTCCAAGCCGGGCTGGGCAACCACGCACCTGGGCAACGCGCTCATCACTGCCGTCGAGGCCTTCGCCGATGCCGACAAACAAGGCCAGAACATCGGCGCGCGCCGGATCGTGCTCATCAGCGACCTTCAGGAAGGCAGCCGGCTGGACGGGTTGCAGGGATACGACTGGCCGCGCGGAATCGAGGTGGACCTCGAGCCCGTCACGGCCCCCCGCCCGACCAACGTGGGCCTCCAATGGGTCGTGGATGCCGATGACTCGGCGAATACCAGCGCCGACGCCGGCCCGCGCGTCCGCGTTGTCAATGCCTCCAATTCCAAGCGCGAACAGTTTCAGATTCGCTGGGATGGCGTGACCGGCGCCACGCCACTCGATGTTTACGTGCCGCCCGGTCAAAGCCGGATTGTTCCCGCACCGCCTTTGGCGACGAACACTACCGCCGAACGACTGATGATCACGGGGGACGACGATGACTTCGACAACACGATTTATCTGGTCCAGCCGAAACCCGAGCAGGTGAAGGTGTTGTTTCTCGGCAACGATTCCGAAAGAGACCCCGCGGGCCTGCTTTACTACCTGAAGCGCGCGTTCCAGCAGACGCGCCGGCAAATTGTCCAGGTCAACGCCCGCCTGCCCGACGCGCCGTTGGCCGTGAGCGACCTCGCCGGCGCGCGCCTGCTGATTATCGCGGGCGTTTCGAGCGATAATCAGTTCCCGGGAGCGCGGAAATTTCTGAGCGACGGCGGGACGATCCTGGTTGTCCTGACCAACGCCGGCGCCGCCCTTTTTGCCGGCCGGCTGGCCGGAGCGGACAACCTGAGCGCGAGCGAGGCCGCGGTCGGCGGCTATGCCATGTTTGGCCGCATTGACTTCGAGCACCCGTTGTTCGCCCCGTTCGCCGACCCGCGCTACAGCGACTTCACCAAAATTCATTTCTGGAAACACCGACAGATCGACGCGGACAAACTACCCGGCGCAAGGGTGCCTGCCCGGTTCGACAACGGCGACCCGGCGTTACTTGAGGTGTCGAAAGACAAGGGACGCCTGCTGTTGCTGACCTCCGGCTGGAATCCGAGTGACAGTCAACTCGCCCTGTCGTCAAAATTCGTCCCGTTTCTGTATTCCATTCTCGGACAGGCGGGAGGCATTCGCCCGCAGGTTTCTCATTACCACGTCGGCGAGGCCGTGAACCTGGCGTCGCTTGATTCTCCGCAGCCGTTAACGGTCCGCAAGCCCGACGGTTTGGAAATCAAGCTTTCCGCCGGAGACACCACGTTCTCACAGACGGAGTTGCCCGGCATTTACAGCGTCGCCTCGACGCAGCCGCTGCGCTTTGCGGTCAACCTGGATGCGGCGGAGAGCCGGACCGCGCCGTTGTCGGCGGACGAACTCCCGCGGTTGGGGGTCCCGATCAGGGCGCGGGAGCCTGATGATTTGGCGAAGCAAACCGCGCAGAAACGCCGGCTCCACAACGCGGAAATAGAGAACCAACAGAAGTTCTGGCGTTGGTTGATTGCGGCCGCCTTGGCGGTCCTGCTCATCGAGACGTGGCTGGCCGGCCGGCTGACGCGCCGGGTCCTGGTTCCCGGACAACAATAAGCGACAAGCTAAAGGCTGTTGCAAAAGTAAGCGGAGCTGAAACTCTGTCGGCAGCCTTTGTCGCAACCCTTTGTCGGATCGGACATTTTTCGACTAAGGCTTCGACAAAGATGGAATACGCAGGCTCGAGACTCCTTAAGAGAGACCCGGATTGGGCATTGAGCATTTATCATCGTTGCGTCGCCCGGTGTTCGCCAGTGCCTGATCGATGGCCGGCCCAATTTGCGAAAGGTCGCTTTTCGAGAGATAAGCCCGGGCGCCGCGTTTGAGCAGCTCGCCCGCCAGGTCGTCCTGGAGAACGTCACTCACCAGCATAAAGGGAACATCCGGGAAAAATTCCAAGGCCATCTTGAGCGCGAAGGCAGCACCGTAAAGCGGGAGCTTGTAATCGGAAAGAATCACGTCCGGCGCGTGGCTCCCCAGCGCGACCAGATAGTCCTGTTCGGTGAACACGTGCCGGACGTGGAAAGCGGGATTGTGCCGGCAAAGCGCGCGTCGAATCAATTCGGCATCGATGGCATCGTCGTCGAAAATCAGAATCCGGGTGGGAGCTTGCACGCCCAGGAACTGAAGCATATTTGGAGCAATTGGCCAAGCTTAAAAGTCGCGGGGGCAGGAAGGTGGGCGCATCTTGGAACCACCACCAAAAGCGCGCGGAAACGGAGCGCGGCTTATAGCAGCACCAGCCGCAGCGGCACGGCGAGGCCACGCGTTTTGGGATCATTCGGCGACTTTTGGCATCCGCACTTGCTGCGGCTGGTCCTTCGGACACAGCCGCGGTCCGGTGGTGGTTCCCAGACGCGCCCGAAGGAAGGCGTGGGAGAAATTTTAACGTCGCGCCCCATGTCTGACTGTGCTAAGGGCAAATCGAATGACAACCCTTCCGGCAGCCGGCATTCGACCGGCGCAGAGCCTCTCCCGTACTCGAGTCGATTCCGTGGATTTGCTCCGCGGGCTGGTGATGGTCATCATGGCGCTGGATCACACTCGGGATTTTTTCTCGAAGGACTTGTCTTTTGACCCGACCGATTTGAGCAGGACCTATCCGGCCTTGTTTCTCACGCGGTGGTTCACGCATTATTGCGCCCCGGTTTTCATGTTTCTGGCGGGCACGGGCGCGTTTCTTTCGACGACGCGGGGCAAGAGTAAAAAGGAACTATCGTGGTTTCTGTTGAGCCGGGGATTGTGGCTGGTGGTGCTTGAGCTGACCTGGGTGCGATGCTTTGGCTGGCAATTCAACTTTGATTATCATTTTTCCGTTGGCGCGGTGATCTGGGCCCTCGGCTGGTCGATGATCGCATTGTCCGCGCTGGTGTTCCTTCCCGTGCCGGTCATTTCGCTTTGTGGCCTCGCGATAGTCGTCACGCACAACGGTTTGGATGCGGTCACGGCCGAAAGCTGGGGTACGATGGGATGGCTATGGAAAATCCTTCACGGCGGCGGACTGCTGGATTCAGGGACCGGTTATCGGTTTGTCGCCGCTTATCCGTTGATTCCGTGGATTGGTGTAATGGCCGCGGGTTATGGTTTTGGGGCTCTGCTGAACCGGGAACCGAACGAGCGCCGCAATTGGATCTTCGGGCTGGGCGCCGGATTGATCCTGCTTTTCATCCTGATCCGGGGTATCAACGTGTATGGCGATCCGAATCCGTGGTCTCGACAAAAGAACGGCCTGTTCACTCTGTTTTCGTTTCTGAACTGCCATAAATATCCTCCGTCATTGGCGTATCTGCTGATGACTCTGGGGCCGGCGCTGGTGGTGTTGGCGCTGCTCGAGCGCGGGACGCCGCGCTGCCTGGGACCAATCCTGGTTTTCGGGCGGGTCCCCTTGTTCTATTATCTCATCCACCTTCCGCTGATTCACGGGTTATCCGTGGTGGTCGCTTATTTCCGGCACGGCCGCGCCGATTGGCTCTTGGTCAACCCCGCTCCAACAGCGCCCCGGCCGCCGGACGACTTCGGGTTCGGCCTTCCGATCGTTTACCTGGTTTGGGTCGGAGTTGTGCTGGCGCTTTACCCGGCGTGTCGGTGGTATGCGGAAGTGAAACGACGCCAACGTTCCCCCTGGCTAAGCTATCTGTGATGCGGTGAATCAAAAGGTTGAAATACCCGGAGGTTCCTCGCACTCTTTTTACATGAAAATGGCTTGGCTCGGCAGCATTTTTCTAACTCTGTTGTTGTTCGGGTGTCGCAAGCCGATGGAGACGGCGGTTGATTCGTCTGCGAGCGGCGACGGCGGCCCCACCCACGCTCTGGCGAAGTTGCCCACGATAAAACTATGGCTCGGCCCGCAGGAACTGGCCGCCGAAATTGCCCGCACGCCGCTTGAGAACCAGACCGGCATGATGTTTCGCACGAACATGGCCGAGATGGACGCCATGCTCTTCGTCCTGCCCTACACCCAGCAGGCCTCGTTCTGGATGAAAAACTGCGTGGTGCCCTTGTCGGTGGCTTATATCGACCCGGAGGGCGTCATCCAGGAGATACACGATTTGCAACCCGGCAACACCAACCCTGTGTCCGCGGCCTCACCACAGATTCGTTTCGCCCTCGAGGTCAGCCAGGGCTGGTTCAATCGCCACCAAATCTCCAGCGGCGCCGTCGTTCGTACCGAGCGCGGCTCGTTGGCGGAAACTTTTCTCGGTCGGCGTTGAGCGGCCGGTGACTTCCATTGCATGAAGATTGCCCTTGCGCAGATCAACACGACGGTCGGTGACTTCGCCGGCAATGAGGCCCGGATACTGGCGGCGTATCGTCGCGGCGTTGGAGCGGGCGCGCAGATGGTGGTTTGCCCCGAGTTGGCCACGACCGGCTATCCCCCGCGCGATCTGCTGCTCAAAAGGGCCTTCATCAAGGACAACCTGACGTTGCTCGAGCGGTTGGCGGCAGCGACCGGAGAGACCGGGCTGCTCGTCGGCTACGTCGGCGAAAACCCGAAGCAGCCCGGCCGAGGAGCGACAAATTCCGTGGCGCTGCTTCAGAACGGAAGGATGCTCGCGAGCCGGATCAAGACGCTACTGCCCACCTATGATGTGTTCGATGAGGATCGCTACTTCGAACCGGCCACCGAAAACGGTCCGGTCGAGTTTGGTCGCCAGAAGATCGGCCTCACGATCTGCGAGGATGTCTGGAATGACGACGATTTCTGGCGCGACCGGCGGTATCGCCGCAATCCGCCGGTCGAACTGGTCGAAGCAGGCGCGCGGATTATTTTCAACGTGTCCGCTTCCCCGTGGCATCTGGGCAAGAATCGCACCCGGTTTGAAATGCTGCGCAGCCTGGCAGCCAAGGGGCACGTTCCGGTGGCCTATTGCAATCTCGTCGGCGGCAACGATGAGTTGATCTTTGACGGCGCAAGCCTGGTCTTTAACGCCGGGGGAGATCTCGTTGCGCGTGGCGAGTTGTTCGCCGAAGACCTTGTGGTGGTGGACACCGATTCCACGACCAGCGTCAAACCCGACGCGAGCGAGGATGAGGAGAAAATCTTCAAGGCGCTCGTGCTCGGCCTGGGAGATTACCTGCGCAAATGCGGTTTCAAGTCGGTCGTGCTCGGCTTGAGCGGCGGCATTGATTCGGCGCTGACCGCGTGCCTGGCCGTGGCGGCGCTCGGCGCGGAAAACGTGCGAGGCGTTTCGCTGCCCTCGCAGTTTTCGTCGCCGGGCAGCCTGGAGGACGCGCGCGCGCTGGCCGAACGCCTGGGCATCCGATACGACGTAATCCCGATCCAGCCGCCGTTCGAGGCGATCAAGGCCCAGCTCAAAGAGGTCTTTGGCGGCTTTCCCGAAGACACGACGCAGGAGAATATTCAGGCGCGACTGCGCGGCGTGACGTTGATGGCGCTCTCGAACAAGTTCGGTTCGCTGCTGCTGACGACGGGTAACAAGAGCGAACTGGCAGTGGGCTATTGCACGCTTTACGGCGACATGTGCGGCGGACTCGCGGTCATCAGCGACGTGCCCAAGACAATGGTTTACCGACTGGCGCGCTGGATCAACCGTGACAAGGAAATAATTCCGACTGCTTCCATCACCAAACCGCCGTCAGCCGAGTTGCGACCAAACCAGACGGATCAAGACTCGCTCCCGCCTTATGACGTGCTCGACGCCATTCTTGAGGCCTACGTGGTGGCGGGGAAATCGGCGGTGGAAATCGTCTCGGGCGGCTTCGATGAAGCGACTGTGAAACGGGTGGTGCGACTGATCGATTTGAATGAATACAAGCGCCGGCAGGCCGCGCCCGGATTGAAGGTAACAAGCAAGGCCTTTGGAGTGGGCCGGCGGATCCCCATCGCGCAGCGATATCGGGAGGTGTGAGCCTGGTCTTTTGGCCTGCGGGGACATGTCCCCGCTTTCCCTGCACGATAGGGAGCCGACAGCGATGGAGTGAATTCAGGGCCGTCCGGGGCGAGCAAGACGTGAAAGAAAAGCGGCGTCTTGCCGCCGTCCAAAGGCGAGGGACGCCTTTAGTGCGCAGGATGCTTGCCACCTGATTGGGTCGCAGTGCCAGGACGCCCGCGGCGACACCGTCGCCACTACAAGTTTCCGCGTGCCTTTCGCTTGCCGTCCGTTACCTTTTCGACCGTGATTTCGCGGGCCAAATCCGAAGCTCTGTTCGCCGAAGCGCTGAAATACATCCCCGGGGGCGTCAACTCGCCCGTGCGTGCGTTTCGCGCGGTGGGCGGGCAGCCGTTCTTTGTCCAAAAGGCCAAGGGCGCGCAGGTGTGGGACGTGGATGGCAACGAATACATCGACTACGTGTGCACCTGGGGCCCGGCGATCCTGGGCCACGCGCACCCGAAGATTATCAGGGCGGTCCAGCGGACGGCGGAACACGGCACAAGCTTCGGTATCCCGAATCCGTTCGAGGTGACGATGGCCAAACTCGTGTGCGGCGCCGTGCCGAGCGTGGAGAAGGTCCGCATGTGCAACTCCGGCACCGAGGCTTGCATGTCCGCCATCCGCCTCGCGCGCGGCTTCACCAAACGCGAAAAGATCATCAAATTCGAGGGCTGTTATCACGGCCACGCCGACTCGCTGCTGGTCAAGGCCGGCTCGGGAGCGCTCACGTTCGGCAACCCGGACAGCGCCGGTGTTCCCGCGGCGTTCACTCAGCACACGGTTGTTCTTCCGTTCAATGATGCGGAGGCCGTCCAGGCGGCGTTCGACGCGAACCGGGGTCAGATTGCGGGCATAATTGTCGAACCGGTTCCCGGTAATGCCGGGTTGTATCTGCCCAGACCGGGTTACCTGGAATTCTTGCGCAGGGTGACCGCGGACAACGGCGGGCTGCTGATTTTCGACGAGGTGATGACCGGCTTTCGTCTCGCCTGGGGTGGCGCACAGGAACGTTTCGGGATCAGGCCCGACCTGAGTTGTTTCGGGAAGATCATTGGGGGCGGATTGCCGGTCGGCGCGTTCGGCGGGCGGGCGGAGATTATGGATTGGCTGGCGCCGCTCGGGCCGGTCTATCAGGCCGGGACGCTGAGCGGCAATCCGCTGGCGATGGCGGCAGGAATTGCGGCGCTGGAGGAGCTTTCAAGTTCGGAGTGCGGAACGCGGCGCGCGGAATCCGCCGGATTCGCGCAAAAAACCGCCACCGCCTACGCGCAGCTCGAACAACTCGGGGCGCAGCTCGAAGCGGGGATGAAAGAGGCCGCCACCGCGGCGAAGGTGGCGGTGCGGTTCAATCGGTGCGGCTCGATGTTCTGCGCCTATTTTACCGATCGGCCGGTGGACAACCTGGCCGACGCAATGAAGAGCGACCGCGAGCGGTTTAAGCGGTTCTTTCACGGCATGCTGGCCGGAGGGATTTACCTGGCGCCATCGCAATTTGAGGCCGGCTTCATTTCCACGGCGCACACGGCGAAGCAGATCGACGCAACGGTGCGTGCGGCGGCAACGGTGCTTGGGTCCCTGTAGCCGCGTTTGTAAGAACGCGGCTGACTGAATGCGATGGCCTTTTGTCAGTGGGGAAGTCAGCGGCATTCTCACGAATGGTATCTGTTTAGCGTAGCGCCGATTGCTAATCGGCAGAGCTTTGGCGGTGTTCCGGCGTCCCGGCCAGGGCGCAGTCCGGCAGGATAGCATCCTGCGATTCAGCAGACTGGCAGTCTGCGCTACAAATACCACCGAGGCGCTAAACAGATTCCACGAATGCCGCTCCATGAGCTATGCGCATTCTTGCCATCGACCACGGGACGAAACGGATGGGCATCGCGATAAGCGATGAGCTGGGAGTGATTGCCCAGCCGCTGGAGTTCATCCTGGCGGAGCCCTTTGCCGAATTCCTGAGCCGGTTAAGGGAAATCATTCGCGACCAGCAAGTGGAACTGATCCTGGTCGGTATGCCGCGGAATATGGACGGCAGTTACGGTCCGGCGGCGCTCAAGGTCCAGGAATTCATTGCGGTCCTGAAGGCCTCCGTTACGATTCCGATCAAACCGATTGACGAGCGGTTGACTTCAGTGCAGGCGCATCGCCTTCTGAGCGAGGCGGAGGTGCGGGGCCGGCAGCGGAAGGGGAAGGTGGACAAATCGGCCGCGGCAGTCTTGTTGCAGGGTTATCTGGACGGCCTGGCCGGGTAAGGGTTGGGCAGGCGGGATACCCGCTAATCAATTCGTGTCCATTGGTGTCCATTCCTGGTTTATTCTTATTCCGAAAATGAAATTAGAGGAAACACTCGCCCTCACCCCGGCCCTCTCCCCCAGGAGAGGGGGCAGCGCGCGCAGTTCCCGGGAATTTTCACGCCGTTTTTGTGTGGCATTACTTCATGGGGACTCACGTTCAGTCGCTTAAGTTCAAACTCGTCATCGCCTACGACGGCACGGCCTACAAAGGCTGGCAGGTGCAGAAAACCGGCCTGGGAGTGCAGCAGAAGGTCGAGGAGGCCCTGGCCAAACTATTCCCCTCCAGGCCGCGGGTTCATAGCTCGAGTCGCACCGACACCGGCGTTCATGCGCTGGGCATGGTGGCGCACGTCGAAATTCCCAAGACCGAATTCAAAATGCCGGCGCGCAAGCTTGTCCTCGCCCTGAACGCCTGGTTGCCTGAAGACATCCGCGTGATGTCGGCGGCGCGTTGCCACGCGGGATTTCATGCCCGTTTCGATGCGGCGGGCAAACAGTATCGGTACTTTGTCTGGAACCGCGCGTCGATGAACCCGCTGCTGCGGCATCGGGCCTGGCACGTGCCGGTGGCGCTGGACCTGGCCGCGATGCGCAAGGCGGCGACGCTTTTCCTCGGCCAACATGATTTCCAGTCATTCGCGGGCACCCGAAGCTATAAGGTGGAATCGACCGTCCGCACAGTGACGCACTGCGACATCCGGCGAAACGGTCCGCTGCTGACGTTCGTCATCGAAGGCGACGGTTTCCTCTACCGGATGTGCCGCGGGATCGTGGGCACGCTGGTGCAGGCGGGGCAGGGGAAATTCGACGCCGGCGAGGTCGGACGGATGCTGGCCAGCAGAGACCGGCGTGTGGCGGGGATGACGGCGCCGGCGCATGGGTTGGTGCTGTGGAAGGTTTCTTACAGAAAAGCTCAACGCTCAAAGTGCAAAGCTCAAGAGAAGTTTCAAGCAGCAAGCTCCAAATGACGAACCAGTGTGGTGTCGGTAAAGCTTCGTTACAATGGACCGGCTCACTCATTGCCGCGCGGCCCCGCACCCTGTCCCCACCCTGTCCTTCTCCCCATCGGATGGGAGAGGGTGTCCGAAGGACGGGTGAGGGGATGATCGGATCGCCTTTCTTGTAAACCCATTTTCGTGACACCACACCAGCCAAGCGGCGCTTGGAGCTTCAAATTCGCCTTGAGAGTTTTTTTTGAGTTTTAGCCTTTGAACCTGGAATTTTCCGACGTGCACATCGTCCTGGTTGAACCGGAAATCCCGCCCAACACGGGCAACGTGGCGCGGCTCTGCGCGGCCACCCGCACAAAATTGCACCTCATCGAGCCGCTCGGCTTCAAGCTTGACGACAAAGAACTCAAACGCGCCGGGATGGATTACTGGGAGTATGTCGAGTGGCACCGCTGGCCGGACTGGGCGGTGTTCCAGAGACAACTTCCGCCGGATGCCATCCTCTGGTTCATCGAATCGAATGGCCCGCGACATTATTCCGAAGCGAGTTATCTTCCGAACGACTATCTGGTGTTCGGACGCGAGACGGCGGGTTTGCCGAAAAAGTTGCTCGAATCCAATCCCGATCACTGGCTGCGCATCCCGATGTTCAATCCGCGGTCGCGTTCCTTGAATTTGTCGAACT
>Ga0066709_100004935_pt1 | contig 10821 bp, 11 predicted proteins | sample GraSoiAngelo_158_FD_79665 | JGI IMG/M metagenome (GOLD analysis project Ga0066709, IMG submission 79665) | Grasslands soil microbial communities from the Angelo Coastal Reserve, California, USA - 14_1009_16_30cm | ecosystem: Environmental > Terrestrial > Soil > Grasslands | place: USA... | reverse complement strand
CGGTCGAAATTCCGTGCTGAAATGAAAAAGAACCCATACAGTTCTGCGAGCAATCCTCGGGAGTATTCCAAATGGTATCACGAACATCATCCGGGTTACTTTGCGGAGAAGACTAAGGAATGGATTGAGCGTCTGCCTGAGAGTCGTAGACTAGCTCTCTTTGCTCAGAGGAACGAGAGGATGCGCACTTACGTGACAGCATACTCTAAGCTACGTCGCCGCTTGCGGGGATTAACAAAGAGTCCCCCAGCCTTCACGACCGCAGAAAAAATTGAGATTGACAACTCGGCTTACCTCAGTGAGTTGCTTCGAAAGGTGAAAGCGCGATATCCGCGGTCGATTCCATAGAGGTCCTCGGAAATGGCTGGGACTAGATTGGTTCCAAGGAATTTCATATTTCAATACGAAGATCGTGGACAAGAGTGTTTATGATTCGTCTCTTCCAAACACTTTCGATAGAGAGACTTTTGTGGATGACTGGACCTTCTATCCGACTACGATGCTGACTTGGAGATTTGCAGGGAGGTTCCGGTAGTTTGTGGGCTGCCGGACCTGTACTAACCCACTATAGCTACCGCGGCACTGGCTGGCGGCTACCTGACAAGTCGCTATCACAGTCACTTGCAGCAGCGACGCTCCGCAATTGCTGAAATTGATTGGAACTGTAGTTAGCGCGATGATTCCTGGCGAGTTGCTGACAGTCCGGAGGGAGACGGCGCCCGCGCTAGGGCTGCAGCTGAACGTGTCTGTCGCGCTGCCTGAGCCGTCGGTCGCGGCGAAGGAAATGGCCAGAGGGCTTGTCGTCCAAGTCACCTTCGGGGTTGTTAGACTGGAGGAGGGAAGAATCACTTGCGTGTACGCGACGCCAAGAGCAGAAGCCACCGCACCGCCAATGAGGACGTAGGCAAGCAGACGTGTGATCGGAAGCTTCAAGAGGAACGTTCTCCTCCCTCGCGAGACTTAAAGCTAGCTGAGATACGAACCATTCTCGGTCCACTCAAGGGAGGATCACAGATACCGTAACGCAAGGGGAACGAAGCTGCAAGATGCCAAACTAAAGGCTATTGGACTTTGTTCAGTTAAAAAAGTATGATATAGCCCTGAGCGGTCGATCCCATCGGCAAACTAAGACTGAGCGACTTTCCTAACAGCTCTTAGATATTCGCCGAAGTCAGGGAGGTCCGTCATTGCGTGTACGAATAGGGGGCGTTCTAGACGATGCCCTAGCATTGATGGCAATATTCGAGACGATCGCAATAGGCCAACTGGTGCTGTATCCCTTCTCTTTCTACACTGTCGGAAGTTTCGCGTGGTATCAAGCCCAGGCGTTTCGTTGGCTAGTTCCCCTCTCACCCCTCATGCTTGTCCTACTCCTCTACTCTTGGGTTGCCATACTCGCCCTGAGCGCTTCCAGGAGACGCTCAGTGCGGATCAACAGCTTTGTGCGGGCGTTTTCACAAACAGTAAAACGCCTTGATACTCAAGGCTCCTCGGCCGAGAAATTCGTTGTCCTGCAGCATCCACGATTGCTGTTGATCATAGCTATGGCAGTCGCGGCACTGCTCGGAGTCCTTCCCTACTGGCCTGGATTGAACCCCGGCGGAAGCATCGTAGGCACGGACACTTCCTCGTACATCAACTGGACTACGCAGATGCTGGTGAGACCATTTCCACAGGCCATCTCTTATGCGTTCAGTCAAGCAGACAGCGGCTTCAGACCCCTTCCTCTCATCATCTTCTACTCGATAGCCTCCCTCGGGGTGAGCCCGCAAATAACGGTGGAGTTCTCTCCGATAATACTCGGCCCTCTCCTGTCTTTGTCGTTGTTCTTTTTTGTCAAGGCTGGTTTTGGGAACAAGGGAGCCGCCGCAATCTCAGCGTTTGCGGGGTGCTTCTCCTTCAACCTCACTGTAGGGATCTGGGCTGGCTACCTTGCCAACTGGATGGCGATGATAATAGCTTACTTCTTCCTCGCCGGCTTCTTCCTTTTCGAAAGGTCCAGGCAGAGAAATCTATTCCCTCCCCTATTTCTACTGTCCTTGGCCTTGTTGTTGACGCATCCCTGGACGTGGGCTATGATCCTTGCGACGACATTCGTTTACGCGATCATGGGGTCGGGGGACCAACGCAGGCTTTTGACAGTATCCTCCGTGATCTTGATTCTCGGGGGAATGGTCGTTGACTTTACGAAGAATCTTGTCACGGGTGGTGCGACCCTTGCAGCCGACTTGGGAACAAAGGCCCCGGTCTTTGGAATCTTGCAGTTCTGGATGTTCTGGCCGAACCTCTGGACCGCCTTGACTGTCTTTTACGACGGCTTACTTGGTAATGCGGTTCTTTTGGGTCTCGGCGCCCTCTCCTTCGCTGTAATCAAGTTACGGGGTGGGGGGGCTCGTATGCTTTCTAGCTGGGTCGCCTGTACCTCGGTACCGTTCGCGCTCCTTAATGCCTTCCACCAGACCCGGCTGATTTACGACTTACCCATCCCGGCGTTGGTGGCGTTGGAGACTCTCTGGCTTATGTCGAGAGCTGGGGGTGGAAACCTCAGAGCGGCTCTCATTCTGCTGGTCATTCTACTTTCTTCGGCGAACTACGCCGTCGGGTCGATAATTCAAGCCTGAATAGGTGCTCCTAGCCCCGTTTCAATCGTAGGATTTCCAAGGATACCGTTTTTACGTTTTGGATGAAAGAAACTCCAATAGCTTTTAGTTCTGGCTTCCTATCGGTCCTTCTCCCCCTGGTTATGTGTTGCCATTAGCCATCGTTCACCAGTCTTACGGCCGCTTTGGAGGCGCGGAGAGGGTTGCCCTCGCGCATTACGAGCAGCTCAGGAGAATGAATGTTGACGCCACTCTGTTCTGGAGTGGGCTGGTCACTCCAAGTTGGCAGGACAGGCTCAACGGCTATGACATCAAGAGCATACCTTCGACTCTACCTGGCCCCCTAGGCATCGGAAGGATGATCAGGTTTCTGAAGGAACTGTCCCGCTACGACTCGATCATAATTCATCACCATGTGGACCCCTTTCTGGCGCTGTACATTGCAAAAACCCTAGGGAAGCGGACGATATGGTACTCCGGGTCGATGTTCGAGCTTGCTTGGGAGAGGTGGATCACGGGAGAGGATTACCGATCGATCAGCAGGACAGTCAAGCAGACCAGTGAAGAATACTACGGCCGGGCGGTCTCCGGTCTCGTACTGTCAGACTTCCTCTTTGACCAGACTGTCCGTGTCGCGCGTGCGATGGACATTCATGTTGTGAGAAGATACTCTAAGATAATTGCAAATAGCAGATTCCTTTCTTTCTTTCTCAAACGAATCTACAAAATGGACGATCAGCCTGCGGTCGTTTATCCTGGACCCGACCCAATACTACAGGACCTCGCTTCGAAAGACTTTGCAAGAGAGAGCGATTACATGCTAGCGGTGGGCCCACTGATTCCACTAAAGAATGTGGACGGCATGATCTGGGCCGCCTCCAAGGTGCCATCCGCCAAACTTGTCGTTGTGGGAGACGGTCAAGAGAGAATTCCGCTTGAGGAGCAGGCCGAAATATTGGGCGTGCCACTTAATATCAAAGGTAACTCTCACAGCGAGGAGGAGCTTGCCCAGTTGTATTCTCAGTGCAAGCTTCTTGTCCACTTGTCGCTATACGAGCCGTTTGGACTGACACCGGTCGAGGCAGGGCTCTTCGGAAAGCCATCGATTGTGACCAATCATGGAGGCCCACCAGAGATAGTTGTTGACGGTGAGACCGGATTCATTGTCGCTCCAAGAGACTACTACTCAATCGCGAGGAGGATGAGAGAACTTCTCTCCAATCCTGAACTTCGTCACGAGATGGGACGGAAGGCTAGGAAGAGGGTCCTAGAAAACTTCACTCTCGAAAGATCTGCGAAGCGTTTGCTAGCGGAAGTACAAGGCTAATGAAAACCGCGATCTACTCGATCTTGAAAATATTCCAATTCCGCTCGAAGAGCTTCCGACTCTATTGGATCTTGGTCCTTTTGGTGTTGAGCTTGGCGATGCCAGCGGTCTTCCTCCGCGGAACGCTACCTCAGAACACGGCCACCCAGATCGATGGGCTGGCCGAATTCGCGTCAATGCAGGGAGCTTCTCTCGGCCCTGTTACATGGAGCGAGAGTTTCAACAATTCAAGTGAGTGGAGTGTCCCTACAAACCCTCCCAACGTCCTTTCGATCAGTGGCTCTCTCAAACTCTCAGTCACGTTTCCTTCAACTTCCAAGGCTCAAGCCATTTCCGTTCATCGTAATGTCAACTGGTCCTTGACTGAGATACCGATCATCACGATTAAGGCACGAGTTTCGACGGGCGTTTCTTATGGGGTCAGGTTCTTTGGAGTTACCGCCAACAATACGAGTTTTGCAGCTTGGCGGGAAGGGTCTTCCCTACAGCACAGGCCTGGTCTCGGCACGATAGAGACCGTTTCCGCAAATCTGGGCACGGAAACCTTTCTGGCCAATCCAAAGCTCCAACTTACGGGCGCGAGGATCACGGAGGTACTGTTTTACCTCGAAGCGGCGCCCTTCAGAAGCGGGAGCTTCTCTCTCACTTTATACGACGTGCACATCAATCCCACGATCACGACCCCTGCCGATTCGCTTGAGTTAAATGGTAACTTTACTGGTCTCGTTGCGAATCTGAAATCCTCAGTCTCCAGTCAGGGTGTTTTCCAAGTCTTCGTAGGGCTGGATATCAAGGGCAGTTCCGACCTAAGCTATACCTTGTATCTTACGAGGGGAGCTTCTATCCTGGCGCAAGGTTACACATACGTTCCGAAGGTCGCGACAACCTACGAACTTGCACTAATGTTGCCGGCTCTCGTAAACTCCAGCCCTTTGTTTGCGGGTAATTTTGCCTCGTCTTCGCTAATAGTAAGTGCTTGGAAAGGAGAGATCAGCTACTTCAGGCTAGACAGTGTTGACATAAGGTTCCTCGCAACAACACCGTCTCCATCAGCGGCTCTTAACACGGCAAATTACAACGCACTCATATTCTACTATTTCGTATTCCTCTTCATGATCCCGGCCTCAACGATCCTTCTTCTGATCAAGGTGTTCAGAGATAAAGACTAAGATCCTAGCCACCCTCCTCGTGGGTCTGATCGTACGCTTCGAGCTGGCTTCCTTCGCTGGACATCCAGGTGACCTGGCTCTTTTTGCATTTTCATCGAGGCTATACTACGAGTCAGGACAATTCGATTATCTGTTTCCATCACTTCCACTCGTCTACTACGTTCAACTCGCTTTCTACTCATTCTACGTTCTCATACGAGACACAGGGTTCAGCGACCCAACATTTCTGTTTCACACTAACTATATGATAGAAGGCATCTTCTTCCGTATTCCCCTGATAATATCGGATGTTGGAATCTTCGCGCTGATTTTGAAATTTACGGGCAAGCTGCGGTATGCGGCACTCTATCTGCTTAATCCGCTCGTTATCTATCTCACTGGAGCCTGGGGGATTTACGACTCTCTCATGATGTTTCCGCTCGTCGCTGGCTTTTTCCTCTATGCCCAAAATCAACGACGCCTGGCAAGTATCTCCTTTGTCGTCTCAGGCCTCTTCAAGTTATTTGGATTCGTGCCTTTCAGTTTGTTGGCGTTGGAGACTCTACTTCAGAGAAAATGGAAAGAGTTCGGTTTGCAAATCGGAAGTGCAATTGGGCTCACTACTCTCACATTCGCTCCTTACATTGGAAACGGCTTGCAGGATTTCTATGTCGGTATTCTCCTTCGTTTCTTGGGCCTTAGTGGGGCCTTGACCCGAGGCTATGATATCATTGCAATATTCTCGGGGGCTCGGTTCGCGGGTTCGTCTCCCTTCATCTACGTGGGCGCGGGAGCAATTACGATCTTGTTCGTATTTCACCTCAGAAGATCCCGGTCCCCCCTCCAAGTTCTGCTGCTCTGGAGCATTGTCGGAGCTGTTGCGCTGAACCTTTTCTCACAGTCCGAGCCTCAGTGGCTATCCTGGCCGATTCCACTTTCAATTCTCTACGCGTATGTAACCAAGCGAGAGGGGCTCGCGCATTATACCTACTTCTACGGAATCGCGAGTGCCGTTCTCTCAATCACTATCTTGCAGAGCGTTGGATACCTCTTATTGGGCACCCCGCTAGTTTTCTTTCAAGCGATCGAGGCATTCCAAGGTAGAGTAGCTGTATACTCTCTCAGTGTTGCTACAATGCTACTTATTCTGCTCGGCTACCTTTTCCTGAAACCGGTCAAATTCAAGATTGAGGTCATCGCCTTGGTGGCACTAGTTTACTTGCAGGCGTACTTCTGGTTAAGCATAATGAGAATCCTGCCAGTTTAGGCGACCAATGCGTGAAGAAGAATGTTCACAGTGAGGAAAGTGACCAAGAGAACGCGACGGGAGCGTTCATAGAACATTGACGGAAAGAGACACGTGGAATGAAATTGGGCAGAATGATCCCTACTGTGGGACGGGGGGGCCAACCAAAGCCATGCCGCATCTGGGAAAATTTGCGGCGCCTGACACAGCTCTACTGAGTGAGGTCGAGGGCGAACCCGGTATCCTCGATGTCGGCTGTGGCTACGGAAGGAATAGCGTTCCCTTATTCAACAAGAATCACAACATAGTTGCATGCGATGTGTCTCTGACAATGTCTCGAACCGTGCTAGACGCTGGGGTGCCGTTTGTCATGTGCGATATTCACCATTTGCCGTTCCGCGAGATGGCTGTCGATTGCCTCATTTGTTCTCATGTTATCCAACACATGCAACGAGATGATGTTGAACGAGTCTTATGGGAACTGAGGCGAGTAGCAAAGAAATCGCTGATTGTTATGCCCAATCCTTTGGGCGTAGCTTGTTTCTTCGGAGCGCGGCCGCTTGTCCATGCATTGGTTATGCTCAACAAGCGACCAGGCAGAGGCTTGTTTGAGAATATCCCAACGGTTAGAGGATACATTGTAAACTACTACCTTCCTTGGGTCTTCGCGAGGCTGGCCAAACGCTGGTTTGACCGTGTTAAGGTAACAAGGGGGACCGTACAGAGAAGGCTCCCCGCGTTCCTGGCCAACAGTCTGCTCTACATTTGTTCGTGAGATCATGCGTCATAGGAATATACGAAGTCGAGCACAGGTCCGAGCTGACTACGACCAGAGCGCCAGGGATTACGACAAGGTTAGATTCGGCTCAGTTGGGGGACAATACGTCAACCAGAGAGAAGTGGAGTTTGTAGCGAGCGTAATCCAAGGATCAACCGTCCTGGAAATCGGAACGGCTACAGGAAGATTCGCAGAATGTTTGATCGAGAAAGGAGCAGAATATATTGGCGTAGACCTCTCACTGAAGATGCTTCGAGCTACTCGGGAAAGAACAGAACACTCCGCGTCTGTTGTTCAGATGGATGGGTGCTCGTTGGGTTTCAGAGGCTCTTTCGACTACGCTCTGTGTATACGAACATTCCATTTCCTGCCAAAGCCCGTAGAGGCTTTGCAGGGAATGCTCACCGCTTTGAAGGATTCGGGCGAGTGCTTGGTCACTTTTGAAACCGATAACTTCTTGAGACGATTTCTTCTCTTCTTCGGTATAGGAGTATCAGAGCAATACTACTACAGAATCTCTGATGTCGAAGAAATGTTTCAAAAAGCTGGGTTTAGGATCGCGAGAAGCGGGTCCATCATGAGGATGCCTGTTACTCTGTACAGAAGATGCCCGAATCACCTTCTGTGGATACTAAGGCGTCTAGAAAGACTCTGGCCTTGGCCGATGCACGATTATGTGTTGGGAACACGGCAATCGGACCGAAACCCGAATCATGGGTTTTTGACAAACTCTCAAGTAATCCTCTAATATTCCATCGTGACCGAAGAGGCTTCTTCGGAACCACCTGGGACCGAAAATTGCCGGCCAGATTTACTGTCATTAAGATAGGTCTCATCATCGCTGTCTTGACAGTTGCAGGTTTTCTTGGTGAGCGGGTTATTTTTCGCCCGAAGAGTGCGACTGGCACCTCACTTTCGTACTTTGATTACATCGTGGTCATTGTAATGGAGAACAAGAACTTGTACCAGACCTATGGCAATTCATGTGTTGGGAATTGTACATTCATCAACCAGCTGGCCAATAGATTCGGGATTGCGGAGAATTATTCGGGGATAGCCCATAGAAGCCTGCCAGACTATCTAACGCTTACAAGTGGACTGAATTATTCTTATCCGCCATTTGTTACAGATTGTGGCCCGCAGGTTGGTAATTGCACAGTCGCATCGAGAAACATCGTCGATAGTATCGAAGCAACACACAGATCATGGCGAGCCTACATCGAAGACTACAGCGGCGGTTGCAAGGGAAGCTCTAGCGACCACATTCCAGGTCCTGACCCTTTTCTATTTTACAGAGATGTTTACTACAATGCGACGCGCTGTTCCAACATAGCCACCGCGAATCCATCTCATCAGGGATACCTCGGACTCCCAACAAGGCTGCTTTCGGATCTGAATGAGGCTGATGGAACGCCGAATTTCATGTGGCTCAGTCCCAATTTATGCGATAGCGGTCATAATGCCTGTAACTCTACCAGCCTGACTGGTTCGTGCCGCATTCTCGTTAAGTGCATCTCTCAGGGGAATGAGTATCTTGGCCTGCTTGTCCCGCAGATACTTGCGAGTCGCACTTTCGAAACCAAGAACGCGGCATTATTCATTACTTGGGATGAAGGATCTGCGGGCACTTGTCCAGGAGTAGGACGGACCTATCCCACATGTATTGACAGAGTGCCGGCGATTTTTGCTGGTCCGCACGTGAAACAGGATTACGTGAGTGACTTAGGCTATAGCCACTATTCTTTTGTGAGGACTTTGGAGGTTGCATGGAACTTGCCCTCGCTTGGACCACTTGATGCTGGGGCCATGGCAATGACATCCTTCTTCCAAACTCAGTCTCCCACAGGCGTTACCTCGACCGAGCCATCTTGAGGAGTAAGGGGAAAATTTATGCCTGGAGAAACTCAGCAGGTGTTAGAATTCCTCCCTTGGGGAGGACAGCATTCTGACCAACTGGGATCATGCAGACGAGCAGCGTTGAAACGACGACTTCTCTCGTCTTGGTCTCATATGTAGTTGTTCTGAATGACTGTGTTTGTAGGAGAGGTTGTGAATATTATTGGGTTGGTAACGTTGTCAAACGTGTTACTGACAACCACTCCGTTCGAGGACAGAGAGGCACAACAGCCAAACTCTAAGCCCACATCAGCCGTTTTGAATGTGTTTCCTACGATGCTGAAACCTACGATAGCCTGGAATAGTGTGTTTCTCAAGCCCAAATTCTTCCCTGTCTTCGAGTCACCGAATCACCGAATCCTCTTCGGCTTCTGGCTATCTTGGTACGTATCCAGTCGGGTATAATGCGCGCACGGATCAACTCTTGGACTGATACACCCTTCTCGTTCGCGAGATGGCTCAGTTCTAAGTATACGTGTGAGTCGAGCGATTGCATAAACTTGGATTTGACCATAAGAGACTCAGCCGCTGGGGTTGGAGTTGAGGCTATATGGTTGATTCAACTGCCTGCTGATTAGCAGAAGGTTTCTTGATGCCCGCTATTCGGCCTCTCGTAAGGCCTACGGACCACATCTGCGATTGTATACTGTAACCTATCCCAAGAAAAGATAGAGATTTGAAGAATCTCAATCAGATTGAGAGCGGTACTCTTCCCACAGGGAAGATATTGAGCGACAGGGCGGTAGCTTCCACAGGGCTTACAATTTCGATACTTGAGGGCTAGCATCTCTCAAGGCCTGTAAGTTGTAACGCTGTTTCATACGTCGCGGCCTCCGCGGTGATCCTGGGTTGCTTAGGGTACCGTTATAGGGTACCCTAAAGTCGAGTCGAATGGTCGGAAATGAGCCTATTGCTGTGTCCGATGTGTGGGAAAAACAGCAGCCTTCGAAACTTCGACCCTGAAGGATTTGTAAATGACATCTACGTTCAGCACGTTCGTGGGTTGGGCCGGGGTCGAGGCTTCAAAGTCACATCTCGCATTTCTATTCTAGAGGATTCTAAATTCAAAGGAATCCGGAGGATGATCGCTGACCGAGCAATAGAGCTTGTTGCAATGCTGGAGGCAAATGGGGACACTTCCTCCGACGAAATATTCGAACAACTTGGGTCACTAGAAGAAAAAGAGGCTAGACAAGCGATCGATGAGGAAGAGAAACAAGTTGCATTGCGAGAAGAGGAAGAAGCATCAGCCGCAATATATGAGGAGACAGTCAACCAACTAACGCCATTGGAGACTCTCCAGCGCCTGAGGAAGGTTGAGAACTTAACCTGGGCAACAAGAGTAGCGGATCTCGAAAAGAAGTTGGTGGACGAGCGGGCCACAAGGGAGAAACTGGATTTCGCGAGGGAGACCTCTGAAACATACAGAAGGCAGTCTGAACAGTACAAGCAAAAGTCTGATGCAGAAAGGAGAGAGCATGAGGCTCGGCTTGCAAGGATAGACGACGACCTGACGATCTCTCTTCATACGCTCGGGGGTTCAAACATGAGATACGCAAGTGCCGAAGAAAAGGCAGAGATCGTCAACGGAGAGATCTCTTCTCTTGCGGCCGAGATCGATGGCCTACTTAGACATGTGGGACTTTCCGGGCCTTACGGTAGCCTGTGCGATAAAATAAGGATGGTTACAGACGAGGTATTGGCGTCTCGCGCCCTTGGCGAGTAACGCCTCATGACTCTGACTCTGAACCCTCGAGCTTGTCCACTGCTTCCTGCATCTTTTCACCGTTGGGGGCAATGTGCTTAGCCAGGTACTGTCTCGCGTT
>Ga0066709_100004932_pt1 | contig 10823 bp, 9 predicted proteins | sample GraSoiAngelo_158_FD_79665 | JGI IMG/M metagenome (GOLD analysis project Ga0066709, IMG submission 79665) | Grasslands soil microbial communities from the Angelo Coastal Reserve, California, USA - 14_1009_16_30cm | ecosystem: Environmental > Terrestrial > Soil > Grasslands | place: USA... | reverse complement strand
GCTGCCAAACAGCTTAGCAAAGGTCTCCATCGGTTCCTTCCTTTGACTCTTGCGTCGAGAACAAGATCATCGGACAAAGAACCGATGGAGATCAAAATTTCAAATATGTTTGGGTAGATTTAGGCAGACTGAAGAATGGGGAATGTTTTCTTTTTTGCTTTGGTTTCGAGGGGTGGGAATCCTCAGCGCCTTTTCTTTCTGGCCTGAGATGGCGTACGCATGCGCCAACGAAGCCATGGTGTTGGGCTCGGGAGAGAGTGCGGCTGCTTTTTCCAGCTGCGCGACAGCTTCGGCCGGCATGCCTGTTTCTCATAAAGTCGAATCATTGAAACGAATGTGACTTGCCGGTCGTCCACACTCCGCCGATCTTCAGAACCTATTGCAGCCTGAATGGCATCCCATAGCCTGCATGAGAACGCCTTGCGACGAAGCCGCAATCCGAACCGGGGATGTCGCGGTTCCGTGTGGCGCAAAGCCGAGACCATGGATACTCGCCGCGACCATTCTCGGTTCGAGCATGGCTTTCATCGACAGCACGGTGGTGAATGTCGCTCTGCCTGCGCTCCAGGCCAGCTTTCACGCAACGGTAGTGGATGTGCAATGGGTGGTCGAGTCTTACGGATTGTTTCTCAGTGCCCTGATTCTGGTCGGCGGCTCGCTGGGCGACCTGTTTGGCCGCCGTCTGATCTTCGTCGCTGGTGTGGCGATTTTCGCCGCGGCCTCCGCGGGTTGCGGCCTGGCTTCGAACATCCATCAATTGATCATGGCGAGAAGCATTCAAGGTGTGGGAGCTGCACTCCTCGTCCCGGGGAGCCTGGCGATTATCAGTGCGTCATTTGACGAGAAGAGTCGTGGCCAGGCGATAGGCACGTGGTCGGGCTTTACGGCGATCACCACCGCCATTGGTCCGGTTCTTGGCGGCTGGCTGGTTGAGCATGCTTCCTGGCGGTGGGTATTTTTTATCAATCTCCCGCTTGCCGCGGCGGTGATCGCCATTTCGCTTTGGTCGATACCGGAGAGCCGCAAGGCCACGGCCGGGCGGGTGGATTGGTTAGGAGCAATTCTTGCCACGCTCGGATTGGGGGGTTTGGTTTACGGGTTCATTGACTCGGTCAACCTGGGTTGGACAAATCCTCTAGTATTTGGAAGTTTGGTCGTTGGCGTCGGCTGTCTTATTACATTCGGCTTCGTCGAAGCCCGCGTTCATTCGCCGATGCTTCCGCTTGCGCTGTTCAAATCCTGCGGCTTTAGTGGCGCGAACCTGCTTACGATGTTTCTATATGCCGCTATTGGAATTTTCTTTTTCTTGTTCCCGTTGAACCTGATTCAAGTCCAAGGATACTCCACAACGGCAGCCGGCGCTGCGGTCCTTCCGTTGATTCTGCTTATATTCTTCCTTTCCCGCTGGTCGGGCGGACTTGTCGCCCGTCATGGCCCGCGAGGTCCTCTGATCATTGGCCCTCTCATTGCGGCTTTGGGTTTCGCGCTCTTCGCGGTGCCGACCGTTGGAGATAGCTATTGGAAGACGTTCTTTCCGGCGGTGGTTTTTCTCGGGTTCGGGATGGCGGTCACGGTGGCTCCTCTAACTACCGTGGTTATGAATTCAGTAAGTCAAGACCGAGTCGGTACAGCTTCTGGCATCAACAATGCAGTGGCGCGCGTAGCGGGCGTTCTTGCGATTGCGCTGCTTGGGATTGTGATGGTGAGCGCCTTTGGCTCTCGCCTGCATCGAAGCCTGACTCCGCTTTCGTTGCCGCCCGCCGTTGTTCAGGAGGTTCGAGCAAACCAGATCAAGCTGGCCGGATTGCAGGTGCCCGCTGGTCTCGATCCCACTACGAAAACCGCCGTCGAGGAATCCATTCAGGAAGCATTTATATTTGGATTCCGCATTGTAATGTTCATCTGCGCATGCCTGGCTGTGGCAAGTGCCGGGGTCGCGTGGCTCATGATTCCGAAGGGTCGTGATCGCCCTGGGCTGGCTGCGGACTCCTGATTTAAGGCGGACACCAACGCGATGGCCTAGGGAGGCTTTGAGGGAGGCTTTGGGTTTGACCCTACACCTCTAACGTGTTATAAATGCCCATTTTGCGCTGGGAGGCTCGGGGGCAGTCTGTCTTGCCCTGGACTGGCTGGCGCGGAATGTTCCGACGCGGCCAAGCTCAGCACTCCTTCAAGTCTTGCGGTGGAAGCGTGTTCGGAATTCTGGCGGAATCACTCCTGATGTAGCTGAGCACCTGTGAATGGAACGTGCGGGCTGGCGGGACGGGTACGCCGGAAGGCAGCGCATAAACACGTTTGTAATCCGTGGTCGAAGCCGTTGGAATAATAACGTCATAAAGACAACATGATTTGGAGGACTGTTATGCGCACCTGGCTCGCAAGCCTTGCGTTCCAAGGACGCGGTATCGCTCAATTTGAGGGAGTGATTCGATTTGCCGGGGTGAGAACTCTTTCGGCTCTGGCTGCGCTTTTTACCGTCGGCGTGGGGACGGCTATGGCTCAGCCTGAGGCTGGTGGTGAGGCGGCGTTGAAGCTGCCTAACCTTCGCGATGTTAACTTTCTGAATGGCAGGATGGACGGGCACAACCTGCTGCTAATCGGAATCCTGTTCTGCATTTTCGGCCTCGGCTTCGGCTTGGCTATTTACATGCGGCTCAAGAACCTGCCAGTACACCGGGCGATGCGGGAGATCTCGGAACTGATCTACGAGACCTGCAAGACTTATCTGGTGACGCAGGGCAAGTTCATCCTGGTGCTGTGGGCGTTCATCGCAGTGATCATCGCTGCATACTTTGGCTGGCTGGCACCCGTGCCGGATAAGCCGGTCGCGCTGACCCTTCCCATTATTCTGGCCTTCAGCTTGATTGGCATTGCAGGCAGCTACGGCGTGGCATGGTTCGGAATCCGGGTGAACACTTTCGCTAACTCGCGCACTGCGTTCGCTTCCCTGCCTGGCAAACCCTATCCCGTCTACCAAATTCCGCTTGAGGCGGGCATGAGCATTGGCATGATGCTCATCAGCGTAGAGCTGCTGATCATGCTCTTTATTCTTCTCTTCGTTCCGAGAGATTACGCCGGGCCGTGTTTTATCGGATTCGCCATTGGCGAGTCGCTGGGTGCGGCTGCTCTGCGAATCGCGGGCGGCATTTTCACCAAGATTGCCGACATTGGAGCTGATCTGATGAAGATCGTCTTCAAGATCAAGGAAGACGATGCGCGCAACCCCGGCGTGATTGCCGACTGCACCGGTGACAATGCCGGCGACTCGGTCGGACCTTCGGCGGATGGTTTCGAGACCTACGGCGTGACAGGTGTGGCGTTGATTACTTTCATTTTGTTGGGGGTGAAAAATCCAATCGTCCAGGTTCAGCTGTTAGTGTGGATCTTCGTAATGCGCGTCATGATGCTGGTGGCCAGCGCGGTTTCTTACTTCTTAAACGGGGCTATCGCCAAGGCGAAGTATGGAAACGCGAATGAGATGAACTTCGAGGCGCCGCTGACTTCTCTGGTCTGGATCACTTCGATTGTCTCCATCGCACTCACCTACCTGGTCTCGTCGATCATTATTCCGGATCTTGGCGGGGACACTTCGCAATGGTGGAAGTTGGCTAGCATTATTTCCTGCGGAACATTGGCGGGCGCTGTGATTCCGGAACTGGTCAAGGTTTTTACTTCCACAGAGTCGCGTCACGTGCGCGAGGTTGTGACCTCGGCGCAAGAAGGGGGAGCGTCACTGGGAATTCTTTCCGGATTCGTGGCGGGCAATTTCTCCGGCTACTGGCTGGGGCTGTCGATGGTTGCCTTGATGTCTATTGGCTACTATTTCAGCACCATGGGCTTGGCGGTCGCGGCCACCATGCTGGCTCCCGCGGTGTTTGCCTTCGGACTTGTGGCCTTCGGCTTTCTGGGCATGGGGCCCGTGACGATCGCCGTCGATTCCTACGGTCCAGTCACGGATAATGCTCAATCGGTTTACGAGCTCTCCTTGATTGAGCAGGTGCCGAACGTCGTGAGCGAAATCAAGAAAGACTTCAACATGACAGTGGACTTCGACCGCTCCAAGCACTTGCTCGAAGAGAATGACGGTGCGGGCAACACGTTTAAGGCTACGGCCAAGCCTGTGCTGATTGGCACGGCTGTGGTAGGCGCAACCACGATGATCTTTTCCATCATCATGGCTCTGACCAGCGGACTCACCGTGAATAAGGAGAATCTCTCGTTGCTGCATGCACCGTTCTTCCTTGGTCTGATCACGGGCGGAGCGATGATCTACTGGTTCACGGGCGCATCGACGCAAGCGGTAACCACCGGGGCGTACCGCGCCGTGGAGTTCATCAAAGCCAACATCAGGCTGGAAGGCGTGACCAAGGCCTCGGTCAGCGACAGCAAGAAAGTGGTGGAGATCTGCACAAAATACGCCCAGAAGGGCATGTTAAATATCTTCATCGCTGTCTTCTTTGCCACGCTGGCTTTCGCCTTCGTGGAACCGTTCTTCTTCGTCGGTTACCTGATTTCAATTGCCATCTCGGGCCTATACCAAGCCATCTTCATGGCCAATGCCGGCGCCGCGTGGGACAATGCCAAGAAAATTGTCGAAGTCGAATTCAAGCAGAAGGGGACTCCGCTGCACGACGCAACCGTGATCGGCGACACGGTGGGCGATCCGTTCAAGGACACTTCGTCGGTGGCCCTTAATCCGGTCATTAAGTTCACTACCTTGTTTGGACTGTTAGCGGTGGAATTAGCGGTCACCCTGACCCGGGATCAGGGATCGACGCTCACCAGCGGGCTTGCCCTGGCGTTCTTCGTGGTGTCAATGTTGTTCGTCTACCGGTCGTTCTACGGGATGCGGATCGGGTCCGATAGCACGAAGTAAGGACATCGATGACAAGCAGTTCGCGAGCTTGGCTTTATGGGAAATTGCTTGTCACGCTCCTGGCGCAAAAATTGATCCGCATCGGTCGCAACATTTCCCCCTCAGGCTACATACTCTCGGTGCGGGGAGCAGTGCAGTCCGTCGCGAGAATTTAGCTTCGCGCTTCACCAGATCCAGCAAGCTATCGAACCAGACCTCTCTTTGGAACAGACGCTCTATTCGCGGAATCAGATTGCGCAGGCTCTTGCAGAGTGGTCGCGCAAGCGACTACTCCAATTGGCGAAATGGCATGCCCCGTGAAAGTGCCTTCGGGACCGGCCGACCTGCTGTCTGGCAGAAGCTGACTTCGGTACCGAGGCTAGGTCCCTGCCCGCGACACTTGTGAAACTGGAGTTGCAAATATCAGATCCGCTGATTTTGCTCTCGAAAACCTCTCAACGCCGCCGTCTGTAAGTTGCCGATTCTGTAATTCAGAATCAGGCCATTAAAGGTGTCAATTAAAGATGATTCTGGATCGCGGGGTGCAGACCGCGATTGGGAGGGCGGTCACGAGAATGGGTCAATGAGAGCAATGGATATTTCACCAACCATGGCAACGACGGCCTTGCTTGAGTTCGCGTTCTCGCCCCAGCGAGTCTTGCGTCAATCTGGTCAATGTCAGTGAGTGGGAGGCGTGGCGATCTCATCAATAATATTCGGAACCCCGGCCTCTCGATCACGCGGGTAGCCGTGGGCGCTCGCAAACGCGGAATTGTTCGCCCCGGTGTGGCTGGAGGCCGACTTGCCCAGGCTCGAACCGGCCGATATTTGCGTACCTGTGCGCGAGCGAGCGAGTGCGCTGCCGTTCATCCGTGAGCCTTGCATATTGGAAACTGCACGACCCGGAGAAATCGAGGAGCTGCGCGCGTTGCTCGATAGGGGCGGCGAAGATGCCCTCATCCCGGAAGGTGCCGCGGGAGTTCCCGCACGAGCGGCACCGGCCGGGCCTCCGTGCGCCCGCGACGCAACGTTACAAAATGGTGACATGGCGTTGACCTCGCCTTGACAAAATGGCGAAACGGTTTTGCCACAATTGTTGTTATCTGCCCGACAAGAGGCAGGCCGGGCTCCTCGCAGGGGCGCAATTTGTGAATGCTTACGCTGGGGAGATCCTGACTCGAAAGCCATGATATTCGAGATGTTCCGCCCGGTGCATCGCTGGATCTGGTGCGACGCGGAGCGACGCGCGCACAAACTGCTGCGCTTCGGCGAGACCGAAACCGACGGCGGCCGCGACCTCGTGCGGGCATCCGAGACGACGCCGGATTCACTCCTTCGCCGCCTTTATCTGGAACACGCCATCGACGAGCACCGTCACGGTGTAATGTTCCGTCGACGGGGCAACGAGATTCTGCGCTCGCTCGCTCCCGGCTCGAATTCCAGCTTTCAGGCTGACTGGCTGGCACCCAGCGGGCACGGCGTCGACGACCTGCGCGTGGACGAAGAACCCGATGAGGCTCTCCTTGCTTTTCTTCATTTGTCGGAAAAAAACGCTGCCGACCGTTTCTCCGTCTATCGCGATGTGCTGGAAAACGATATACCGACGCGCGCGATCTTCGAGGAAATCCTGCGCGACGAGGTGTTTCATATGAACTACACCCTTACACAACTGGCTCGCGTCTCACCGCAGCGTCACGGGAGGACGCTGTGGTATGAACGGCTCAGACGCATATGGAAAAGCTATTTGCGGATGGCGGCCGCCTTGGGCGCCGTCATGGGTGGTTTCATCTTGACGGTTCAGTATTTTGTTATTCTTCCGCCGTTTGCTTGGCTCGCTAAACGTGCGGAGCGCCGGGAGTCACCGGGTTGGGCTCCGGTCTCCCCACAACCCAATCGCCCTCTGCAGCGTCAATATTAGAGCACGAGTTTTGACATGAAGATCCTAGGGGTTTCGGCGCATTATCACGATTCTGCGGCGGCGCTCGTGATTGACGGCGTGCCGGTCTGCGCTGTGCAAGAGGAGCGTTTGTCGCGGCGCAAGGGCGACGCATCTTTCCCGTTGTCAGCGATCCAGTGGTGCCTCGATCACGCCTGTCTAGAGCCCGATGCGCTTGATGCAGTGGTTTATTACGAGCGTCCTATGCTCAAGTTCGAACGCATCCTCACTTGTGCCTTGCGGGCTTTCCCCCATTCCTGGCGGGCGTTCCCGAAAGCGATGCAGAACTCGCTGGGCGAGAGGGTCTGGGTGCGCGGCATCATCTCATCGCACTTAGGTGTGCCGAGCAGCAGAATCTTATTCACCGAGCACCACCAGTCGCATGCCGCAGCGGCCTTTCTTACTGCTCCGACGCGCCGGGCGGCGATATTGACCACTGATGGAGTGGGTGAGTGGGCCACACTTGCCGTCGGTCATGGCGAGCGCAAGCCCGATGGGAACACTGAGATCACGCTCCTGCGTGAAATCAGGTTTCCGCACTCGTTGGGAATGCTTTATTCGACCTTCACGGCGTACCTTGGTTTTGCGGTGAATGAGGACGAGTACAAAGTGATGGGGCTGGCTGGCTATGGTCGTCCGACTATGGTGGATCAAGTCCGGCGGGTCATCCGCCGCACGCCAGACGGCGCATTCACGCTCGATCTGGGCTACTTCGAATTTCATACCACAACTGAGCGCTCCTACTCGGATCGTTTCGTCGAACTGTTTGGCCCGCCGCGCAATTCCTATGAGCCGATCGATCTGGAGACCGCCGAAGGCCAGCGCTTCGCCGATTGCGCGGCTAGCGTGCAGCGAGTCCTGGAGGACACGCTAGTAGATATTGCTCGGACGCTGCACCAGGAAACCGGGTTGACCGATTTGTGTCTGGGTGGCGGCGTAGCGTTGAACGGCGTTGCCAACACCCGGATCTTGGCCGAGTCGGGCTTCGAGCGTGTCTTCGTGCCGTCCGCTCCCGGCGACGCCGGATGTGCGTTGGGTGCCGCTCTTTACGCCGACCGCATCCATTTCCACAATCCAGACCGCGACGTGCCGGATCACCCGTTTTGGGGCCCGCCAGCGGACGGAGTTGAACTGGCACGTCTGGCCCGCGAGGACGGGCATCGGTTCGAGGAACTGGACGACAGCACCTTGATCGAGCAAACCGCCGACGATCTGGCCGCCGGCCGCGTCGTCGGCTGGATGGATGGGGCCCTCGAGCTGGGGCCGCGCGCCCTCGGTCATCGCAGCATCCTGGCTGCGCCGCACGCCGTGGCCATGCGCGACCGGCTCAATCGCGACATCAAGTTTCGCGAGGAGTTTCGGCCGTTTGCGCCGGCCGTGTCGATCGAAGCAGCCGACCGCTACTTCGAATTGCCGCCGGGCGGGGCGCGCCTGGCGCGCTTCATGTCGGGGGTCTTCCCCGTGCGTAAGGAGTGGCGCCAGAGGCTGGCAGCGGTTACGCACGTGGACGGTACCGCACGCGTGCAGGTGCTGGAGCACGACATGGCGCCGCGCTTGCACACACTGCTGGAGGCATACGGACGACGTTCGGGTATTCCCGTACTGCTAAACACCTCGTTCAACCTGGCCGGCGAACCCATCGTCAATCGCGTGGTTGAAGGGTACACAACGTTCCGTCGCAGCGGGATCGACGTGCTGGTCGCTGGACAGACCCGCCTGACGAAGCGCGCCTCGCCGCTGGCGAACGCAAAGGAGGAGGTCACATGCTCAAGAAGCGTGGAGCGGTCCAGCGCAAGGTAATCATGCTGGGCAGTTCTTTCGGATCGATCGCGGAGCTGGCACGTGGGTTATGGCGAAGCGACTCCGGCAAGCGGTGGCTGGTCCCACTGGCAGTGTTTCTGTCCGTAACCGGAATCGTGTTGGCCGTCGCGGCGACCGTCGAGGCGCTAGCTCCGTTCGTCTATTCGATATTCTGACGGTGGACACCTTTCTGGAATTACTGGCCTGCCCGGCGTGCAGGAAGGCGCTCGCACCGGACTGGTCTTGTTCCGCTTGTGGCGCGCGCTACGAGGCTCCGGACGGAATCCCCAACCTTCGTTTAGCGGGCGACTCAAAGACCGATTTGGTGCGCCGCTTCTATGAACAGGCGCCGTTCCCAGGCTATCCTCGGTGCGACAGTCTGTCGTCGCTACGGGCGCGGGCCGAGCGCAGCGAGTTCGCACGTTTGCTTGATCAGGCGATCCCTGGTGATGCGCGGATCTTGGAGATCGGGTGTGGCACGGGGCAAATGAGCCTCTATTTGGCCCATGCGGATCGACAGGTGATCGGCGCGGACCTGACACGCGGCGCGCTCCAACTGGCAGCAGCGGCGGCGGAACGTTTTGGACTTAAAGGTGTACGGTTCGTAGAAACCGACCTGCAACATCCTGGCCTCCGTTCAGGCGCGTTTGATGTGGTTTATTCATCAGGCGTTCTACACCACACCCCGAATCCGCGATCATCCTTTTCCCGAATTGCTCGGCTTGCGCGGCCAGGCGGAATCATCGTCCTCGGTGTCTACAATTCTTTCGCTCGCATACCACTCCGCCTACGCCGAGTGCTGGCCCGTTGGTCGAGATATCGATGGATCCCGTTCGATCCGGTCTTACACGATCGCCGGAATGAGCCGGCGAGACGGGAGGCGTGGCTGCGCGACCAGTATCAAAATCCGGAGGAGCACCGCCATACTCTCGCTGAAGTTCAAGAATGGTTCGAGGAAAACGCAATCGACTACGTGCGGGCGTACCCCAGTGCATTGATGAGTGAAGAACCAGGAGATCTCTTTGCTTATGCCGCCGACAACTGGCTACCGGAGGCCTGGTTAGCGCAATTGGGCTGGATTCCCCAACTCGGCAAAGAGGGGGGGTTGTTCGTCACTATTGGCCAGCGTCGCTAGGCATGAATGGGTTGCCGACATTCTCGTGCACCTGGAACCCTCTTGCCGAGTTGGCTAGTGGGATGGCCCGTCACTCCATGAGTTACAAGGGCTGGGGTTCGGTTTGAGGGGCTATTGACCTGCGCCGCGACACTTAGCGCGGCTAGAATGGCACCCGAGAGCGGCGGCTTCGAACTGGATCGTCGACAGGCTAATATCAGTGCGACTAATATCCAGCAGGCCAAGGATCCAGAGTGGGGCGGTTAAGGCGAGGAAATAAACCATCGAAAATCCGGCCGCAATCGTCTTGTCCTCGCCAAACAATCTAAGGGCCAAGACCGTAAAGAATTGAACGCTGCCGACATGCAGGCGCGTTGGGAATGGCAGTGCCGAGGCGAACCACCAGCAAGACAGTTGCGGCCGCTCCGAGGGATAGATCGGCGGAGACTGATTGACGAATGAGTTCGCTTCCTGTTAATCACGATCAATTGAATAACGATCAACGAGCAGTACCCGATGTCATTGCCGATCGAGGAGACTGTTACAAGCACATGCGCCGAACTTATGAATCATCCAGAAAACATTATCGGGCGGTCGCAGCTTCATGATGGATTCTTCTCAAGGCGTGATGAGCCACCAAAAAAACGCACCTTCAGAGCGTAGCCGGCAGGCGTCCGGATATTACGGCGCGCGCTTGCTTGCCGAGATCCTGGTCGCATCGATCGGAGTGGCACTCCTGGCCTGCGCGCTCGGGGCCAACCAGCGGTGGCTGGACCGGCACTTCGTGCCCTCGTTTTTCTTGCCGCGCCATTGGTACGTGGTGATAGAAACACTGGTCCGCTTGGCGATGGGCATCGTGGGCGCGTGGCTCGCACTCATTGCGCGGCCGCGCGCTGGGCGCTTCGCAGCGCGCACGCCAGCCCGGGCGTTCCAGGTCGTGATCGCGCTGGTGTTAGCGCTCGGCGCAAGCGAGCTGCTGCTACGCTACGTGCATCTCCGTCCAGCCGAATGGCTGTCGCCCGCGGACGAACCCCGTCGCCAAGTCGATCCCCGGCTCGGCTGGACGTGGGTACCGGCGCGTACCGGGCACAAAGACATCGGCGGGCGCGTCATCGACT
>Ga0066709_100004929_pt1 | contig 10825 bp, 3 predicted proteins | sample GraSoiAngelo_158_FD_79665 | JGI IMG/M metagenome (GOLD analysis project Ga0066709, IMG submission 79665) | Grasslands soil microbial communities from the Angelo Coastal Reserve, California, USA - 14_1009_16_30cm | ecosystem: Environmental > Terrestrial > Soil > Grasslands | place: USA... | reverse complement strand
GGTGTTGGCGCCGACTGTCTGACGTTTGACGGAACGTTAATCGCTGCCGGCGCTAACGTGTTCCTTCTCCTCCCGTACTTCGTCGCGCGGCTTCATCGGACCGGAGACGGCCCCGCCGACTTCGCGGCCAACTACGAGCGCATCAACTACGACCGGACCACGAACGCGCTCGAGGTGAACGGCGGCGCGGGTGCCGACGAGTTCTACACCGACGACAACAGCGCGATCACGACACTGGACGGAGGGGCGGGCGAGGACACCTTCCAGTTCGGCCAGATGTTCGGCGCGGCGCGCACGTCGACCGACCGTGTCGCGCTCGGCGACGAGATCGAGACGGTCCAGACGACGCTCGGGTACCTCTCGCGCGGCGTCAGCTTCTCGACGACCGCCTACGGCGGGGACGGCAACGACAAGTTCAGCGTCTACAGCAACAAGGCGCCGCTCAAGCTCTTCGGCGAGAACGGCAACGATGAGTTCGTCGTGCGCGCGTTCATCATCGTGGCGACCGGCGGAGTCGCGACGAGCGACACGCTCGTAAGTGGCGGCGCCGGTGACGACCACATCGAGTACAACATCAACGCGCCGGTCAGCATCGACGGCGGCGCGGGCGTCGACTCGGTGGTCGTCATCGGCACCGAGGCGAGCGACCAGTTCGCCATCACCCAGGACGGCGTTATGGGCGCCGGTCTCAACGTGCACTACGAGAACGTCGAGCGGCTCGAAGTCGACGGCCTCGAGGGTGACGACCACTTCTACGTGCTGAGCACGAGCCCGCGCGTGGTGACGACGATCATCGGCGGCCTTGGGAGCGACACGATCGACGTCGGCGGCGACGTGACGGGGACGATCGTCGCGCTCTCGGTCGAGGGCGTGAGCGGCTTCATCAACCACACCCTCACGAGCGCCGACCCCGCGTACGACGGCATCTTCGCCGACGGCATCCACCTGAACGTCGCCGGCTCCTCGACCGGCACCGTCGTCGTGACCCCGAGCTCGGGCAGCAGCCGAGCGGTCGAGGACGGCACGGCCGGCGCGAACGTCGACACGTACACCGTCCGCCTTGCGGTGGCCGCCCCGGCCATCGCGACGACGGCGTACCTGACCGTCGCGGCGATCCTCGGTCCGTCGGCGGACCGCGCCGCGGGCGGCAAGCTCATCGAGGTCTCGACTGACAACGTGCACTACGCGGCCGCACTGGTGCTCACCTTCGACTCGGGAGCGGCGTCCGGGACCGCGACCGACTGGACGCGCACCCAGACCATCTACGTGCGCGCCGCCGGTGACACCGCGGTGGAGGGCGAGCGGACGGCCGTCGTCAGCCACTCGATCCAGAGCGCCAACCCGGCGTTCGACCGACTGAACATCGCGAACGTCGAGGTGAAGGTCATCGACGATGACAAGGCCGGCCTGATCGTGACACAGACCGGCAATGGCACACAGGTCGTCGAGGGCGGCGCGACCGACACCTACACGATCGCGCTCACGAGGTCGCCCGCCTCCGGCGAGACCGTCACCGTTGCGATCGGCGGAGATTCCGCTCAGGTGAGGGTGAATGGCGTCGCCCCGTCGACGTCGGCGGCGTCGGTGAGCTTCACCAGCGCGAACTGGAACACGGCGCAGACGATCACGGTCAGCGCGGTGGACGACAGCCTTGTCGAGAACCGGCTGCTCACCACGCTGACCCACGCGATCACGAGCACCGGCGGCGTCTTCACCGGCGCGGTCGACGATCACGAGGTCGACGTCGACGTCCGGGACAACGACGCGGGCGGCCTCCTTGTCACCGAGTCGGACGGCTACACGCTCGTCGCGCCAGGCGCGCCGGACACCTACACGCTGCGCCTGACCAAGGCGCCGATGGCGAACGTTACGGTCGCGATCCTCACCGACGGCAAGACGCTGGTGAGCTCGAGCGACTCGCGCTTCAGCGCCGGCGCCGGCACCACCCCGCCGCAGGTCGTCTTCGACTCCACGAACTGGAGCTCGCAGGTAACGATCACCGTCTCCGTCAACCCGGCTGCGACCACGCCGACGGGCCAGCCGGTCCAGAGCTTCCCAGCGCAGCCGCACCGGACGAACCAGATGTTCGGGCCCATCATCGTCGAGGGCGGTCAGATCAAGGACCGCACCCTGCGGCAGGGCATTCGCCTGCCGACGGAGACCGACACGGCGCTGCCGGTCGTGGTCATCGCGACCAACGAGTCGCAGCAGACCGACACCTTGAACGTGTTCAACGACGGCAGCGACGCCGCCGACGACGGCACGCTCGGCGCGATCTCGCCGACCGAGGCTTCGGCGCTCAACAAGATCTATCCGACGGCGATCACGCCAACCTCCTTCGGACAGATCTCCGGCCTCGGCATGGGCGGCCCGCTCACGCTCGACTACGGGACGCCCGCGGCGCACGACTTCCAGACGTTCAGCCGCGGCATCGCGTATCACGACGTCGAGGTCGTGGACGTCCTCCTCGGCCGGAAAGACGACACCTTCGCGGTCAACGCCACCGTCGCCGGATCGATCACGGTCGTGCAAGGCGGAGGCGGCAACGACACGATCGCGGTCACCGGCGGAGGCGGCCCGGCCGCGCCGCTCGTGATCTTCGGCGACACGAGCCAGGACGGCCGCTTCTATGACTCGACCACCGGGAACCAGACCGGCCGCGCGCGCAAGTTCGCTTCGAGCGGTCCGGGCAGCGCGGGCAACGACACGATCGACGCGCGGCTCGCGACGCAGTCAGTCGCGATCTACGGCGGCCCGGGGAACGACACGATCTGGGGCAGCCAGGCCGGCGACCACATCGCGGGCGGTTCAGGCGACGACACGATCCACGGTCAGGGCGGGGACGACCACATCTACGGCGACGACGGGTTCAACCTCGACCTGAGCAAGCGGCTCTCGCTTTCGACGCAGATCCTGCTCCTCGTGAACGCTGGCGCCGCGACGGACGTCGCGGGAACCTCGGACAACCTCGCGGTCGGCGCCGACGTGATCAACGGGGACGGCGGGAACGACCTCATCTTCGGAGACCACGGCCGCGTTGAGCAGTCCGCCGAGACGAACCGCATCCTGACGACGGGGAACGTCGTGTCGGTCACGACGGTCCGTCCGAGCGAGGGAGGCAACGACACGCTCCACGGTGATGCCGGCAACGACTGGATCCTGGGCGGCGCCGGCATGGACACGATCAGCGGCGACGATGGCAACGACCTCGTTCTCGGCGACAACGCCACCATCACGGTCGCGAGCGGGCTTGCGGTCGTGATCGAGTCGACCGATCTCGCGTTCGGTGCGAGGGACACGATCTACGGCAACGCGGGGCAGGACGTCCTCATCGGTGGCGCCGCGGGTGACCTCATCGACGGCGGCGCCGACGACGATCTCATCTTCGGCGACGCGGTCCGCCTCGAGCGCCGCGCCACGGACATCACGAGCCCGAGGTTCGAGGCGCTCAGCGGCACAGTCATCTACGGCCGCTCGGACCAGTCCCCGTTCCCGACCGCCGACACGAGCGGCGCGCTCCTCATCGACGGGATCGCGCGCGCGTACCGCGGCTCAGCGGGCGCACCGGAGTGGGCGCTCTACGTCCTCACCGACTTGCACCAGACGGCGGCCATCGAAGCTGCCGCCGGCAACGACTTTGGCAACGACTACCTCGCCGGTGCCGCGGGGAACGACGTGATCTTCGGCCAGCTCGGCAACGACACGATCCAGGGCGACGGCTCGATCGCGTCGGCGCTCGCCGGCAACCCGGTCGCCGCGTTCCGTACGCCCGGCGGGACGCTCGATCCGATCGGGCCGCTCACGGTCGTGCCCTCGTTCGAGGCGGCGACCGACGGCGATGACTACATCGAGGGCGGCGGCGGCGCCGACCTGATCTTTGGTGGGCTTGGGCAGGACGACATCATTGGCGGCAGCTCGAGCTTCTTCAGCCTCACGACCAGCTCGATGCGTCCGGACGGCGCGGACGTCATCTTCGGCGGCGCCGGCACGCGCATCGGCCGCAACGACGAGAGCTTCCCGACGACGGATGCCGATCGGCATGCGCGCGACGCGGACACGATCGTCGGCGACAACGGCAACATCATCCGCCTCGTCTCCGCGGGCACGACGACCGGATACCTGAGCTTCAACTACGACACCTACGGCGCGCTCAAGGTCGTGCCCCGTGGCGTGACGCTGCTCGACTACACGCCGGGCGGTCCCATCTTCAACGCGGCAGCCGCGAGCGACATCGGCGCGGCCGACGAGCTGCACGGCGAGGCCGGTGACGACATGATCTATGGCGGGAAGGGGAACGACATCCTCTTCGGCGACGGCGGCGACGACGATCTGATCGGTGGCTGGGGTCACGACTGGATCTCCGGCGGCACCGGCCAGGACGGCGTCATCGGTGACGACGGCCGGATCTTCACGAGCCGCAACGGGTCGACCGAGCCGCTCTACGGCCTCACCGTCGCGACGGCGCAGCAGGACATATCGACTCCGGGCCGCGTGCAGCAGGCGACGCTCAATGTCACCGGTACGCTCGTGAAGGCCGTCGACATCACCCCGTACGACCTCAAGCCGGTCACCGACGATCCGCTCTTCGACCCGACGAGCTCAGACGACGTGATTTACGGCGGCCTCGGGAGCGACTTCCTGCATGGCGGCGCGGGGGACGACGCGATCTCAGGCGCCGAGGCGATGCTCGAGTCGTACGCGCAGCGCTACGACGCGACGAACCACCTCGTGGGCATCGTCCGCACCGACTGGAGCCGTCCGTACAACCCGGGGAACCTGCTGCACTTCGGCACCACCGACACGACGAGCTGGCGATACGACGCGGCCGCGGCGAAGACCATGTTCGCCCTCTACGACCCGTACGATCCGCGGCGCAAGATCCTGCTCAACAACGACGGGACACTCTCGAAGACCGGAGCAGGCGCGGCGTTCTTCCTGAACTTCGTCCAGGAGGGCGTGGCCGTCGCCGATCCCACGTACGGCACGAAGCTGAGCGACGGCGACGACGCTATCTTCGGTGACCTCGGCAACGACTGGATCGTCGGCGGCACGGGCCGAGACCAGATGTTCGGCGGCTGGGGCAACGACCAGATCAACGCCGACGACGACCTCGACACGAACGGTGGACTGAACGACCAGCCGGACACGCACCCGATCTACGAGGACCGCGCCTTCGGCGGGGCCGGACTCGACGTGCTCATGGGCAACACCGGCGGCGACCGATTGATCGACTGGGCGGGGGAGTTCAACAGCTACATCGTTCCGTTCTCGCCGTTCGGCATCGCGACGGTGAGCCGCCAGCGCGCACCCGGCCTCGACGCGTTCCTGTACGCGATCTCGAAGGCGCTCGGCGCCGACCCGACCCGCGCCAGCGACACCGGAAGCGATCCCGCGCGCAATGGCGAGCCCAACGGTGAGATCGGCCTCGTGAACCAGCAGGACGCGGCGTGGAAGGATCAGACCGGCGGACCGCGCGATCCGCAGCCGGGCAACATCGGCGGAACGTCGCGCGACGTGCTCCGCACGACGAACTTCAACAACGGCGTGCCCTCGCCCTTCGCGGCGGACACCGGCGCGGCGACCGTCACGAACGGCGCGCTCGTGGTATCCGCGACGGGCGACGCGGCGACGATCTCGTACGACGATCGCTTCGTGCCGACCTACTACGAGGTCGTGACGTCACTCAAGGCGAGCAAGAACACCGGCGGCACGAGCGCCAACGCCTACGTGCTCTTCGACTACTACGGGCCGAATGACTTCAAGTTCGCCGGCATCAACGCCACAACCGGCAAGGTCGAAATGGGGCACCGGACAGCGACGGGATGGATCTTCGACGCGCAGACCACACAGACGATCAAGACCGACACCTACTACGGCTTCCAGGTCACCGTGAACGGGACGTCGGTCAGCGCGCTCATCGGAGGCAAGAGCGTGCTGACCTACAGCTTCTCGCCTCGAGTTGTCGACGGCGTGCAGAAGCAGCTCAACACCGGGCTCATCGGCGTCGGCGCAAACGGCGCGACCGCCTCGTTCGACAACGTCGACGTCCAGACGCTGCCGCCGCAGTACACGCTGGACTACCTGGAGGACTTCTCCGACGGCGTCGCGAACCTCTTCACGGGAGCGAGCACCGGGACGTGGGCGGTGCAGACCGCGCGCTACAACGGCACCCCGCTGACAACCGACTACTCCGCGTACAAGATGGTCGACCTCGGCACGGCGCTCGCGCCGTCGTCGTATCTGGACGTGCTCGCGACCCTCAAGACGGATAGCGTCGGCGGGCTCGTGTACGACTACAACGGGCCGGACGACATGAAGTTCGTGGCGATGGATGCCAAGGCCTCACGTATCTACTTCGGCCATCGGATCAACGGCAAGTGGATCATCGACTCGAATCTCGGCAAGGCGATCATCTCGGGACTCGATTACAAGCTCGAGATCTCGCTCCGCGGCGGTACCGTGAGCGCGACGGTCAACGGCACCGCGGTCGCGAACTACACCTACGCATCGACGGTCGTCGACGGAGCATTCGGTCTCCTGACCCGGCGGGGCGCGAACGCTGACGACCTGGTGATCAGCCCGACCGGCGGCAACACGTCGTACGACGACGTGCGGATCCGGACGGACGATCCCGCCTTCGCTGCACCGGCGAGAGCCCTCGCAATCGCCGGCGGGCCCGGGGCGGGCGGCGCTCGCATCCTCGAGAGCTCGGTCGCGCCCCTTCTCGCCCAAGCGAGCGAGCGTTGGTCGTCGTGGCTCGCGGCTGCGGGCGGCGCGGCGGCCCCCGGACTCTTCGGCGGCGTCCGCGTCGCGGTCGCGAACCTGTCGGGCTCGATCCTCGGCGAGACCGTCGGTACGACGATCTACCTGGACGAGGACGCCGCCGGCCACGGATGGGACGTCATCGACCCGGTGGATGTGCTGTCACACGAGCTCGGCCACGCAATGGGCCTCGATCACGACGCGGCCGACGAATTCGGCGTGATGGCCCCGACGCGCAGCGCCAATGCGACGACGTACTGGATCCCGGTGTCGATCGCGCTACCACCGGTCGTCACAACGGTCGCGCCGATGCCGTCGCGTGGCGCGGTTGCCAGCGTCGCGGCCGAACGTCCACCGCATTCGCGGATGACCGTCTCCGCTATAACGCCGGTCGCTCTCATCGCCGGAGCCCCGCTCGCCGTGCGCCCGGCCTTGCGGCTTCTCTGGAGGCCCGCGCTCGGACCGTGGATGCCGCTGGCGGCGATGCGAAAGGTTCGGCTAGGTGGCGATACGCCGCGCCGAGTCTGGCTCATGTTCTCCTAAGCAACATCGGTCGCAGATCGTTCACAGAGACTCAAAAGTACGAGTCCGTTCTTCTCGCTGCGTTACGAAACTGTAGGCAGGCCGTTGCCGAGAGGCCGCCAGGTTTGAGCGAATTGGTACGTCTACTGCGGAAGCGCGCCTCCCAGAGAATCCTTCGAGCAGAGGCTCGGCTGGGAGTCACCTATGCGTCGGCGTCTGGTTCGGCATGTCTCCTTGGCGCTCGCATCATTTCTTGCCTTCGGCCTCGTCCGAGCGGCTCCTGCCGCCGCTGACACCGCGGTCGTGGCGGAGACGCCAATCTCCGGCACCATCACTTCTCCGTGCACGGGTGAGGACTTCTTGTTCACTGGATTCATCCACACCGAGGCACGCATCGTGATCGATCTCGTTGACGGGAGTGTTCATATCCGCGACACCCACTTGAATACGCACGATGTGAGAGGCGTCGGCGCACTGGGCGGCCAGTACGTCGTCACAGCAGTCGTGAACCCCAACGCCAACGGCGACATCATCCCCGACTTCGCTCCGATCACTGCCGTTGACGAGGAGCGTCTCCTGTTGACGCATTTGAGCGAGTCCGGCATCTTCATCATGGGCGACGACTTCTACATGACGGTACGAGCGAAAATGACGATCAACGCCAACGGCGTCGTCACAGTCGATCGTGATGACATGTTCATGGAGTGTCAGTAGCTCTCCGCCACGCCAAGGGTGACGCACCTGGGAGACCGCCTGGATGTCGCAGCGTGAAAGGCACCCGGCCGCCGAGGGGTCATCCTGTAGCACGTGCCAACGTACGCGCTGTATCTGGAGTCGGGACCGCAGCACAAGAAGACGCTCCTGCACGTGCTCGAGCTCCTCGGCTGCGTCGTGCAAGGCGACACGACTGACGAGGCCATCGCCCTCGCGCCCGAAACGATCCGCGCATACCTCAATTACCTCCACCGGCACGGCGAGAAGGTCGACCCGAAGGTCGCCCTGGAGACGCGCGTCGCCGCGCACAACACCGAAGGACTGTTTTCGGGCCAGGCGATCTGGCCACAGGATCTCAAGCCACTATCACCGGCCGCGCTCGCGCGGTACGTGGAATGGCTCGACTGGTCGCGCGCGGACCTGCTCGATCTGGTGAAGCGGATCGGCGAGAACGGACTGCGCGCCGAGCCGGCGGCGGGCCGGTCCCTGCGCGACATCCTCCTGCACGTCCTCGGAGCGGATAAGAGCTACCTCTATGGGCTCGTCGGTCCCTTGAAAGCCATGGGGGAGCCGACGAATGCCGCGGAACGCGGCGACCTCGACTTGCGCGTCGCGTTGCAAGAGGCCCGCGCCGCCGCCATCGATCGATTGAAGGCGCTCACGCCGGCGGAGCGCCGGAATGTGCGAAAGGCCGGGCAATCGACGTACTCCGCATATCGCGTGATCCGCCGGATGCTCGAGCACGAGTGGGAGCACCGCCGCGAGATCGCGGCTCGTCTCCGCCGCGAAGCTTAGCGGGACCGCTGAACCGGCAACGAGTAGGTGACGTCGGCCCACTCTTGACCGACACGGCGGAGCACCTTGTCCCAAGCACTCGAGACCGCATAGACGTCGCCGTTGGGAGCAACCGCAACCTCCGTTGCGTTGATACCAGCGTCGAGCCATCTCAGTCCTCGGTCCCGGCTTTCCAGAAGCGGGCAGCAACCGGAGCCCTGAACCAGAAAGACGTGATCGTCATCGGTTGGATCGAATTTGACGTCCCACGTCCAGTTCGTGCCCGTCTTGGTGATGAGCGTGCTGAAGCTGATCCCACCATCGGCGCTTCGCCGCAGTTCGGTCGCTGTGCCTAGGAAAACGAGCTGACTGTCATGTGGATGCACCGCGACCGTCGCGCTGCTGTAGCTGCCTACCTCCAGGCTCTCCATGTAAGTCCAATGGGTGCCGGAATCGCGGCTTCGGTAGAGCCAGGCAACACCGGGGGTGAGGGCTGATGCTGTCACGATGTAGATGAGACCCTCCTCGGAGGAGACAGCCAACGCTCGTATCTCCCCCGGAGTGCCGACGCTCACCCAAGTCCCTCCGTCGTCGTACGTCGTTAGGAGTTCACCGTTCCGGCTCACGAACAACGTCGGGTGCCTCCACGGCGCCGCGACCAGAAGGCTCGGCCCGTAGACCGCGGCGCGCCTGGCATCGGGCGGGGGCGGGCTGATCTGCGTCAGACCGTCGCTTGTCAATCGGCCGACCGTCGGCGTCGCCTTACCAGTCTCGAGGAGATAAACCACTCTCGGCCGGCGCGGGTCCGCCACCAGCTGTCGGCCGGTCGTCGCGAGTTTGCGCCAGGAACGAGTGTCGAGGTCAGCAACGTAGACGCCGTCCGAGGACGTGTAATCGATCGCCGCGTATACGTCCCCAGCCACATCGATCGCAAGGCTGTTGATCTCTGGCTGTGCCGTGCTCGATGCGACGATCGCCAGCGCAGCCACCGCGAAAGCGCTCGAGCGCAAGAGAAGGCGAGGTCGTCCAGCAGGCTGGCGCATGCGCGCGGACCATGCCGTGTACGAAAGAGGCAGCATGCAGAGCGCCGCGAAGTCCGTTGGATCTGCAGTGATCAAGACCGGAAAACCAAGGCCCGACGCCGCGGCGAGGAGGGGTGCGGCGCTCGCCTCAGAAACCTTGAGCGCCACGAATCCGGTCGCGATCGCGAGATAGACGATGCGCGCGACCCGGAACGGCTTCGCCTGTAGCGCCCCGAATGGAATCGCGAACACGGCCACAAGTACGACGTACGGAGCGAAATAGAGGCCGGCGAAGTCACTGAGCTTTCCCGTCACAAGCGAGGGCCACATCTGCTTGAACAGGTGGTCGTTGATCAGCAGGAGCGCGATCGCGACAAGTGAAGGTGGGCTGGCGAGAACGGCCAGGCTTGCTCCCAGACCAAGAGAGTTACGGGATTGACCGCCCATCACTAGCCGTACCCTGCGCTGCCGTTGGCGGTTCGCCTCAGGCCCGGACCGGCACTCTCCCGATCGCGTTCGCGAGGAGATCCGCGAGCGGCACGGCGAGCGAACCGTCGCGGTCCGCGCGCGCGTCATATCCGCAGACCGAGATGCCGCGCACGTCCGCAACTGTGAATACCTGGCGCAGGACGTCCGCGACCGCTTTCATCGAGGGACCGTCGACTGCCGCAAACGCGACCGCGGGGAATTCGCTCGGGTCGACGATGTCGATGTCTACGTGGACCCAGACCGAGCGCCGTCGCGACCATGCGATGAGACCCGGTGCGTCAGGATGCTGCCGGTCGAAGGCGATCCGCAGGACTCGCGAACGATCGAGGTTGGCGATCTCACCGCTATCGAGTGATCGCGCACCGACGAGCGCCACGCGATCGTCGGAGATCTTGCGCGCGCCGGGAAAGAGCAGCGGCGCGACGGAGCGACCGCAGAGGTGCGCGAGGACCATGCCCGAGATGTAATGCGATGGCGTCGTCGCGAGCGTGTTGAAGTCACCGTGCGCGTCGAAATACAGAAGCGAAAGCTCGGGTTCGGCG
>Ga0066709_100004928_pt1 | contig 10826 bp, 8 predicted proteins | sample GraSoiAngelo_158_FD_79665 | JGI IMG/M metagenome (GOLD analysis project Ga0066709, IMG submission 79665) | Grasslands soil microbial communities from the Angelo Coastal Reserve, California, USA - 14_1009_16_30cm | ecosystem: Environmental > Terrestrial > Soil > Grasslands | place: USA... | reverse complement strand
GTGGTTCGACTACCGCTCAGTCAGCGGACTCTCCCGCGAGATGCAGGAAAAATTAAGCAATGTTCAGCCGCGGACCCTTGGTCACGCCTCACGCATACCTGGCGTTACGCCGGCGGCCGTATCCCTGGTCAACGTCTATATCGAGATCCAGGCCAGACGTCGCACCCAAGCTGCTGCCATCTAATTCTCCCCCTTGGCGACCGGAGAACCATCGTCGCACCAGCTTCGGATGTACCATAAAATCGTGCAGATACTGGCACAAAGTCTTCTCCATTACGTCCGGCGAAACCAGCTCCTGAAGGCAGGCCACCGAGTTGGGGTTGCGGTGTCGGCCGGTGCGGATTCCGTCGCGCTTTTGCGTCTGCTGCTGGACTTGCGGAAGGAACTCGGAATCGTCCTCTCCGTGATTCATTTCAATCACAAGCTACGCGGAGCGGAAGCCGATTCGGACGAACAGTTTGTCACTGATCTGGCACGTCAATACAAACTGCAGTTGCATCGTGCGAGTGAAGATGTTGAGGGCTATGCAGCCCAGCAGCATTTGAGCCTTGAGGCCGCAGGGCGGGAAATGCGGTATGGATACTTCTCGAGATTGCTCGAAAGGGACTTGGACCGCATTGCCACTGCACACACGCAGGATGATCAGGCTGAGACGGTGCTCTTAAAAATAGTGCGAGGGGCTGGAACGCGCGGGTTGGCTGGGATTTATCCCCAGTTGCCGGTTCAAGGTTCTCAGTTCTCAGAGAAGACTGTTGTCCGGCCTCTGCTGGGAACAGGAAGAAGAGAATTGGAAGCTTATCTGAGAGCGCTGGGACAAGGCTGGCGGGAGGATTCCAGTAACCGGGACTTGCGCCACAGCCGCAACCGCGTACGTCATGGGATCATGCCGCGGCTCGAGCGCCATCTGAACCCAGCGGTTCGCGAAACTTTGGCGGAAGTGGCGGAGATCGCGCGCGCCGAGGAGGATTACTGGCAGCAGCAAGTTGCGCTAGTCCTGCCGCAGGTTTGGAAAGGGAGCGCGCTGAAGCTGAGCGTATTGAACGATTTCCCGCTCGGTTTGCAGCGCCGGGTAGTTCGGGCAGCGGGGGAATCGTTGGGCTTGCAGCTGGAGTTCGCGCACGTGGAGGACATCTTGCATGTAGCGGGCGATGCCGAACTGGGGAAATCCGGAATGCTGCCCGGCGGATGGACTGTTTCCCGCACGCCGACGGAGTTGCGCTTCGATCGCGCGGATTCAGGCAAGGCGAGTTCGGATTATGAGTATTGCCTCCGCGTACCTGGACGAATCAAAGTTCCTGAAACCGGTACATGGTTTGAAGCAGCGCTCGTTTCACCCCGTGGAGGGTATAATCCCGACCACTTGTTGGATTCGGCGATGTTGGGCAAAGAGCTGCGAGTTCGAAACTGGCGCGCCGGAGACCGGTTCTGGCCAGCCCATACCAAATCCCCCAAGAAGATCAAGGAATTGCTGCAGGAATTGCACATCACCGGATCGGAAAGAAAGCTTTGGCCGGTTGTTGTGCAGGGAGCTGATGTAGTGTGGGTTCGCGGATTTCCCGTGCCCGCGCATTTACGTTTTCGCGAAGGCGTGGAAAACGCACTCGCGATTAAAGAAAGGCCCTCCGGGGAACTGTGAATCAGAGCTCAAAGCCCGACCAGTTGCGGATTGTGATCCCCGCCGACCAAATCCAGAAGCGGGTACGCGAAATAGCACGGCAGATTTCCGACGACTATCGCGGCCAAACTCTGCATGCTATGGCGCTGCTGGAGAACGGATTCATGTTCATGGCCGACCTGGTACGGTCACTCGAGGTTCCCGTGACCTGCCAATTCATCAAACCCAGGTATCGCCAGCAGGGTGGAAAGGGACCCGGAGATTTTCTGGAGATTTTCTTCAGCCATGAGCCGGATATCAAAGGAGAGCACGTTTTGCTGGTGGAAGGCCTGTTGCATTCTGGAGTGACCAGCGAATTTCTAATGAACGACTTGCGGGCGCGAGGAGCGGCTTCCGTCAAACTCGCGACATTGCTCGACCGGCAGTCCGCCCGTCGGGTGCAATTGCAGCCCGACTATTTCGGTTTTCTGGTGGACGAAGCCTTCCTGGTCGGCTATGGGTTAGGGTCGCCTCAGCAGACCAACCGCAACCTCTCGTATTTGGCAGCTACAAACCAAGCTGTGCCCATGACTTAAGTTTTCACAAGTTCGCCGTCCTTTTTTCCGCAGAACGGTTAAAATGGCAGTCTAGCAATATGTCCATCCAAATGCCGTGGTTGGCATCTAATTGAAGTGGGTAAGTGTCCCTTGAACGGGAAGGGCGTGCGGCTTATTTCTTAGGAGTTTATCAGGGTGAATTCAACAGTTAAAACCGTAGTTTTTTGGCTCGTGATCGTTCTCTCAGCTTTCTTGCTCTGGCAAGTAGTCAAAATGGGGAGCGGAAATCAGAAAGAGAAAGAAATCAACTTCTCACAATTGATGTCCGATGTGGACTCCGGCAATGTCAAGGAAGTCACCATCATTGGCATGGAAGTACGTGGTAAGTACCGCAATGATAATTCGGGCTTTCATACCACCGTCCCCGCCAATTATCCGGACATGATCAAGACGCTGCGCGATAAAGGCGTCACCATCTCCGTTCGCGACGTCAGCAGTGGAAGTTGGACTTGGATCGTCAATCTGGCGCCGCTGGCGCTGCTGGCCGCGCTGTGGTTTTTCATGATCCGGCAGATGCAGACCGGCGGCAATAAGGCCTTGTCATTCGGCAAGAGCCGTGCCCGGCTGCTCTCCATGCAGCAGAAGAAGGTCACGTTCAAAGACGTTGCCGGCGTCGAGGAAGCCAAGGAAGAACTGAAAGAAATCATTGAGTTCCTCCGCGAGGCGCAGAAATTCCAGAAGCTCGGTGGACGAATCCCTAAAGGGGTGTTGCTGGTTGGGCCTCCGGGAACGGGTAAGACTTTGCTGGCGAGAGCTGTGGCTGGCGAGGCCAATGTGCCGTTCTTCTCCATCTCGGGCTCAGATTTTGTGGAGATGTTCGTGGGTGTTGGCGCTAGCCGGGTACGTGACTTGTTTGAGCAAGGCAAGAAGAATGCGCCTTGCATTATCTTTATCGATGAAATCGATGCCGTGGGACGTCACCGCGGTGCCGGCCTGGGCGGCGGTCACGACGAGCGCGAGCAAACCTTGAACCAGTTGCTGGTAGAGATGGACGGCTTCGAATCGAATGAAGGCGTCATCCTGATGGCAGCCACCAACCGGCCTGATGTGCTGGATCCCGCGCTGCTGCGTCCCGGACGCTTTGATCGGCGCGTGGTCGTGAGCCGGCCCGATGTTCGTGGGCGCGAAGAAATTTTGCGTGTTCACACCCGCAAGATTCCTTTGGCGGACGATGTCGATCTTTCCGTGCTGGCTCGTGGTACTCCAGGCTTCTCCGGAGCCGACTTGGCCAACATGGTGAACGAGGCGGCACTTAGCGCGGCGCGGCAGAACCGCAAAGCCGTGCTGATGTACGACTTCGAACTGGCCAAAGACAAAGTGCTGATGGGCGTGGAGCGCAAGTCGCTGATCCTCTCCGAAGAAGAGAAGAAAGTGACGGCATACCACGAGGCTGGACACGCGCTGGTGGCCGCCAAACTGCCGAAGTCCGACCCTGTGCACAAGGTGACGATCATCCCCCGGGGCATGGCGTTGGGCGTGACCATGCAGTTGCCCATCGACGACAAACACAATTACACCAAGGAATATCTGGAGACTGAGATCGCCATCATGATGGGCGGCCGGATCGCGGAAGAGATGTTCCTGAACCAGATGAGCACCGGTGCAGGCAATGATATTGAGCGAGCCACCGAGCTTGCGCGCAAGATGGTGTGCGAGTTCGGCATGAGCGATCTGGGGCCGCTGACTTTCGGCAAGAAAGAAGAGCAAATCTTCTTGGGCCGGGAGATCGCGCAGCACCGCGATTACAGTGAAGCAACCGCGATCAAGATCGACGACGAAGTACGCCGGTTGATTAGCGATGGTTATGGCGTGGCGAAGGAAATCCTTGCCGCACACCGCGACACGCTGGTCAGCATTGCCGTCGCATTGTTAGAGCGCGAAGTGCTTGACGCTAACGAAATACGTCTCATTATCGAGGGCAAAGAGCTGCCCAAGATGACGCCTCCGCCGAAGGGCGATGACGGAGTGCAGCAGGTGCTCAAGCCAGAACCGGGGCGTCCGGGACTGGCCAAAGGTGATCGTCCGGCGCCGGCGTAAACTCAGTGGCTGGTTGTTAGTGGCTAGTGAAAACAAGACCGGGCGGCTTTGGGCCGCCCTGATTTTTTTGCCGGCGCATGAAGGTTATTGGTTGACGACCTTCATCATCGCTTCGGGATAGCGGGGGCCGGCGGCGGCTCCGTGGGGGAAGATTTCATCGAGGCGACGCAAGTCCTCTGGCGTGAGTTGCACGTTGAGCGCTCCGACGTTATCTTCCAGGTATTTGCGGCGCTTGGTGCCGGGTATGGGGACAATATCTTCGCCCTGCGCGAGAACCCAGGCCAGCGCCAATCGCGCAGGCGTACAGCCTTTCTCTTTTGCGATCGCTTCCACGCGACTTACCAACTCCAAATTCTTCTGAAAGTTCTCGCCTTGAAAACGAGGGGATAAGCGGCGGTAATCGTCGGCAGCCAAATCCTCAAACCGCTTAAACTGGCCGGTCAGGAAGCCGCGTCCCAGAGGACTGTAAGCGACGAAGCCGATTCCCAGTTCCCGGCAAGTGGGCAAAACTTCGTCTTCCGGATCGCGGGTCCATAGCGAGTATTCTGTCTGCAATGCTGTAATAGGATGAACCTTGGCAGCCCGGCGCAGGGTCTTCGGAGCGGCTTCCGACAATCCGATGTAGCGAATCTTTCCTTCCTTCACCAGCTCAGCCATGGCTCTGACGGTGTCTTCGATAGGCGTACTGGGATCCACCCGGTGCTGGTAGTAGAGGTCGATGGTCTCGACCCCGAGCCGCCGCAAGCTGCCCTCGCACGCGGTACGAACATAATCCGGCTTGCCATTAATCCCGCGGAGATTGGGATTGGCAGGATCGCGGATGATACCAAATTTGGTGGCGAGGACGACTTGATGCTGGCGGCCACGAATCGCCTTTCCAACCAGTTCTTCATTGGTATAAGGACCGTACGCATCGGCGGAATCAAGAAAGTTGATTCCGAGTTCCAAGGCGCGATGAATGGTAGCAATTGATTCATCGTCGTCCCGCCCTGCGTAGAAATCGGACATGCCCATACATCCCAGGCCCAGAGCAGAAACCACAGGGCCATTGCGTCCTAACTTACGCGTTTTCATGGTTAAGCTCCTACAGACGAGGGTAAAGCAGACGAGCTGCTGTCATCGTGCTGAAGCGAGACCGGCAGTCTCCAAAATAGATGCGAAAGCTGCGAAAAGGGGTTCGGTAAATGTCCGGGGGAAGGAAAGCCCAGTTCAGCTCTCTGGGCTAACCGGGCACGACCTTGGGCTCGTCACCATCTGTCCGCGCTACCAGCTCATCGGAAATTTTTCACCAGCATGATGTTCGATTCTGCGAATTCGTCCTGAACGTAGAGAATGGATTTGCCGTCGCGAGACATGGCCATTCCCCAACCAGGCTCCTTCTCCAGGGTCCAGATGGGAATGATTTTGTGACTCGCAAAATCGAAGAACTGAATTGTCGCGTTAGGCGACTTATCGAATCTGAGGAAATAAATGCCATCCGAGGTGAGTGCCCAATTCGGCCAACTGCCGCCCCGAACCTCCTCCAACACTTGAGTTTCGTCCCCGCCGCCCAGGGGCATTCTCCACACACCACCTGCTTCGTACTTCGAATAATAGAGGAAGCGTCCATCGGAAGATTCGACGCCGGAAATTCCACCATTCTTAGTCACTTTGATCGGTGCGCCACCGCGTACCGGCATCCTCCAAAGCTGAAAGGGTTCGCTGCCGCGTTTGGAAGCGAAGTAAAACCATTGGCCATCGCGCGACCAACTGGGAGAAAGGTTATCCGCGCCGGAAATGGTAGGCAGAAGCCGGGGAACCCCACCGGGTACTTCGACAACGTAAATCTCGCTTTGTTCTTTAGGATGAAATTCGAAGGCAATGTAGCGTCCATTGGGCGACCATCGTGCCCGTCCCGCGGTTCCATGCAACGAAGTAAGCTGGTCACAATTCGATCCATCGGTTGCGCATGTCCAAATATCCCAGAAGCCAAGGCGATTCGACTCGAAAGCAATCTGCTTTCCGTCGGGAGATAAATCGGGGCGCATCTTGTCGCCCTTCTCGGAAATCAAGGCGAAAGGAGGCCTCTGATGGTGCCTTTGATCCCTCAAATCCAGGCGCCAGATATTAAACTTGGCAACCACCTGATGGTAAACCAACTGGTCACCCTTTGGAGGAATCGACGGCCAACCTCCCTCACCCATGGGACCCGCTACCGGTCTAGGCTCACCGCCGCGAGCAAAGATTCTCCACAAACTCTCCGGCCCCCCGCGGGTGGAAGAAAATACAATTTCGCGGCCGTCCACAGTCCATGCCGGAGGACCAATGATGGGGCGGTGATCGAAGGTGAGTCGCTTTGCTTCGCCGCCCCCCGCGCCAATGACATACACATCATTGCTCACGCCGGCGATGGTGGAACGTACGAACGCGATCTGCGAGCCGTCAGGCGAGAACTTGGGCGACTGGTCAAGCGATCCTCCTGGTGGTGATGTCAGCCGCCGCGTGCTGTAGTCAAATAACGACAGCAATGAAATCCATGAGCGCGGCGAGTCGACACCGCTGGCCTCAGGAAACGCCAGAAACTCTCCGTTTGGTGACCAGGCCAGTCCTCCTCCCATGGCAGCGGGTCCCTTGTAGACGCGATGCTCGGTACCGCCCAGAGCAGGAATGACAATGATGGAAATCGTTTTGTCAGCGTAACGAGTGAACGCGACCTGGCGACCGTCGGGCGACCAGGTTGGACAGCAGTCGCCGGAATCGCTCGTCAACCGAAGAGATTTCTCGCCTCCAACCAGCGCTGTATAGATTCCGGTGTGGTGTGCGCCATCGCTGTTGCGAAATGCGACTTGATTGCCGTCCGGAGAAAAAGCCGGGGTGACTTGAAAGCCATGGAGGCCCACCAGCGGCACGACTTCGATCGACGCTAGTGGAGTTTCCGCAGTTTTTCGATAGAAGGGCCAGAGCCCGATCGCGCCAAGGAGAACCACGAGAGGCACACCGGCGATCCAGGTTCTTGCCGGCGCATATTTTGTAACGCCAGCGTCCTGCCGGCTATTGGGCAGCTCGTGTTGCCCAGCCAACGGCGGCACTTCACCCTTCATTAGTGAATGGGATTCATCAGCGACACTTGAGACCGCAAGCGCCGTGTCATCCACGACGCCGATGAATCGATAACCTCGCTTAGCCACAGTTTCAATGAAGCGAGGCTTGTCCGCAGAATCGCGAAGCGCTTCGCGCAGCCTGGCCACAGCGCTGTTCAGGCCATGGTCGAAGTCCACAAATGTATCGGCCGGCCAGAGGTTCTGGCGCAACTCGTCGCGCGTTACTACTTCCCCAGGTCGGTTCAACAGAAGAGATAAAACGCGGAAGGGCTGGTCTTGTAACTTGATTGGCCGTCCTTCCTTACGCAGTTCACCCGCCCGAAGATCAACTTGAAAGATATCAAAGCGAACCACCTCTGCAGAGAACCCACGATCTGACATTCGATCACCGTTGATTGGACGCCCATCTATCACAGCCGTTAGCTAAGTTTCAAGATCCCACACCCATCCAATGCGGCCAGCCGCGAAGCGCGCAAAAGAATGCAGCCCACGGCGCTAGCCGTGGGTGGTGATGCAACATCGGACAAGCCCCGAAGGGGCAACAGAAACTATCGTGATCTCGGGAAAGTCCCGCGTTTTGAGAAACATGTCCCGTTACCCACACGTGTCGCACGGGTGTGCGCTGTTGCATTGCCGAACACTCTGACTGATGCAAAAGTTCGAGCCTGAGGTGCGAGAAAAACGACCAAGGGAAGTGGGGTTCTCAAGGACATGATGATGAACTTAAGAGTGCTGTTTACAGTTACGTTGCTGGCGGCGGTTTGGTTCTACTCTTTCACGAACCTCTCACAAGCCCAGGCGACCACAGGGTCGATACGAAGTGGGGAAACAGATCAGGCTGACCTTTCTTCTCTTAAGAAGAGCGCCGAAAGCGGGGATGTGAAGGCTGAGTACATGCTCGGCTGGTCCTATATGAACGGGACGCACGTTCCTCAAGATTACTCGGAAGCCGCCAAATGGTACCGCGAAGCCGCCGCGCATGGTTCAGCTGACGCGGAGTTTGGGTTAGGTTTTTTATACGAGCAAGGGAAAGGCGTCTCGCAAGATTACCGCCAAGCCGTGGCGCATTACACCACTGCCGCCAAACGCGGCCACGCGACCGCCCAGAACAATCTTGCCTCAATGTACGAGCGTGGAGATGGGGTTCGAAGGAATTCCGGCGAAGCCGCGCGCTGGTATCGCGCTGCCGCCGGCCAAGGTGAAGTTACGGCCCAGTGCAATTTGGCGTCCTTATACTTTCGCGGTAAAGGCGTCGCGCGAGACTATGCAGAAGCCGGCCAATGGTTTCGAGCCGCCGCCGAGCGCGATTACCCCCCTGCTCAGGACAATCTTGCCTGGATGTATTACACCGGCACGGGCGTGACCCTTGACTACTCCGAAGCAGCGAAGTGGGTACAGCGCGCAGCTGCCCATGGCTATGCCCGGGCACAAGTCGACCTTGGATACCTTTACGAACAAGGCAAGGGAGTGCCGCTGGATTACGTCAGCGCCTATACCTGGTACAAGCTGGCTGCGGCAGGAGGAGATAGTCGGGGTTCAGAGAGAATGAAAAACCTGTCACGAGTGATGACGCAAAAGCAAATCAGTGAAGCCAGCAACCGCGCTACGCAATTCCCAGCCTCTCGATTCCCACGCGAGGGGATAAGCAACTCAAACGGGGTCACCAGCTCATTTGCTGAGCGATGATCACAAAAAACTGAGCGGCGGAGAGAGTACAGCAAGCGGGATGATGCGCAGCCAATCTATGTAATTGAGGATGTGTGTGCTTATCGCTTGCCTACAAACAGAAAAACTACATAGAAGAGTTGCATGAGGGTTACACCCAGGATTACATACACCGCAAGTTCCAGCCTTCGTCCTGACTCCCTGGCCCCTTTGAACAGATCGGCCAGGTCGGTTGTCGCTTGAAGTAGATTCTCCGTCAGCTTGTCCAGGTGGTCGGTGGACTGCTTCATCTTTTCCAGCACTCGGGACGTATCCACCAGCGCGGTTGCCGCCCGCTCCCCATTGCGCACATCGAGTTCAGTTTTGCAGGCTGCCCACCACGGACTCCCCGGCGGATTGTCGTACATCCGCTGCCGTATCTCTTCCGACGAGCGGGTGCGCAACAATTGGACAAGGGCCTGTACCTTGTCAATCGCCGTCATGTTATCGGTGCCGGAGGCCATTGCAATGGCGAGTGTAGCAGTTGCCATCGCCACCCCCGAGGTGCCCAAAGTGCCAGCACGTCCGGCGACACCCCTCCCCAAATCGGCATCCCAAGCACGATCGTGCCCAGGTACCACCGCCGTCCCGCCGGCACCGGTGAAACGTCCGTCAGGTCCGTCAGTTTCGCTAATCCAACCTTGAGTCGGCACTTAGCCAACGCTGATTTTGCAAGCAGAGGCAAGTCCCCCTATTGGCTAAATGCCAAATGCCAAATGCTGCCCTCCTCGCACCCTAGCCAATCCGCAATCTGCAATCTAAAATCTGCAATCTCATGCAGTCCGACCGCATCGCCGAACTGCTGCAGCCATTCCTTCCTGTTCCCCTCGTCGAATCCCAACTGCAGGCTATATCGACGTACATCGATATATTGCTCCGCTGGAACGCCCGCATAAACCTCACTGCGGTGCGCCAGCCCGAGGAGATCGTCACCCGTCATTTCGGCGAATCTCTTTTCGCTGCCAGACATTTATTCCCCGAGGCTGAGCCCCCCAATGCTCCGGCTAGGCAATCAATTCTCCGTCCGCCCCAGCCCAGCGCGGCTTTTGAGCCATCCGGCGAAAAGAATTCGACACGACTGGTCGACATTGGTTCCGGCGCCGGCTTCCCCGGTCTCCCCATAAAAATCTGGTCGCCGCACACCCACGTGACGTTGATCGAATCGAACCACAAGAAGGCCAGCTTCCTCCGCGAAATCAGCCGGACACTTACATTGACAGACGTCGATGTATTTAGTGGCCGCGCCGAAGACTTCCAAGCCTCGGCAGATCCTGTCACCTTACGCGCGGTTGAACGCTTCGAGCATGTTCTCCCCATCGCGGCGAACCTAGTTGCCCCGCACGGTCGCCTCGCGCTACTCATCGTCCGGCGGCAAATGGATAGCCTCGCAAAGATTGCCCCCACTTTTCAGTGGTCTGAACCCGTGCCCATCCCCCTGTCCGAGGCCCGAATCTTATTAATTGGCCATCGAGTTTTGAGCCCCGTTATCAAAATATGGACGAATCAAGATTGAAATAGTGGTCCGACGCCGCTACTTTTGCCAGATCGAGCACAGTCTTGAGCGGACAATGACGTCTGAAGTGGGAAACTAAGACCAAAAACACCGGGAACTTGCGGCGTCAATCTCCCAGACGCGAGTGTTCCACGTGGAACGTTTCTCGACTTTGCCACCTTTTACAAACCGCGCCTAGTGTTCCACGTGGAACACTACTCATGAAAGCCTAGCCTGATCGTCTTTCCCCAACACCTGCGACAACACTGCGACAACACCCCTTTTCCCCGGGAACAAAAAAT
>Ga0066709_100004924_pt1 | contig 10827 bp, 10 predicted proteins | sample GraSoiAngelo_158_FD_79665 | JGI IMG/M metagenome (GOLD analysis project Ga0066709, IMG submission 79665) | Grasslands soil microbial communities from the Angelo Coastal Reserve, California, USA - 14_1009_16_30cm | ecosystem: Environmental > Terrestrial > Soil > Grasslands | place: USA... | reverse complement strand
CCTTCGAAACACGCTGAGGTCATTCGTCGGATCCGTGATGCAGCGCGTGAAACGGGACGGCGCATCGCCATCATGGCCGATCTTCCAGGGCCGAAATTGCGGCTGGGAGAAATCGATCCGGAGCCGATTCAACTTCTGCCCGGCACCCATTTCACGTTAACGAGTGAGGACATCGTTGGCGATACGCAGCGCGCGTCGACCAGTTTCGAGCGATTGCCGCGCGTAGTGAAGCCCGGCGACAGGATTTTTCTCAACGACGGTCTTGTGCAGCTCGTGGTCGAACGCGTGTTGGGCAACGAGGTGGAGTGCATCGTTGTTGTTGGCGGCGAGCTGGGTTCACGCAAAGGACTGAACCTTCCCGGCGTTGATCTTGGCATCAGCGCGTTTACCGAACACGACCGCGCCTGTCTTGAGTTCGCGCTGAAAGAAGGTGTCGACGCGGTGGGTCAATCGTTCGTTGAACGCGCCGCTGACATTCATGCCGTGCGCGCAGCTGCGGCGAAAGTCGGCAGGCAGCCCTTTATCATTGCAAAGATCGAGCGAGCCGACGCGCTCGCGCACTTGGACGAAATTCTCGCCGCGGCGGATGGCATCATGGTCGCGCGCGGCGATCTCGGAGTGGAAGTGCCAATCGAAGAGATCGCTTACACGCAGAAGCAGCTTATCGCGAAAGCAAATCTTGCGGGGAAACCCGTTATTACTGCGACGCAGATGCTCGAATCGATGGTTTCGAGCCGTCTCCCGACGCGCGCGGAGGCAACTGACGTGGCAAATGCGATTCTCGACGGCACCGATTGTGTCATGCTCTCCGGCGAGTCGGCGGTGGGCAACTTTCCCGAGGAAGCAGTCACGATGCTGGCGAAGATCGCGACGTTCACCGAAACACACCGGCCACCGAGGAGCTTTGCGATCCAACGCGACTTCGCACAGCAGAAGGCAACCACGACCGCTCGCGATCGCATGGCGTCTCTCGTCGAGCACGCACTGTACACGGTCCCATGCGATCTGGTGCTCGTGCCGACGCGTGGCGGCACGGTGGCGCGTGCCATCTCGTGTTTCAAACCGCCGGTGTGGATCGTCGCGCCAAGCCCCGAGTCTGCGGTATGCCAGAATCTCGCATTCTCCTACGGCGTGCATCCCGTGCATCTCGCGGAGGAACCAGACGATTGGCGTCAATGGACTGCGCTCTGGCTGCGCGAAAACGGAATCACCGCCGAACGGGTGATGCTTGTTGCCGGCCCATCGCCGCGCAACCCGAAGGCGAACTACCGGATCGAGTTGATGCGGCTGGACGCGGAGAACAGTTGAGAGGATCCATAGGACGAAGAGTCCAACAGGCGAAGCAGGACAAGATGAGCAGAAGCAAGCAGAATTGACGGCGAAAATTCCTCGTTCTCGCTGCTGCTTTGTGTGACAATCCGTGAAAGCGATGAAACTGCCGCCAGACGTTGAATTTCACGAAGACATTCGTCTCCTCATCTATAGACCGCGCGGTGTAATCGATGAGGCGGCTATTAAAGAAATAGTTTCCGTTCTCGAAGATCTTGAAGCCAAGTTGCAGAAACCGTTCAATCGATTTTCCGACACTCTGGGCGCTGATGAAGTTGAGCTGAACTTCAAATATGTCATTCAAGTCTCTCTCTGTCGGCGTCTCGCCTATGCGGGACATCCACCGGTGAAATCCGCGATTCTCGCCACCGATTCGACCATGATTCATTACGCGCGATTGCACGCCTTATTGACTCAGGGATCGCCGATTAACGTCCGGATATTCCAGGATCGGCAGGAAACAGCCGATTGGCTCAACGTGCCGATCGAACGGCTAACAGCGAAGGCAAAAGGTTCCAGTTACATCGATCGATCATGACTTCGACAGGGCCGACGCTTCCAGTGCGGTTGAATTTTAGCGCGAGTCTGAAGTTTTTGATCGCATGAAGCGGATCGGCAGATAAGATGCAAGGGAACCACAACGTCATTGGAAAGACGTTGACCTCAATCCTGCGTCTTTCCTAGCTTGCTGTTATGGCCACCAAACTGTTTCCAGTAGTGTTAGTAATCGGCCTCATCTTTTGGGTTGCGCGAGTTCAATCGCAGTTGCTGACTGGGACTCCGAGGGAATCCCCTACACTACCAAAACATCCCACACCCAACCCAACCCAGACTACCTCGCCTGCTGAGAGCACTACATCAGCTTCAGAAGCCGCATCGCCAGCGGCTTCGCCGAAACCGAAGCGCACTCGTAAAAAGGCAACGGCTGAGGCATCTCCTACTCCTACGCCAACTCCAGTCCCGTCGCCGACACCACGTAAATTCAGATTCCCACGTTTGTTCAAACCAAAGAGATCAGCGTCCCCAACTCCGGTGGGCATAAATTCAGGGCCTGCAACTGGAAGCGGCACTGCGGCAGGGGCCAATGCTTCCCCCGCGCCAGGCGCGTCGGATCAGCGAGAATAGCTCCGCGGTTCTCGAGTCCGGATTTCGTCAGGCGCAGCTGCGCAGCCGTTCGTCGTTATTGATCGCTGATCCGGCGAACGTCACACAATTGTAACTTGATCGTCCCCGGGGCCATCCCAAAAAGGTTGTAAGCCTTAAGTCCAATATTCTTTTAAGGCCGATGTGTGTATTTTTACGGCTCAGTCGCCATTTTCCAACGAACAAACAAAACCCGTAGCAAAAGAACCATGAATTATAAACCTATCATCAAATGGGCTGTCACATTGTGCGCAGCGTTTATCGCCGTCGCGGGGTGGGCAGCGGACCAGAAACCAAACATCGTCTTCATCATGGGCGATGACATCGGCATGTGGAACATCGGCGCCTACCATCGCGGCATGATGGCCGGACGAACGCCGAACCTCGACAAGCTCGCCAAGGAGGGCATGCTCTTCACTGACTACTACGCGGAAGCGAGCTGCACGGCGGGTCGGGCGAACTTCATCACCGGGGAGCTGCCGATTCGCACCGGCATGACCACGGTCGGACAGGCGGGTGCCAAGACCGGCATACCGGCGGAAGCATGTACAATTGCCACCGCGCTCAAAGCGCAGGGCTATGCTACTGGCCAGTTCGGCAAAAACCATCTCGGCGACTTGAATGAGTTTCTGCCCACTGTCCATGGGTTCGACGAATTCTTCGGGTATCTCTATCACCTCGACGCGATGGAAGACCCGGCGCATCCCAACTATCCGCAGGATCTATTAGATAAGGTCGGCCCGCGCAACATGGTTCATTCTTGGGCGACAACCACGGACGACGCCACCGTGATGCCGCGCTGGGGCAAGATCGGCAAACAGAAGATCGAGGACGCCGGCACGCTTTATCCCGAACGGATGAAGACGGTGGACAACGAGATCCGTGACTTCGCGTTGAAGTTCATCGAAAAGGCCAAAGCGGACGGGAAGCCGTTCTTCTGCTGGCTGAACCCGACACGCATGCACATCGTCACACATCTTGCCGACAAGTACGAGAAGATGCGCAACTCACAGAATGGCTGGTCGGAAGAAGAAGCCGGCATGGCCCAACTCGATGACGACATCGGTCTCGTTATGCAGAAGCTCAAGGATCTCGGCGTTGACGACAACACTATCGTCGTCTTCACCACTGACAACGGCACCGAAGTCTTCACCTGGCCCGATGGTGGAACGACTCCGTTCGCGCAGTCGAAGGGGACAGTCATGGAAGGCGGCTTCCGCGTGCCGTGTATCGTGCGTTGGCCCGGCCACGTCCCGGGGGACTCGGTGCAGAACGGCATCTTCTCTGGCCTGGACTGGTTCCCGACCTTCCTCGATGCCGCTGGCAACCCGAACATCACCGATCAGTTGCTTAAGGGTGTAAAACTTGGCGACCGAACTTACAAGAACCACCTGGATGGCTACAATCAAACGGATGCCATCACCGGCAAAGGCCCGTCCGCGCGTCACGAAATCTTCTACCTCGGCGAAAGCACAGTCGGCGCGGTGCGTATCGACGACTATAAGTATCGTTTCATCGACCAACCCCAAGGCTGGCTCGGTGCCAAGCCGCACCTTGACGTGCCAGTCCTGGTCAACCTGCGCCTTGATCCTTTCGAGCGCCAGGGCTGGCCGCAAGACGGAACCAAAGAGGGGGCGCAGCAATACTTCGATTGGTTCAAGTTCCAATTCTGGCGCTTTGTCTTTGTCCAGCAGGTGATGGCCAAGGAACTCCAGAGTTTCCTCGATTACCCACCGATGCAGCGGGGCGCGAGTTTCAATCTTGACGCAGTCAAAGCAGAGATGGCGAAAAAGATGGCCGAGGCGGAGGCGGCGAGCAAAGGCCCCGTCCAGTAACGGAGTGAGTTTTGTGGTCCGATCCGGCCAGCGCGTTCCAATAGATTGGAGCAAATCAAGAAAGAAAGAGTTTGTTCAAGGGGCCGCGGAGTAAGTAGAAGGAAGACCATGAATAATTGGTCGGCTGACAAATCCGTTTGTCTCCTTTTGGTGGCAATCATCCTTAGCAGTTCCAGGACTCTTTTTGCTGGGCCGGAACCGCTTGCTACCGACGAAAAAGATTATTCTAAAGAAGTGCCGGTCGAAAAGAGCTGGTGCGAAACTCCGTCATTGTGGGAAGTCCGCATCGGTGCTCCCGGGTGGCTCGCAGGTCTGTCAGGCGAGAGTGGAGTCAAGGGTGTCGTCGACTCCGCGGACGTCAGCTTCGAGCAGTTGGTTAAACACCTGACGCATTTTCCTGTCGCGCTGTCCATCAACGCTCGCTATCGGCGCTGGGAATTCTGGGTAGATGGTCAGTACATTGAGGTGGGTACTTCTGCGACGTTGCCTGGTTTGCTTTTTACCGACGCAAATGTGCACATCAAAAACGCGCTAGCGGAGGGATTCGTTGGTTATCGATTGATCAATTGTGACAACGCAAACCTTACTCTATTTGCAGGCGCCCGGTGGACCTATTTGGAAGGCGATCTAAGCATTTTCGATAATGGCGATGCGCGGCTCGTCCGTCTCCGCGAGTTACTGGGAATCCGGAAGCGTTTGGATTTCTCAGATTCCATCGACTGGGTCGACCCCGTGATCGGTATGCGCGGGAGGCTGAAAATCTGGAAAGCCACAAAGATTTTTGCGGAAGGCGATGTCGGTGGGTTTGACGCCAACGCTGACACTGCGTTTGAACTGCGCCGCAAGGGGCGGACCATTATGCGAGAATCAGTGGACAGTACTGACTGGAGCTACCAGCTGGCGGGCGGGCTGGAATTTCAACTCACGCGTAACATTTGGACGCAGGTTGGGTGGCGTTACATGAAGTACGACTTCAGGAAGAACGGCTTCACGGACAAGAACGAATTGAACGGACCATTTCTGCAGACCGGACTGAATTTCTAAGAAAGCACGGCTCTCGCCGTACCTGGCCGCTGCTTCGATTCTCGTAGTGAACATTCAGAGTGAACAAAGGAGTGCCATGCACAAGATACTCGAGAAACTTAAGGAAGAATTTTTCGCCATCCTCCCGCCAACGATCTTTTTTTTCGTAATGCTGCACATCGTCACGTTTATCCGTGTGCTGATGGCTGAGGCTCGCATTTCGTGCCTCTATCTACCATGTCGATTGCGATCGCTGCGCTGATCCTGGGCAAGGCGGTATTGGTCGCGGACATGCTGCCGCCGATCAATCGCTATCCGGGTAAGCCCCTCGTTTACAATATTGCCTGGAAGACGGCGATCTATCTATTCGTGGCCACCCTCATTCACTATCTGGAGCGGCTCATCGATTTCTCCCGGCAGGCGGGCGGCTTCGTCGCCGGCAATCAGAAGCTGCTCGCGGAAATGGTGTGGCCGCATTTTTGGGCGGCTCAGATTATCGTGTTCCTCCTAATCCTGGTGTATTGCACGGCGCACGAACTCGTGCGCGTGATCGGCAAGGAAAAGATGCTGCGATTGTTTTTCGGGCCAATGCCGCTGCCGGCATTCTGAGCAAAAATGACGCCTCCACTCAACTAGTCGATTTTTCCGTGAAAAGAATCGACATCGCGTTGGCCAACATGTTAGCCTCTGCGGCTAAACCAAAATAAATCTATGCTACACATCATTTGGTACATCATTGTTGGCTTCATCGTCGGTTGGATCGCACGCGCCATCATGCCGGGCGCGCAGCAGCTCGGTTTCATAATGACCACGCTACTCGGGATCGGTGGCTCGATCGTCGGTGGGCTGATCGGACGATTGTTCTCCAAACCCGAACCCGGTTCCTCATTTCATCCGGCTGGTTTCATCATGTCGATTATCGGCGCGATCATTCTGCTTTTTATTTGGATAAAATTAGTGGCCTGACGAGGCATTCGCATTTCTGAAGTTATTTCATTGACGGGCAAACAGTGCCCTCTGGTTTGGCGTTTCTCAGAGCCGGTAAGACCAAAGTCCTATTGCTGATGTGCCTTGCTTTTTTCAAGCTGTGTCGGGTAAGACTGTAACTTATGAACAAGTATATCGCGGAATTCATCGGAACGTTCTTTCTTGTCCTGACGATCGGCTGCACTGTGGTTGGCGCGGGTACGGGCGTGATCGCCCCACTGGCAATCGGGGCGGCATTGATGGTGATGGTTTACGCCGGCGGGCACATTTCTGGCGGGCATTACAACCCAGCGGTGACACTCGGCATTTTGATTCGTGGCAAAGTGCAACCAACCGATGTCGTCCCCTACATGGTGGCGCAGTTCGCCGGCGCGGCAGTCGCAGCCCTGATCGTCAGCAAACTTCTTCGGGCCGGTGTCGCTGTCACTCCAATCTCGCCGCATATCGGCCCAGCGCTGGTTGCGGAATTTCTTTTCACGTTTGCGCTCGTGTATGTGGTTTTGAATGCCGCCACGGCCGAAGGCACGTCAGGAAACTCATTCTATGGCCTGGCAATCGGCATGACCGTGATGACCGGCGCATTTGCCGTTGGGGATATTTCGGGTGGCGCATTCAATCCCGCAGTTGCTCTGGGCATTTGCATTCTCGGCATTTCTGATTGGAATAATATCTGGATTTATCTCCTGGCGAACTTCGCCGCCGGCGTGCTCGCAGCGGTGATTTTTCAGTTGATTAATCCGCTAATGCAAACGACCCCCATCGCAACAGAGGAGCCGCCCTACGAAACACCTGATTGAAAGCTCAACCACCAAACTCTTCGGAATCATTATGAAACTAACAAAAAGTATTTCAATTATCGCTGTAATCTCCGCTTGTGTTGCCGCTTCACCGTTGAATGCGGCTACAATTCCTGCCGGAACAACGCTGACCGTAAGCACTGTTAGCGCTTTTAGCTCGAAGACTGTGGTAGGCAGAAGCTTCGAGGCGAAACTCGCTCAGGACGTTTCGATCAATGGAAGGGTTCTGTTGACAGCTGGGAGTAAAGCGTTCGGAAAAATCGCGACGTCGCGTTACAATCCGCGGAAAAACGAACCGCTCGCAGTGGAACTGACCTCCGTTTCAGTGAACGGCCGCAATGTCGCGGTGAAGACCAATGCGTTTCAGCCGGGTAGCCCGACCGTCACGGCGCGCCAGGCGCGGTATGGACATACCGCCGGCACGTTGGTCGTAAATCCCGGAACGTTGATGCAGTTTCAGCTTCTCCAGCCAGTGACGTTGTAGCTTTGCCTGGCGAGTAGCGCACGACTTGGAGCCGCTGTCGGCTGATACAAGCGATATCGGGAAGCGATTGGAATTTTAGGCCTGCGGTTCCCTTGCTGAGCTATGCTCTTGGGTAAAGCCAAGTGTTGCTCATTGTGCGACCCTTGGTTCAGGTGCAGGCAGCCCGACACGGATGAGCTCTGAGAAATCTTGTGACGCGTTGGCGCGTTTGGCGCGAGCATTGATCAGGCTTCGCGCCTTGAGTTCGGCAAAAGGCAGGCCGCCGGTGACGAAAGCGCCGTGTGCATACATCATTTCGTCGGCTTTGCCGTTGAGCAGGATTCGCCAGTCCCACGGCACGCGTTCTTTGCTGGGATGCTGCGTGCGGATGCTCGTGGTGCAGTTGGCCGTGACGGCGTTATACCAGCGCGGCTGAGCGCGCAGCGTATTGAGGGAATGCACATATTCGAGGAAACGCTCGCGCGCGCGGTCTGGCGGAGCCGTGGTGTGATAAAGGTAGATGTCCTCATTGCGATAGTTGGTGCGCAGGCGGATCACGTCGCGCTCGTCAGCGACAAGGTAGATGAGTGTGTACTGCCGATAGAGGCCGCCGATCGCGGAATAAGTCTGGCCAACGGTCTTCCTGGTCTCGATGGAAAAACACAGCGGCGGGGTATCCGCAAATTGGAAACTGACAATAGGATGCGCGATCCAAGGTGAACCCCAGTAGTCGATTGCAAGATCGATGCCGGTGATTTGCGAGAGCCGCACGGTGCGCGTCTCCCAGTGCGGCGTGTAATCGGTGTCAGTTCGGTAGTCGCAGTTTCGGACGTTGTGAAAAGTGAATTCATCGCCGTTAATATCCGCCCACGCCAACTGCGCCACGTCGGGTTGCCAGTTACCATCATTGCTCGGTTTGAGTGTGAGCCACCAGGCGAGCACCAGGACGAAGGCCAAGAAGACGGCACCGAGCTTTCTCACTGGACGGCGGAGAAAAACGATCGCTGTGATGACCGCGGCTGCGAACACCCACGAGACGACAGACTTGGCCACCGGAAAATCGTAGTGCAGCGCGCCGAACGCCCAAACCGTGCAGCCAAGCGCAATGACCCAGACAAACGTCCACACGATAGCCCGCAGCGCGCGACGAATCATTTCAACGGCCCGTTTCGCAGACGCATGGGAAGCATCATGATGGAGGAACTTCGCTGCAATGCAGGCAGCGAGTCGCCTGCATCAGCGAGACGCTTGAGCAACATTCGCCGCCGGCTTTGAGGTGCTCCTGATTCCAACATGCAGACGAAGAATCCGGTCTAGCTCAGCGATCGTTTGCGGCAGCTCGCACGACCCGTGTGGGCCGGGAACGATGAGCTCGGATTGCGCGCCATAGAGGTGAGAGCTCCAATAGGCGACGACACCATCACTGCAGGCCGGGCAGTGGTCTTTCCCGCGGTCGCCAATGATTGAGTGATAGGGAACGCTGATCGGTACGCTGTTGATTACTGGCAGTGCGGGGCTTGTAGGCTTCAGGCCCGTGATACTGTTAGGCAGACGCTTGGAACTTCCCGTCAGTTGCGCGAGATCCGCGCCTGTGAGCGAGTCCATTATGACTGCGGTCAGCCTCGTCGGAAGAGTAATCAAACTGATTCCGATTTTTCCAATTCCATTGCTGGCTATGTCGCTCCCGCGATGTGGAGTACAGATGAAGACAACACGCTTGATCCGCGGGTTCGCGCGAAATGTTGTTGCGCGAACAATCAAACTATTCCCCGAGTTTTCCTTGAAAATACTCTTGGCAACTTGCCCCAGACTCTTATCCCACATTGCTTCAGTGACTGTAACCACCTGGTCATGGGTCAACATCCCACCCATGCTGTGGCCGACCACTACGTACGGCTTATGGTTCGGGTAAAGTTGGTCGGCTTTAGCTAATTCTTCCCGCAATCGCAGCGCGGAATAGAGGATCGGATTGCCAGTCGGATACGCGAATATCCAGAATTGATAATGCTTGCGGATCTCCGGGTCGGCTTGGAGTCCATTAATCGTCTTCACCCAGGTCCAGGGTGTTGAGAAAAGACCGTGCACAAATACCACGGGAATTCGATCGGGGTCATACGGCTGAAGGAAATAAAGCCCGGTCGGTGCCGGATACTCGGTGGCCCTGAATCCACCAAGCAATCCCACTAACATGAGACTGCCCGGCGGCGGGAAATAACTGATTGGCGCCGAAAAATTCGCATTAAGAGGACGCACTTTTCCTTCAACAGTCGCGGTCAACTGCTTTGCCGGACGACGCAGCGCGAGCGTCGCGTTTGTTGCGTGAAAATCGAGCGTGGCCGTGACCGGCGCGGTGATCCCCCTCCGCGGCGCAAACTTTTCAGGTGGATCGACCTTTCGCACTCCTACCAGCGCGCCGCCGACACCTTCGTGAGTGTTCTCCTTCCTGATCAGTTTCTCTTTGATTGCATCTGCGGGCACAAACGAAGTGAAGTAATTCGGCGCCCAGACTGCATTACTCGCAGGTTCCAGCCGTAGATGATAAGTCGTGTTGTTGCCAGCGAGAGTCAGCGGCTGATTCCATAAGCGTCCACCTTCGCTGGAGCGCAGCAGAACGGTAAGTTCACCGCGCGGCGCGTTATAGGTTTCACAAGCCGGTGTCCCGATGCCGGTCCCGAGCAATGGGGCGGTCATTGCGGCGGCCTGCAAATAATCGGCTGCTCGCTTTTCAACTGGAACGTCTGCCGAGCGCGCCTCGCGCATGATACTCGCGGTCGGCGCATATTCGAGACCGCGCGCTGCCTGCGGGGCGGTCGCACAGCTGGCCAAGAAGGCGAGACACGTTACAGCGGCGATCAGGCGAATGGATACCTTCGCGTTTTCAAACCTCATAAACGTCGGGCGTGTTCAGATCGTTGGCGATGATAGCGAAGAAGTATTCTGCGCGCAGCAAGTTTTCTTATAAGACTTTAGGGCTACATGAACCGTCGAGAAATTCACGCGTATCGCTCGGCGTGGCCGTCCAACTGATCAAACAGGTTGCTCACGCATCATCGGATTTCGCACTGGAATAAATTGAAACCAGCCGGGCGATCAGGACCGCCACGTAAAGCAGACCCGTCATCGCTTCCATCGCCGCAAGCCAGCGCGCAGCCCGTGAAACCGGAGTGATGTCACCGTAGCCGACCGTGCTCACAGTAATGAAGCTGAAGTAAAATCCAGTGAATCCGTTCATCGATTGCGCGCCGCGATT
>Ga0066709_100004923_pt1 | contig 10828 bp, 8 predicted proteins | sample GraSoiAngelo_158_FD_79665 | JGI IMG/M metagenome (GOLD analysis project Ga0066709, IMG submission 79665) | Grasslands soil microbial communities from the Angelo Coastal Reserve, California, USA - 14_1009_16_30cm | ecosystem: Environmental > Terrestrial > Soil > Grasslands | place: USA... | reverse complement strand
GCCGGCGGATGGCCGCCTACCTCTCCAGTCCTGCTCCCGCCGCTATGGCTGAGTCCGCGCGACTCCCATCGGCATACCTTGGCCGGAATGGTGGCGACGATGTCCACGCTGCTCGTGGGTGATCTTCCGGCGGCGAACACCTGGGTGCAGGACCTGCTGCCGTTCGCCTTGAACGCGGTGAGCCCGTGGAGCGGCGAGGAGGGCGGCTATTCCAACGGCACTCCCTACAGCTTGTGGGACACGGGCGCCTCGCTGAGCGCCTGGTACGTGCTGCGCCGGGCCACGGGAATCGATCTCGCGCAAAAGGCGTGGGTGCGGAACTACGCGAGATTCCTCGCCTACTTCGTGCCGGCGACTGCAAAAGCGAGCGCCCCCGGTATCCCGACAACCGATCCCTCTACCCCGATCGGCCTCTTCGGCGACGGGTTCGCAGAGAGTCAGCTCTTCGAGGAGCGCGCTCGCTTCGGCAAGGGTTACACCTACTTCGCGCCGAGCGCGCTTGGCTGCTGGTACGCCTCGCGACTGGTCGGTGAGGATTTCACCCGCATCGAATATCTGATGTCACCGCCGAACACGTGCAACCCGGCGCCAAGCTTCCCGTCCGGAACGTCCAACTCGCTCTTCTTGCCGACGATCGGCTGGATGGCGATGCACAGCGACCTGGCCGACCCCACGCGCACCTCGGTGTATTTCAAGTCGAGTCCGCCGCCGTTCGGGGCGTACGCTCACCAGTCTGCCGACCAGAACGCCTTTGTCATCAACGCGGGCGGCGAGCGGCTGACGATCGAGTCAGGCTACTACGGTGAACACGATGCCGGATACAACTCCAATCACTGGCAATACTGGGTCAAGCGAACCCGGTCCAAGAACGCCGTCACTTTCGATGGCGGCCAGGGACAAATCGCGTTCGAGCATCAACCGGACCCGTTCCAGATCACGTACGCCCGTTACGGCTCCATCACGCAGCAGCAGAGTACTGTCGATTACGACATCGTCACGGGCGACGCTACCGACGCCTACAACGGTGCGCTCACCAAGGCCGTGCGCTCGCTGGTGTACCTGCGCCCGGGTACCGTGCTGGTGTACGACAACCTGGCCTCCGGCACCGCGCGTACGTGGGAATGGAACATCCACGCGCTCAACCCCTTTGCCGTGATGGACGGCGGCCGCATTCAAATCACGAGCGGCACGCAGTCGCTCTGCGCGGATATCCTCGCCGGCCCGGATCGGCAGTTCGTGCCGGTGTCCGCACCGGAGTTTAGTTCGTGGGGACGCTCGAATGACCCCACGAACGACGTGAGCGCCGCGCCGTCGGATCCCAATGCGGCTGCGCAGTACCACGGCAAATTCGTCAGCGCGCAGCCCTCAACAACGGCCGAGTTCGTCGTGCTGCTGCGCGTAGGATGCGCGGCGACCCCGGCGAGCGCTGCCAAGGACAACGGAAGGTGGAGCGTGCAGATAGGCGACAGGACCGTAACGATCGACGCCAAGGGCACCGTCGGGGTTGCGCCGCTGGAGCGGGAAACTCAATCCAACTCCCGTCCGCGACGTTGATCGCAACCGCCTCCTGTCGCTTTGCTCAGAACAGGGGCAGCGGAGGCAGGGGGGCACTAAGAGCTTTCCACGGGCCTACCGGCCCGCGGCCTGCTGGGCGGAATTTCGACGCCGCCAGGCATCGCGAAGGGGGAGCCAGATGCGGCCTCTGAGGGTTACCGCCACCGTGCAGTCGTACGTGCGCACTGGCTGCCCGCCGAAGTCCTTTTTGAATTTGTTGATCCCGGCGTTTTCCGGAACGGATTCGTCCTCGAAGAGACCGCCCCAGTCGTAGCGCTTTATTCCCGTCTCCTTGAACTGCAGCATTTCTTTCCAATGGAGCCAGCGGTTGGCGCGACCGACCAGAGCGCGGTAGTCGTTTTCCTTGTTTCTGAAACAGGAACCGGTGTACTGAAGCCAAGCGGCTTTTCCGCTCATGAGATAGGCGTGCCAGACCAAGGCCTCACCGTTCTGCGACGCCGACGTGAGCACGAGCTGACGGGCCTTGCAGGCGGCGAGCAACCATTCATGATACGAGGGCGCGACCCCCTTTTCCCTCGCGAATGCGTCATAGAACGCGCGGAATTCATCCAAGCGGCTTTCCGGGTCGGTGATGAACTCCATGCGAAGCCCGTCCTTTGTTTCAGCACGCCTGATCTTGTAGCGACAGTCCTTGCCGAATCTCTCCGTGATCGCGTCTTCCGTTACGGAAAGGTCGGTCACCATCGAGAGGAACGGGGTCGTTCGCGCATCGGCGATCGGAGCCTCCCTCTGGCGGTACAGGACGATATCCACTCCGGCATCGCCGGCTGGCTCCTCGTCGAACCAGACTTCTCCGTAGACAGCGGCTCGGCCCTCAAGGCGGATCATTCAGGCCCTGACCATTTCTTGATCGGAGGCCCGATCCGACATCCTGTCCCCGTCGCCGCCCGATACCGCTTCGCGCGGCGACTGCCTGAACGATGCGTCGAACTCCTTCAGGGTCATGCCGCGGCACCAGGTGGAGAGCTCCTCGAACAGAATTTCCAGATCGTCGTAGAGGCGCTCGATGTCCGACGCGTTCCGAAAAGTCGGGCTGCCACCCGGCATGAACTCCGAGGAATGCAGCGTAAACTCTGCATGCGCCGCCCCGTCGGCCCGCGCTGCGCGGGCAGCTCGCAACACTCCTGGGAGCTTGTTCTCTCCCGGGCACAAATGGTTGAGCGCCGGCGACACCAGCCTGTTGGCGGTCTGGCGCAGCAACGGGATGCGATACACCCAGGGCGCCCTCCGGTACAGTCCGCTTGAGCGGATTGTCATCGGTACCTCCAGCAGCCCGGCGCTCGTCGGTGCCGAAATGTCCGAGGGGCTCAAGAAGTAGGGGAAATCGGGAAAGTGCCTGTAGTCCGTGCCGCCGTTCCCGTTTGGATCGCCGGGAGTTCCTCGCCAATCGAGACCCGGGCTCACGGAGCAGTCCACGCGATATCCCTCGTCAAGCAGCATGGCGGCATAACGACCGTCGAAACCCAAACGCCCCGCACGATGACTGATCATCGCTTGATCGAACCGGTCTTCGAGGAGGCGGGTGACGATCCTGATCTTCTCCTTCATCACCGGGTCGGGATATTCGATCAGGTAGGGTTGATAGTGGAAATCGTCGCTCGTCAACGGGATGAGCGGCGGCGAGTTCCATGCGTGCAGGTGCATCCCGATCTCGCAGGCGCCGCGCGCAAGCGCGTCACCCGCGAACTCGACAAAGGCGTCGGACATCGCCATCTCATAGTTCGTGAGGTAGACGGGCTTGAAAGCGAATCGCTCACAGAGCGATTGGAAGCGAGGCAGGTACGCCGCATTGCGAGTCGTGATCTCCCGAGGTCTTGACCAGAGGTCGTCGCCCTCGGTGTCAATTGTGATGAGTAAAGGCGTGTCAGACATGGCGCGCTCTGCTCGCTGCGAGCAGGCTGGCGCCGGGCGTGTTACTGCGCATGGCCTTCTCGAACGTGTCAAGGTAGACGGACAAAACCCGGTCTTCACCGTGTTCCCGCGCCATGAACGCGCGGCAGCGATCGCCTGCCGCCCTCCACGCCGACGCGTTGCTCAGAAGGTGTCTGATCGCGGCGGGAATCTCTTCAACGGAGCTCGCAGCAACGCCAAGGCCCTCCCGCTCGATTACACCGTCCGGATCGATGAGCGTGACGACGGGTACGCCTCTTACCCAAGCTTGGAGGTAGGAATTCGGAAACCCTTCGACGTCGGAAGTGTTGACCAGCACCCTGGCTCGACCGTACAGCTCGTTGGCGTCCCAGTACGAGAGTCGGCCATGAAACGATACGTTGGATTTGGCGCTTGCCGCGCGCTTCACATTCCGGAACAAGGCTTCTTCATCGCGCAGGGATCCTCCAGCCACGTGAATCTTCACTTCAGGCAACCTGTCGGCGAGTTCGAGAATCCGGTCCGGTCTCTTTACCTGCCGGATATTGCCGATCCACAGCACGTCGACATCACGGGCGGTGTCCGGGGGCGGCTTCTCGACCAACATTCCCGCCACTCGACCCGCCAATCCGTAGTGGCGCGCCAAAGCCTGCGCCTGCGAGGCGCTCTGCACGAGGATGGCATCGGCCCGGCGCAGGCCATACTCGTAAAGCCAGCGATCGCGCGCAAATCGCACGAGCAGGCGAGAACCGTCGCAGTCCGTGTCGCTTGCGGCACGGAAGACGAATCGCTTGCCAAAGCGGCGGCAGAACAAGGCCACCAAGCCGACCTGCATTCCCGCGCAGCTGGTGTAGTAGAGATCGGCATCGGCCCGCTTCAGCGCCGACCACATGCCGGTCCAGCGTGGATGGACGAAGCGAAGCACTGGAATTCCCGCGTCGAGACGATACGCCTTGTAAATCCGTATCGCTTCCCATTGCGCAGCATCCTTTTGGCCATAATCCGCAACGACCATACTCACATCATGGCCCCGGCGCGCCAGCGCCCGACCAAGCAGAGTTTGCTGAACCGATTCGCCGCCGATGTAATGTTGTCGGTATTCAGGCGCCAAGGCCGGGAGATTGTCGAGCCCGACGAAGCAGATCTTCAACTTGAGGCCCTCCGAGACGCGCAGCAGATCACTACGGCTGCGCCAAATCCTGAGACGCCTTCGCCGGCACCGCTCGCTCCGAGATCAATTTTCCGAAGGGCTGTCTGTTCAGCCATTTCTCCGCTCGACCAAGCGCGCGGAGTGCCTGATATTTGATCGAGTCGCGCAACGCGCTTTTGCCGTAGGGCACCGGGTCCAGTCCCATTCTCCGAATCCTGCCGTTCAGGTTGTAGATCATGCCGCGCCGCACCGAGGCGCGCGTCTTGAAGCCGTTGCTGAACGAGATCGACACACCGTCGCCGTTCTTGATCCAGTGCGGGTCCGTCGTCGGAATATGGATGCCGTACCCCGCCTTGAGCTCGAAGACCGTGGCGCGTTCCTGGTACCGCTCGTGGAATACCATGTTGCGTTGGATCGCCGGGCCAGTAAAGTGCCTCTCCAGTTCGACCTCCGAGAGCACCTCGCGGTCCGACGCGCTGAACACGCTGATCGTCTTGCTACCGCGCATCTGCAGCAGGAAGTTGATCTCCTTATCCATGTGATAGGGGGTAATCGACGCCGGTGAGGTCACGAAGATCGCGGCCTCGCGCTCGCACATGCCCGGTTCGATTTCCTCCGACAGTTGCTCGATCTCGTCTAGACACTGGTTGAGGACCTGCAAGCACTCGGGGTCCGCCTCGGCGCGCTTGAGCACCATCCACGAGGTGCACTCCTCGATGCGTCTGACGGTTTCCTCTGCGGAGAGACCGGTGTAGGGCGTGTTCTCCTGGTCGGGAAGGCTCACCGGGATTTTTCCGGAGTTGTACTCGACGATGCTGGGAGGAAGCGTTCGAGCGAGCTCCGCCAGCCGGGGAAGCTGAAACAGAGGGTGATCCGATAGATGGTGCCTGAAGAGGAACGGCTTGCGATTGAAATGAGTGCGAAACGTTTCCGGGTCAAGGTCCAGAAAGCGGTCCGCGGCGGCCGGCGTGCCGGCGCCCACGCTGTCCAAGGAGCGTACCGCGTGATTTACGGCTTGCATGTGTTTGCCTCCTTCATTTCTGTGGATTTCCGGTCTTCCCGGGATCTGGAGCCTTGGCGGAGTGATGGGCCCGGGTCTCGGAAGGCCTTTTCAGAATGCGGCGATGGGTCCAGCGCAGAAGCGGCAGGCCAGAGATCACGAGCTCGCCCAGCGCGCCGCTGCCGACGGCCACGCTCTGAATCGTCTTCCGATCGTTCGAGAGCCGATTGACCAGGAAGTTGTCCGGGGCAGCGCAGGAATCCATCCACCGCACGCCGGGCAGCGTCCGAAGCTGCCGGATGCTGTCCATCTCGAGCATGGTCCCGGGCGAGAAATCCGCGAATTCCTCGTCGTACGCGGTCTTGAATGCAAACGATCCTTCACCTGAGACGAAAGCGCACCGGCGCGCGATGGGGCGGGCATTGAAATTCAGCCCCAGCATAAGCAGGCGGCCGAGACGAAAGGCCGAAGTCGCAATCTCCGTGAAGTAGCGGCGACCGCTCTCCGAGGAAGCCAGTGCGCTGCCGCTCTTACCCTTCCAGCCGCTCGCCTCGATCTGGAGGAACTCGTCGATCCAGCGCCCGACATCGTCCTCCGGGCGCAGTACAAGGTGCTCCACCCGGCCACGCTCGCCCAAGCGCCTCTCCTTGCGGCCCAATCTCCGGCGCAGGTCGCCCGATACCGCCGACTCCGCACTGGTATTCCTATCGTGTCCTTCGCGCCACAGGCCGCGCGTAAAAATGTCGGTCACGCCGCTCAGCAACCCAAGTTCGTTCGAAAGATCGACCAGCATCTTGTGGAATGGTCCGTCTCCGGAGATGCACCTCAGCTCGATGAGGGAAGCGCTTGCGCCGCCCGATCGGAACCACTGAAATAATTCGACCATGCACTCCCTGGCGACATCGCTGCGCACCAGGGGCGTACACACGTAGCAGTGGGGGTGCTGCCAGAGGCTCACGGCGGACACTTTGAGCTTTCTGAAGCGCAGGATCGGTTCCAGTGGAAACAGCGCGCCCAATTTTACCGGAGCATCCGAGTTGTGGCGGTCGTGGATCAGCACCAGAACTACCGCAATGTCCTTGCCGGCGCCGAATGCTTCCAGAGCCGGCAGCAGCATCCAGTGCTCGTAGAACACATTGGGTTCAATCGCCGCCGACGCCAGGTCCTCCCAAGCTGGGACGAAACCCGATAGAGTCTGCAGGTCGCGCACCACGACGACGGAAGTCCGGTACTTGATGCTCGTAGGGCCCGGCTCACCCGAACGGTCTGCCGGTGTCCCAGGACCATGCGTCGTGTGTCTTGGATCCATAGCGGAAGGCTTGATTGCCGGTTTACCAGGGCCCGTCAAGTCAACTTCTGTGGTCTGCGGGCGACCCACGCTGTGCCGCGTCCGGGGAGATCGTAGTAACGCCCGATGAAGCGAAATATCGTGCGGACTGGATCCATTTGCCTCACCCACCTTGGAAGCGCAGCCACCATTCCCCCTCGAGACGACTGAGAAAGGCGTTCCCTTGATGGATGGCGGCGGCGACGTCCGCGTGACGCGAGTGGACCAGGGTCCATGTACCTTCGCGCCGGAACCAGCATTGCCGATCCGAAAACTCCTGAACGTGGCGCGGATCGAGGCGTCCCCGCACTGCCGCCGCACCCTGTCGCCACGCATCGGCGAGGAGTCGCTGCAACACGCGGCCGAACGAGCCGTTGCAGGCGGCGATCTGGACCACTTCGCTTACCCCACCCGCGCGCAGGTAATAGAGGTACCACCCGATCAGCCGGCGCCCGCTTTCGAGCACAGCACGCGCACGCAGCTTTCCGTGGCGTACCTTGCAGGCCGTCTGCTCGAGCAGCCAGGCGAGGGAGCGCGCATCGTACTCCGGCTGCAACGCGCTGCCGTCCGCGACAGCGGGCAGGTGGGCCAGCATCGCAGCCGCATCCAGCGCGTCTTCCGTTAGTTCCGCGTCTTCTTGGTCGAGCCGGTTCGGATGCAAGCGGGTTGCCAGCGCGTCGGCCAAGGCGCCCAGTGGGCGCGCCGGGAGGGTCAAGGCAGGAGGGAGCGCGCGGCGCTCTTCCAGAAGCGAGAGCGCAAAGCGCACGGGGCGGAGCGGGCGGGTCCAGTGAAGGTTGTAGAGCAAGGGCGCCGTCCCGCCGAGCCCGGTCCACATCTGCCGGGACAGCTCGTTCGCTCCGTCGGCGATGAACAGATCCTGAGGCCCGGAAAGCGCCGCTCGGGCCAATTGCAGCGCTGTTAAGCTGGTGCGCCGGTTCGGGTCCACCATGAATTGGCAACCCACCGCGACACGGATCGGCCGTCCGCGGAAAAGCATCCGACGCGGCATGATGCCTGCGAAGCCGGACATGCGACCGTCCTCCTCGGCTACCCAGGAGGGCAGGTCGAGGTCGCGCCACGGGTTGTTGAGGAGTATTTCCCGGAAGTAGGCCTCGCACGCAGTCTGTGAAGTCCAGCGCTGCTTCGGATACACGCGTCCGAAGAGCGCCGCGGCAGCGGGAATGTCATCCTCGGCGAAGGTGCGAAGCGTTTCCATGGCCGCTCGATCCCTGGTCAGCAAAGACAGCGCCGAGAAGCCGGTCTCACTATCTCACGCTGCGCGAGGGGAGCTGCGGTTTTTCTGTCCAGGGTTCGGTACCTCTGGACCGGATTCTCGGCTGGCTCCCGTCCTGATTCGGCGCACCGTGACGGACCTCGAGGGAAAGGAGCTGCGCCGTCTGCGTGCCGGCGCCCGCCGTGCGTGCGACGATCAGCCCAGCGATCCGCGCAAGCGTGCGCAAATCGTCGAGGTCGATGTCGTCGATCTTGATTTTGAAACCGAAACGCTGCTCGAGCTGTACCAGCAACTCCACCAGCTGAAGTGAGTCGAGGATGCCGGTTTCGAAAAGATCGGTGTCCGGTGACGGCGCCTCGATGTGGAGACTCTCGACAAAGAGAGCGCCGAGGCGCCCGATGATCGCGTTCGTGTCGGCCATTCGGTGCTCCTCTAGCTTTGCCCCGACGTCGCGCCGACCATCCGGTCAGCTCGGTCGGCGTCGTCGGGCGAATTCGCCTCGGTCTGCGCCTCGCGGGATTCGGCGACGAGGAACGTATTCTTCAGCCGGGGACGGTCGATCTTGCCGTTGGCGTTCTTGGGCAGAGCCTCGTGCCGCGCCCAGCGGGTCGGAAGCATGTAAGGGGGCAACAACTTCGCCAGGTCCTTTCGCAGGTTTTCGACCGAGACCGCGTCGTCCGACGCCGGGACGTACGCGCAGCAGATGAGCCATCCTTCGAAGCCATCTGATTGAATCGCGACCACCGCACTCTCCCGCAAGGCGGGGAGCGAGTGGAGCGCTGCCTCGATCTCGCCCAACTCGATCCGGTAGCCTCGGCTCTTGATTTGCGTGTCGGCGCGGCCTAAGAAATAGAACAGACCGTCGGCGCCGCGCCGCGCCAAATCGCCGGTCTTGTAGATGCGATCGCGTGGACCCGCTCCGCCGGGACACGGAAGGAACACGCTATCGGTCTTCTCCTGGTCGCGCCAATAGCCCGGGCTCAACCCGGTGCCCCGGATGTAGAGATCGCCGATTTCGCCAGGTGCCACGGGCTGCAGTCGCGCGTCCAAGACCAGCAGTTCCTCGCCGTCGCATGCGTCGCCGATGGGGATCGGCTCGCGCTCGTCGCGCGGGCAGCGCGGCACCCCATGGTAGCTGCTCGCGATGGTCGCCTCCGTCGGACCGTAGAGATTGGTGAAGCGCGCGTGCGGCAAACGCTTCATCCAGTGGATCAGGGTAGGCGTCGGGATCACCTCGCCGCACCACATCACGCGACGCAAGCTTGGAAAGTCGTTTTGCGCGACGACATCGAACTTGGCCATGAGATTGAGCACGGACGGTGCCGAGAACCACTGCGTCAGGCGAGCCTCGCGAATGAACTGCGCCAGCTTGTGCGGCAGGAGATTCAGCTCCTGGGGCACCAGGTGTAGGTCCGGCCCCGCCCCAAGAGTGCCGAAGATGTCGAACGGCGGAAGATCGCAATGGCGGGGCGGGTGGTGGGGGATGCGATGCGAAGGCTCGGGGCCGAAGTATCGGCTCGGCCAACCGGGGAAATGCGCCAGGCGCGCGTGGGTGATCATTACACCCTTGGGGATTCCGGTGGAGCCCGACGTGAACAGAATGTGTGCCACGTCGTCGTCGCTGTTGGCACAGGCTGGCGGCGTCGCCGGGTAGGCGGGGAGATCGTATAGGGTGAAGGCCGGCGCCGGGTCGGGTTCCGACGGTGCGCCTTCGTCCAGCCATCCGATCATGGGCGGCTGCACGAGCGTCGCAGCCGCGAGGGCGCCGCGCAGATTCTGGCTGACAGGGCCGGCGGCCAGTATGCAGCGGCAGTCGCTGACCTCGAGCACGCGCGCTTGCCGCGCCGCCGGGCTGGCGGGATCCAGCGGCACGTAGATCGCATCGGCTTTCAACGCGCCCAGGATGGCCACGATCGCCGTGGGCATCTTCGGCATCAGCAGACCGACCCGATCTCCGCGCCGGCACCCGGCTTCCCTCAACAGGTGGGCGAGCCGGTTGCTCGCCTGCTCGAGCTCCCCGTACTCGAGGTGCGTATTCTTGAATGCCAGAGCGGTCGCCTCGGGACGCGCTTGCGCTTGCGCCGTCACCCCTTGCTGCAAAAGCATGGTCATGCTGCGACGCAACGCGCGACGGCGCGCTCGAACACGACGCCGGTATGACGCATCTCTTCCACGCTCGCGGGCACGTCGAGAATGAAAGTGCGGTACCCGACGTCGACGTAGCGCGCCACTTCCTCCGCCACTCGATCGTAGCTTCCCACAAGAAAGGGGCAGACGGCCTTGTAGTTCTGGAACGGTACCAGCCAGTACGGGTTCTCCGCTCCCGCCTCGGTCTTTCCGAGCTCGGAGAGCTGCTGGTGCCATGACGAATCCGACACCTTCATCGCCAGCTGGTGGGTGAGCTGGCCCTTGCGGTCTTCCGGGTACCGTGCGCGGGCGACCGACCAGGCTTCCGCGTCTTCGGAGCGCGCGATGACGCCGATGCGGATGCCCCTAGCTGCGGGGTTCGCCGAAAGCGCGTCCGCGTACTCGGCCGGCGGCTTGGGATACTCGACGGCCGTGGCCTTCAGTTGCCGCGCCGCATCCATGCCCGCTTCCGAAGACCCCGAGACGAGCACGCCCGGCATCAACTCGGCCGGCAGCGGCGGCGTCAGCTTGAGGTTGGTCACCTTG
>Ga0066709_100004922_pt1 | contig 10830 bp, 7 predicted proteins | sample GraSoiAngelo_158_FD_79665 | JGI IMG/M metagenome (GOLD analysis project Ga0066709, IMG submission 79665) | Grasslands soil microbial communities from the Angelo Coastal Reserve, California, USA - 14_1009_16_30cm | ecosystem: Environmental > Terrestrial > Soil > Grasslands | place: USA... | reverse complement strand
TGGGACGACTACAAGGGCGTGGACGTGAAGGGCAAGACGCTCGTCGTGCTCGTGAACGACCCGCCGGTGCCCGATCCGGCAAACCCCGACGAGCTCGACGCGAAGACGTTCGGCGGCAAGGCGATGACCTACTACGGCCGCTGGACCTACAAGTACGAGATCGGCGCCGAGAAGAGCGCCGCCGGCGTGCTCATCGTTCACGAGACCGGGCCCGCGGGCTACGGCTTCAACGTCGTCCAGGGCAAGACCGGCGAGCAATTCGATCTCGTGACGCCAGACAAGAACATGGGCCGCGCGGCGATCGAAGGCTGGATCACGCTGGACCAGGCGAAGAAGCTGCTGCAGTCGTCGGGTCAGGACTTCGAGGCGCTGAAGAAACAGGCGGCGACGCGCGAGTTCAAGCCGGTTCCGCTCGGCGCCACGGCGTCGATGACGATCAGGAACACGCTGCGCACCATCGATTCGCGCAACGTGCTCGCGAAGCTCGACGGATCCGATCCGAACCTGAAGGACGAGTACATCGTGTACACCGCGCACTGGGATCACTTCGGGAAGACCGCCGATGGGATCTTTCACGGTGCCGAGGACGATGGGCTCGGTTGCGCGGCGCTGGTTGAGGTGGCGCGGGCGTTCACCAGACTGCCGGCGCCGCCGCGGCGGTCCATTCTGTTTCTCGCGGTGACGGCCGAGGAGCAGGGGTTGCTCGGGTCGCAGTACTACTCGATGACGCCGGTCTACCCGCTGGCGAAGACGCTCGCCGACATCAACATGGACAGCTGGAACGTGCACGGGCGGACCAGGGATCTGACGCTCATCGGCTATGGGGCGTCGGATCTCGACGACTACGCTCGAGACGCGGCCGGCGAGCAGGGGCGCGTCGTGCACGGCGATGCGGAGCCCGAGAAGGGGTTCTATTACCGGTCGGACCACTTCAACTTCGCGAAGCAGGGCGTCCCGGCGCTCAACCCGGACAGCGGCGCCGATTACATCGGCAAGCCGACGGATTACGCCAGGCAGGTGCGCGCCGAGTGGAACGAGAAGCGCTATCACACTCCGCTCGACGTCGTCTTGCCCGATTGGGACCTGACGGGCACACGCGAGGACCTGACCGTCCTGTTCGCGGTGGGCTACCGCGTGGCGCAGGCCGACAAGTTTCCCGAGTGGAAGCCGGGCAATGAGTTCCAGGCCAAGCGCGATGCGATGCTGAAGAAATAACTGCAACCGCGAAGCGACAAATGTAACCGCCCCAAGAACAAATGCCACCACGAAAGCACGAAGAAACGAAGAAGATCACGAAGAAGAGTACATAAATGTTTTTTTCGTGTTCTTCGCTTTTTTTCGTGTTTTCGTGGTTAATTTTCGTGTTTTCGTGGTTAAGAAGAGTGAACGACCTCCAACGTCGTTGTGAAAGAAGGCTGTGAGATGGCGACCGAAATCGCACCGAAAACAATGACCGGCGAAGAGATGATCGCGCTGTCGAAGAAGCACACGCTCTTCGAGTGGACCGCTCAGTCGAAAGTCGATCCGATCCCCGTGGCCCGCGCGAAGGGCATCTACTTCTGGACGCCCGAAGGCAAGCGCTTCATCGACTTCAACAGCCAGCTGATGTGCGTGAACATCGGCCATGGCGACGAGCGCGTGATCCGCGCGATTCAGGAGCAGGCGGCGGTGCTGGCGTACGCCAACCCGTTCATGGCAACGGAGCCGCGAGCGCGGCTGGGCGCCAGGCTCGCGGCGATCACGCCCGGCGACATCGACGTCTTCTTCTTCACGAATGGCGGCGCCGAGGCGAACGAGAACGCGATCAAGCTCGCGCGGATGACGACCGGCCGTCACAAGATCCTGGCGCGGTACCGCTCGTACCACGGCGCCACGGCCGGCAGCATCACACTGACCGGCGATCCGCGCCGTTGGGCCGCGGAGCCGGGCATTCCCGGCGTCGTGCACGTGCTCGATCCCTACCACGGCATCGCGCGCGGCTGGGACTCGGCCGAGGAGTCGCTGGCGATGCTGGACGAAGTGATCCAGCTCGAGGGACCGCAGACGATCGCGGCGTTCATCCTCGAAACGGTGACGGGCACCAACGGCGTGCTGGTGCCGCCCGATGGCTACATGCAGGGGGTGCGCGAGCTGTGCACGAAGCACGGCATCCTGATGATCTGCGACGAAGTGATGGCCGGCTTCGGGCGGACCGGCGAATGGTTCGCGGTCGATCACTGGAACGTCGTGCCCGACATCATCACGATGGCGAAGGGCCTGACCGCCGCGTACGTGCAGCTTGGCGCCGTCGGCATGCGGCGGACGATCGCGGATCAGTTCAAGGACAGGGTGTTCTACGGCGGGCTCACCTACAACAGCCATCCGCTGGCATGCGCCGCGGCGCTCGCCGCGATCAAGGTGTACGAGGACGACAAGCTGATCGAGAACGCCCGCGCGATGGGCGCGATCATGGCGGAGCTGATGGCCGGCCTGGCGCGCCGGCATCCGTCGGTCGGCGCGGCGCGTTCGATCGGCCTCTTCGGTCTGGTGGAGCTCGTCCGCGATCGCGCCAGGAAGGTGCCGCTCGCGCCGTTCAACGGCACGTCGGAGGAGATGGCCGCGCTCGGGCGGTTCTTCCGGGAGGAAGGGCTCTACACCTTCGTGCGCTGGAACACGTTCTTCACGAACCCGCCGCTGTGCATCACCGAAGCGCAGCTGCGCGACGCGTTCGCGATCATCGATCGCGCGCTCGAGGTCACCGACAGGGCCGTTCAATAACGACGATCAACGCAGAAGTTATTCAGTACGCGATTCGCGCGGATAGTCGCGCCACAACCACCGCAGTGAATCGGGAAAAATCGCGCGGCCGTGCAGATAGTTATGGAAGCCGGATCCCCAGTCGTACCGGGAGTCGTAGCCGGCATACTCCAGCGATCGTGCGAGCGTCTGGTTCGCGAGCCACCAGCTTCCGGCGGTATTGTCGAGATCGTTGGATCCATCCTGGAGGATCACGCGAATCGGTTTCTTCGGCACCCGTCGAACCAGCGCTTCGTAGTTGTGCCCGCCGCTCCGGAGGTTGTCGCCTGCGGCGATGTTCGTGAAGCTGCCGGTCCACGAGATCACTTTGCTGAACGCGCCCGGGCGTTCCCACGCCACAGTGAACGCGCAGATGCCGCCGCTGCTCTGGCCGGCGATCGCCCGGCTTGCCGCGTCGTGGCGCAGCCTCACCGTTTTTTCCACCTCGGGAAGAATCTCTTCCAGCAGGAACCGCGCGTACTGATCCGACAGCGTGTCGTACTCGAAGCTGCGATTGTCCCTCGGCGCCTTCGTTCCGCCCGGCTCGATGAACACGCCGACGGTGACGGGCATGTCTCGCTTTGCGATCAGATTGTCGAAGACAGTCGGCGCCCAGGTTCTCGGCCCGTTGCCGTCCTGAAAGACCATGACGGCCGCGGGATTCTCCGGACGATATTGCGCCGGCACGTACATCCACCAGTCGCGCTTCGTGCCGTTGAAAATCCTGCTCTCCCACGGCGGCATCTGTGTGACGATGCCCTTCGGCACGCCGGGATGCTCGCGGCTGTCGGGATGCGTTTCCCACACTTCGAGCTGCGATCCGCCAAGGCGGCGATTGCCGGCCTCGTAGTGCCATGTGTAAGCCGTTCCATGCGAAAGTGTTCTGACAAGGGCATAGACCCCGGTCGTTCCGACCTGCACCATCGGATAGCTGGTGTTGCCGGTGTCGCGAGCGACCCTGGGAGCCCCCGCGTTGGGTGGCGACGGCTCGGCGAGCTCCAGCGCCCAGGCCACGCTCAATTCGTCTATCTTCGGCGCTGCGCCTCGCAACAGTGCGTCCCGGCCTCCGAAGGTGCTCCGGACACGATCGGCCAGACGTTCAGCCTCGGCGCCTTGGGGTTTGGCCGCCAGCGCGCCTTCCAGGGTTTTCGGGTCGAGGGCTGGGCCCGCGGTGGGAGGCTGCTGGGCCGCGCCCACGGCACCGCACAACAGGATTCCTGCAAGGACGGCCGGCGAGAATCTCATGGTTCAGCTCCTGTGAGTGGTGATGTTATCTGAATGGCCGGCCGCTCGACGAGCCACCTTTTCCTGTCCGTGCACCGACAGTTCGGCCGCCGGATTCTGACCGATACGATAGCTCAGCCTGGGAGCGACCGCGCGTGCTTGTCGACATAACGCTTCCTGACCAGGGATTCAGAAAGTCTTCAGTTGCCGGCCGCCTGCGATCGACGAAAATCAATCGACTCACGAAAGGCGATCCGATGCGACGGTCAGCTTGGGTGTGTGGCGCCGGGATCTCGCTCGTTCTCGTTGCCGCCTGCAAGGATCGAGAACCACCGGCGGAGTACCGCCCGACGGCGACTGTGAAGGACATCATGGATTCGATCGTCGATCCCTCGGCCGACGTGCTCTGGGACTCGGTCGTCACGATCGTCAGCGCTGCGGGCATCGAAGAAAAGCGGCCTCGCACCGAGGAAGAATGGCTCACCGTTCGACGCAGTGCGGTCCAGCTGATCGAAGCAACCAACCTTCTGCTGATTCCCGGCCGCCATGTGGCAAGACCAGGCGAAAGGGCGGAGGACTCGAAAGTCGAACTTGGCCCCGAAGAGATCGAAACGCTGATCAACGGCGACAGACGGGCCTGGACCAATTTCGCACGCGGCCTTCACGATGCCGCCGTGCCGGCATTGAAAGCGATCGATGCGAAGAACGGGGAAGGCCTGTTCGACGCTGGAGGCAGGATCGACACGGCGTGCGAGAACTGCCATCTGAGGTACTGGTATCCGCCGTCAAAGCAGGCGGCCGCCGCCGGGAGGCAGTAACAATGCCATGCCGATGAGCAGGATTCTTCTTTCGCTCGCGGGGTGTGTGCTTGCCGTCAGCCTGACATCCCACGGGCATGGCCGAGCAGCGGCGGCACAGGCCTCCGGACGCGGAACGATCAAGGGGCACATCCGGCTGACCGGCAAGCTGCCCGGCAACCCTGTCATCCGAATGGGCATGGATCCGATGTGCGCCAGCATCAACAGCGGAAAGCGAACGGTTCAGGAGTTTGTCGCCGCAGGCCTGGACGGCAGCCTGGCCAACGTATTCGTCACGGTACAAGGATCATTTCAGCCGGCGCCGGCGCCGGCTGAACCGGTTACCCTCGATCAGCGCGGATGCATCTACGCGCCTCGCGTCGTCGGGGTGCGGGCAGGCCAGACGCTGCAGGTCCGGAACAGCGACGACCTGCTGCACAACGTGCACGGCCTGTCGGCGCACGGCAACGGGTTCAACATCAGCGAGCCCAGAGCCGGGATGGTCCAGCAGTTTCACCTGAAGGATGAAGAAGTCATGGTGCGGGTGAAGTGCGACATACACAGTTGGATGACCGCGTATGTCGGCGTCGTCAATCACCCGTATTTCGCGGTGAGTGGTGGAACAGGCCTGTTCGAAATCGCGAACGTTCCCACCGGTACCCACAGGATCCAGGCCTGGCAGGAACGCTACGGACCGCTCGTGCAAACCGTGCGTGTCAGGGCCGGTGCGGCCACGACGGTTGATTTCACGTACACCGGAAACGAAAAGCCCGGCAACGTAGGAATCCAGGATCTCGTTCTGCCGGAATCGGTGAGGGCCATCGATTTCTCCGCCTCCCACGCACCTCCGCAGCAGCGACCGTGAGGACCGCGGACTCGCTGCTCTTTCTCGACTGGCGCCGGGCAGTCATTTACACGCACCGGTGGCTCGGCATCGTCGGCTGCGTGTTTTTCGTGGTCTGGTTTGCGTCGGGCATCGTCATGATGTACGCGCGCATGCCGGAGCTGACGTCCGCGGACCGCCTGGTCCGGTCGCGACCTCTGGACGTGAGCACGTTGCGCGTGGGGCTTGCCGAAGCCGCATTGGCGACACGCCGCGCGCCCGATCGCGTGAGCATCGGCATGCTCCGCGACCGGCCAGTCTATCGATTCGTTGCCGGCGGCAAACGAACCGCCATCTTCGGTGATACCGGCGAGACCCTGGAGAGCCTCAGTCCCGATCAGGCTGTCGGGATCGCCCGGGAGTTCGCGTCCGAACAGGCGTCTGCCCCCTGGTACGTCGAGCATCTGACGGAGCCGGATCAGTGGACCCTTCAGAATCGCGCGTCGTTGCCCCTGCATCGAGTCGCGCTGGGCGACCGGGCGGACACAGAAGTCTACATTTCCGATCGAACGGGCGAGCCGATCATGAAAACGACGCGAAGCGAGCGCCGGTGGGCCTACGCCGGCGCCATTCCGCACTGGATCTATTTCACACCGCTCCGGCGTCACGCCTCGTGGTGGGCCCAGATGATCATCTGGCTCTCCATCGCCGGCTGCGTCATGTGCCTCTCAGGCTTGGTGTGGGGTGTCTGGCGGTACTCGCCGATTGCGCGCTATCGACTGAAGCGCGTCCAGTCGCACTCGCCCTACGCAGGCATGATGAAATGGCATCATTACGCGGGTCTCCTCTTCGGGTTGACGACATTCACCTGGATTTTCAGCGGCCTGTTGTCGATGGACCCGTGGGACTGGAGTCCCGGCAACTCTCCGACGCGGGCGCAACGTGAAGCCGTGGCGGGCGGTCCATTACGAGTGGACCTGCTGACACTCGATCGACTGCGCGCGGGTTTTCACGTTTTTTCATCGTCACTTGCGGTCAAAGAGGTGGAGGTCGTTCAATTTCGCGGCGACCCGTACCTTCTGGCCTACGGCCCGCCGGCCCCGGTGGACGATCGCCAGTTGGCGGGCAGCGACGCGGCCGTGTTCCGTGCATCCGGTTCGACAACCAATCACCTGATCGTTTCCGTGGCGGCGCCCGAACGCGGGGCCTTGAGGCGATTCGAGGACCAGGCGATGGTCGCCGCGGCGAGCGCGGCGATGCCGCATGCTGCCGTTCGCGAGGCGATCTGGCTCGATCGGTACGACTCGTACTACTACGATCGCGATGCGCGGCTGCCACTCCCGGTACTTCGGGTCCGGTACGGCGATGCCGCCGACACGTCGCTGTACTTCGATCCAGATCGTGGTGTGGTCGTTCAGAAGGAAGAGCGCGTGAGCCGAACCGAGCGATGGCTGTACCACGGGCTGCATAGTCTTGATTTCCCGTTCCTGTACTACCACCGGCCCACCTGGGACATCATCGTGATTGCGCTCAGTATCGGTGGAATCGCATCGACGGTGACCACCGTCTTCCCGGCCGTACGGCGTCTACGCCGCCATTGGCGACGAATCAGGCGGCTCACTTAGTTTGTGGTTCCCGTCCCGGCTCTTGTTGAGGCGCGTTCCCTTGTTGCACTCCGATCTCGAACGTACTAAACTCGCCAACCAATTCACGCGGAGGACTCGTGCCACCACTGACGGCTGAAGATCGCCTCATTGTCGCACTGGATGTGCCGACGGTTGACGAGGCATTGAGGACTGTCGAACAGCTCGACAATGTTTCGTTCTTCAAGGTCGGGTTGCAGTTGTTCATCACCGGTGGCCTTCCGACGCTGTTGCAGTCGCTTCGGCAGAAGCGGGTGTTCGTCGATCTCAAGATTCCGGGTGATATTGCGAATACCGTCTCTGCTGTCGTGGATTTCTGTGTCACGATGAACGTGACGCTGTTGACGTTGAGCGAATCGATGCCGCTGCCCGCCATTGCGGCAGCACGTACGGCCCGCAACGCGAGGCACGGCAGCGATCCGAAACTGCTGACCGTCCCCTTCCTGTCGAGTCTTGACGCAACTGATCTCGAGGCTGTCGCAGCCGGCGAAACGGACCTGGACACCTTCATCCTGAAGCGGGCTCACGCGGCCATTCAAGCGGGCTGCGATGGAATGATCGCTTCGGGTCGGGCGATTCAGATCTGCAGGCAGGCCTTTCCTCGGCCGGCGATCATCGTCAGTCCGGGAATCAGGCCTGCGGGCGCGTCGACCGACGACCACAAGCGGCACACCACGCCCGCGGAGGCCATCCGGCTCGGCGCCGACTATCTCGTGGTTGGTCGGCCGATTCTGAAGGACCCCGACCCGCGTGAGGCGGCGCGTCGAATCATTGACGAGATTGATGGGGCACTCGAGAGCTCAGGTGACCTCGATCCGTCGCGTGTGAAGGCCTGAGATCTTCGCGAGATGGTCATAGTGTGTGAGATCGCCACGCGCAATTCAAGGCCGGCGAGATCGAGTGAGGTTCGCCGGGGAGCTGCACATGCGCAACGGATTGATCCTGTTCCTGCTCACTCTTGCCGCCGCTGCGATGCCGATTGCGGCCGATGACGGCGCCTGGTTCGGCACGCCCGTCCCTCCGGGCGCGAGCGATCCGCGGAAACCGGTCATGAAGTACGACGACGTGTTTGCGCCGGTGCCGGTGCATTTCGCGCACCGCCCCGGACGCGGCGACGAACTGCTCGACGGCGCGGCGTTGAAGAAGGATCACAGGAGAATCGTCGGCTTCTCGCTCGAGAGCCTCGATGCCGGCGACAAGGTGTGGGGCCGGCGCGCGGCGACGCCTGCGTTCATGCACGTCATCGAGTGGACGGTGAACGAGTTCAAAGCCGCGGGTCTGAGGGACGCGAAAGTTGAACGCTACGCCGTGCCGACGACGATGTGGGTGCCGCGGTCCTGGCAGCTGCAGGTCGTTGGCGATCCGGCGTTTGGCTCCGGCACGCAGACCGTGACGCTCCAGTCCGCGTTTCCTCAGCCCGGTGGTGCGACGATCCCCGGAGGCAGCCTCACGGCGCCCGTCGTCTTCGCCGGACGTGGTACCGATGCGGATCTCGCCGGACGCGACGTCAAGGGGAAGATCGCGGTCGTCCACATCCGTCCCGAGCCGTCGCTGTTCGGATCGGCCGAGCAGGGCGTCGCTGGCAGGATGGTCGACCGGGGCGCTGTCGGCGTCATCAACGCGGTCGAAGGCCCGGGCAACGCGTTGTACTTCGACACCCGCTTCGCATGCGGCAAGGCGCCATGCTTCATGGTTGGCGGTCAGGACGGCTGGTTCCTGGAGCAGGTGATCGGCAAGGCGGCCGGCGCGGGTGTGCTGGATCGGCTGAAAATCAACGTGGGCCTCTCATCCGACGAGAAGAGCGGGCTGACGTCCGCGAACGGTGTGGCGATCATCCCGGGCCAGTCCGGCAAGCGAATCATCCTCAACGCGCACGCGGACGGCTATTTCCAGGGCGGCGATGACAACGCGAGCGGGCTGGCCGTGCTCGTGGGGCTGGCCAGATATCTTGCGCGGCAGCCGCAGCCCAGGCACACGCTGATGTTCGTCGCGAGCGGCGGCCACCACGGCCCGGGCAACGGTCCGGCGTCGCTCGTCGCGGCGCATCCGGAGCTGAAGGACGACACGTTGCTGGTCCTCAATCTGGAGCACGTGGCGTATCTCGATGTCGTACGGGGCAAAACACGGGCGGTGAACAACACCGGCATGGTCTGGGAAACGAGCGTGACCGAAAGCGCCAAAGCTGTTGGCGTCACCAACGAGTCGCCGTTCCTGATCGATCTCTGGTCGCGCGCGCCGCGCTGCTACGGGGTCGCGACTTATCAATCGGCGGGCGCCGGCGTGCCGGGCGATCTCGGCGGATACCGCACGCTCGGCGTCCCGATGACGCAGATGATCCAGTCGGGCACGTTTTATCACTCGTCCGGCGACGTGTACGAAGCGGTGCCGGCGGAAGGGCTCGAGCGTGCGGCGCGCTTCCACGCCTTCCTCATCGAGCAGGTCGACCGGGCGGCGGACGCGCTCGTCACAGCCGGCAAGGGCACGCCGTACAAATCGACATTGCTCGACTGCGGCAGTCTGGCGACTGGCACCAGGAGTTCACAACAGCCGTAGCGAATCACGTTGAACGCAGAGACCGCAGAGCCAAAAACTTCACCACGAAGAACACGAAGGCCACGAAACACACGAAAGCAGCGCGTGCGACCAGCGGCCGGCGTAGCCGGCCGTCGCGCTGACGGAAAAAGCCGCCGCAACACAGACATTCGACGCCAGGGTTTGTGATTGCGCCGGCTTTTTTTGTCAGCGAGGCCCGCGTCGCGGGCCGGTCGCACGCGGTACCTCTGCGTGCTCTGCGGGCTCTGCGTTAAAAACGTTTTCTTGTCGTGTTTTCGTGATTTCGTCGTTAGTGTTTCCCGATGAACGCCAGCACCGCCCGGTTGAAGATCTCTGGCTGTTCCCAGTACACCGAATGGCCCGCCTCCGGGACGATGAGCGTCTCGGCGCCCCGCATGCGAGCTGAGAACAGCCGAAGCACGAAGGGAGGCGTGTAAAGATCCGCGTCGCCGGTCAGAAGCAGGGTCGGCACCCTGATGGTCTCCAGCAGCGCGAACGTCAGGCGATTGCGGCTCTTCTGCGGCGACGGCAGTGGAGTCGTCGCGTGGCTCTCGTGCTCCAACTCCATCCACCGCGCGGTGCCCGCCGGGTTGGCGGCACGATACGACGGACCCAACTCCCGGAATTCGGCGGGCATGGAATCAAACTGTGGAGAGGGACGCATCCGGCGTCCCATCGCGAGATAGTCGTCGTCCTGCACCCCGCCGATGCTGTTCGCCACAACGAGGCATCGCAAGCGCTGGGGGAAGGACAACGCGTAATCGAGGGCGACGATGCCGCCCGCTGCCGTTCCGACCAGATGGAAGCGCTCGATCTTCAGATGGTCCATCAGGCCCTGCAGGTCGTCCGCCGCCGAGCCAGGCTCGGCCCGCGGATCGAGAACCGAGCGGCCGGACCCCAGCCGGTCGTAGGCGACAAAGCGGTAGCCTGCTGCGCGAACTGCGGCGATCTGATGCTGCCAGACAATGCTGCTGCCAGTTCCCGCATGCAGAAACACGATCGGCACGCCGCTGCC
>Ga0066709_100004921_pt1 | contig 10830 bp, 10 predicted proteins | sample GraSoiAngelo_158_FD_79665 | JGI IMG/M metagenome (GOLD analysis project Ga0066709, IMG submission 79665) | Grasslands soil microbial communities from the Angelo Coastal Reserve, California, USA - 14_1009_16_30cm | ecosystem: Environmental > Terrestrial > Soil > Grasslands | place: USA... | reverse complement strand
GACTAATTTAGGGAGGCGGCCGGACGGAATCGGGCTACGAACGGTCCGCCTGCGGCGCCGGTCGCCCGCGCGGGAAGCGGGTGCGGAAGCGCTGAATCAGCGGCGGCGAGGCGGCCGCGAGGACCGCCGCGAGCGTGATCGCGGCCAGGATCAGCAGAGGGAGCGGGATGCTGCGCGAGCTGTCCGGGATTGAATCCTGCGTGCCGGCTTTGGGGACGGCCGACTCGGCGCGGCGCTGCGCTTTCTTTGCGCGTTGCTTGCTGCCCGGGCCGCTCGTGGCGTTGGGGCCGCTGCCGTTGTTTGGTCCGTTTTGGACGGCTCCCGATCCGGTCAACGCGGCAGTGATGTCGTCTTTGATCGACGAATAGTCCCCGAGGTCCTCGGGGACGCTGCGGTAGGCCTGGCGCAAGCAGCGCGGCGAGTAGTGGTCGTTGATCTGGCCGTCCTTCGTCCAGTCGTTGATCACGCGCTTCGCACACGGAGTTTCCGCGTGGGCGATGGAGGGGCTCGCGGCGAGGAGAGAGACGGCGGCCGCGAGCGCGGCGGGGAGGAGGCGGGGCATCTCGGAAGTCTGGCGGAGGGGAGTTAGCCGTTTGTTAGGACGGCCAAACCCGACAAATGTTTCGATAGCCTCGGCCCCGATGCGCACCGCCCTCGAGCGCCGGGCGACGAGGCTCGACGTTTCGATGCGGCCCGGCGGGCTCCTCGCACCCCTGCCGCTGCTAGCCGGGATCTCGGCCGCCCTCGTCGCCGCGGCCGTGCTCTTCAGCAACGGTTCCTCCGACGACCCTTTGATCTGGATCGGCGGGCTCGCGATCGCGTTCGCGGCGGCGGCGGCCGTCTCGGCTGCCGTGGGTGCGGTCGCCGTGCCGGAATTGTCGGCGCTGGGCGTGGCCACCGTCGGCTGTTTTGCGGGCCTCGTCGTCTGGCAGGGGTTCTCGCTGCTCTGGTCGATCGAGGCCGACCGGACCTGGAACTACGTCAACCGCGCGCTCGTCTACCTCGCGTTCTTGTTGCTCGGGCTGGCCGTGGGGACGATGCGGCGGGCGCCGCGTTTTGGCGCGGGGTGGCTTGCGGTCGTGACGGCGGCTGCGATCGGCTGCGCGCTCGCGACGAAGATCTTCCCCACGCTCTCCGCCCAGACCGAACGGGTCGCTCGCCTCAGCAGCCCGATCGGCTATTGGAACGTGCTCGCGCTGCTGACGGTGTTCGCGCTCCCCTTGGCCTTGTGGATCGCGGCGCCGCGCTCGCGGCCGGACTGGCTGCGCGCGGCGGCGGTTGTCTATCTCTATGCGGCGCTCGTCGCACTGGCGCTGACGTTCTCGCGCGGCGGTGTCGCGGTCGGGATCGCCACGGTTGCATTCTGGATCGCAATCGGGCGGCCTCGGCTGGAAAGCGCGGCTGCGCTCGCAATTGCGCTCGTACCGACGCTGGTCGTTTGCGGCTGGGCTTTTTCGCGCCCCGGGCTGACGAGGGACGCGCAGCCGCGCTCGCTGCAGGTGCACGACGGCCGGTGGTTCGGGCTCGCGCTCGTCCTGGGCGGGGTCGCTGCGTTCGCGGCGGCATTCTTCGCCGCCCGCTACGAGAACGAGCGGCCGTTGACAGAGTCGTGGCGGCGGAGGCTCGGACGCGCCGCCGCCCTTGCTGTCGTCGTCGCTGCGCTCATCGGTGTCGGCGCGCTGCTGGCGGCGGGGATCACCCCGTCGCGGGTGCTGCACAAGTTCAACGAGCCGACCGCGACATCGGCGGGGCAGGGGGCGAACAATCTCACGAACCTCTCCTCGAGCAGCCGCTGGAACTGGTGGCAGGAGGCGTGGAAGTCGTGGCGAGCGCACCCGGCGCTCGGGACCGGCGCGGGCACCTTCGAGCTCACGCACCGGAAGCTGCGCGTGGACGGGACCGTCGCGACAGAGCCGCACAACCTGCCGCTGCAGTTTCTGAGCGAGACGGGGATCGTCGGGTTCATCCTCTTCCTCGGGATCGCGTTGGCCGGCGCGGGGGCGCTCCTCGAGACGCTGCGCCGGCTCGAGGGAGAAGACCGTCTGGCCGCCGCCGCGCTCGTGGTCGCGCTGTTCGCCTACGTCGTCCACGGAGTCGTCGACTTCGACTGGGACTTCGTCGCCGTGACCGGGCCCGCGGTTCTTGCGCTCGGAGTCCTGCTCGCGGCGGGGAGGCCCGCGCGCGTCCGGTTGCGCGCGCGGCGCGGCGTGCTCGCGGTGGCCGCTGGCGCCCTCGCCGCCGCGGCGTTGTATTCGCTCGCCTCGCCGTGGCTGGCGGCGCGCCGGGTTGACGACGCCTATTCGGCTCTGGGCCGGAACGACCCGGCGGGAGCCGTGGCCGATGCGCACAGCGCGCACGATCTCAATCCCGTCTCGGTCGATGCGCTCTTGGCGTGGGGCACGGCGGAGGCCGCGCGTGGGAATGTCGCGGCCGCCGGCCGGCTGTACACGAAGGCGATCTCGATCCAACCGGACAACTGGCGGCCGTGGTACTACCGGGCGCGGCTGCTCGAGAACATCGCGGGGCCGAAGACAGCGCTCTTCGATGCCCAGCAGGCGGCGGCGCGCGATCCGCGCGGCCTCGCCGGCACCTACGCGGCGTCGCTGGCTACGGCGCCGTAGCGCGCAGCCAGGTCTGCGTCCAGAAGAGGCCGAGCGCGCGGTAGACGAGGGGCTCGGCGACGTGGGCGGCGATCTCGCGCGGGCTGTTGGCGAACAGGCGCTTGCGGTTGTTGTGGAAGCGGGTGATCTCGTTGAAGCCCGCCTCCTTGAGGAGGCGCTTGAGTCGCCGCGGCGAGTAGCCCATCTCGGTGACGCCGTATTCGTCGCTGGCGTCCCTGCCCTGGAAACGGTGCTTCCAGTTCGGCTCGACGAGCAGGAGCCGGCCGCCTGGGCGAAGCGCCTTGCGAGCGGTTGCGAGCACGAGGTCTGCCCGGCGGCTGTGATGGAGGGCGTCGTAGAGAAGTGCCGCGTCGAAGCGATGTTCGAGGTCGAGGGTCTCCATGTCGGCTACGTCGAATTTGGCGTCCGCTCCCTCCTGTTCCGCGAGCTCGCGGGCGATCGCGATCATCTCCGGGGCGATGTCATAGCCATGCGCTTCGAGGCCGTGACGTGCGGAGAAGCGTGTCATCCAGCCTGAGCCGCAGCCGAGCTCGACCAGGCTCATGCCGGCATGCAGGTCGAGGATCTGGAGGACGTGGCCGAAGTCGATCAGCAGCCGCGCCGTCATCCGCGGCTCGTGGTGGAACGGCTTGGTCTTGAGCCAGGCGCGTCCCTCTTCGCCGATTGCCTCGGGGTAGTCGATCTCGGCTTGCTTCGGGTCGGTCACCGCGACCGATGATGCACGTCGTCGCGGCAGCCTGCGGCGGCGAGGCCGTTGGAGCGCGTCGTTTCTATCGGCCGCTTGTGTAGACGCGCGCGAGCCCCGGCTCCGTAGCGGTGGGGGAGAGGGCGCGCCAGCAGGGGCGAGAGGCTTGCGCCCGCGAAGCCGGAGGGAAGCGGCCGGTTTTCTTCTGCCCTCGCCGCTGAGTCCCCCACCTCCGGGATGCCGCCTCGCGTCCGCCGACTCCGGCCTCCGCCGACTCCGGCTTCCGCGTCCGCGCTCAGCTCCCGATCCTGCCCACAGTCTCGACGCTTACAACCCAAGTAACAGACTGTTACAAGGGTATTTCGGTTCGAATACGTTGCGTTTCCGTCGAGAAGCGGCAGCGAGACTGGCGGTTGTGCTGGTGACGGCTTGGCCATCCAGGATCTTGACGACGGCCGGGCCGCGGATCGACGAACGGCTTGTCGCGGCTCTTGCGCGTCTTGACGATCCGACCTTGCCGATCGCCGAGACGAACCGCCGGCTTGGCGTGGTTGCGGAGGGGCTAGGCCTGCTGCGTCCGAGCTATCAGCAGGTCCGGGTCATCGTCCACGAGCTGCGATCCCGGCAACGCTCGCCGCGGCTTGGCGAGATGTTGCTCGAGTCGAGCTTTCGCATCAAATCGCCCGAAGCTGTGGTCGACTTCTTCGCCGGTTCGTAGGTTCGGGCCGTGTCCTACTTAGTAACAGTCTGTTACGAGGCCCCGAGCACGACCACCAGTTGCGCCCCGCGGAGGCTCCTCAGCTTCAGGCCGTCAAGGGCGGTGACGATGCCGATGCCCGCGTCGTGCGCGAGGCGGCGCCCTTCCGCTGCAAAGCCGGGGCGGTACATGACGAGGGTCGGCCCCTGCACCGATCGCGATGCGTTGCCGACAGCGCCGATCTTGTATCCGCGCGCGCGTATCGCTGACGCCTCGGCCGCCGCCGCGCCGGCCTGGCCGTTCCCATTCAGAACGACCACGCGCGTTCGCGCGCGTGGCAGCACGGCGTGAGGCGCGGGCTTCTGCACTGGCCGGGTCGCGCTCGGCTTCGCCGCCGCCGTGGCGCTGCGGCGCCCGACCGAGTGGCCGAGCACAACAGTGCCGGCGACGATCAGCAGGAGGAGCTCGAGCGCGGCGACGCCGCTCGCGACCACCGCGGCGGTGCGCCAGGGCCGGACGGTCTCGAACGGGACTGCGTGCTCCACGGGAGCGTCGAGTTCGCTACCCGGCGACGGGCTCCTGCACTATTCCACGTCAGGGGCCTCACCAGATCCGAAGACGGCCGCAGCGTCTCAGCGGATGTACGAGCACGTGGACCTCGTCGCCGCGGGCGACCAGCGCCTCCGCGACATGCCAGCCGATGAAGCCCGCCCCGCCTGTCACGATCTCCCGCAAGGCCTCGTATCCTAGGCCGCGGATGTTCATCACGTTCGAGGGCCTCGACGGCTCGGGGAAGTCGACGCAGACCGAGCTGCTCGCCGAGGCGATTCGGGGCATGGGGCGCGAGGTGGTGACGACGCGGGAGCCGGGCGGAACAGCGCTCGGCGAGCAGGTGCGCGCGCTCCTCCTGACCGGCGACGGAATCGCGCCCTGGGCCGAGGCGGCGCTGTTCGCCGCGGCGCGGGCGGAGCTCGTCGAGCTGGTGATCGCGCCTGCGCTCGAGCGTGGCGCCGTCGTGATCTGCGACCGCTACCTCGACTCCTCGTTGGCCTACCAGGGCGGCGCGCGGGGGCTGGGTGTCGAGCAAGTGCTCCAGCTGAACCTGCCGGCGATCTCTGGCAGGCTGCCTGACCGCACCTTCTTGCTCGAGATCGATCCGGACGAGTCGGCGCGGCGGGTCGGCCAGAACGGCGACCGGATCGAGCGAGAGGACGGTCGCTTCCGCCGCCAGGTCGCCGACGCTTATCGTCTGCTCGCGGAAACGTTTCCGCAGCGGATCGAGGCGGTGGACGGAAGCCGCCCGGCCGCAGAAATCGCCAAGGAGATCTTTGGACGCGTTCGAGAAAGTCTCTGAGCAACCCGAGGCAAAGCGCTTGCTCCGCGCGGCGCTCGATGATGGGCTCGCCCACGCCTACCTCTTCCACGGCCCGACCGGCGTCGGCAAACGCGCGATGGCGACGGCATTTGCGGCCGCACTCCTGGGTGATACTGCCCGTGTAGAGCGAGGCTCGCACCCCGATCTCTACATGCTCGAGCCACTCGGAGATCAGATCCGGATCGACGCCATCCGCGAGCTCAGGCACGACCTGCACATGCGGCCTTTCGAGGCCGACCGCCGCGTCTACCTGATCTTCGGCGCGCACGCGATGAACGAGGAAGCGGCGGACGCGCTCCTCAAGGATCTCGAGGAGCCGCCCAGCTACGCCGTGTTCGTGCTCGTCGCCGATGAGCTGGGCGCGCTGCCGGAGACGATCCGCTCGCGATGTCAGCTTGTCCCATTCCGGCGCCTGTCCGAGCGCACGGTGCGCGAGGCGATCGTGGCTCAGGCTCCCGGGCTGCCGGCCGACGAGGCGACGGCGATCGCGCGCGTCGCGGCAGGCCGGCTCGACCGGGCGGCGCTGCTGCTCGACGACGCGGCCGCAAAACGGCGGGCCGAACGTTTGCAGCTTGCGCGCGCCGTCTACCTCGCACCCGAGTTCGCGGCGGCGGCAGCGGCCGAGCGCGTGGTTGCGGGCTCGCGAGCCCGGGCGAAGCAGGTGCGTGAAGTCGCGGAGGCAGGTCTCGAGGGCCTCGACCTGACCGAGCGGGAAACCGAGCAGAGGCTCCGCCGGGCTGCGCGCGGGGCCGAGCGGGAGGAGCTGCTGGCCGCGCTGGAGGAGCTCGCGGCGTGGTACCGCGATCTCGTCGCGTTTGCGGCTGGAGCGAAGATCGCCGTCCATTGCGACCACACCGACGAGCTTTCCGAGGACGCTTCGGTCGAACGGCTCGCGGGGGCGGAGGAGGCGGCGGAGCTTGCCCGAGAGGCCTGGCGCAACTTCGCGGAGTTCAACCTCAACGCGCCGCTCGCGCTGGAGGCGCTCTTCGTGAGGCTGCGCCAATCGTTCGCCGTTGCGAGGGCAGGCGCGTAAAACGTCGAACATCGGAGGTTGTGACTCCTTCGCGACGCAGCTAGGCTCAGCCAGTCCCAGTGCTTCAATCGAGGTCTCTCACGTCGCGCCCATGGCTGATCGCCGTCGCGGGCTTGATCCTGACGGCGGTAGCAACCGCGCCGTTCTTCTTCGTCACCCGCCTCGCCGAGCAGCTGGCGATCACGGCGGCGCTCTCAGTCGCAGCGGCAATCGCTGCCGGCTTGCTCGCAAGACGGCTCGATCGCCGCGAGCAGCAACTGGCGGAAGCCGAGCGCAAATATTTCGACCTCACGGACGGCCTTCCGCTCGTGACCTGGACCTACGCAGTCGGCGATCGCGGAGACACGCGCTTCGTCGGCCCGCAGATCGAGGCGACGGTTGGCTACCCGCCTGATCAGTGGAACGGCGAGCTGCTTGCGGGGATCCTGCATCCCGATGATCGCGACCGCGTTCTCGGCGAGATCGAGAGCACTGCGGAGAACGGCGTCCCCTTCCAGAGCGAGTACCGCGTGCTCGCGCGGAACGGCGAAGTCGTGTGGCTCCGCGAGCATGCAAGGACGGTCTCCGGTCCAGACGGAGAGCGGCTCTTCGGCCAGAGCTTCCTCGTCGACATCGGCGAGCGCAAGCGCGCGGAGGACGAAAGCGAACGCCTGCTCGCGGCGGAACGAGCGGCAGCTTCCGAGACGGTCGAACGACAGGGCCGGCTCGACCTGCTCGGCGAAATCGCGGAAGCAGCCGCTTCGCTCGACTACAAGGCCGCGATCGAGAGGATCACAGGGTTGGTCGTTCGGGACTTCGCCGACTGGTGCCTCGTCGACCTGGCCGAAGAAGGCTCGCCGCTCAAGCGAATCGCAGTCGCGCGGGCCGAGCCCCTGGGCAGCGAAACAGAAGGCGCTCCCCAGCAGGAGCCCGATGAAGCCATCCGCTCGGTCGTTGCGAGCGGGAGCCCGCAGGTCGTACCTGCGCTCGGCGAGCGCTCCAACGGGCAGGAGCCCGGCGGGTTCCTCGGCGGGATCGACCCGAGCTCCGTGATCTGCGTTCCGCTGCGCGCACGTAAGCGCTCGATCGGCGCGATCACCGTCGCTCGCGCGGCGCGCGGCCAGACCTACGACGCGGACGATCTCGCGCTCGTCGAAGACATCGCCGGGCGGATTTCGCTCGCCGTCGATCGAGCACGCCTGTACTCCGAGGTCGAGCAACGCGCGGATGCGGCACGCGTGCTCGCCCACGTCGCCGACGGGATTCTGCTGCTCGACCGGAGCGGCATCGTGCGCCTCTGGAATCCGGCAGCCGAGGGGATCACGGCGATCCGCGCCGGCGACATTGTCGGCCGGTCCGCCGCCGACGCGATCCAAGGCTGGCACGAGGCGGTCGATTCGGTTCCGATCGCGGCGACGCCGGATCCGGGGCATCCCGAAGTCGTCATCCCACTCGAGACCGAGCGAGGCGAGCGCTGGATCGCGATCGCGGGAGTCCAGTTCTTCGGCGGGACGGTCTACGCATTCCGCGACCTGACCGACGTTCGCAGGCTCGAGGAGCTCAAGGCGAGCTTCATCGCGACTGCGTCCCACGAGCTTCGAACGCCGTTGGCTGCGGTCTACGGCGCCGCTCAAACGCTGCTCCGTCACGACTTCGCCCTCGACGAGGGCGGCCGCGACCGGTTCGTCTCACTGATCGCAGACGAGTCCGAGCGCCTCGGCCGGATCGTCAACGAGATCCTGCTCGCCAGCCAGCTCGATGCCGGGAGGCTCGACCTCGAAGCCGAGCCGTTCGATGCGGCTGAGCTCGTGGAGCGGGTCGTCGAGGCGACGCGCGCATACGCGCCTCCCGGCGTTCACGTCGAAGGCCGGGTGCGCGACGATCTGCCGCTGGTCGAAGCGGACCGCGACAAGGTGAGGCAGGTTCTGGTGAACCTCGTCGAGAACGCGATCAAATACTCGCCGGACGGCGGACGGGTCGAGCTGGGGGTGGAGTCGCAGGAAGAGAACGTGCTCTTCCAGGTGCGAGACGAGGGGCTCGGGATTCCCTCGGAAGAGCAGAGCCGGGTTTTCGAGAAGTTCTACCGCGTCGATCCGCACATGACCCGCGGCGTGGGCGGCACCGGGCTCGGCTTGTACATCTGCAACGAGCTCGTCGGCCGCATGGGCGGGCACATCTGGCTCGAATCGAAGGCGGGGGAAGGCTCGACCTTCCTGTTCGAGCTTCCCGCCGCTCCCTCGATCGCGTCCGCGCGCCCGGCAGAACTGGGCACCCGCTCGGAAACCTGAGCTCCTGGTCGGCGAAAAAGGTGTCGCGGAGGCAGGGCTATACTGGCCGCCCAGGCCGACGTAGCTCAGCTGGTAGAGCACTTCACTCGTAATGAAGGGGTCCCCGGTTCGAGTCCGGGCGTCGGCTTCGCTGAAAACCCCGCTTGGCGAGGGTTTCGCTTTTCTTCGAAGGCAAAGCTCGGCACGTGTGTCAAGCGTTTGTGTCAAGTTTCGCTGCCTCGCGTCGGTATTGGCAGACTCGCCAGCGCGGCATTAGAGCCGCCGTTCGCGGCTTCTACTCGATCAAGCCAAACTTCCGCAGCTTCCGAGCCTCGGCATCCTCACCAGTCTGGGCCTGTGCTCCCTGGGACTGCTGCGCTCGAACCATCTCCTCATAGTTCGCCCCGAGCCCTTGTGTTCGCGCCTGGGTCGATGGGCCAGCCACGAAACGGACGATTCCGCTGAAAACCTTGTAGACGGCCCAGAGCAGAAAAAGCAGCCCTCCGATGAGCGCCAGAAGGAGAAGAAGGATCGAGCCTCCGAGCGGCTCCTTCACAACCACATAGGCAACGCTCCCAACGACCCAGATGATCGCCAACACGATCAACGCCGCCACCGCGCGGCGGGCGAAGAAGATGGCCCTGCGAGCCCTCATGCCCTACATCTTCCCCGGCCGTCGAAGGAAGTTCAAACGCGCCTACACGCTCTGACGAGAGATTGGGGCTGGGCGGCTCACCGAACGCCTAGCGCTACCGCGGTTCCCCGGCCCCCGCTGAGAGCGTACGTCGCCCGAGCGCAGCCCTCGAGATGGCCGGAACGGGACACGTAAGAGCCGAGGGGCTCGGAGGCACAATCGCCCAGGCGTGCCTATGCCGTTAGTCGGGAGACGACCCCTCGGCTCGAAGGCTTGTATACCCGGTGGAGGACGGCCCGTAATCGCCAGCGACGAGTACGGCCAAGGACTGAAACGCCTGCTTCTGGCCTTCCCATCAAATGGCCCCTCTAGCTCTTGACCTTCTCTTTCGCGCTCTCGTAGGCGTCGCCAGCCTTTTCCTCGGTACCTTCGATCGCGCCTTTCGTCTTCTCCTTGGCGGCTCCGGAACCCTCGCGCAGTGCATCGATTCCCGCCATCTCGGTTTGGTTGAGGTCGAGCCTATTGACCGCCTCGGCAAAGCGGAGATAGGTGTCGACACTGGCGATCACGATCCGGGCATCGATCGTGATCAGCTCGATCCCGATCACGGCGATCCGCACGTAGGCGTCGATCACGAGGCCCTTGTCCAGGATCAAATCGACGACGTCGGCGAGGCCGCTCGGGCTTGGCGCTCGCTGCAAGTAGTTGCTCGCGGTTCCGCTGGTCGCGACGGCCATTCTTCTGCCCGGCTACCTAACCGTCAGATCGAAGCCGAAACCCCTGGGAAGCGAAGTCTCGGCGATCGGTCGGGGCAACGCCTGACGGGGGGTGTTTTCTACTCCGCGCCGTAGCCCGCCGAGCTCTTCCGGCTCCTCGCGAGTGGGCGAGTAGGGCCGAAGCGTGATTTCTCTCGCCTGGGCCAGCGTGCGGAAATGTCCCTTGAGCGACTCGCACCACGAATCCAACATGCGAGCCGGCGAAGGAGCCTTCCTAGCAAGCTCGGGGGGCGCCCTCCGGAGCCGTGAACGCTACCCACGTTCTGTCAACGAAGCGCGTATCCGGTCTGATTGCACCTACGCGCCGGATACGCGACAATCGTCACGATCCTCCCGGCGTGTTCTCTGCCCAGAGCGCCGGGTGCAGTGCAACAAGGGGGAACAGGGGAGGCACACATGAAAGTTGCTAAGGCGGCGATGCCAGCGTCCTTTGGTTTGTTTGTCGTAACGGTTCTGACAGCCGTGCTCTTTGCGTATCCCGCGACCGCCAATGCTGCGTCAGTGGTGGAGACCATCAATGGCGGGGGCACGGCCATCATGGACCCCACCTCGTTCGCGCAGGGGACCACCTCGTTCGGAATTCACGCCACGCTCTATGCGGACGGCACGGCCCGGGGGCACATAAACTGTATTGATCAGGTCGGCAGCACCTTTCCGGGGAACATCTTCGGCGAAGTTACGAGCTGGGAAGGGAGCCTCGACAACCCGACCCTGCACGTGACCGGAAAGTTCGTCGGCTTTCCAGGTGGCCATCCTCAGGACG
>Ga0066709_100004919_pt1 | contig 10831 bp, 13 predicted proteins | sample GraSoiAngelo_158_FD_79665 | JGI IMG/M metagenome (GOLD analysis project Ga0066709, IMG submission 79665) | Grasslands soil microbial communities from the Angelo Coastal Reserve, California, USA - 14_1009_16_30cm | ecosystem: Environmental > Terrestrial > Soil > Grasslands | place: USA... | reverse complement strand
GACGTTCCAGTGGGGAACGGCGGTCCGGGCAACCGACGGCACGACCGCGTACACGGACCGTGGCTTCTGCGACTTTGGCGCCTTCGACCAGACCAACGGGACGATCACGCTCAAGGTGCGGCTCAGCCAGCTGAATGCGTTCGCGAACCCCGACATCGTCCCGGGCAGCGTGCTCTGCGGCTTGCGAGGCCAGAGCCTCGAGCCGGGCTTCGAGCCGGCCGGCAACCGCCATCCGCTGCGCGATCACACTCGGGGTGGCGGAACATTCACCATGCCTTCGTGTGGACTGCTGGCCGTGAACGACGAGCCTCGGACCGGGCATACCGAGTTCGTCGGGCCCCCGGTACCGAATCCCGCGCTGCGAAGCACGTCGGTCGAATTCCGCATCGCCCGGGCGGGCTTCGCCGAGCTCGCCGTTTTCGACCTGTCAGGTCGCCGGGTGCGAACGATCCAAGCCGGTCCGCTGGCGCCCGGGCTGTACACCCGGAGCTGGGACGGGCGCACCGACCGCTTCGCGGACGCCCCGGCCGGCATGTACTTCTGCGTCCTGAATACGCCCGAAGGCGTCGTGAATGAGCGGGTGGCGCTGACACGCTGAAGCTACTTCGAGGCACTACCTCGCGAGCCACTCGAAACGGTACGCGAGCGCAGGACCGCGATCGCCCTCGTACGCGAGCCGTGCGATGAGCAGCGTGAACGGCTCCGCGTAGCGGGCCATCCGCAGCGGCCCGGCGTCCACCGGATCGAAACCCACGTCGCGGATCAGCCTCGCCGCCACATCCTTGGCGCCCGGGTCGTCCCCGCAGTACACGAGGGAGGGTCGGCGGGTCTTGCGCCTGGCCCCGTAGACGCCGAACAGCACCTCGCTCGGCACGGTGCCGAAGGCGGCGACGATCCGAGCCCGCCGGACCTTCTTTGCGAGCGCCTCCGCGCCCGAGGAGGTATGAGCTACGACCAGCCCGGTATCGTCCGAGTTCATCGGGAGCGAGCAGCTGACGATGACCTTGCCCGACAGGTTTCCTGCCTGCTTCAACACGTCGTCGACTCGAGACCAGTGCACGGCCAGCAACACGGCGTCGGCGTCGCGCGCGGCCTCGGCGGGCGTGCCCGCCCGAGCATTCGGCTGCGCTTCCCGTGCCAGCCTCTTCAGCTTCCGCTCGCTCCGCGCGTAGCTGAAGACCACGTGATGTCCGGCCCGGGCGAAGAGGGTCCCGAGCTTCCCACCCATCAATCCGGAACCCAGGATGCCGATGCGCATGGGGTCCTCCCGATCAGGCGCGGTACTGCTCCTCGCTCACGTGCTCCATCCAGTCGGCCGTCTTGCCATCGAGCTGTTCTTGAATGGCGACGTGCGTCATCGCAGTGGTTGGCGAGGCGCCGTGCCAGTGCTTCTCCCCCGGCGGGAACCAGATCACGTCACCGGGTCGGATCTCCTCGATCGGTCCTCCCCAGCGCTGGGCCCGGCCGCACCCCGCAGTGACGATCAGGGTCTGTCCGAGCGGATGGGCGTGCCATGCGGTCCGTGCCCCCGGCTCGAAGGTGACGCTGACGCCCAGCGCGCGCGCCGGCTCGTGTGCCTGGAACAGAGGGTCAATGCGTACGGTGCCGGTGAAATACTCGGTTGGGCCCTTGCCGGAGGGCTGTGAGCCGCTTCTCTTGAGATCCATATCAGCGGTCCACTTGCGCCATCTGTTTCTCGTTGTAGCGGGGCCCGGACACCTTCTCCGCGCTCAGGGCGGTGTCGAGCGTCTCCATTTCCTCGGCGCTGAGCGACACGGCCGCGGCACTCACGTTCTCCTCGACGTGGCGGCGGCGCTTGGTGCCGGGAATCGGCACGACGTCCGGCCCCTTGTGCAAGAGCCAGGCGAGCGCGACCTGCCCCGGGGTCAACCCCTTGCCCGCGGCCAGTTCGCGCACGGCTGAGGCGGCCCGCACGTTGGCCTCGAAGTTCTCGCCCTGATAGCGCGGATCGCCGCGGCGGTAGTCGCCCTCGGGATACTCCTCCGCGCGTTTCACGGACCCGGTGAGGAAGCCGCGGCCGAGCGGCGCGAACGGGACGAGGCCGATGCCGAGCTCGCGCAGCAGCGGGATGATGCCCGGCTCGAGGTTGCGCTCCCACAGCGAGTACTCGCTCTGGAGCGCCGCGATGGGATGCACGGCGTGCGCGCGGCGGATCGTCCGCTCACCGGCCTCGGAAAGGCCGAGGAAACGCACCTTGCCCTCGCGGACGAGCGAGGCCATCGTGCCGACGACGTCCTCGATCGGCACCGTTCGATCGACGCGGTGCTGGTAGAGCAGATCGATGTGATCGGTCCGCAGCCGGCGCAGCGAGCCTTCGACCGCCTCGCGGATGTGCTCCGGCCGGCTGTCCATCCCCGCGATGGCGCCCTTCTCGAATCTGAAGCCGAACTTCGTCGCGATCACCACGCGATCGCGTTGCCCCTGGAGCGCGCGGGCGAGCAGCTCTTCGTTGGTGTAGGGCCCGTACGCCTCGGCGGTATCGAAGAAGGTCACGCCGAGCTCGATGGCGCGATGGATGGTGGCGATGGACTCTTGCTCGTCGCGCTCCTCGGGGGACCCGTACGCAAAGCTCATCCCCATGCAGCCGAGCCCGATGACCGACACTTCGAGGGTGCTCTTTCCCAGTTTACGCTTCTGCATGTCGTCGTCTCCTCGTGACGGCCTGTGAGCGGGAGCGTGTGCCGGGCGCGCCAGGCGCGGTCAGGCCTCGGGATTCCGAGGCGCTGGTGGTCCCGATGCCTCGACGTTCCTCCGCTCTCCCGGTGCGGTCCCGGAGGGCGGCTGTCGTTCCGCGGTTCCTCTCGCGGCTCCCCTTGCTTTGTGTTCGCGGGCCCGCTGCAGCGTGACATACGTCACCGTGTCCCAGGCGTTGTGGATCCCGACGAACACCAGCAACAGCGTCGCCCCGCCGACGATGTACAGCGCATCGGAGGAGACCCGCGAGAGCCGGAGGCCGGCGTGGACCAAGCCAGCATAGCCCAGCATCGGCAGGGCGGCGTGCCAAGTCCAATCCTCGAGGACCGGCTTGTAGTCGCGCTGGCGCAGCGCGCGCCTGAGGACGGCGACGGAATAGACGAAGCCGCCTGCCCCGCACAGAGCAACCGCGATCCCTGGGGGCCCCAGGCCATGCCATGGGGCGCTGAAGATCGCCGACACCAGCAGGGCGGCGCAGAAGTGCACGACGTTCGGGCTGCCGAAGGCCGATAGAGTCTCTGCGCTGCCGCGGATCATGCCGGCCTCGCTGATCAGCGTGAGCACGACGAACTGGAGGCCGGTGAGCGCGCCGGCCGAGGAGCCCACGATGACGTAGAAGCTCTCCCACGCCTGGAGCGCGGACGTCACGGTTTCATCCATGGTCGCTCGTCCCGCGGGTGTCCTGATCCAGCGTCATCTCGATCATCGTCGGTCGAAAGCCGAGCGCGGTGAAGAGACGCTGCGCCCGCTCGTTCTGCGTCTTGGTCAGGAGCACCACTTGCGACCGGCCCTTCGAGTAGACCCAGGTAATGGCGGCTCGCATGAGTTCGCGCCCGGCGCCCTGATGGCGCGCCGCTTCGTCGACGTAGACGTCATGCACGACCCCGCACGGCCCGCGAAGCTCCATCCAGTTCGTTCCCTCGACGTCCGCATAGACATAGCCAATGACCGCGCCGGAGTGCTCGGCGACCATCACCAGGCTGTTGGGGTTCGAGAGCTGCGAGACCAGGAACCGCCCGTAGCCCATCTCGGGGTGCTCCACCTGGATGAAGCGCCTGGGGTCCGCCGCGTGATGCTGGCGCATGAGCGCGCCGCCGAAGCGGCCGAGGGGCTCCTGGTCGGACGCGGTCGCCGGCCGGATGGTGATCATGGCGGGAGGATAGCCCGTGCGCCTCAAGGCGCCGGCGTCAGCCCGTGGCGTCGCATGACCTCGACGATGGCGGCGGGGTTGGGCGGGCCCCCGGCAGCGGCCGCGATGGTCGCGGCCACGTCACGGAAATAACCGGGGCCGAGGATCCCGGGAGTCACGATGGCGAGCATCGTGGCGTCGGCGCCGCGGGTGTTGTCGAAGCGGTGGATCGCTCCCCGAGGGATGCAGAGCACCTGGCCTGGACCGATTTCGTGTTTCTGTCCGTTGACCGTCCAGGTGAGCACGCCCGAGAGCCCATAGATCGTCTCTTCGTAGGCGTCGTGGCTGTGAGCGATCGGCACCCTTGCTCCGGCCGGGACATCGAACTCGAACACGGCAACGGATCCTCCGGACGCCTTCCCCTCGAGCAGGAATCGAATCGCCACTTGCCCGACCATGATCGCGTCACTCATGCACGCCTCATTCCTTCCCGTGTGGGGCGAGTCTGCGGGGATCAATGTCCGCTGGAGTCTCCTCGCTGGTTGGTCTCGAACAGGAACCATGTCCGCCGCTCGGCCTCATCGATCCAGACCTCGACGAGGCTGGTCGTGGCAACGTCCCCGTGCTCCTCGCAAACGTTGTGCGCCTCGCGGAGGCTCCGGGTGAGGGCCCGGTTGTCCTCGCACAGCTCGGCCAGCATGTCCGAGGGCTCGACGTAGGTCGCGTCATTGTCTCGTACCCGCTGCAGCCGGGCGATGTGGCCGATCGACGTGATGGTTCCAGCTCCAACCTTTCGCACGCGCTCGGCGATCGCATCGGTCATGGCGAGGAGCTGGTCGGCATGCTCGTCCAGCAGCAGGTGGTAGTCGCGGAAATGCGGACCGCTCAGATGCCAGTGAAAGCTCTTGGTCTTGAGGTACAGGGCGAACACGTCGGCCAGGGCGGCGTTCATGGCCGCCGCGATGTCGTGGGCCGCCTTGTCGCCCAGGTCGCTGGGTGAGGCTAAGGGACGCTGGCGCTTCTGCGCGACTCGTTCGCGGTCGATCTCGTTCAGCTTGGTCATATCCTCTCCTTCGTGAGGCGACGATGAAAGGAGTGCCGATCCGCGGCGGAGGATAACTCCCGGGCTCTCACCGAGGAAATGACCGCGGCCCCTTCGCCCGGACTTCGTTCCGAAGCTAGACGCCAGGCAAGCGCGCGTTGCCTCGGAGCGGCGTCGCGTCGAGCGCGCAGTGATGGGCCGCCGCGACCGGCCGGGGCCCGCGTTTCGGATTGCGGATCGTGAAGGCGGCCACGACCCCGCCGGCCATGCACAGCCCGGCGGTGTTCCGCATCGCCACGCGAAAGCCCGCCGCCAGTCCCGCGGGATCGCGCAGGGCGCCAGCGGTGAGACCCGCGAGCGACGGCAGGGCCGCCACCGCGATCAGGCCGGCCACGCGCGATACCGCGTTGTTGAATGCCGAGGCGATGCCTGCCTGCTCCTCCCCGACCGCCGACAGAACGGTCGAGGTGAGCGGGGCCACGGTGAGCGACAGCCCCAACCCGAACACGACGATGGCAGGAAGCACGTCACGCGCGTAGCTGCTGCCGACACCGACATGAGTGAGCAGCGCGAGCCCCGAACCGGCAACCAAGGGTCCGACCGCCATCGGAACGCGCGGCCCGATCCGCTGGGCGAGCCGCCCGGACCGCGCCGACAGCACCAGCATGATGACCGTGACCGGCGCCAACGCGGCTCCGGCTTGAAGCGGCGACAGTCCCACCACGCGCTGCAGCGCGACCGGCAAGAGGAAGATCGAGCCGCCCAGGGCGGCGTAGACGATCAAGGTCACCAGATTGGCGACCACGAACTGCCGGGAGCGAAAGAGGGAAGACGGCAGCATCGGATGACGGCTGCGCACCTGGATCGCTCCCATGGCTATGAGCGCCAGCGCTCCGCCGGCTCCGGTGGCGAGGACGAGGGGCGACCGCCAGCCGCGATCGCTGGCCTCGGTCAATGCGTACGTCACGCCGGCGAGGCCCAGGGCGGCCAGCGCCGTGCCGGGCGCGTCGAGCGCGGTGTCCGCGTGCGGATCGCGCGTCTCGGGCACGTGTCTGAGCGCGATCCACACGACGGCGATCGCCAGCGGCACGTTGATGATGAAGATCAGGCGCCACGAGGCGGCTTGGACCAGCCAGCCGCCGAGGAAGGGTCCGATGGCGACGGCAACCCCGCCCAGCCCGGACCACGATCCGATCGCCGCGGACCGGTCATCGGGATCGAAGGTCGCCTCGAGGATGGCGAGGCTCCCGGGCACGAGCAGGGCCGCGCCGCATCCCTGCAGCGCTCGGGCCGCGATGAGCAGGGCGGCTGTCTGCGCGAGCGCGCACAGCACCGAGGCCGCCGTGAACCACACCACGCCGATGACGAAGGTGCGCCGCCGGCCGAAGCGGTCGCCGAGCGAGCCGCCGAGGAGCAGGAAGGCGGCGAGTGTCAGGGTGTAGGCGTTGACGATCCACTGCAGATCCGAGAGGCCCGCGCCGAGATCGTTGGCGATCCGCGGCAGGGCGAGGTTGACCACGGTGGCGTCGACCGACGCGAGGCTGGATCCCAGCACGGTGGCGAGCAGAACCCACCGGCCGGCCGGCGAGGCATACCGGAGGTAGGGTGCCACGTGCCGGCTCAATGGAAGTTCGGGACGACTCGTCCCCGATGCGACTGGTTTGCCACTCGGTGCACCATGACGCAAGGTGAATCAACCTGTGCCCGGCCACCTCACCCGTGGCCCATCAAGGCAGCAATCCCGGCCGGGAGCCGCGCCACCCAGGCTTCGGGAGCATGGGTGCCGTTCGGCACCTCGACGTACGTCACATCGTAGCCTTTGGCGCGCAGGGTGTCGCGCAGGGCACGGTTGGCCGAAAGAATCGAGGGGGCTTCACCGCCCATCGCTCCTCGGCTCTCGGTGGATCCCACTTCCAGCCAGAGTCGAACCGCGCGTCGTGGCCAGCGCGCGACCTGCGTCGCCAGCCATTCATACGGCGGTCCATTTGCGGCCTCGTTCCCCCTCCAGAACGCGCCGCTCTGAGAGAGCGCGTTGCCGAACAGATCGGAACGGCGGAGCGCGATGTGGACGGCGGCGAGTCCGCCGGCGCTCGAGCCGGTGATCAACGAACGTCGAGGATCGCGGGACACGTGCCAGCGCCCGCGTACCCACGGCACGACCTCGTTGCCGATGAAGTCGGCGAACCAGGCGCGGTTCGCGAGGTCGTCGAGCCGTGACGCCCCCGACGCATCGTCGATCAAGACCGCGACCAGCGGCGGGATCGCGCCGGCCGCGAGCAGCGAGTCGAGCAGGTGCGGCAGCGGGATGGCGGTGACATATTCGCCGCCGTCGAATGCCAGGATCATCCCGAGGGCCGTGTCGGGCGCCGCCGCGTAGCCGGGTGGCGTGTAGACCCAGACGTGGCGGTTCCTACCCTGGTGCCGGCTCCGGACCTGATACTCCCGCACGATGCCGGCGCGAATCGCTGGATTGGTGTGTGCGATCGGTGGATCCCCGAGAACCGCGGCGAGCGCAAGGCCGATGGGCGTGAACCACCACCCGCGCCCCGGGGGTCGCGCACTCCACCGCTTCGTGTCGCGTCTCACGTTCATGAAGGAAGGCCGCGCCCGAAGCACAGCTCCGCGGCAGTGCAGAGGGCCGCCTGACAGGTCATCAAACCTGTCCGCGAGGGATGAGTTGGTTGCCGGAGCGGGCGGTCACCCGATCACCGATCGCAGCTTGCTCCTCCCATCTCTGGCCGTCCACTCCCTTCACCAGGAGCCACAGCATCAGCGATCCTTCCCCGAGGGCGGCGGTCAGGAAGGGGAGGTACGGGTACAGATGACTGACGAAGGGGGGCGAAAGGAAGGTCGCGAAGCTGAAGGTGAGGTAGCCCAAGCCGTCGATCGCCACCAGCACGCCGAGGACCCGAGGCAGGAAGGTCGACCGGAGAATGAGGGTGCCCAGGAGGATGAACCCGGCTCCATAGAACACCAAGGCGAGGTCGTAGACGAGCGTGTGCAGCCTGAGGAACAGGAACGCCATCGCCTGCGCTTGAGCGGTGTTGAACGCGGCCAGGCTGTTCCCGCCCTTGAGCACGATCAGGGCCGCGAGGTCGGTGATGGCGTCGAGGGCCTGGACGGCGGAGCCGATGAGAACCGAGGACGTCACGATTCGAGCGAGACTCCCGCTTACCGGCTTGAACAGCTCGTAGAGCAGGAGCACCGAGCCCACCACGAGGAGGATCCCGATGAGATCGGCGGCAAGGCCGAGACGAAACCGGGCTTCCGACGCCAGGATGTTGGCTGCGGTCGCCGCCGGATCGCCGCGAACGACGAGCTTGAGGAGAACGTACACCGAGAAGCCCGCCGGCGCCGCGCTGATCAGGTACAGCGCGGCGGCAAGTCTTGCCTTGAAGCGTGGCGATGGGGCCGTGGTTCGACCCGTCACGGCCGGAGGCGCTCGGGGCTCATGTCGTTTGTGGCCCCTTGCTCTCGCGCGTGGATGGTCCGAAGCCGAAGCGCTCGCGCATGCGCTGACGGAATCGGTCTCGCTCCTCGGGGGTCATGCGGGAGCGAGGAGAAAGGTAAGGCCCAAATCGGCCGAAGAGAATCCGGCACAGCGCGAGAAGCGCGAGCGCTTGCCAGAAGGTGATCGGGTGCCAGCCGAAGAGCGGCGGGAGCAGCCAGTTCCACAGTTGTCGCACGACGGCGCCGCCGAGGGCGATGAACAGCACAAACGCAACGATCGCCAGCGGAGCAATGAAGAACAGTCGCCTGGTCATGTTTCGGTCCTCATCCCTTCCCGAGCTCATCGTAAATGCCTCGCAGCCGCTCACGCAGATGCAGCACGGCATATCGCTTCCGTGAAAGCAGGGTGTTGATGTTCACCCCGGTCGCGGCGGCCATGTCCTTGAAGCTCCGTCCTTCCAGCTCGTGAGCCACAAATACCTCCCGCTGCTCCCGCGGCAGCTCGTCGACCGCCAGCTCGAGCTCTTCGAGAAGAAGCTGGCGAGCGTGGAGCGCCTCCGGCCCTGCGTGGGGCGAGGGCAGCAGGTCTTCCAGCTGCAGCCGTTCGTCGTCCTGGCTCGGGACGGCGGTCTCGCCGAGGCTCTCCGGCTTCTTCTTGCGGAAGAGGTCGGTGATGCGATTGCGCGCGACGCGAAACAGCCAGCCCGTGGCATGCTCGATCGGCATCATCAGGCGGCTCGCTTCGACCAGCTCGTAGAAGACCTCCTGCAGGATGTCCTCGGCGTCGAGCGGGTCGGGCACTCGCCGGCGAATGAAGTTACGGAGCCGGGACTGCTCCCGCTTGACCACTTCGGTGATCCGCCGGTCCTGTTCGAGTGCCATCCGCTCAAGGCTCGCCGCCTCCTCCATCTACGGCTGTAGACGGATGAGAGGCGCGAATATTGTAGGGTGGCGAACCTGGGGTGCGGACGGTTCGCCGCCTAGGCGCTCAGCCCCAGCTTCTTCATCCTCTTGTAGAGATGGCTCCGCTCCAGGCCGAGGCGCGCCGCGGCCTGGGTCATGTTGCCGCCGGTCGCGCGCAGCGCTTCCTGGATGTGCCGGCGCTCGAATCCCTGCACCGCATCGGCCAGGCTGCGCGGCGAGTCCGCAGAGGCGGCGTCGAGCTGAGGCAGCACGGCGGACACGTGCGAGGCGCCGATCGCGGCGCCCGGGTTCATGATCATGAGACGCTCGACCAGGTTGCGCAGTTCGCGCACGTTTCCCGGGAACCCGTAGCGCGCTAGCCGCTCGAGGGCCTCCGGATCGAAGCTCGAGGAGCGGATGCCCGATTCGCGCGCCACCACGTGGGCGAAGTGCTCGATCAGGAGCGGCAGGTCCTCGACGCGCTCGCGCAGCGGCGGCACCGTGATCGGGATCACGGCCAGGCGAAAGTAGAGATCTTCCCGGAATCCACCGGCGCGAGCGCTCGCCTCGAGGTCGCGGTTGGTCGCCGCGATCACCCGCACGTCCACCTTGATGGTTCGATTGCCGCCGACGCGGTTGAGCTCGCCCTCCTGGAGGACGCGCAGCAGCTTGGTCTGCGCTCGCGGGCTCAGGTCGCCGACCTCGTCCAGGAACAGCGTGCCGCCGTGGGCTTCCTCGAAGCGGCCGCGGCGCGCCTGGGTGGCGCCGGTGAACGCGCCCCGCTCGTGCCCGAACAGCTCCGATTCCACTAGCTCCTCGGGAATCGCCGAGCAGTTGACCGCCACGAAGGGAAGGTCGCGGCGCGGCCCCGAGGCGTGGAGCGCCCGCGCCACCAGCTCCTTGCCGGTGCCGTGCTCGCCTCGGATCAGCACGCGCGCGGCGCTCGCGCCGGCCAGCTCGATCTCGCGTAGCAGCTTCCGAACCGTCGGCGAGCGGCCGACGATCGCGTGCGCGGCCTGCGGCCTGAGGCGGCGGTTCTCGGCCGCCAGGCTGCGGGTCGCCAGGGCGTTGCGCAGCAGCACCAGCAGCCGCTCGAGTCCGACGGGCTTCTCGAGGAAATCGAAGGCCCCGAGCCGGGTGGCCTCGACGGCCGCGTCGATGCTGGCGTGGCCCGACATCATGATCACCACGGTCTCGGGGTCGTGAGCCGCGACCTCGCGCAACAGGTCGATCCCGCTGCCGTCGGGAAGCCAGACGTCGAGCAGGACCAGGTCGTAGGCTTCCCGCAATCGCGCGCGCGCTTCGCCCAGGTGGGCGGCGCCGTCGACCTGATAGCCCTCGCGCCCCAAGGCGGCGCCGAGGCTCGAGCGGATGTTGGCTTCGTCGTCGACGATCAGGAGGCTGGGCATGTCAGGCGGCCCCCGCGGCGAGGGGCAATCGAATGCGGAACACGGTGCCGGATCCCGGGGCGGAGTCGACCGCGATCGAGCCGTGATGATCGCTGACGATCCGCTCGACGATGGTGAGTCCCAGGCCGCTGCCCTGGGACTTGGTGGTGAAGCCGGGGACGAACAGATGCGCGCGTTGCTCGG
>Ga0066709_100004916_pt1 | contig 10833 bp, 5 predicted proteins | sample GraSoiAngelo_158_FD_79665 | JGI IMG/M metagenome (GOLD analysis project Ga0066709, IMG submission 79665) | Grasslands soil microbial communities from the Angelo Coastal Reserve, California, USA - 14_1009_16_30cm | ecosystem: Environmental > Terrestrial > Soil > Grasslands | place: USA... | reverse complement strand
CTCTTCGACGACCGTCCCGCCTATGAAAACCGGGGGCTTGCGGAGGTCGCGAAATTTAAAGAAGCGTTAGACGCACGACACTAGGTGCTTTCGCTCGAGCTGATGCCTCTCGAACTGGATCGTGACGCCCATCCTCCGGTTGCAGATGTTGTTGCCTCGGCCGCCACTTTGAGTCGGAGCGTGCCGGTCTACAGGACGGCCTTACTCGGGAGGCATCTCCAACTCGCCCCTGCGGCTTTTATGGGGAGTAATCCGACCGCGGCCGCCAGGGGTGTGCGAAAAAGCGGTCGCCACGTTTCTGGCAAAGAGCTATGTCGGTCTGCCACAGGCTCTTGGGTTCCCGTAATGTGGGGTGCGTACGAACCAAACGGTTTCGTCCACAATAAAGCATTACGACAGCCCCGTCCTCGTTGACTCGCAAATTGGGGGCGCGTAGCATATGCGAAGACTGATCCCTACCGATGGTTGGTAAAACGATTTCGCACTACCGCATCCTTGAGAAGCTTGGCGGGGGCGGCATGGGCGTGGTTTACAAGGCTGAGGACATCAAACTTCATCGTTTTGTCGCCCTCAAGTTTCTGCCCGATCAGCTGGCAGCCGACCATAAGGCACTGGAGGGGTTTCAACGCGACGCGCCGGCCACATCCGTGCTCACGCTCTCCTTGCCTTCCTTTCCACCCGTCCATTTGACGCTTCCGGAAACTCTAGTGGTAAGTCAGCGGTGCGAATCGTCCCTTTTTGCCACTGACATTTCCTCCAGCGCTTTCAACTCACTCCGGTCTGCCTGCATCGAGGCATCCCGCAGGCGCTTGAAAATAGCGAATGCCTCCTGCGAATGCTCCTTGTCTCCAAGCTTTCTGTAGAGTTCGCCCAAGCGATAGTGAAGTTCGCCGTCGCGATCTTCGGCGGCGACTGCGATCAGGTCATCAACAGCTTCGTGAGTTTCCCCAAGTTCTCCTTCGGCAGTGGCCAAGTCAAGGCGGACACTCATGGCTATCGCAGGGTTGGCTAATGCGATCTTCAGGTGGTCTATCGCCATCTGCCAGCGATGTTCGCGAACGTAGGTGTCGCCGAGCGCGAAGTGGGCCATGGCAGATCCAGGTGTTAGTTCGAGGGTCTTATTGAGCTCCCTCTCGGCGTCCTGCCACTCTTCCATCTGTCGATACACCGATCCAAGACCTAGGTGAAGCTCGGGAAGCTCCGGAGCCAAGCGAATGGCTGATTCGTACTCCGATGCAGCTCGAGGGAAATGGTGCCGGCTGGCGAAGTATTCCGCGACCATTTGGTGTACGCGCGCTGATTCCGGGTTGAGGGTTGTAACTTTGGAGAAACACTCATCCGCCAGCTCCTCCTCGCTTTGGCTTCTCCAATACATTCCCCACGCGTTGCCCGAGTCAATTGACAGCAGCCGGATAGATTGCACACGGGCCATTTTGTAATCTCCCAGCCGGAACTCGGCTTCCGCGAGCTTGATCCTCTGTTTAACTGTCAAGGTGCGCATTCCGCGGAGGCGGATTCGCAGCCCTTTGTAGCAGGTTTCCTTGAGCCAAAACCCTGGCGTGCCCGCACCCTTCGGTGTGGGGCCAGTACACGCCGGGTCTCGTTCAGCCACGTTCGCTATCGCCGGAATTTCCGAGTTGGAAAGCCAAGCCTGCCAAAGCATGCCTACGGGTGAATTTCGATAAGCCTCGGGCACTTGGACCTTGCCGTCATGCCAGGATTGGCGCAGCAATCCTGCGGGGGGCAGTTCGATGAGGCGCGACAATTCGTGCGGATGCGAGCGAGCCAGTGTTTTCAGCCCACGGATGGCTTTTTCCCAGTTGTTCCCTAGTGCCGCTGTTTCCGCGATTCCCAGACGGGCCAGAGGACAATCGGAGTCAACGGACAATTCCTGTGTGAATTCATTTTCGGCCGCTCCTGGGTAGCCCAAGTCAAGCAACACGCTCCCCAGCTCTGCGTGGACGTTTGGGTGGGTGGATGCGCGGCGCGCCAGGCGAATCAGGATCCCAGCCGAAGCGAGCTCGTCCCCCGTATCAATCAGACGTCCGGCCCTCAATTCATCGCCCAGAACGCTACCCGGGATCTTCCGAGAGAGTATCGTCGAATCTTCGGTCGCAAGTTCGGAGTAAGCGAGGCCCAGCTTGTACCACGCCTCGGGCTCCTTGGGTGTGTTCCGAGTCTGCTCCTCGTATACACGCACGGCCTCCTTGAAACGCGCGGTTTGAGCCAGGGAGTCTCCAAGGGCAAGCCGTGCGGTCCCACTCGACGGGTTTAGAGCGAGAGCGCGGCGAAGTGAGGACAAAGCCTTTGTTGGATCGTTCAATTGGAGGTTGTCGAGTCCCTCGACGAGCCAGGCTTGGTAGGGAATTTCGCCCCTCGGATGGTTTGGGCGGGTAAGGGGGGCGACAGTACGCAATGATTCTTCATATCTATGGAGGAGAAAATAGCCGGTAGCCAGCCGCGTTCGGACTTGGATTACCAAAGCTGAGGATTGAGGAGAAGTGTCTGCCTCTCCGAGCAAGCGCTCGTAAACCTCCACAGCCATCTGGTATTTGCCTTCTTTTTCTGCCGCGATCGCTGTTTCGAGGTCCTCCTTTGTCCGAGGATCCTGCGCGATCAAAAATTGCGGCAAGGTTACAGCCGACACGACGACAACAATTCTTGGCCAAAAACCGATGGAACGGGGCCGCCGTAAACGGTCGTGACCCTTGTCGATTGGAGGAACAGGGATGGATGGTTTCTTTGATGGCGCGTCTTGAAATTCAAGCTCGGCCATATTCTTCTACGGAGAGGACGGCTGCAATCGCTGGAAAGCCGCCACCTCGGCTTCCGCTTCCGAGGCTCGGCCAAGGTCACGGTAGAGCTGCGCCAGGAGGAAGTGCACAGCGGCGTTGTCAGGATCGGTTTTACGAGCGGGCTCGAGCACGTTTACAGCTTCCTCTTTCACGCCTTGTTCGCGAAGGGCCTTGGCCAATCCCAGGCGCGCTTCCACCATTCCGGGCCGAAGTCGAAGTGCCTCGCGGAAGGAGGCCATAGCCTCTTGGGTCTGTCCGTGCTTGCGGTAAGCCTCGCCCATTTCGAAATACACGTCGGAGTCCGCGGGACTAAGCTTTTGTTCGGCATTTAAGTTTTCGAGCGCTTCTTTCCAAGCTTCGGGGTCGGGGGAGTGAAGCAAAAGCTGAATGGCGAGGTTCATGTGAACGCCGGGGATTCTGGGGTCCTTTCGAATGGCCTGACGAAAGGCTTCGACCGCCCGCTGCCAGTTTCCATCGCTCGCCGCCACCTGTCCCATGACCTGATAGCCGCGCGCCGAATCCGGAGCGACCTTCATCAGGCGCAGATACATTTCCGAGGAGAGCTTCCCATAAAACTGCCCCGCTTCGTAGAGTACGTCCAGATCGTCGGAATATTGTGCGACAAGTTTTTGCAATATATCACTCGCGTCGGCAGGCTGACCCGTCTCGGAAAGGCAGCGCTCAAGGCTCAAGCCAATGACTCGCCTCAGTTTGACATCCGGGTAATTTGGAAACTCTCTTCTTAGCCCAGGGATGGCCTGATTACACTCATCGAGGGCGGCTAGGCTCAAAGGCAGGAAAGTCTGCGCCGTGCTTAAGGAAGGTTGTTGCCTCAAAGCTTCGCGAAATGCAACTACGGCGTCGGAATATTTGTGGTCCACGTAATAAGCCAAGCCGAGGTTTGCGCGAACTTCAGGAAGATTCGGCTTCGCGGCGAGCGCCTTCGACAGATACTCTTCAGCTTCCGAGAATCGGCCTTGCTCAAGGGCCTGAACGCCCTTTTGAACTTCGGAGGGCACCGCACCAGAAGGCTTCTGTGCTGAGGACGCGCTTGCGGCTACGAACAAGACACCGAGAGCTACCAGCCTAGGCCCAGCCATGAGCCTCATTATACCGGACCGAATAATTAATCGGTATGGGTAGCTTCCGATAATAAGATATTGGGGCGGGTAGGAGCCCGCCCCCACGCTGGCTATCAGAAGAACATTTTCAGCCCGAATTGAATTTCACGCGGGTCATTAGCGCCATTAACGTGTCCGAAGGCGCCGTCCCCAACTCCCGTGTCAATCGAGTTGAACGAAGGGTGGTTGAGGACGTTAAAGAACTCCGCCCTGAACTGATAGCTGAATCTCTCAGTGGCCTTTCCGTTCTTGTATAAGGCGAAGTCCCAGTTTCTGGGACCGGGTCCCCAAACCGCGCCCCTTCCCGAGTTGCCAAAAGTGCCTTGCGCGGCATTTTGGAAACAGGCAGTCTTGAACCACTGCGCGACCGTGCGGGGCCCGGCATTCGGGTTACAGCCGGAAACGAGGGCCGCGTGCTGCCCGAAGTCTTCGCCTACGCCTGCCTGGTCGCCGAGCGCGTTCCCGATAGTGTTCGGCGTGCCGCCCTCGAAGGCAAGCACGCCAGCTACCTCCCACCCTCCTGCCACCCTGCCAGTCAGGGAATTCGATTCCTTAAAGAAAGGCAGGTCGTAGACGTAGTTGAGGATGAGCACGTTGTTGCGGTTCCAGTCTGTTGGACCATAGTTGTACTTGAGGTTGTACGTGTTAACGGCATTTGCGTAGAGGTCCGATCCAAAGTCGTTCGAGTGGGAAAACGTGTACGCCACTCCGTATTGGAGCCCCTTGGTTAAACGGCGCTGGGCGCTGATTTGGAGCGAATCATACTTGGAGCTCGAGTCGTTCAACCCGACGGTAAGTCCGCCGAGCCCTGGGTAAGGCGACAGAGCTGCTATCGCCGTGTTGGGATTGGCAAATGTCGTTCCCGCTTGCAACTGGTTCAAGTCCGAGTTCACCACAAGATGCCGGGCCCGCGTGCCCACATAGCCCACTTCCACCAAAGTGTTTTGCGGGAACATATGCTGGAAAGTGAAGTTCCACTGATATACCACCGGAATTTTGGAAACGATGTCGCCCCCCGTCATGGGGATGGGCAAGGGAAGCGCACCCGCCGGAGTCGCCCGGCAATTGCGGCTGGCGTCCAACTGGGCGCCGGGACAGTCGGCTCTGCCCGTTGTCGCGGTACTCCCCTTTACCTCTGCCGCCAGTTGAAATGGAGTATTACCACCCATAAGGGTGACGTCGCTCAAGGTGAAGTGGTTGTAAAAGATTCCCGCCCCGCCGCGGATGGACGTGGTTCCCCTGCCCAAGGGGTCCCAGGCAAAGCCCAACCGGGGCTGCAAGTTGGCGTAATGCTTCTCGAAGATTTCGGCGGGAAGGCCCCTCTGCATACCGTCGTCGCGCAATTGTTGGTTGATCGCGTCGAAATTGGCGGCCGTTAACTGCTGCCCGAACACGGCGAAGTGGCCGATGGCAGAGCGGGGCAGCTGCCCACAAGGGACGGCAATTCCGTTGTAAGGATTGCCGCTGGTCACGAGCCCCGTCGTCGGATCCACCGTTTGTTGGATGCCCGGCAGGTGCGAATAGAACAAGGGGTCAAAGCTCGCGAAGTTGCACCACCGGCTGTGGTAAGGCGGGAAATAGTCCCAGCGCAAGCCGCCCTGGATGGTCAGGTTCGACCTGAACTTCCAACTATCCTGGGCGAACACACCCTTCTGAACAGCGACCCAGGGCGTGTAGTTCCGGAAACCGAGTTCGCTGTATACACCGAAGTTTCCGAGGAAGGCGTCGGCGAGGGGCGCCTGGCTCGTGGTGCTGAGGTTCGAGCCGTCGAAGGTGAACGTCCCGTTCAAATTGTTGCCTATGCCGCTCGCTGAACCCGGCGTAACCCGAACTTGGTCTCGGTCATTCTCCCCGTCCTGCTCGATCCAGACACCGGTCTTGAATGTATGCTGACCCTTGACCTTGGTCAGGACGTCCTGGAAAGAAAAGACCTTCCCGACGCTGCCCGAGGGGTACGGCAGTCCGCTGATGGTGTCGAAACCGTTGACGTTCACAGTGGGAATCTTCCCCGCGATATCTTTGCTGGCGTCGCCAAAGATATAGGGATAGTCCACGCCCAACGAACTCCGGTCCAGTCCCTTACCAAGGGACAGGTTAACATGCACGATGTCTTCCGTCGCCGTAAACGCGAAATCGTTCAGAAGGGTCGGGCTGAAATTCGTAGTCAAATCCACGGTCGCGCCGCGCTCAGGGAACACCGGGCCAATTTGCAGAAGCTGACTGCTACCGGAAGTCCCCCATGAAGGCAGTGCATCTTGGGTGTAATGGCGAAGCGCCACCGCCAAGTGGGACTTGATTTTTTCCATCTCATAATCAACCTTGAGGGTTTCTTTGCGGTCGTTCGAAGGGCTACGAATTTCCTGAATAAAATTACTTCCGAGCTGGCTCGCTGACGTGCAGCCCGTTGCAGGGCAGGTGATCGTGGGCGCGGCCATCATGTGGACGAAGGCAGCGCCGTTGGGGCTCCAAACGCTTTGGGGAATCGTGTCGTTTGGAAATGGCTGCCCAGCCACCAGGCCACCCACACCGTCCAGATAAGCCGGCACTATGGGGCAAGGAAGACCGAAGTTGCAATATTCCGAAAAGTTACCGGTGCGAGCCAACGCGCTCGGTACCGTGGCCACAGTGGTACCCGTCGTGCGAATCCGGTTCCATTCCTGCGACCAGAAGAAGAAAAGCTTCTTCTCACTGCTCTTGGGGATGACTGGCCCGCCGAAGTTATAGCCGAAGTTGTTGAATTTCAGCGTGCTCACGGTGGATGAGAAGAAATTGCGCGAATCCAGATCGTCGTTGCGGACGAACTCGTAGGCTTCGCCATGATACTGCTCGGTGCCCGAGCGCATCTGAAGAAGAATCTGGCCGCCTGCACCTCGGCTGTACTCCGGCATATAGCCCGTGGTCACAATATTGATCTCACCGATGGCATCAATGCTGGGTGCGGCGACCATCGCCCCATTGGCGCGTGTCCGCGTGGAGGGCGACCCCTCGATCTGGAGATTGTTGGCGTCGCCGCGCATCCCGTTGACGTGCGTATCCTGTGTAGCGAACAGATTCATGGATTGAAAACTGTTGAAGGAGAAGGCTTGAATGACACCAGGCTGAAGCGCGAGGAGAGTGGCGAAGTTGCGGCCGTTGACAGGGATTTCTTGGATCTGGGTGTCGTTGATGACGCGGGAGACCCTGCCCTCCTCTGTCTGCACCGTTTGAGCACCCGATTGGACTGTGACTTCCTGCGTCATCTGGCCGACCTGCATCGTACAGGTCAACTGCACACTCTCTGCGGGGTCCAGGTGCACATTCGCGTCCGTGCAGCGTTGGAAACCTTCTTTCTCGGCGCTAACGTCATAGGTCCCCGCCGGAAGATTGAGCGCGACGTAGTAGCCGCTGTCATTGGTGGTGGTTCGAAAAGTCTGTCCGGTCTCCTTATTAGTGACCGTGATGTGCGCTTGGGGTATGACCGCGCCAGAACTGTCCATGATGACCCCGCTAATTTTCCCGAGCACTTGTGCCTGACCATAAAGGCTGGCGCCAAAAAAAAGATAGGCGGCCAGAAACAGCACACAACTCACTGTAAATCTCCACGCCCGCATTGTTACCTCCTTGGCTTCAGCAAGGCAGCGCCCCGCTGCGGTAACCCAACACCCCTCGACGACGGCTTGCTATCATTAGAGATGACCGTATGTCAAGGATGAATTTCGAGTATATTCTTTGTTATGGGTAATATCCCTTTCGGATTCTACCGTTTGAATTTCGCGGCATTGGATGACGTGCTGTAGATTAGCCTGGATTTTCGACTCATCAAGACGAAGATCGGTGTATTAATCCCCCGATTTCGAGCATCGGCGTGGGATGCAGATGCGAGGTGAAATTTCCAGATTGGGAAGGCAAAGGATCGACGCAGAGTGTCGACTGCCCCGGTGTTTTCAGTCAGGCGGCGACTTTTCGAGGTCTAGGAGAGTTTTTTCTGGGATCCGCACCCTAAGATGGGGGTTCATGCACAAACCCTCAGTCAATTCCTTTCGGGCTCCTTCACTCAGGGTTCCTGCTTTGGAAGCCAAGAGCAACCCCAGTTCAACGTGGGCTGCGGCCTGCTCGGGGTCAAGGGCGAGGGCTTGGCGCAATTCATTTTCGGCTTCGGCTTGCTGCCCCTGATGTGCCAGGGCAACGCCCAAGTTGAAATGGGCCGAAACAAACCCAGGGCTCGCTTTCAAAGCAGAGCGGAAGTAATTGATAGCGAGAGATTCCTGCCCCACACCGACCAAGGCATTTCCGAGGTTGTTCAATGCTTCCGGGAAATCGGGCTGACTTTCAACTGCGGCGCCAAACTCACGAAGGGCGCCGGGATGGTCGTTTTGCTGCCAGAGGACCCCGCCCAGGTTGTTATGCGCCTCTGGGTATGTAGGATCAATTGCGAGTGCGCTGCGAAACGCTTCTTTTGCCTCAGCAATGTCACCCGAATGCCAAAGCCCCACGCCGCGGTTGTTCTCTCCTTTGGCCCGAAGCAATTGCAGTTCTCGACGATAAAGCGATTGGGCGGCGTCAAATTGCTCGTGCGCGCGCTTTTTTTCCCCCATGCGAGCAAGTGCGGTGGCGAGGCCGTAGACGGCGTCCCAGCAATCCGGCTTCTTGCTGAGGACATATTGGAACTCTCCCGCAGCCTCTCGCCACGCGTGGCGGTGAAGGAAGACCTCCCCCAGGCCCCCCATGGCGTCAACATATGCCGGCTTCAGCTGGAGGGCCGCGCGAAAGTGGGCTTCCGCGCCGTCGAAATCCCCCTGCTGGAGGGCAATAAGTCCCAATCCGTAATAAGCTCCTGCCTCGTGCCGGTTCAGCTTAAGGGCCGCTTGGAGCTCTGTTGAGGCCGCCCCGAAGTCCCCCATGCGGAGAAGCATTTCTCCGAGCTCTAAGTGTCCCAGGGGATCGTCGGGAAGGACTGCCAGCGCTCGGCGGAAGTCTTGGGCGGCAACATGCCAAAGTGATTGCTGTGTGGCGATGATGCCCTTTTGATACCAGGCTTGAGCCGATCGCGCGTCAACTGCGATGGCCCTATCAAAGGCTTCCGAAGCGGCTTGGGTGTCAGGGATGGCCTCCAGCGCCAAGCCCAAAGAAACGTAAATTTCGGCGGAGGAAGGATTCTTCTGAACGGCTTGACGCGCCTCGAAAAGCCTGTTGAGGATCGAATCCAATTGTCCCTGGGAAGTCGTGGAAGCTAGACCCGAGGTCCCGGCCAGCGGCGTAAAATTGCGCGGCACGCTGCTGCCTTGCTGGCCAGCGACCAGAAGCCACAATAACAGCCCCAGGCCGAAGTATGTCCACATGAATCAGGATTCCGACTTCTCGGCGAATTGATACTCGCGATCCGCAGCAAGCCGTTCGTGGCGCTCGAGCCGGCCGCTCGGCCATCGAATTTCGACTTCGTCAGCGAAGGTCTTCTCGCCTAGACCGAAATGGATGCGAAAGTCGCTTGTCGAAATGTAGCTCCCTCCACTCCGCACCTCTCCCGTCTGTGTCTCGCCGCCGGCCGTCAAACGGACGCGAGCTCCAATAGCATTTCGGTTGAAGCCACTTCCCACTAGCTTCAGTCTCACCCAATGCGCTCGGGAGCTGTTCAACGGGGAATAAACGAACGGTTCCTCATCGATGTTGTTCACGACAATCGTCGGCTGTCGGCCATTGTCGAGGTAGGCGAACGCAGCGCCGCGGCTGCTCCGGGCTTCTCGGAAGCCGCTTTGATCGTCGGGCAATAGCGTGAACCGGCCGTCTCGCATATTGCGGAATAATTGATTGTGTTGACGATAGGAGTTCCCCGCTTTGTCAGCTTGGACGTAGATATGGCCGTTTGCGACGAAGAGATCCTGCCAGCCGTCATTGTCGAAATCCACGAAGCCAGCTCCCCATTTGAGCTGTTTATATGCAGCCGAGCCGAGGCCCGCCTCGTAAGTTACATCATCGAATTGGCCGTTCTTGTTGTTATAAAGCGTGCTGAAGTCTTCGGAAAAGTTAGTTACGAAGATGTCCATCCAGCCATCGTTGTCGTAGTCGCCAACTGCAATGCCCATGGATGATTGCGGGCGGCCATCCCTGCTCACCGCGCACCCAGCCTCCAATGCAATTTCTTCAAACGTCCCGTTCCCCTTGTTGTGCCAGAGGTAGTTGGGAGTGGAATCGTTTGCGACATAAGCGTCTAAATGTCCGTCGTTGTCGAAATCGCACCAAACCACGGAGAATCCATATGCGCGATCAGAATCGCGCACCCCCGCGTCGTTGCTAACTTCCCGAAACTTGCCGTGACCTTCATTGTGGTAGAGCAGATCCGGAAGCCCGGGGAGCCCCTGAGGTCCGCATGCGACTGGCACGCCGTGGTAAAGGCAGTAGCTCATCCCCCCGGGGGCTGGAATTCTTGTGCGGTCGAAATCTACGTAACGGGCGACATAGAGATCCAGGCGTCCGTCGCCGTCGAAATCGCCCCAGGCACATCCAGTACTCCAATTTCCTCCTTCGAGCCCCGCTTCCTTGGTCACGTTGGTGAATTTCCCATCACCATTGTTATGAAAAAGCGCGTTGGTTCCGAAATTGGTGATGAACACATCGGTGAACCCGTCCCCATCATAATCGGCCGCAGCGACGCCCATTCCCCAGCCAGTATTGACAAGGCCGCTCTCGATGGTCACGTCGGTAAAAGTCCCATCTCCATTGTTTCTAAACAGGTGACTGGAGGTCGGAGGCAAGGCAGGGTCGGCGAGAATCTGAAAAGTGGACCCATTCACGAACAAGACGTCTAGCCAACCGTCATTATTGTAGTCAAACAGCGCGAGCCCACTCCCTACAGTCTCGACCAAGTACTCCTTGGCTGGCGAGCCGCAGGTGTCGCGAAAGGTGGAGAGAAGCGTTCGCGAACCCGCGTCCCAAAACCAGGG
>Ga0066709_100004914_pt1 | contig 10834 bp, 9 predicted proteins | sample GraSoiAngelo_158_FD_79665 | JGI IMG/M metagenome (GOLD analysis project Ga0066709, IMG submission 79665) | Grasslands soil microbial communities from the Angelo Coastal Reserve, California, USA - 14_1009_16_30cm | ecosystem: Environmental > Terrestrial > Soil > Grasslands | place: USA... | reverse complement strand
GGCGAGTAGTTCGAGAAGACGGTCACCCGGTAATAGGGATTATGATCCTCCGGGTAGTACATCCAGCACTTGCGGCCAAGCTCGGCGGGCATCGGACCCTTGAGGCCGACGCCGACGATGTGGACCGAGCTGTGGACGAGCGCGCGCGCGGCGCGCCTCGTGTCGGCCGGCAGGCCCTCGCACGACTCGGCCAACAGGTCGAGGGGCGCCGACGTGATCAGCGTGTCGTATCGCATCGTCCGGCCGTTGGCGAGCGTCACGGCACGGCCCGCGGCGTCGACGCGGGCCATCCGATGGTCGAAGAGCAGATGCGTGGGCGGGATGAGCGCGGCGACTCGCCGCCAGATCGCGCCGGTGCCTCCCCGCTTGGGGAATCGAAAACGATGGTTCGGCCCCCACGAGACGTCGTCGCGGCCCTCGGCGATATTCCTCCGGATGCGCTCGAGATCCGGAACGGCGACGCGCTCGCCCATCCACGTGACGCCCATTCTCTCAGGCGGCACGCCCCAGACCTTGAAGTTGTAGGGATAGAGGAAGAGCTGGGCGATACCTTCGCCGAACGTCGTCTGGATCCACGCCCCGAAGTGGGCGGCCGCGGTCGTTGGACGGACCGCGGCGGCGCGCTCGAGCCCGCGCAACGCGAGCTCCATGTCCTCAGGATCGAGCCGGTGGATATTGTTCTGGAACGGATACGGAACGAAGCGCCCCTTGATCCACACCCACGACTCGCGCTCGTGCCAGAGCCACTCGTCGCCCAGGGCGGCCTCGAGGACGTCATCGTAGTACGAGTAGTGGCTGAACTGCACGTGGCCCCCGAGGTCCCACGTGAAGCCCTGTTCGTCCACGACGCTCGTCGCGAGCCCGCCCGCGGACGTGGCCGCCTCGAGGAGGCGGAAGTTGTCGAAGCCGAGCTGCTGGAACCGATGAGCGGCGCCAAGCCCTGTCGGTCCCGCCCCGAGAATGAGAACCCGGCCGGGATCGTGGGTCAATGCCACCGGCGGCTCCGCGCGCGAAGCGCGACCGCCAGGGTCTGCCCGAACGCCCGCAGCGCGGCCTTCCAGAGACGCCATTTGACGATCGAGACCGTTCCCGTCCGCCGCCCGCGGTGAGGCACCCACACCTCGCGAACTCGAAGTCCTTGCCGGGCGGCCAGCCCGGAGATGATCACGTTCGGCGCGAACGTCTCGGCCGGGATCGCGGAAAGCAACGCCGCCAGGCAGGACCGGCGCATGAGCCGATAGGGCGCATTGACGTCCGTCACGGCACGCCCGAACAAGGTCCATACCGTGGCTCGCGACAGGGCGGCGATGAGCCGGCGCGCGAGCGGTGAGTCGCGGCGGTGTCGACGGCCGACGAGGAGGTCGTAGTCTTCCCGCTGCTCCCAGAGCCCGGCGAAGTGCTCGGGTCCCATCTCGTCGTCGCTGTCGACCTGGAAGACCCATTCGCCGCGCGCCTCGCGATAGCCGCGGAGAATTGTCGGGCCATGGCCCGAGTTCGCTTGGCTCGTGACGACGAGGCGGGGCTGCCGCTCTACGAGCCGCTCGAGGATTCGCCCAGTCTCGTCGCGCGAGCCGTCGTCGTACGCGAGGAACTCGTAGTCGATGCCGAGGCGCGCGAGCTCCTGGAGCCACGAGGTCACGACCTCGGCGATTACGGCGGCCTCGTTGTAGACGGGCATCACGATCGACACTTCAGGGTGGGTGAGGTCGCCGGGCCTTCGAGTGCGCGCGTCTCGGGGAGCGACGGGCGTCCGGAAAGATGGCAAGACGGGTACGCTCCTTTGTCTCGCCATCCAGAGTGCAATCGATGAGCCAGAGAGTTCGTAGAGCGTTATCGAAGCGGACAGTCGCCGCAAGGCCGCAAGTGGCTGATCCGCATGGGGCGCCGCCAGCTCGGCTACACGTGAGCAGCAGCCCTCTGCGATCGGTCTGACAGCGGTGGTGAGCTCTTTGCCGCAATGTCCTCGCCTCTCTCGACAACTTCGTGACCAGCAGTGTGACGTGCAGACGGATACTCGGCGGAGTCGAGCGATATAGACTGGCGAGCTTCCTGCCCAAGCCGGCTGGGCTGTTCCTGGCCACCTCGGCCGGAAATTTCCGTTCACGGCCCGCCCTTACAAGCCAATAAGTTTATATAAACCAGCTCGTTGCCCTTGGTATGTCTCTTGCCTGGTATAGAGGGAGGAAGAGGCCAGCGAGGGCGGAACCATGGCGACCAGCGCGTCCGTCGAGCAGACACCCGGGCGCCCCTCCGTCGGCGCGAGGGCGCCCCTCTTCTCGCTTCCGTCGGTCCGCGGGCCGATGGTGGATCTGGCCTCCTACCGTGAGCGACGCAACGTGATCGTGTGGTTCTCGCGCGGCTTCACGTGCCCCTTCTGTCGCGTCTACACCGACGGAATCCGGAGCAACTACGAAGATCTGCAGAGCGCCGAGACCGAGGTGATCCAGGTGGCGCCGAACCTTCTGGAAAGCGCGCGACGCTACTTCGGGTCGTCGCCGCTGCCATTTCCGTTCGTGTGCGATCCTGACAAACGGCTCTTCGCAGTCTACGGCCTCGGCGACCGCGGCGTTCTCGAGGCGACCCGCACGGCGGTGGTGAGCTTTGCCCACGCGTTCACCCACGGCGACAGCGTCAACCAGACACGCGGAGCATTCTTCGATGTCATGAACCGCAACTTCGTGCGCCGCCTTCACCATCATGCGATGACCGCGCACGAGCAGGGCATGTTCCTGATCGACAAGCACGGGGTGATCCGGAACGTCACGGTGGTCGGCCCGATCGATCCGGTTCCCGGCGGCGCCGAGCTCGCCGAGCTGGCGCGCGCCCGCTGCGGCGCGACACCAGTACCGGCATGAGCCAGACCGAGCGCCTGACGCGGCTCAGCGAGATCCTCATCGAGCTGTTCCGCTCGCCGATTCCCACGCACTTCTTCCAGACGCTCGGCGATCACGCGGGCCGCGTGGTGCCGCACGATTACCTCGCCGTGTGCCTCCCGGATCCCGAGAAGGGCAGCTATCTCGTGCACACGCTCGCCGGCCTCGACGCCGGCGCCGTGAGCCTGCGGGGATTCTCGCTCTACGAGGGACTGCCGGGTCGCGCGATCATGACGGGACAGGCGCAGCGGATCGAAGACCTGGCCCGCGTCCACGACGGCGTCCACGACCTCGAGGGCGTGCTGATCGCGGCGGGCCTGCGCGCCACTCTGGCGGTGCCGATCCGTCGAGGGCTCGATGCGCTCGGCGCCTTGCTGTTTGCCGCCCGTCCGCCGATCACGTACGGTGACGATGACGTCCAGGTTGCCGCCCTCCTGGCGGCGGGGCTGTCGGCGGCGCTCGAGACCTCGCAGGCCTATCAGGCGCTCGCCGACGAACGCATGACGATGCTCGGCGTGCTCGGCAGCACCGCCGACGCCGTGATCGCGATGAACCCGGGCGGCCTCGTGCTCTTGGCGAACGGAGCCGTGCGCCAGATGCTGAGCCTCGCGCCAGACGCGGTCGAGGGCCGGCCACTCCTCGAGGTGGTCGACTACGGCCCGCTGCGTGAGCTGTTCGTGAAGGGCAAGCCCGGCATCTCCGAGCTGCCGCTGCCCGACGGACGCGTCGCGCAGGCGAGCATGGTCCAGGTGGTCACGCCGTTCGGCGAGCCGGTCGGGCTGGCGGTGGTCCTTCGCGACATCACGCTGTTGAAGAACCTCGAGCAGATGAAGAACGACTTCGTCAACACCGTCTCGCACGACCTCAAGAGCCCGATCACAGTCATCGCGGGGCTTGTGGACCTGATGCGGATGGCCGGGCCGACGAACCCGGGGTTCGAGAAGCACTGTCAGGATATCCGTGATACGGCCCAGCACATGGCCGATCTCGTCACCGACCTTCTCGACATCGGCAAGATCGAAGCCGGGCTCGACGCGGCCCGCGAGCCGATGGACCTGGTGCCCGTCGCCGAGGAGGCGCTGCGGATCGTGCGGCCCAACGCCGAGCGCAGGGCGATCGAGCTCCGCACCGATCTTCCGGCGGAGGCGATCGTCATGGCCGCGCCGATTCGAATCAAGCAGGCGCTGGTCAACCTGATCGACAACGGCATCAAGTACACACCGTCGGGCGGGCGGGTCACGGTCTCGGCCGCGTTCTCCGCCGGGGGCGACGGCGCCGAGACCGTGACGATCCGCGTGTCGGACACGGGCCTGGGGATCCCGGCCCGCGACCTCCCTCACGTGTTCGACAAGTTCTACCGGGTCGAGAGCAAGGCGACCCGCGAGATCGCCGGCACGGGTCTGGGGCTCGCGATCACCAAGACCATCGTGGAGTCGGTCGGCGGTAGGATACGCGTCGAGAGCATGGAAGGCGCCGGCACCACGTTCACCGTCGAGCTACCGGTTGCGCACGCCTGACGTCGCGGCGTCTTCAGCCCAGGTACGACGCGACGAAGGTCCCGCTCGAGCCCTTCGCGCCGAAGCGTCCGAAGGCGAATGGCGCCGGGTCGACGGGCGGCGTCGTCCCGGTGATCCGCGCCGCCATCATCTCGCCGACGGCGGGCGACAGCTTGAAGCCGTGCCCGCTCATTCCGGCCGCGATCCAGAAGCCGCGCAACGGCGACTCGTCGAGGATCGGCATCCAGTCCGGCGTGATGTCGAACGCCCCGGCCCAGCCGCGCCGGTAGCGCGCTTCGGCGAGGCGCGGGATCGCACGACCGGTCCGCTCGAGAACTTCTGCCGCTTCGTCGAGGCCCACGTCGGCGCCGAGCCGCTCGGGCTCCATCGGATGCTGCGTCTCGTCGTCGGTGAGAGAGCCGGTGAGGGTGAGTCCCCCCGTCTCCGGCCTCGCATAGCTCCCGCCGGCAAGATCGAGATAGACGAGGTGCGGACGCCCGAACGAGGCGTCACGCTCGACTACGAACACGGGGTGGCGGCCGACGACGATGGGAAGCTCGATGCCGGCCAGCCGCGCGACGGCTGGGGACCAGAGGCCTGCCGCATTGACGACGACCGGCGCGTCGATGCGCTCGCCCGCCGCCGTCTCGACACCCGCGACGCGCCCAGCCGAGCTGCGGACCGCCACGACCTCGACGCCCTGTTCGATACGCACGCCGTTGCGGCGCGCCGCGTCCGCGTAGCCGTTCGTCACCGCCGTGGGATCGCCATAGCCCGAGTCGGGCTCGTAGAGGATCGCGCCGAGATTCTCCGGATCGATCCGCGGCTCGACGCGCGCGAGATCACGAGGCTCCAGCACCTCGGCGCGGACGCCGACCGACCGCTGGAGCTTCACGGTCGCTTCGAGCTTCGCTCGCATCCCTGCCGAGACGCCGATCAACGCGCCGCACGCGACGTAGCCCGATTCGCCGCCGACGGCGTCGCGGAAGTGCTGGAAGACGCCGAGCGACCGCACGACCATCTGGCTGGTCTCTGCCGTGGGGTAGAGCTGCCGGACGATCCCGACGGATCGGCCGGTGCCGCCGGACGCCAGGCTCCGCCGCTCGAGCAGGACGACGTCGCGCACACCGGCGAGGGTGAGGTGAAAGGCGATCGAAGCGCCGGTGACACCGCCGCCGATGATGACGACGGAGGCCCGGCGGCTCACCTCCAGGCGGCGGCGGTGAGCTCGGCGGCCCGGATCTCGTCGAGCAGGCGCACCGGATCGTCGCGGCGGATCGTCCCCTCGACGAGCACCCGCGCGTAGACGCGGCTCCAGCCAGGGTGCCGCTTCTGGGAGACGCGGGCGAACTCTCCGTCCTTGAAGGAGCCCCTGATGTTCAGGCACGGGCTCGTGTAGCGCGTCACCTGGACCAGGACCCGCTCGCCGAGAAGCAGGTGGTCGCCCGGCGCGACCGCGGACCAGTCGAGCCCTTCCACCGTCACGTTCTCGCCGATGCTCCCGGGCGCGATCGAGTGGCCCTCGGCCCGGAGATGCTCGATCGCCTCGAGCGAGTAGAGGCACACCGCGCGCTCCGGTCCCCCGTGGTGCTCGCGGTCTCGCTGCGCGTCGCCCTCGAGCCCGTCGGCGGTCACCCGCGCGGTGGGAACCGCCGTCTTGGGGACTCCTCCCCGCGAGACGCTGATCTGGACGATCCTGGCGTTCACTTCCGAACCTCCACTCCGAGGATTGGCTTCCTGATGATTGTACGCGAGCGGTCCGCTCAGCGGCTGTCGCGGCGGATCATCCGCTGCACGCGGGCTTCCAGCACCTGCTCGTCGCGCTGGTTGAGCACGCGGTGGAGGTAGGTGACGATCCCGCGGTCGGTCTTCTGGGTCTCTCGTTTTTCGGCGACCTTGATCTCCACGGTCAGTGTGTCGCCCTCGAACACCGGCGCCGTCAGACGCATCTCGCCGCCGAGATAGGCCATCCCTGTCCCGTGGATCAGCCCGGTCTGCATGATGAGCCCCTCGGAGAGCGCGAAGGTCAGGGCCCCGGGCGCCGCGCGGCGCTTGAACACCGACTCGCGCGTGACGTACTCCATGTCCATGAAGAGGGGCTCGGTGAAGCCGCACAAATTGACGAAGGTCACGATATCGGTCTCCGACACGGTCCGGCTGAGCGTGCGGAACGTGGCGCCGACTTCGTGCTGCTCGAAGGTCAAACCATGGCTTCTCATGGCCGGGTCCTTTCGTTGGCGGCGGGCGCCCGGCGGCGCTCGTAGACGGCGATCCAGCGGTCCGTGGCCGGCGTGTAGGCCGCCGCCGCCTCGCCCCAAAGATAGCGCGTCTGCCCGGGCGAGAGGATGTCGACGACGCCGACGCGCTCGAATCGCTTCTGGTACTCGTCGAACCAGCGGAAGATCGCCTGATCCGACTCCGGGCGAACGAGCCACGAGTACCAGAAGCGCACGTAGACCACGAAACGTGGATCTCCCGCCTCGATCTCGCGAATCATCTCCTGCTGCATCCGGACCGCGTACGGATGAGGATCCATCAGCGGATACGTGTAGACGTATCCAGTGGCGCCTCGCCGCTGCGCGTAGAAATAGATCTCGGGCTCCGAGCCGACCACCGCGATCCGATCTTCGACGGACGTCCGGTCCTTGAGGTACTTGCCGATCTCGACGGCTTCGGGAAAGGGATTCATGCCGTACAGGGCCCGCCCTACCTGGCGCGGCGTGCCGATGAAGAGGATCGCGCGCTCCAGGTAGACGAGGTGGAGAAGCGGGACCGCCGTGAGCGCGATCGCGACGGCCGCTCGCAGGGTTGGCGCGGCGCGCATTGCCGGGCGGCGTGTGACGGCATCGACGGCGAGGCCGGCGAGGAGCGTGACAGCGGGAAGCAAAAGGATGAAGTACTGGTGCCGGAAGTAAAGCCCCGCCGACGTGGCGGTGACGCCGCACAGCAGGAGGAGGCCGACGGGCGCGAACCGCGAGCGGGTGACGGGGTCCCAGGCGACCGCCGAGAGGCCGAGCGCAGAGAGCGCGACGGCGAGGTAGCAGGTAGGCAAGATGAGGCCCAGCGCCGTCCAGAGGTTCTTCACGCCTTGCGCGAGCGGCTCGCCCGTCCCGTAGTGGTACGCGTATGTAAAGGTCCAGAACCAGAAGGAGCCGAAGGTGCCGGCGAGGAGCATCAGAAGACAGAGCGCGACGTACGGCGCCAGCGCGCCGACCACGAACGCCGTTCCGGCCGCCAGCCTCCGCCGAAGATGGCTCGGAGCTCCGGTCAGTGCGCACAGAAGACCGAACAGCGCGAAGACGCCGCCGCTCTGCTTCACGACAAACGCCGCGCCGAACAGTGCCCCGGCACCGAACAGCGCGGCCAGCCGCGGGCGCCCACTCGCTCGCGTGACCGACAGAACGCCCAGGAGGACGGGCACCACCACGAAGTGCTCCGCGTATGCCGACGAGGAGAGCAAGCGCGGGCTGAGGGTGAGCGTGGCATACGCCGCACCGGCGACCACGCCGCCGAGCGTGCCGATCAGGCGCCGGCCGACCAGGAACATCAGCACGATCGCGATCGCGTTCGCGATCAAGAGCCCGACATGGATCGCCGTCGGCGTCTGCCCGAGCGCGGCGAGGATGGCGGCGTAAACGACATAGATGCCGGGCATCTTGAAGTTGTACGCGCCCGCGTAGGGCGGGATGCCCTGCAGCAGGAGCTGGCCGAAGTACGCGTACTCGCCCTCGTCGCGATCGAGTGGCAGGTCCACCAGCCGCAGTCGAACCATCGCCACGCCGGCCAGGATCAGGGCCACCACGATCCAGGCCTGGAGCAACGCACGCCCTGATTCCCGGCCTCTCGACCCACCTGGCATGTCCGTGGCCTCTGACTCGCTCACCGTGGCCGCTGCCGCTCGAAGACCATGAGCCAGACGTCGGAACGCGGCGCATAGCCGCTAGCTGCCTCACCCCACCGGTACACGGTTTCCTGCCGCGAGATGTCGGCCACGCCCACCCGGGTGAAGCCGCGCTGGTAGGCCTCGAACCAGCCGAAGATCGTTTGATCGGAGCCCGGTGACACGTTCCACGATCGGGTCGCGCTGACGAAGACCAGGAATCGAGGCGCGGCGGTCTCGATCTCCTTGATCATCTCTCGCTGCATCGCCGACGCGTAGGGCTGGAGCTCCATCAGGGGATACGTGTAGATGTAGCCGGTCGCCGATCGACGGGACGCGTAGAAGTAGATCTGCGGCTCGGACCCGACGACGGCGATCCGGTCGCTCGCCGAGCTATGCTCGCGGATGTAGCGCGCGATCTCCACCGACTCCGGGAATGGGTTGCGCCCGTAGATGGCGCGCGAGACCTGGTCCGGCGTGAGCTCGAACAGGACGGTGCGCGACGCGAGCAGGGGTTGGCCGAGCGCCGCCACGAGGAGGACACCCGGAAGAGCCCAGCGGAGCCCGTCGGGACACCACCGCGCGAGAAGATCGGCCAGCGCAGCCAGCCCCAGGCCCGCGAGCAGGGCGAGCGCCGGAAGCGCGATCAGAAAGTAGTGCGGCCTGAACTGGAGCCCCATCATTGTTCCCAGGAGGGCCGAGGCCGCCAGCGAGAGCACGAAGGCTGGCCGATCTCGGCGCGGGTCGCGCAGGAGCGCGGCGACACCGATGGCAGCGAGGGCGAGAGCCACCGACGTGGACGGCGCCACCGTCCCGAGAGTCCGAACGAGATTGCTCCAACCCGTCGACAGGCCCGCCTGATAGTGCGGCGCGTACAAGAATACCCAGAACCAAAAGGTTCTGAACGTCCCGGCCGCGAAAAGCCCGCCACACGTGAGCGCCAGCGGTACCAGGGCACCCGCGGCGAAGACGGCGATGGCGCGGGCACGGCCCGCGCGGGGCCGATCCGTGGCGCCCGCATCCGACACCAGCAGGTAGGCGACTCCGCCGGCGACGAAGAGTGCCGTGCTCTGACGGATGAGAAGGCCGAGGGCGAACAGGATCCCACAGGCGAACACGACCCCAGGTCGCCACTCGCGGGTGGCGCTCCACAGGAGGAGGCTTCCCGCGATGACCGGGAGCAGCGCGAAGTGCTCGGCGTAGGCGGCGATGCCGAGGATCTTTGGGCTGAGGGAGAGCGTGGCGAAGATCGCCGCGGCGGCGACGCCCACGGCCGGCCGGGCGAGGCGCGTGCCGAGGAGATAGATGCCCACCGTGGTGGCCGAGGTTATCAGGATGAGGCCGGTCCGGATGCCGGCTGGCGTCTGACCGAATGTCGCGAGGACCAGGGCGTAGACGCCGTAGATGCCGGGCAGCTTGAGGTTGTAGGCCAGGGCGTAGGGCGGCACCCCACCGAGCAGAAGCTGGCCGAAATACGCGTACTCGCCCTCATCGCGATCGAGGGGGACATCGAGCAGCCTGAGCCGGATCGCGGCCGCGGCCGTCACGACCGCGGCGACCGCGAGCCAGGCCCACACGCGAGACCTCACGGACGCGCCCGCGCTATTCGCCCAAGTACGCTCGGCGGACATCGGCGTTGTCCGACAACTCGGCCGCGGTCCCCGTGAGCGCGATCGAGCCGGTTTCCAGCACGTACCCCCGGTGCGCGATCGAGAGGGCCATGGCGGCGTTCTGCTCGACCAACAGGATCGTCATGCCCTGGCGATTGATATCGGTGATCGTGTCGAAGATCTGCTCCACGAGAACCGGCGCCAGCCCCATGCTGGGCTCGTCGAGCAGCAGGAGCCGCGGGCTCGCCATGAGCGCGCGCCCGATCGCGAGCATCTGCTGCTCGCCGCCCGACAAGGTGCCCGCCACCTGAGCGATCCGTTCGGACAGTCGCGGGAAAAGCCCGAAGACCCGTTCGAGATCGGCGCCGATGCCCGAGTCGCCGCGGAGGTAGGCGCCCATCATGAGGTTCTCGCGGACCGTCAGGCGGTTGAAGATCCGCCGTCCCTCGGGCACGTGCGCGACTCCCCGGGAGACGATCGCGTGTGGCGGCACGTCGAGGAGCGATTCGTTCTCGAGCGTGATCGTGCCGTGGGTCGGATGGAGCAGCCCGGAGATCGTCTTGAGCGTGGTCGTCTTGCCGGCGCCGTTGTTCCCGAGGATGGTGACGATCTCGCCCCGTCCCACCTCGAGCCCGACGCCCTGGAGCGCCCGAATCTCGCCGTACGCGACGTCGAGCGCCTGGACTTTAAGCACGCGGCCTCGCCCTTAGCCCGCACGCGCGGCAGAGGCCGATCCGGACGATGCTTTCCTTCACAGGTCGACCTCGCCCCGGGCGCATGCTTGCGGCCTCGATTGTACGCGAGGCTCCCGTCGGAGAAGGCAAGGTCATGACGACTAGACGTACTCGTCGGCTAGGGAAGATGAAACCAGTTGTAGGCGCTGCCAAAGATCCCCGGTGTCGTCGTCGCCTCGGCGCCAGTCAGCACGAGCAGAAGAACCGTGAGCGCGACGACGGCGCGGCGATCGCCCCGCAG
>Ga0066709_100004911_pt1 | contig 10835 bp, 9 predicted proteins | sample GraSoiAngelo_158_FD_79665 | JGI IMG/M metagenome (GOLD analysis project Ga0066709, IMG submission 79665) | Grasslands soil microbial communities from the Angelo Coastal Reserve, California, USA - 14_1009_16_30cm | ecosystem: Environmental > Terrestrial > Soil > Grasslands | place: USA... | reverse complement strand
GGCGGGGAACATTCCCGGCAGGACTCAGACCCTGGCGCTGGCGATCTTCAGCGAGATGCAGATCGGCCACGATCGGAAGGCGCTCGCTCTGGTCGCCATGACCGTGATGCTGGCATTCGCCGCTGTAGGGACGGTCGAGATCCTTCTGCGCCGACGCATACGCACGTCATGAGTCCCGGGATCGTCATCGACATCACTCTTCCCCTGGACCGATTCACTTTGTCGATTCGGTGGGAGACCGAGGAGAACTCGTTGGGGATCTTCGGCCCATCGGGTGCCGGCAAGACGACGATCCTGGAGTCGGTGGCCGGCCTCCGCAAGGCCACGCGAGGGGTCCTCAAGGTCAATGGCCGGACCTGGCTCGACTCCTCTCGAGGGTTTTGTCTTCCACCGGAGCGTCGCGGCGTCGGCTACGTTCCCCAGGATGCTCTCCTGTTCCCGCACCGCAACGTGATGGGCAATCTGTTATCGGGGCGGAGGCGGGCCGACAGCGCCGCCAGGAAAAGTGCGACGCCCGACAGGATCCTCGAGGTCCTGGAACTGACGGATCTTGCCAGGAGGGACGTTGTGTCGCTGTCAGGAGGCGAGCGACAGCGGGTGGCGCTGGGACGGGCTCTCTGCTCGGGCCCCGATCTCCTCCTGCTGGATGAGCCGCTGGCCAGCCTGGACCTGCCGCTACGGCGGAGGATACTCCCTTACCTCTTCAGAGTTCGCGAGGAGTTCGCCATCCCGACCCTCTATGTCTCCCACGACGCCACCGAGATCAAGACGTTGAGCAAAGAGGTCATGGTCCTCTACGCCGGGAGGGCAAGAGCGCACGGGCGACCCGATGACGTCTTCGCGGACCCGTCAATCCTCCCGATGACGCGCACGGCTGGCTTCGAGAATGTCCTGCACGGGAGGGTCACCGAAACCTCGGATTCCACGGCCACGGTGGAGCTGGAGCCCGGGCTGCTGATCGCGGTCGCTGCGAGAGATCTCGTGGTGGGGCACCAAGCGGTTCTTGCCGTGCGGGCGGAAGACCTGATCCTCGCAATACAGTCGCCATCGGGGCTCTCGGCCCAGAACACCCTTCCTGGCGAAATACAGGAGATTCGCGAAGCTGCTCAGGCAGAAGGACCCGGCGGACAGATCCTGGTCGCCGTGAGCCTGGCCCGGCTCCGGACATCCCTGTTCGCGATGGTCACAGCGCAGGCCCGCCACAGGCTGGCGCTCCGACCGGGGATGCCGGTCTTCCTGGTATGCAAGGCACACTCGTTCCGAGTCCTGGCGACACGTCAACCACAAGGAGGTGCTGCTTGAAGCGCAAATTCGGCAAGTGGGCGACGACGGTGATTCTCATGCTTTCGATGGGAAGACCCAGTCATGCCTGGGTCACGCTGCTGGACAATGATAAAGGCAAGCTGGAGCTCGAGACCCGACTCATGTTCTGGGGCGTCTCCGCGGGTCCTGATGACGTCTCCACTGGACCTGTTCAGACTGAAGATATCAATGACCTCTTCGTGCGCCGCGCTCGAGTCCTTTTGCGTGCCCAGGCTTCGCCGAGATTGCAAATCCATCTCCAGCTGGGGCAGGACAACAACGGCAGCAAGGTCCTCAAACCGGACGCTGGGTTCCGGACCAAGGACTTCTACCTGAACTACAGGCGGGCCGAAGCGCTTCAGGTCATGGTGGGCCAGTTCAAGGTCCCATTCCTGCGCCAGAACCTCGAGTCGGGATTCAACCAGCTCCTGGTCGACCGGGCGACCCTCCCCTCACTGCGCCCGGCCATTGAAGGACAGCGCGATGAGGGAGGCATGCTCTGGGGAAATCACGGAGGCTTCCAGTACCGTGTCGCGCTCTTCGACGGCTCCGACCAGGACACCACGAACACCCGTAGCAGCTTCCGGGGCGCATCCCGCCTGTCGTACAACTGGTTCACCCCGGAGCCGGGTACCGGCTACACGGGCACGACCATCGGCGAGAAGCGTATTCTCCAGGTCGGCCTCCAGGGCGATGCACAGAATCACCGAATGGATCCCAAGGATGACACCGGGTTCACCACTCTGAGTCGAGACTATCTGGCGTGGGCCGCTGACATCTATTTTGACCAGCCCTTCGGAGGCAGCTGGGCACTGACCATTGAAGGTGCGTGGCTCGACCGCCGGGATGATTACAACGGCCCGGGTGTGAGCACGAGAACCATCAAGGGATACTACGCGCAGGGTGGACTTCTCTTTCCAGGCAACGCCGGGCCAGGAAGGCTCCAACTGGTCGCGCGCTACGAGGATCTTGATACCGAGCGAGGTGTCGTGGAGAGCGGCAATATCAACCGAGGAGTTGGCATCAACTATTTCGGCAAGGGACACGATCGCAAGATTCAACTCGACTACACCAAGCGCCGAGAATCGCCGGTCGACCTCGATAACGATGAGTACAGGCTGTCGGTGGTGGCTGTCTTCTGACATCGACTCGGATGGGCCTCACGGCAACTCCTTGCCGGAGCCCTCCTCGTGCCTGCGAATCTGCTCCACGGGCGGGATGCTGATCGGCTTCAGGCCTGCGCCCAGAAGCGCAGTGTTGAGCGCGGCGAGCGCCGACCCCCTCGCTTCGTTCCACAGGGAGAGGGCGCGCTCGAGCCGTTCATCGCACGCCGACTGCACGCGACGCTGCGGCTCCGTGGTGGCGGCGTCGCTGCCCTCGAGATCGTCGTGCAGCGCGCGCAGCGCATCGGCGATCGACTTCAGACGCGGGCCCGAGTCGCCCTCCCCTTCCGTCAACGGAGCGAGCCGATCCTTCAGTGTCGCGAGGGCCGAGGCGACGGAGCCCTGTTCCTGCTTACCCCCCGATTTCGCCGCCAGGGCGGCGAGCCGGTCCTTCACATAGCCGATCTCGAGAATCGCGTCCGCGACGCGCGCCATCGAGCGCTCCGTCGCTCGCGCCGACTGGAGCGCCTCGGCCGCGCCCGCGTGATCGAAGGTGATTCGCGGGTCGGGCCGCACCGAGAGCCCCGCGCGGTACTCGCGACCGTCGGCGCGCAGCACGACCTGGTAGTCGCCCGGCAGAACCAGCGGTCCCTCCGGAACGAGCGGCGTGTCGGTCCCCGCCGCCGTCGAGATGCTGTACTCGTACTCCGGCGCCTTCGGCCGTGGATAGCGCAGGTCCCACACGACGCGGTGCGCGCCGGCCCGCGCGGACGGCGGAGCCTCCGGCCGCGTCCATTGCGGCGCGAAGTAGCGGGTCGCCTCGAGCCGGGCAGGAGGATCGTCGGATGAGAAGCGGCGCACGACGGTACCGCCCCCGTCGCGAATCTCGATCTGCAGCGGCCCCTTCGCGTCCTTCGCCAGCCAGTAGTCGAGGACGGCGCCGGCGGGGGGGTTCTGGCCGGCCGGCTCCTCCGGCGGCAACGGCGTGTCCTTGTTCTGATTCGCGCGCACGCGGATCGCCGGGGCCGGCGCGAACACGAGGGCCCGGGCCTTCGGATCGATCGTGGCCGCCTGGCGCAGCGGGGTGAGATCGTCCAGCACCCAGAGGGCGCGGCCCATCGTCGCGACGATGAGGTCCCGGTCGTGCACCAGCAGGTCCGTCACGATGACGCCCGGCAGGTTGCGCTGCAGCGACCGCCAGCGCACGCCGTCGTCGAAGGAGACGAACACACCTCTGTCGGTGCCGGCGTAGAGCAGGCCGTCGCGTGCCGGGTCGGCGCGTACCACCGTGACGTAGTGGCCGTCCGGGAGACCGCCGGTGATCGGCGTCCAGGTCGCGCCGTAATCACGCGTGCGCAGGGCGTGCGGCGCGAAGTCGTCCTGGCGATGGTCGTCCACGGCGATGTAGGCCGACCCCGGCGCGGGCCCCAGGTCGACGGTGGCGATCCTGGCCCAGGCCGGCACCGCCGCGGGCGTGACGTTCTTCCAGGATCGTCCCGCGTCGCGGGTGACCTGCACGAGACCGTCGTCCGTGCCGATCCAGATCTCGTCGTTGTCGCGCGTCGACAGCGCGATGGAGAAGATGACTCCGTAGCCGCAGTCGCGGGCGTGCGCGGGATCGAGATCCCCCGCGCAGTCGCGCGCGTCCGGCCTGCGCGCCGACAGGTCCGGGCTGATCGTCGTCCAGTGAGCGCCGCGGTCCTCCGAACGGAACAGCACCTGCGCCCCCTGGTACAGAGGATGCGGGGCGACGCTGGACACCGCGATCGGCGTGATCCAGGTATAGCGGTATTTCACCGAAGTCGGGCGCGCCCCGTACGAATTCACGGGCCACGGCGAAATGTTCTGCACCTCGCCGTTGTGCGCATTCCAGCGCGTGAGCCGGCCGCCGAGGCCGGATCCATAGACGATGTCCGGGTCGGCCGGATCGGGCAGATCGTAGTCGCGCTCGTCGGCGCCCACCGGGGACCAGTCGCGGAACGTGAGCGAGCCGTAGTCGCTTCGGCTGGCCGCGCGCACCGTCCCGCTGTCCTGCTGGCCCGCGTAGATCCAGTACGGGAAGCGGTTGTCCGCCGCCAGGTGGTACATCTGGCCCGTCGGCTGGTTGTACCAGCCGCTCCAGTGCGCTCCCCCGTCCACGGTGACAACGGTCCCCTGGTCGGAACCCGTGATCATGTGATCGGGATGGAGGGGGTTGATCCACAGGTCGTGATAGTCGTCGCCGCCGGGCGAACCCTTGATGATCTCGCACTTCGTCCCCCCGGACGTGCAGCGGTGGATCGAGCGGCCCATCGCGTAGACCGTGTCCGGGTCGCCGGGCATGACGGTCAGGCGGGAGAAATAGCCGTTGATGAGCTCGTCGTCGTCGTCGACCCTCGTCCAGGAGGCCCCGGCGTCGTCGGAGCGGTACAGGCCGCCGTTGTCCTTGGCGTCGATGACGGCGTACACGCGCGCGGCTCGCCCGGCGCGGGTGGCGGCGAGCCCGATGCGTCCGAGCGCCCCCTCCGGCCAGCCGCCGCCCGACAGACGCGCCCAGCGGCGACCACCATCCGTGGACCTGTAGAGGCCGCTCTCCGCACCGACGTTCGGCGTGAAGTAACTGAGCCACGGCCGGTAGCGCACCTGCCAGACCGCCGCGAACACCACGTCGGGGTCCTGCGGGTCGGCCGCCAGGTCGACTGCCCCCGTGGCCTCGCTCACGAACAGCGTACGCTGCCAGCTCCTGCCGCCGTCTTCCGTGCGAAAAACACCCCGATCGGCGTTCGGCCCGAACACGTGACCGGGCGCCGCGACCAGGACCCTCCGGGCATCGCGCGGGTCGACCAGGATCGCGGCGATGTGGCGCGTCTGTTCGAGCCCGGCCGCCTGCCACGACACACCGCCGTCCTCCGAGCGGAACATCCCCTCCCCTGCCGCGATGTCGTAGCGCGTCGTGATCTGCCCGGTGCCGACGTAAAGAATGCGCGGATCGGAGGGCGCGACGGCGATCGCACCGATGGAAGCGGGGCCCTGGTCGAACACGGGCGACCAGTCATGACCGGCGTCGCCTGTCTTCCAGACGCCTCCGCCGGCGGCGCCGAAGTAGAACGTGTCGGGCTTCTCCGCAACCCCGGTCACGGCCGTGCCCCAGCCCGCGCGAAACGGACCGATCAGGCGCCAGCTCATCCCGGCCGCGACGTCGTCCGGCACGCCCCGCGCGGCCGCGCCCACGAACGCAAGGCTGCAGGCCGCGCCGACGAAGAGCGCGCGGCCCTTCGGCGGTCTCCGGCTCCTGATCGCATCACGCTGGGATAGGGATCGCACGCCCACCTGCCAATGGGAGGCTGGATTCTAACCGAAAATGTTGCGCCCTGTCCTCGGACTTGACTAAACTTGCCGCGCTTCGTGCCACGGTCACGGTTGAACTCTCTCGCCGTGCCACGCCGGCAGACTAGGAGGATCGGATGCTGAAGCCACGCGTGTCTTCGGATCGGCTTGCGCCGCGCGCGGTCGCGGCTGTGGTCGTGCTCGTCGGGGTGGGTCTCGTGATGTCCGCCGCCTGCGTGTCGGGTGGACAGTACAAATCGCTCCAGGAGGAGCGCGACGCCATCGCGGGTCGCAACCACGATCTGCAGGGCCAGGTGAGCGAGGCGAACCAGAAGTACGAAGCGCTCCAGCAGGAGAAGAGCGCCCTGGAGCAGCAGAAGGCGGCGGTGGAATCGGAGAAGGCGGCTCTCGCGGACCAGCTGGCCAGGCTCGATGAGCAGGGGAAGGCGCTCGGCTCGCAGCTGCAGCAGAACGAGCAGGAGGCCAAGCAGCAGAAATCGACCTACGACGGTCTGCTCGCGAGCCTGAAGAAGGAGCTGGAGGCGGGACAGATCCAGGTGCAGCAGATGCGCGACGGACTGAGCGTCAATGTCGCCCAGGAGATCCTGTTCGCCTCCGGCTCGGCCGCGCTCGACAAGGGCGGCCTCGAGGTCCTGCAGCGCGTGGCGGACCAGCTCAAGCAGACCAACTACCAGATCGTGGTCACCGGGCACACGGACAACAAACCGATCGGGGCGGGTCTCGTCGGCCGCTACCCGACCAACTGGGAGCTGGCGGGGGCGCGCGCCGCGAGCGTCGTGCGGCTGTTCGCGGGCTCCGGCATCCCCGCCCCCCGTCTGCTCGCCGTGTCGATGGCCGACGCGCGACCCGTCGCGCCCAACGACACACCGGAAGGACGGGCCAGGAACCGGCGGATCGAGATCAGGATGCGCCCGGTGGTCGTCGATGAAGGCAAATAAGAAATGATTCGACGCGCCGGGACCCTTCTGGCGATGGCGCTCGGCTCGACCGCCCTGCTGCTGGCGCTTCCACCGGCCGCCCGGGCTCACGAGAGGAAGGCGGCGGGCGGCTTCCGCCTGACCATCGGCTGGGGCGACGAGCCGGCGTTCAGCGGGTTCAGGAATCCCCCCCTGGTTGCGGCCGACCAGGCCGCGCTGGGAAGTTCAAGCTGAGCTTTTGGGTCCAGTGAGCGCTGTTTCCCCAACCCGGGGGTCAACGCCGGGCGGCGGAGAGGGCGGGGCCCGGGCTGCCGGCCAAGTCCGCTACTTCGGCACGTGTGGGCGGTTGCATAGCAAGCAGCCCGGGCCCGCAAGAAGCGATGCCACCCGGTCCAATCGGCGCCGGCGGGGAGACCGGTCGCGCGACGGGGGGCATCCTCATGGACCGCTTCCCTAATAGAGATTCATGACCAGGAAGAACGACGCCTGGCCCGAGGGCGGAGTGGTGGCGTCGGTGAATGTGGTGCCCGCGCTCCCGCCGTCCGGCGAGAATGCGGTGGCCCCGGTGAAGGTCGGAGCACCGGCGCGGTAGACGATGTACTGTCCGCTTCCCCCGTCCAGGTCAGGGTCGAGACGCCGGCCGCGTGCTGGGCCGAGAGGTCGATGAGCGTCGTCACGCTCACGCTGCCGACCATCCCGAAGGAACAGTGGGGCGAGCAGAAAAAGGGGATCGCCCCTGGCGGCTCGAGGAACTGCCGCGTGAAGGTGGGGGGAGACAAGGAATTGAGGGGGACGTTCCAGAGCCCGCTCGCCAGGCAGCCGGACCCGCTCGTCGTCGTGTGGCTTCCCCCGGTCCAGCTCCAGCGCACCCAGTCTCCCTGCTCCACGACGAGGCTGGCCGGCTGGAAGGAGAACATCAGGCCGTCGACCTTCGTGACGGCGACGCGGGGAGCCGCGACGTCGACTCCCGGCTCGACCGCCAAGCCGGGGCTCGCGAAGACCGGGAGGGCAAGGATCATCATCGAGGCGACTCCGGGACGCGCCGGGCGACCGTTCATGGCCCTCTCCTCTTCGAATCGACTGACGAATTTTACGCCCGAAAGGAGGGAACAGTTGCGATCCGGCCGCAATTCCGCTCCACCCTGCGCCGTGAGCCCGGGGCCCGCCCTCAGAGGCGCGGGAGGCGGTCGCGCGCGGCGCGCTCCCCGGAGAGGAGGAGCCAGGCCTCCAGCTCCTCGATCGATTCGTCGGCGACGTGGTTGGAGAAGGTCAGGAGGCGATCCGGCGGGACGACGAGGCCCTGGGTCTGAAGCCGGCACAAAGGGGACACGTAGGCGAAGTCGGCCTCGCCGAACGCTCGACGCACCCCGGCGCGATCCGAGCCGGCGATGACGCTGATGCGGTCCAGGTCGTCGGGATGCAGACCCAGCAGGCCGAGGGCCCGCCTGAAGGCGGGGAAGAACGCGGTGCTGGAGACGATCATCAGCAGCCGACCCCGCCGCGCCGCGCCCATCAGCGCGGGCAGGAAATCGGGCTGCAGTCGCAGCCGGACGACCGGCAGGCGAAATCGCCGGGCGATCTCCGTGCCCTCCTTGAAGTGAAAATCGGTGACCGCGACGATGGACGACGCCCGCAGGACTGACGCGGCCGTCCTCTCCACGACCCGGTCCAGCCGGATCGGGTGCGCCGCGACGCCGATGCGCCGGCGGATCTCGCTGGCGTACAGGCGGACCTGCTCATCGTTGCACTCCAGGATCGCCACCGATCGACCGCGAAGGCTGGAGCGAGCGACCAGACGGTGGACGAGCGACGCATAGGCGGGCGGGCTCAGATCCGCTCCCGACGCCTCATCCAGGTGGCGGCGGAGCAGCCGCGCCAGGCGGAACGCCTGGGCGGGCTCGATCTCGTCCTGTCCGCGCAGAGTGACGAACGCGCCGCTCCCTTTGCGCATCGACACCCAGCCCTCCCGCTGCAGGGCGGCGTAGATGCGCAGCACCGTCTTGACGTTGAGCCCCGACAGGGCGGCGACCTGCCGCAGCGAGGGCAGGCGGTCGCCGCTCCTGAGGAGGCCGGCGTGCAGGCTGGAGGTGATCTGATCGCGGGCCTGGTCCAGGAGGCTGCCCCGGCGGGTCCGGTCGAGTCGGATCTTCATCGCCGGCTACCGGCCGAAGGAGTGGGTTCGGCTGATGTTGAAGCCGAGGCGGTACTCGTTGTCTCCAGGGTCGAGATCGCCCCCCGGGAGGTACTGGTCGGTGTGCGATCCCTGCGTGTTGGTCAGGAGCAGGTGGAACACGTGCCGCGCGGTCGCCATGCTGAGACCTATCGATCCCGACTGGAACGGCGACTTCAGTCCGGCCGTCTGCGCCACCCACTCGCCGGTCAGGGCGACGCGCGGCGTCAGTCGCCACTCCGCCCCCGCGCCGACCGCAGCGGTGCCGCCGGTCACGTCGCCGTTGAGATCGTCGGTGTGGGTGACGTAGCCCGGGACGAGCATGAGTGAGATCCGGTCGCCGAAGCGCCGCGCCAGGATCGCCTGGGCCGCCAGGCGCGTCCGGTTCACCCGGCCGGTCTCGCGGACGTCCGAGACGCTGCCGCGCAGGGAGAGGGAGAGGGGCGCGCCGCCGGGCGACTGCGCCAGGATCGCCAGCTTCGCGTATCCCTCGTAGTCGGTGTCCAGGTTGGTGCGCCTGAGGCCCAGGTCGAGCCTGTCGTTCAGGCCGTACCCGACGTCGAGCGAGATCCAGGCGCCGCTGTCGAGACCGTACAGACCGTGGCTCCCGGCGTCGGGCGCCGCGGACTTGAAGCGATGGACGATCCGGAACTCGAGCGTCCGCCTGCCGAGCGGCTCCGAGGTCGGGAGGTTGGCGAGGTAGGCGCCCTGGAAGGTGCGGGCCGGTAACGCCGCTCCCTCCGCCGCCGGCGGGTGACCCCAGAGGTCGGCCGGGAACGACTCGATCCAGAGGCGCACCAGCGCGATCTGGTCCTGATCGAGCGGGTCCATCGACAGCGGCATCCGCGGGCCGCGGTAGTTCCCTTCGTGCGGGGACCGGAGCTTGAGGTAGAGGAGGCTGCGCTCGGGCGCGCCGGGCGACACGCGCAGGTAGCGACCGTCGGTGCGCGCGTGGACGTTGACGGTCGAGCGGTAGATCTCGTCCGCCTCAAGCCGCATCCCCTGCATCGCCCCGGGGCCGGCGTGACACCCCGGCATGGCGCAGCGCGACTGCAGCAGCCGCGCCACCGGAGCGAAGGCGGCGCTCTCCTCCTGGGCCCGCGCCGATTCACCGATCGCCGACAGCACGAACGCGAGGAGGAGGACGCTCCTAGTTGTCCTTCGCACCCTGGTCGATCCAGTCACGGATCACCTGCACCTCGGCGCCGGTGAGCTTCGAGCCAAGGAGCGGCATCTGCGAGCCGCAGCTCCCCGCGGCCGTGAAGAGAGGACAGCCGGCGCTGCACCCCCCGGCGCTCTCGACGGCGCCCTGCGTCCCGGCGATCTTGTCGACGAGGTAGCTCGTGCCGCTGCTCCCCGGCTCGACCCTCTTCAAGGCCGGTGCCTCGCAGCTCGGGACGTTCACCAGGTTGCCGTAGGCCTTGGTGGTCTCGAGGCTCATCGGCGCGCCGAGCGCGGTGTCGTTGTGGCATCCGAAGCTGGCGCAATTGCGGGCGGTGATGATCGTCTGCACGTCGTTCCTGAAGCTCACAGGCGTCCCCGCCGGCGGGAGCGCCGTGACGCCGAGCCTGGCATCATCGTTGGCGCACCGGGCCAGGAGGAGACCCGCGAGGAGGAGCGCGTGACGCAGGGCGGGCGCCGCGCGCGATCGTCGGCGTCGGGAGGAGGGCGGCTTCATCCTTGACTCTCGCTCCTTTCGCAGCCATCCCAGCGGGTCAGGAAGACTTCTCCGGCGGACTATTTCTTCTTCACGTCCTTCACGGTCAGGGCGCTGATCCCGTCCTTCGCCGCGACCTCTCCCTTCATCTCCACCTGCTCGCCCGCCAGCTTGCGCGCCTTCTCATAGGGACCGGAGTCGACGTGATCGGCGACCAGCAGATAGAGCGTGCCGTCCGAAGAGAGCAGGCCGACCGGCTGACCCGTGTCGGCGCACTTGACCGCGCAGTACTTGTGCGTCTCCCCCTTGCCGTCGTGGCCGATGTATCAGGCAAGGTCGCCGAACACGTCGATCAGCGT
>Ga0066709_100004910_pt1 | contig 10837 bp, 10 predicted proteins | sample GraSoiAngelo_158_FD_79665 | JGI IMG/M metagenome (GOLD analysis project Ga0066709, IMG submission 79665) | Grasslands soil microbial communities from the Angelo Coastal Reserve, California, USA - 14_1009_16_30cm | ecosystem: Environmental > Terrestrial > Soil > Grasslands | place: USA... | reverse complement strand
TGCGAAAAGTCGCCCGGTTACAAGGCCTCGGCTAAAACGGCACGTCGTCGTCGCTAATTTCCTGGCTGATATTCTCCGCGGGTGCGGCGGCGGGCGGCCTTTGGCTGCGCGGCATGGAGACCGGGCCGGGGCCGCTCGATGCGAAGTCGCCCGCGCCGGCGGCGGCTTCTCCGGTGCGACCACCGAGCAGGATCACATCCTCGGCCACCACTTCGGTGAAGTATTGCTTCTTGCCGTCTTTGTCGTCGTAACTGCGCGTGTGCAGACGGCCTTCCACGTAAACCTGTTTGCCTTTGAGGAGGTAGTTGGCGAGGTTCTCAGCCTGCCAGAGGACGACGTTATGCCAATCCGTTTCCTCTTTCCATTCTCCCGATTGTTTGTCCTTCCAGCGCCGGCCGGTGGCGATGGTAAATTTCGTGACGGCCGTGCCGCCTTGGGTGAACTTGGTCTCGGCATCCTTGCCGAGGTTCCCCACCAGAATCACTTTGTTGACGCTTCGGGATGCCATATTATCCTGCACTGTAACACATAAACACATAAGACTTGCCTGCTAAAATCGCCCTATGCGCGGACACAACAAGATCCTGAGGTTTTTGAACGAAGTGCTGAAGGCGGAGCTGACGGCCATCAATCAGTATTTTCTCCACGCGAAAATGTGCGAGAACTGGGGGTACTTGCGCCTGGCGGAATACAACCGCAAGGAATCCATTTCCGAAATGGTGCACGCCGAGAAGCTGATGCAGCGCATCCTGTTTCTCGAAGGCACGCCCAACATGACCGAGATCGGTCCTATTAAGGTAGGGGCCAACGTGAAGGCGCAACTCGAGAGCGACCTGGCGATCGAACTGGACGCGCTGCCGCGCCTGAACGCCGCCATCAAGGCCGCGACCGAGCTAGGCGACAACGCGTCGCGCGACCTGTTCGAGCAGATTCTGATCGACGAAGAGGAGCATGTCGATTACCTCGAAGGCCAGCTGCACATCATCACCGAAATCGGCCTCGATAAGTACCTGTCGCAGCAGATCCATGGGAGCAAAGAAAAGGACTGAGCCGGCGGCTTATTTCTTGCCTGTACTCTGCTTCGCGATGATCTTGTCCTTGATCTTGTCGTAAGTCGCTTGCGGGATGATCTTCTTTTGCGCAAGCTGGTTCTTGGCGCGGTACGGCCGCCCCGCAATGATCTTCGCGGCGTACGCGTCGCCAATTCCCGGTAACGCCTTCAGCTCCGCTTCCGACGCGGTGTTGATATCCAGCAACCCGGCGGCAGCCGGCGCGTCCTTCTTGGCGGGCTCGCTTTTCTTCGCTGGCGCCTTCTTCGCCGGCTGAGCGGCAGCCGGCGCCGCCAGCAACGCCACCGCCGTCAATCCCGTGACCATCCATCGTCTCAGTTTTCTTATCATTCGTATCACTCTTTCTTCCTTTCTCCGTAACCTTAAGATTGTACACGGGGCCTTCAGTTTTTCCCGCCCAATCTGAATCGGCCGTCGCGATACAATTGCATAGTCTCTTTTCTCCCGGCACATTGTCATGATCGGTACCACTGTCGTCCACTACCGCATCCTCGAAAAGCTCGGCAGTGGCGGCATGGGCGTGGTGTATAAGGCGGAAGACACACGCCTGGGGCGCCACGTCGCGCTGAAGTTTCTGCCCGAGGGTCTCCACCCCGATCCATCGGCGCTCGAGCGTTTCTTGCGGGAGGCGCGCGCGGCTTCCGCGCTGAACCATCCGCACATCTGCACCATCTATGACATCGGCGAGTACGAAGGCCGGCCGTATCTGGTGATGGAGCTGCTCGAAGGGCAGATCCTGCGGCAGCGGATGGAGAGTAAACGGCTCTCGATCGATGAAATCCTGGACTTCGGCGCGCAGATTGCCGACGCGCTGGCCGCGGCTCACGCCAAAGGAATTGTCCACCGCGATATTAAGCCGGCCAATCTGTTTCTTACCGCCGGCGGCCAGATCAAAGTGCTCGACTTTGGCCTGGCCAAGCTGAACGCGGAGGAAGGCCGCGCGCACGCCACAGGGCGTCTAAGCGAATCTCCGACCGAGCTCATCGATCGCGAACATCTCACCAATCCGGGCACCACCATTGGCACCGTGGCCTACATGTCGACCGAGCAGGCGCGGGGACTGGAAGTGGACGCGCGCACGGACCTGTTCTCTTTCGGCGTCGTGCTCTACGAAATGGCCACCGGCAAGCTGCCGTTCGACGGCCCGACCAAAGCCGTGGTCTTCGAAGCACTGCTGGGACACGCACCCGTGCCGCCGCGGCAACTCAACACGGCGATACCCGAGGATCTCGAGCGCATCATTCTCAAAGCGCTCGACAAGGACCGCGAGACCCGTTACCAGTCGGCGTCCGATATGCGGGCGGATCTGAAACGCCTGGCGCGCGACAGCGGCTCTAGCAGCCGCGTGACCTCCGCTGCACCGGTGTCCTTTTCGGGCCAGTTCAAGGAGTCCTGGGGAACCGCGGCAGCCGCAGCCGGCGTTCTAGCTCTGGCGATCGGCGTCTGGTGGTGGAACGCGCACCGCGCCCCTGCCTTAACCGAAAAGGACACCATCGTCCTCGCCGACTTCGTTAATACCACCGGCGACACGATGTTCGACACCGTCCTCAAGCAGGCGCTGGCCGTGCAACTGGAGCAGTCGCCGTACGTGAACATTCTTTCCGAGCAGCGGATGCGAAACGCGCTGCGTTTTATGGGCCGCTCTCCGGATGAGCGCGTGACGAATACCCTCGCGCGGGAAGTGTGCGAGCGCGAAGGATTCAAGGCCATGCTGGTGAGCTCCATCTCCTCGCTCGGCAGCCGTTACGTGATCGCGCTCAACGCGGTGAGCTGCTCGACGGGCGACGCGCTGGCGCGCGAGCAGGTGGAGGCCGAGGACAAGGAGCACATCCTCAAAGCGCTGGGGAAGGCCGTGTCCAGCGTGCGCGCCAAGCTCGGCGAATCGCTGGCGTCGATCCAGAAGATGGACCGGCCGATCGAAGACGCCACCACATCGTCCCTCGAAGCCTTCAAGGCGTTTGCTATGGCGGAAACGCAAAAGAGCCTGGGCGACGATGCCGCGGCCATTCCGCTCTACCAGCGCGCCGTCGAGCTAGACCCCAACTTCGCTCTGGCCTTTGGACGTCTGGGCGTGCTGCATATCAATCATGGCGATTCGGAACGCGCGCGTGAGAACTTTCAAAAAGCTTTCGCGCTGCTCAACCGCGTCAGCGAGCGTGAGCGCCTCTACATCACCAGCAACTACTACGCCCACTGCACACGTGAAACGGCCAAGGCGATCGAGACCCTGGAACTGTATAAGCGCACGTATCCGATGGACCCGACGCCCGCCAACAATCTGGCTCGCGAGTACATGCAAGTGGGCCAGTTCGAAAGGGCCATCGAGGGTTATCAGGAGACGATCCGGCTCGATCCCAAGCTGGCCATCGGCTACTTCAATCTGTCTAATGCCTTCTTGACCGTGGACCGCGTCGACGAGGCCAAAGCCATCTGCGAACGTGCACTGGCGTCGGGGATGGATTCTCCGTCGATCCACTTCGCTCTGCTGGATATCGCGATTGTCCAGGATGATGCGGCGGGAATAGCACGGCAGGCCGAGTGGGCCCGAGGAAAGCCGGAAGAAGCGTTCATTTTGGCGACGCAGACTTTTCCGACCGAGCAAGTGGGCCAGTGGCGTAAAGCGGAGGAGTTGCTGCGGCGCGCGATCGAGCTGGCGCGCCAGTACAAGCTACAGGGACCCATCGGGCTCTGGCGAGCACAATTTGCGGCAGACCGCGCCGTGATGGGCATGTGCCAGCAGGTGCGGGAGCGAACGGCCGAGGCGCTGGCCCTGAATCCCGATGCCGTCATGTTCGCCGCCCCGGCGTTGGCGCTGTGCGGAGAAACCGGCCAGGCCGAAGTCCTGCTATCCCAACTGCAAAAACGATTTCCCACCGACACCATGACCAACTCCGTCGTGATCCCGGTCAACCACGCGATCATCGCACTGAAGCAGAAGCAACCGGCCCGCGCGCTCGAGATTCTAAAAGTGTCCGCTCCCTATGAGCGCGCCCACGGCGAAGTCATCTACCTGCGCGGCCTTGTGCGCCTCGAGTTGCGCGATGCGGCCGGGGCCATGGCCGATTTCCAGAATTTGGTGGACCACCCAGGGGCAAATCAAAGCTGGCGAGTGCTGGCACGCGTGGGTCTCGCCCGCGCCGCGGCACAGGCGGGCGACACGGCCAAGAGCCGGCAGGCTTACCAGGATGTCCTGGCGTTGTGCAAGGACGCCGATCCAGACGTCCCGCTGTTCCAGGAAGTGAAAAAGGAGTACGCGGGGTTTAAGTAAAGGCGTACCGGGACTCGTGCGCTGCGGGAGATCAACTCCGCGTCTGCGTTCCGCTCTTCCCGTGCTCGATGCGCACCTCACGCCCCCCATGCAGAATCGATTCCCGCGCCGCCTCGATCACCTGCTCATTGAAGCTGCTATTAGCGGGCGTGGCCATGATGCCTTGGGCGTCGATCTCACGCAGCAGCTTTTGCCGCGCGGCGAGCCCGCCGGTTTCCGATTCCACGCGCATGCAGGCGCTGAGAATGTATTCGATCGAGCGGTAGCCGTAGCCCACCGGCACCAGGCCCGGTCCGCCCATATCGAGATACTGGAAATAATCAGGGCTGGGCTCCGCGTAGATCGTCGCGCCATCGCCCGGCGGCTGCTTCACGTAGCTGTATTTCATGCCGCGGAACTGATCGTGGTGCTCGATCAGCGCGCCGGCGTCTTTGCCGCTGCAATGGAGCATCATGCCCTGCGTGTTGGTGCCGGGCGCGGCGTCGGGAAAGCTCAGGCCGTTCTGCACGTTCAGACACGCGCCGTTGTTCCAGATCACGCGCGCGTCAGCCCAGAGAAATCCTTCCTTGCCGTTGGGGAATTTGTCGCGGATGCCGTAGACACTCACCGCCGCGGGCAGCAGGCCGGTGATGAAGTGCAGCAAGTCCACATAATGGCAGCCGATGTAGGTGAAGGCGTCGGAATTCTCGGCCGTCATCCAGTTCTGGAAGTTTGAATGACGGTAATACCACTTCTCAAACAGTCGCGCCGTGCCCAGCTTGAACTCGCCGAACCAACCTTCGCGATACTTGCGGCGCGCCATGAGCGAACGGTCGTCGAAACGCTTGTGATACTCGATCCCCACCACCAGCCCTCGGTTGAAAGCCTCGCCCTCGATCTCGACCGCCTGCGCGTGCTGCAATACCAGCGGCTTGACCGCGCAGAGGTGCTGATCGTGCCGTAATGCCGCCATAATCACGTCATAGTGCAACTGATCCGGCACGGCCGCGATCACAATCTGGCGCGGCGGCATACTTTCGATCACGCTGCGGTAAAGCTCGGGCTGGACTTTCGCGGAATCGCCGGCCTCCGGAAACGCGCGGAAGGAGTGTCCTGGAAAAGCGCTCGCGATCCCTTCAGCTTTTGCAAGCGACTCTACCGTTTGGCGCCGCGAAGCGCAAACCGTGACATCACCGATGCGCCCCACCCGCTGCAACTGATAGAGAGACGGCAGAATCTGATCGTGCGTGATCATGCCGCCGCCGACCACGGTTACCTGAGGTTTATTGGACATGTCGATTGCGGCGCGCGGTCAGGCGACTGCCGTGTGCGCCACCAGCGCCTCGGCGAATGCCTCTTCGAGCGCTGTGACACTATCCTGAATCGCGGTTGCGGTGATCACAAGCGGTGGGCTGATCTTCACCGTCGCGCCGCCGAAACCGACTGGGGTGAACATCAGCACTCCCTTCTCGATCGAACGGCGCACGACGTCCCAGGCCAGATCGCCATCCGGCTCTTTCGAACCCGGCAACACGCAGGCGACCCCAGCCACCAGTCCCTTGCCATCGACCGATCCGATTTGCGGCGTGCGCGCTTTGAGCGCCCGCAGCTTTTGATGCAGTAGCGCGCCCACTTTGCTGGCGTTGTCGGCCAGCTTCTCTTTGAGTATGAGGTCGATCGAAGCCAGCGCGGCCGCGCAGCAGATCGGATTGCCGGTGTGTGTCGAGGTCATGCTGCCCGCCGGATGCAGATCCATCACATCCGGCCGGCCCGCCACGGCCGCGAGCGGCAGCGAACTGGAAATTCCTTTGCCGAAACAAGCCAGATCGGGAACGATGCTATAGTGCTCGAAGCCCCACATGGTGCCCGTGCGCCCGAAACCGGCCTGCACTTCGTCGCACACCAGCAGCGCTTTGTGCCCCGTGCACCATTCCTTCAGCGCGCGCATGTACTCGGGTGGCGCAAACGCTGCGCTGCCGCCCTGATACGTCTCGAGAATGACGCCGGCCACTGTGTTGGGCTCGACGTTGTGCTCGCGCAAGGCGCGCGTGAATCCTTCAAACGACGTGTCCGCCGTGCGGAATCCGTCAGGGAAAGGAATCTGCACGAAGCCGGGATCGAGATTACCGATCCACTCTTTGAGCGCCGGAATGCCGCCCACCTGCTGCGAGCCGAGCGTTCGCCCATGGAACGCCTTCTCGTAGGAGATGATGACGTTCTTCTTACGCCCGCCGACTTTCATTCCATAAGTCCGGCACAGCTTCACCGCGCACTCGACCGTTTCCGAGCCCGTGGTCAAAAGGAAGACTTTCTTCAGCGGCTCCGGCAGTATGGATGCCAGCTTTTCCACCAGGCGCGCCCGGATTTCGCTCGGAAAGCAGTAATTGGTGAGCAGCTTCGCATTCGCCTGCTCCGTGATGGCGCGAATGATCTCCGCTCGCCCATGCCCGGCATTGGTGATTAGCACGCCGGAGGACCAATCGACCCATTTGTTCCCCCAGCGGTCGTAAACCTGAAACCCTTCGGCGTGGTCCCACACCACCGGCGGCTGGCCGCGCATGGCTACCGGTTCGTAGCGGTAAAGCGTCTCCAGGATCGGAACCGACTCGGGAACCGGGAGCTCGGTGACGATCCGGCGGAACGGCGTCTCGACGGCGACGACGCGAGCAGGTGTGAGGCTGAATTCTCTGGCCATGGTCTTGGACGAATGCTCTATTGTCCGGTTTTGCTTCGAGCGGTGGCAAGTTGGCAGCGGGGCAGTTGGCAGCGGGGCAGGAATAGGCCTCCGAGTGTAGAAACATAGGCGCAGGCCGCGCTGCTATTCTGTCTTCTGACTCCGGGGCGGCTATCTGCCTCGCGAAGGTTGTCTTCTGCTTTCATGGCGCACGCTCCTAAGACTGAGGATTGTCTTGAAGCTCTGAGCCGGCTGCGCGAGAACCCCACTGCACCCGCGGCCCGTGCGGAGATCGCCCAATATTTGGCCCACAAATCCAATGCCGTCGTCGCAAAGGCCGCAAAGCTGGCAGGCGACTTCGAGCTACAGGATCTGCGGCCTCACCTTGTGGGAGCATTCCATCGTTTCATGAAGGACCCCGCCGCTTCGGACCGTGGCTGCGCGGCCAAGACCGCGGTTGTCCAAGCGCTAGAAGCACTGGCCGCCCCCGAGGAAGCCATCTATCTCGCTGGCATCCGCCATATCCAGATGGAGGGCTCTTACGGCCCCCCAGTCGACACCGCGGCGGCGTTGCGCGCGGCCAGCGCCATGGCCCTGGTGCATATGCATCATCCCGATGCGGTTCTTCACCTCGTGACGCTGCTGGTCGATCGTGAAGCCGACGCGCGGATTGGCGCCGTGCGCGCACTGGCGTGGTCGGATAGGCCGGAAGTGGTGCCGCTGCTGCGTCTGAAAGTGCTGGCGGGAGACCAGAGCGTCGACGTGATCGGGGAATGCTTCACGGCGCTGCTGGCTGTGGCGCCTGCGAGGTCGCTCGACTTCGTCGCCGGGTATCTCGATTCTGCCGCAGCCGCAGTGGCCGAAACGGCCGCCCTGGCCTTCGGCCAATCGCGGGAGCCGGCCGCTCTCGACATACTCAAAAACCGGTATGCCGCCGGCGTTGGAGAATCGCTGCGGCGCGCACTGCTCGCCGGTCTGGCGCTAGCTCGCGAGAACAGCGCCTTCGAGTTCCTTTTTTCGCTAGTCGAGACCGCGCCAGAGAAAATCGCGGCTGAGGCTCTCTCCGCGCTGGCCATCTACCGACACGACCAACGCATCCGCAGCCGCGTGGCATCACTCGTTGCGGACCGCAAGGGCAAGGTCCTGCGTCAAGTTCTCACAGCGGAGTTCGGCCTTGCGCCGCCCCTAAAGCCCTGAGCGTTTTCCTCCGATATTTACTCTAGCTGGCAGACCTCTTTAGTCCCATGGCTCGACATGCTGATACCCGCAGTCCACCCCGTCGCAGTTACCGTGCGCAACGTGCCTTTGCTGCTCATTCCCTCGCTCTCGGACTGTCTGTTTCTAACCATTCTGCTCTGGGTTTTCGCGGCCGGCAGCGGCTGGAGCGTTTTGCTGGCGGATGGCGACACGGGATGGCATATCCGCACCGGCGAGTACATTCTGGACGCTCGGTGCCGGTGCGCGATTTGTTTTCTTTCAGCCCGTCCTGTTAGCCTATTGGCGCGCTTATGCCTTTACTCTGGACAGCTACTGGGTGATAGGCGGCTTGCTTTGCGGGTTCCTGCTCCGGTTCGAATTTCTCGGCGGCGCGGTAGAGAAGCTGATCCGGGCACTCGAGCTGTTCGTGTTTGTCTACGTTACGTGGAGCTGTATCAAGCTGATCCTTCGTTGGTGATGCTCGCTGGTGAATCCGCGCTGGCGAATCCTCACCGCTCAACCGGCAAGCCCGATTGCTGCCAGGCCCGCCATCCACCATCGAGCGAAATGGCGTGCCGATAACCCATCTTCTGCAAGTTGTCGGCTACCAATGCTGAGCGGAATCCGCCGCCGCAGTAGAGCACCATCGGGGTTTGCTTGTCGGGCACCTTGGCTTCGATGTCCCTCTCGATGATGCCTTTCGAAAGATGCAGCGCTCCGGCCGCGTGTCCGGCCGCCCATTCACTCTCTTCCCGCGTGTCGATCAGCAGCACTTTCTCGCTTTGGACCAGCATTTTTTTGTATCCGGCGATATCGGTCTCCCGGATGCGTGATTTTGCGTCGTTGACCAGCTTGAGGAATTCCGGACTGTGCGCCATGAGGAAACGCTCCTGTGTCTAACGGGTTGCGAAAAAAGGCCTTAGCTGCCGATGAACGCGGATAATTTATCACGCAAAGCCAAGTCATTTGCTTTCAATCGGCGTTAATCCGCCGCCCTCGCTCTGAATGCTTTATTCCGCAGCCTGCTAATCGAGGCGCCGGATTTGCGCTCCGACGCCCGCCAGTTTCCCTTCGATTTTCTCATAGCCCCGGTCGATGTGATACACGCGGTCGATCACTGTTTCACCCCGTGCCACCAGCGCCGCCAGCACCAGTGAAGCGCTGGCGCGCAGGTCGGAGGCGATCACCCCGGCGCCGGTCAGTTCCTTGCGCCCCGCCACAATGGCCTGGTTGCCCTCCAGCCGGATATTCGCGCCCATGCGCGCGAGCTCCTGGGCGTGCATGAAGCGGTTCTCGAAAATTGTTTCGGTGATGATAGCGATGCCTTCGGCCTGCGTCATGAGCGCCATATACTGCGCCTGAAGATCGGTCGCGAAGCCGGGATACTCGGCGGTCGAGACGTCGACGGAGCGCAGCCCGCCCTCTGAGCGCACGCGCAGCGTCGCGCCATCCACTTCCGTGACCTCGGCCCCCGCAGCTTGCAGCTTTGTGATCAGCGCGCCGTTGTGCTCCGGAACGCATCCGGTCACTGTAAGATCGCCCCCGGTGATCGCGGCGGCGACCAGGAACGTGCCCGCCTCGATGCGGTCGGCGATGATGGCGTGCTCGGCGCCGCGCAACCGCTCGACCCCTTGAATCCGGACGGTGGCTGTGCCCGCGCCTTCAATCTGGGCGCCCATCTTCACGAGCAAGTCGGCGAGATCCCCCACTTCCGGTTCGCGCGCCGCGTTTTCGATCACCGTCTCGCCATGCGCCAGCACCGCCGCCATGATCAGGTCTTCGGTGCCCGTAACGGTGATGCGCTCGAATCGGATGGTTGTTCCGCGCAGCCCCTGCGGCGCCACAGCCTCGATATATCCATGGGCCTGCTGAATTTGCGCGCCAAGTTGCTCCAGCCCCGCAAGATGCAGATTGATGGGCCGCGCGCCGATCGCGCACCCCCCGGGCAGGGAAACGCGCGCGCGGCCCGCCCGCGCCACCAGCGGCCCCAGCACCAGGCTGGACGCGCGCATGGTTTTTACCAGCTCGTAGGGCGCTTCGGGCGAGCGGACGCGACTTACCTGAATGCGAACGCAGCCGTTATCCACTTCCGCCGTGGCGCCAATATCCACCAACAGCCTCTGCATCGTGCGGACATCCCGCACGTGAGGGATGCGCCGCAATACTACCGGCTGATCCGTGAGCAACGTGGCCGCCAGCGCGGGCAGCGCCGAGTTCTTCGCCCCACCCGTTTCGACCTTTCCTCGCAGCGGCACGCCACCTTTGACGACGAATTTGTCCATGGTTTATTTCCTGATTTATTCCCTGGTTAATTCCCGTGGCCTCATTTCCGCAGCGCTTCTGAAATCCGCCCGTGGCCCGCCGCCAGCCGCCGTTCGGCCTCCTCGCGGCTGGCCCCTGTGCGCGCCATCACGATCGCGGTTCCCACGCTCTTCCCTGACGCGACCAGCATTTCACCGGCCTTCTCGTAGGAGATTCCCGCCGCGCGCGCAATGATGCGCTGTGCGCGGTCCGCAAGCTTCGAGTTTTTCGGCTGCACATTTACCATCAGATTGCCAAAAACATAACCCATGCGGATGAAGCTGGCCGTCGTCAACATGTTCAGCACCATTTTGGTGGCGGTCGCGGCCTTCATGCGTGTCGATCCAG
>Ga0066709_100004909_pt1 | contig 10838 bp, 10 predicted proteins | sample GraSoiAngelo_158_FD_79665 | JGI IMG/M metagenome (GOLD analysis project Ga0066709, IMG submission 79665) | Grasslands soil microbial communities from the Angelo Coastal Reserve, California, USA - 14_1009_16_30cm | ecosystem: Environmental > Terrestrial > Soil > Grasslands | place: USA... | reverse complement strand
GCCTGGTCCAGCTCGGCGATCGCGTCGACCCACTCCTCGTGCGGCGCTTCCCGGATGGCCAGGCCGCTGCGCAGCGACCGGGAGATCTTGTTGCGCAGCTGCATGAAGCGGGTGCCGCGCAACGTGAACGTGGTCAGGTCGACGGCGAACGAGGCGCCGATCTGGTTCACGGTGAAGCCGCGCTCCAGGTACGGGCCGGCGTCGGCCGCCTGCAGCTGGACGGCGACGATCTGCCGGCCCTGGCGGGCGGCGAGGTCCACGAACGAGGCCAGCAGCGGGCCGCGGGCGTCGGCCGGGGCGAACGGGCCACCGAACTGCACCAGGTAGTCGCCGGCGGTGCGGTACACGATGACGCCCGGGGTGTCCCGCAGCGTGTGGTAGCTGTTGCCCTGGTTGACCGCGAGGAACGCGCTCGGGTTGTCCGCGTCCGGGTAGCGCTGGATCGCGTCCAACGCGACATCGGAAATGGTGAGTGTCCCGGTCATTGTGAGTCCAATCTCTGGCCTGACCTCAACAATTGGGATTTCGGCCAACTATCACATGGGTGGGGGCGCGGTGCAACCCCGGAAACGGCCTGGGAAATGCCCGGCGAATTCGTCAGCGATCTATCAGCGTGACGTCAGCACCCCGTGCCAGAGTTACCTCAAGCGAAACGCCGGAGCCCCCCGGGGAACCGAAGGCGGATCGCAGGGAGAGGTGCCCGGAGCGGTTCATCGGGACACCGAGTTTCGACTCGGAGTGGGTCACTGACCTGCGCAGGTTCGAATCCTGCCCTCTCCGCGACAACTTCATAGGAAACAGGGAGAGGTGCCCGGAGTGGCTTATCGGGACACCGAGTCTGACTCGGAGTGGGTCTTTTGACCCGCGCAGGTTCGAATCCTGCCCTCTCCGCACGAGATTACCGCGGGCCGACTGTCTCGACAGTCGGCCCGCCGCCGTTTCCGCCCCTTTATGCCGTCAGTCGCGGGTCAGGGCGCTGTCAGTGCCGGCGGTCAAGCTTCGGCAAGGCGATTCGACGGCGAAAAGGAGCTGGATATCGTGTCCTCCGACACTCTGATGCCTCGGCAGGCGCCGGCGTCCGGGGCAGGTACGGCCGGCGGCGGGCGGGCCGGACCGGTGCGCAGCTACGGTTCGTACGTCGGCGGCCGCGACATCGTCGGCGACCAGTGGGTGTACACGGTCAGCTCCCGCTCGCTGCTCGAAGACGTGTTCACCAGCGTCAGCCTGAAGCGGGCCCTGGAGCAGGACCCGCACGGTCCGGCGGCCGAGCACCGGTACGTCGTGGGCCGCTGCGCGGTCGCCGATGACGCGGTCGTCGACGAGGCGCTGGTGGCCGCCAGCAACGCCGCCGCCCGGTGGGGGCGCGCCCCCGTGGACCACCGGATGCGCCTGGGCCCGATGTTCCGGGACAGCCTGATCCGCCATCGGGACACGATCCTCGACCTGCTGGTGGCCGAGGCGCATCCGGTCCGGCTGGCCCGCTGGGAGCTGAGCTGCCTGCTGCAGGTGTTCTCCGCGGAGAGCTGCTCCTGGTACCGCCAGCTGATGGAGACCGAGTTCGAAAGCGGCGGCCGGCGGCTGATCGTGCGCCGCCGTGCGGACGGCGTGGTGTGCGTGAACCCGCCGCAGAACGCGCCCGCACCGAGCGCCGCGTTGTCGGTGCTGGCGCTGATGGCGGGCAACGCGGTCGTGGTACGCGCACCGCGCAGCATCGCGTTGAGCACGATGTACATCCTGCGCGAGCTGGTCGGGCCGCTGCTCGACGAGCTGGGCGCGCCGCCCGGTACCGTCAACGGGCTGTGCGGCACGCCGCAGCGGATGATCCGGCGCTGGCTGGACAGCCCCCTGGTCAACGACATCTTCTACTTCGGCGGCAGCGACGAGGGCCTGCGCTTCCAGCTCGACTGCGTGGCCAGCGGCAAGAAGCCGATCCTCGAACTGGCCGGCAACGACGGGCTGGTGGTGTGGGCCGACGCCGACCTGGACCTGGCCGCCGAGGCGATCACCGAGTGCTTCTACGGGTCCGGGCAGATCTGCATGGTGCCCAACTACGTGGTCGCCCACCCGGCCGTCGCCGACGAGCTGCTGGCCAAGGTGCAGCAGGCGGTACGGGACGTCCGGCCCGGGTACCCGGACGACGAGGACGTGCTGCTGTCCCCGGTGCGGCGCAGTGAACGCTTCTTCGCGCTGCTGTCCGACGCGCTGAACAACGGCGGCCGGCTGGTGTGCGGCGGGCAGCGTACCGAGCTGGACGGCACGCCGTCGGACACCGGCGTGTTCCTCCAGCCGACCGTCGTGCGGGTGGATGGCCTGACCGGCGCCCGGGACCTGGCCATCGTCGGGCAGGAGACGTTCTTCCCGTTGCTGCCCGTGGTGGTACCCGAGCCGGCCGCGGAACCGGTGCTGCTGGACCGGGTGCTCGACTTCGTCGACGCCAACACCTACGGCCTGCGCAACTCGCTGTGGTCGCGCTCCGAGCAGGTCATCGACGAGTTCGTCGGCCGGGTCGGCAACGGCGGCCTGCTGAAGGTCAACGACTCGCACATCGGCTTCCTGCCGTACCTGCCGTCGCACGGCGGTACCGGCCTCACCGGCGGAGTGTTCGGCGAGGCCAACTACCCGATCGTCAAGACCTCGCACCTGCAGGGCGTCAGCATCGCCGCCCCCGGTGTGAGCCCGCGGGCGGCCGTGTTCGACAGCGGCGACCCTTCCGTTCCCAACCTCTGATCCCAAGGAGACGACATGCGGTCCCTGACGGTCGCCCGAGCCGCGTGCGAGCGGTTCCATCCGGGCCTACTCGCGGCGCTGGAGGAGCTGCCGCTGACCGCCCGCGAGGCGCCGGACAGCCCGATCGTCGAGCTGTTCCGCACGCACGGCGCACCCGGCCTGCTCGCCCCCGAGGAGTTCGGCGGTGCCGCGGCCAGCCCGCTCGACGCGGTACGGGTGCTGCGCGGGTTGGCGTCGGCCAGCCCGTCGCTCGGCGTGGTGGCCACCATGCACCACTTCACGGTCGCGATGCTGTTCAGCCTGGCGGCGACCGCCGAGCGGCTCACCCCGGCGCAGCACAAGATGCTGGCCGGCATCGCCGGCGACCGGCTGCTGCTCGCCTCCGGCTGGGCCGAGGGCCGGACCGACCAGAACATCCTGCTGCCGTCCGTCGTCGCCGAGCCGACCGCGGACGGGTACCGGGTCAACGGCTCGAAGAAGCCGTGCAGCCTGTCGGCGTCCATGGACATCCTGACGTCGAGCGTCGCGCTCACCGGGCCCGACGGGCAACCGAGCCTCGCCGTCCTGCTCATCCCGGCCGACAGCGCGGGCATCAGCGTGCGCCCGTTCTGGTCGACCCCGGTACTGGCCGCGGCACAGAGCAACGAGGTCGTGCTGGACAACGTCGCGGTACCGGAGGATCTGGTCATCCGCAGCACGCCGGAGGATGCCGGCCGGCTCGACGACCTGCAGACGGCCGGCTTCATCTGGTTCGAGCTGCTGGTCAGCTCCGCATACACCGGGGTGGCCTCGGCGCTGGTGTCGCGGGTGCTGGAGCGCGGCCGGGGTACCGTGGCCGACCGCGCCGCGCTGGCCACCCGCATGGAGGCGGCGGTCAACCTGGTCGAGGGTACCGCCCGGGCGGCCGACGACGGCCTGGCCGGCGACGAGGCGGTGGCGGCGGTGCTCGTTGCCCGGTACGCGGCGCAGGACCTGATGGCGGCGGCCGTGGACGCCGCGGTGGAGCTGCTCGGCGGGATGGCGTTCATCTCGTCGTTCGAGGTCGCGTACCTGTCCTCGGCGGTGCGGGCACTGGCCTTCCACCCGCCGTCGCGCGGCAGTGTCGCCGAGGCGCTCGTCGACTGGTTCGACGGCAAGCCGCTGCGGCTGTCCTGACTGTCCACAGTGGAGGGAGACACGACGTGACGACCGTCGACGTGACGCCGGCCCGGGTGGAGGACGAGATCCTCGCGCTGTACCGGGCCCATCTGAGCAAGGGCCGCGCGACCGTGGCCGAGCTGTTCGGCAGCCACATGGAGGTGTCCTCGTCCGGCGCCTGGCTGCGCACCAGCGACGGCGAGCGGTTCCTCAACTGCGGCGGGTACGGCGTGTTCATCGCCGGTGCACGGCACCCCATCGTGATGGACGCGGTGCAGCGGCAGCTGGCGGTGCACCCGATCGCCACGCGCATCCTGCTGGAGCCGACGGTGGCCCGCGCCGCGCAGGCGCTCGCCTCGGTGCTGCCGACCGGGCTTGAACGCATCCACTTCGCGCTGTCCGGCGCCGAGGCGGTGGAGACCGGACTGAAGCTCGCCCGCGCGCACGGCAGGACGCATCTGGTGTCCACCTGGGGCGGGTACCACGGCAAGACGCTGGGTGCCTTGTCGGTGACCGGCAAGGAGGTCTACCAGAAGCCGTTCCAGCCGCTGCTTCCACAGGTCACGCACATCCGGTTCGGCGACGCTGACGCGCTGGAGGCGGCGCTGGCCGCACATCCCGGGGAGAGCTGCGTGATCCTCGAACCGGTCCAGGGCGAGGGCGGCGTGATCGTGCCGCCCGACGGGTACCTGAAGCAGGCCGAGCGGCTGTGCCGGGAGTACGACAGCTTCCTGATCCTCGACGAGGTGCAGACCGGGCTCGGCCGGCTCGGCGCCTGGTGGGGAGCTGACCACGCCGGGGTCACCCCGGACGTGCTGCTGATCGGCAAGGCGTTGGGCGGCGGCGTCATGCCGGTGTCCGCCGCGGTGGCCAGCCGCCGGGTGTTCGCGCCGTTCGACAAGGACCCGTACATCCACACCGCGACGTTCTCCGGCGCCCCGGTACTGATGGCCGCGGTGCAGGGCGCCATCCAGGCCATCAAGGAGGAGCGCCTGGTGTCGCGGGCCGCGGAGCTGGGCTGGCGGCTGCTTCCCGAGCTGCGCCGCATCGCCGAGGACAACTGCCCGGACCTGGTCGTCGAGGTACGCGGCCAGGGGCTGCTGATCGGCGTCGAGATGGCCGAGCCGGGGCTGGCCGGGGAGCTGCTGATCGAGCTGTTCAACCACGGGATCGTGGGCAACCACTCGATGATCGGCAGCGCGACCGTCCGGTTCACGCCGCCGGCGATCCTCACCGACGACGACGTCGAGTACCTGCTGGACGGGTTCCAGCGGGCCACCAGGGACCTGGTCAAGCACCAGGTCCGGATGCCAGGAAACGGGAGCTGAACCCATGCGACGCGTGGAACTTGAGGCCGTCGTGCGATCGACGGCGCCACAGGATGTCTTCGACCAGGTGGTGTGCTTCGAGCGGTACGCCGCGCTGGCACCGCACGTCCAGTCCGCGACGGTGCACGAGGGGCCGCCCGGCCCCACCGGGCGCTCCAGTTGGGAGCTGCACTTCCGCAGCGGCCTGCTGCGCTGGACCGAGACCGAGCGGTTCGACCGCGCGGCGTTGCGGATCGAGTTCCGGCAGGACGAGGGCGACTTCGACGAGTTCTCCGGAGTCTGGCAGCTCGCCGAGGACGGCGGCGACTGCCTGGTGCGCTTCCACGCCGACTTCGACTTCGGCATCCCGTCGCTGGCGGGGATCCTCGACCCGATCGCCGAGCGGGTCATCGCCGGAACGATCGCCTGGGTGCTGGTCGGCATGTTCCCCCGGGTCGACCTGCTCACCGGCGCCGACCTCCTGTCCACCACCACACCGGCCACCACCTGAGGAGCATCCGTGGACGCGAAGAACCCGTTCGAAACCCCGACCACATACCGGTTGCACCGCGCCGAGTACCTCGTCGGCTTCGTCGCGACGACCGTCCTGCTGATCATCCACATTGGACAGATCCGGTGGGTACCGGCGGTCGCGCTGTTCGTCTACATCGACATCATCGGGTACATCCCCGGGGCGATCGCCTACCGGCGCAGCAAGGACGGTCGCATCCCGAAGGTGTACTACGTGCTGTACAACACCATGCACAGCCTCATCACGCAGGCGGCCGTGGCCACCCTGTGGGGCGTGTTCTTCGGGTGGGAGTGGGCGCTGCTGGCGCTGCCGTTCCACCTGTTCGGTGACCGGGGCCTGTTCGGCAACTTCCTCAAGCCCTTCGGCATGTCGTTCGAGCCGCACAAGACCAACCCCGCCTACCACGACATGGTGGCGGCGCTGAACGCGGCCGGCAAGGGCCGGCGGGTACCGGTACCCACCGGTGGCGGGTCGCTCGCCCCGCTCGGGGTGCGCCGGTGAGTACCGTCTCCATGCGGCCGGTCGGCAGGCGCGCCACCGCAGCGGGTGCGCCGACCCGCGGGGACGCCGCGCCGATCGGCGGGGACGTGGCCCGGGCGGCCCTGCGGCGCTTCGCCTCCGGCGTCACCGTGCTCACCGTCGCCGACGGCGGGCTCGCCCACGGCACCACGGTGAGCGCGCTGGTGGCCGTCTCCCGCGAGCCGCTCGTGCTCGGCGCCTGCCTGCGCGCGTCGTCGTCGTTCACCCGCCTGGTCCGCCGGGCGTCGATGTTCTCCGTCAACGTGCTGCGCGCCGACCAGGCGCGCGTCGCGGCCCGGTTCGCCGACCCGCTGCGCCGGCCCGGACCGAGCCAGTTCGCCAGCCTCGCCTGGCGGACCGACCCGGTCACCGGCGCCCCGCTGGTCGAGGACTGCCTCGCCCACCTGTCCTGCCGGATGAACGGATGCGTACCGGTCGGCGACCACGACGTGATCATCGCCGAGGTGATCGACGGCTGCCCCAGTACCGGCACCCCGTTGCTGAGCTTCGCCGGTCAACTGCACAGCGCGCCGATGGCGCGCGTCGAAAAGGAGTGATGCTGTCATGGTCGACGCTCCCGTCGACGTACCCGTCGAGGCCGACTGGGACCGGGCGCCCCGGCTGCTGGAGGGCGCGCAGTCGCTGACCCTCACGGCGCACGACTGCGACCTCGCGTACTGGCTGTCCGCGGTCGCCCAGGGCACCCTGCGCGGCCGGGCCCGCACCGGGCACGCCGCCGGCGCGGTCACCCCGGACCACATGCGCGAGCCCGGCCCGCTGCGCGAGGCGCTGGTGCTCGAACTCGGGTACCGGTCGATCGCCGAGGAGAAGGCGACCCGGATCCTCGCGCACTACGTGGCCGGCGCTCCCGGCATCCCCGAGCTGGAGTTCTACACCACGCAGCTGGTGGACGAGGCGCGGCACTCGATGATCTTCCGCAACCACCTGGTGGAGCTGGGCCTGCCGGCCGGGAACCTGGTGGCCGACATCCGCGAGATGGCCGCCGCCTACACCCGCCGGGTGCTGGACCCGATCGAGGAGTTCGCCACCACGGTGATCCGCGACGAGGGCGACTTCATCGGCGCCGTGGCGGTGTTCACCATCATCATCGAAGGCGTCCTCGCGCCGGCCGCGGAGCTGAGCGAACGCAAGTGGGACCGGCTCGACCCGGCCGCGTCGGAGATCGCCCGGGGCGCGTCGATCGACGAGATCCGGCACCTGACGGTGGGCAGCTCGCTGGTGCGCGAGCACCTGCTCGCCCACCCGGACGACCGGGCCCGCGTGATGGACGTGCTGCGGCGCGGCCGCAAGCTGTGGGACGAGGTACCCGACGACGAGTACGTCCTGCACCGCGAGGAGCTGTTCCAGCAGGGCATGCAGGCGCACCGGGACCTGCTGGCCGGCTACGAGGTCTTCCCGGGCCGGTTGCTGCTGGAGACCACGCCGCTGGAGCGGTACCAGATCGCCCAGCGCTGGACCGACGACATGGCCGACGTCCGGCTGGCCTACATGGGCCTGCCCGAGGCGGTACAGCTGCTCCGCCAGCTGGACAGTTGAGGAGCGGGGGATGCGCGACAACGAAACGGCGGCGGTGGTCTGCGGCGCGGGCAGCTGGCTGCCGCCGCGCCGGGTCACCAACGCCGACCTGGCCGGTTACCTGGACACCAGCGACGAGTGGATCGTCAGCCGCACCGGCATCCACCGCCGGCACGTCGTGGACGCCGGCACATCCACCGGGGACCTTGCCGTGGAGGCCGGCCGGGAGGCGTTGAAGTCGGCCGGTGACACCCAGGTCGACGCGGTGGTCCTGGCGACCACGACACCCGACCGGCTGTGCCCGGCCACCGCGCCCGAGGTGGCCACCCGGCTCGGGCTGACCGGCGTCGCCGCCTACGACGTCTCGGCCGTGTGCACCGGGTTCGTCTACGCGCTGGCGAGCGCGACCGGACTGATCGCCGCGGGTGTCGCGGAGCGGGTCCTGGTGATCGGCGCGGAGGCGTTCACCACCATCCTCAACCCGCGCGACCGCACGACCGTCCCGATCTTCGCCGACGGCGCCGGCGCCCTGGTCCTGCGCGCCGGTACGCCGGACGAGCCGGGCGCGGTACGCGCGTTCGACCTCGGCAGCGACGGCGAGAACAGCGACCTGATCCAGATCCCGGCGGGCGGCTCCCGGCAGCGCTCGGCCGGAACCCCGGCCGGGCCCGGCGACGGGTACTTCACCATGCGCGGGCGGGACGTGTACCGGCACGCCGTCGAGCGGATGGCCGCCTCGGTGCGGCGGGTGATGGGCCGGGCCGGCTGGCGTCTGTCCGATGTGGACCGTCTGGTACCGCACCAGGCCAACTCACGGATCAGCACCGCGGTCGCGGCCCGGCTGGACATCCCGGACGAGCGGTGCCTGTCCAACATCGCCGAGGTCGGCAACACCGCGGCGGCCTCGGTACCGCTGCTGCTGGCCCAGGGGAGCCGGCAGGGGTGGCTGCGGCCCGGCCACCGGGTGCTGCTCACCGCCTTCGGTGGCGGCCTCACCTGGGGCTCCGCCGCGTTGACCTGGCCCGAACTCGATATCCAAGGAGACTGATGTGTTCGACGAGCTGAAGCAGATTCTGGTCACTTCCTTCCAGGCCGACCCCACCGAGGTCACGCCGGACGCGCGGCTGCAGGACCTCGGCCTGGACTCGCTCGACATGGTCGAGCTGTCGCTGGTGCTCAAGTCGGAGTGGGGCGTGGCGATCTCCGACGACGAGCTGATCGAGTACCAGCAGGTGGGTGCCGTGGTGGCCGCGGTCGAGAGCCGCACCGCGAGGCTGTGATGTCCACCGACGTGATGTCCACCGACGTCGCCGTCACCGGGCTGGGCCTGGTCACCCCGGCCGGCATCGGGGCCGCCGCCAACTGGGCGGCGGTCTGCGCCGGGCGGTCCACCGCGGACCGGGACCCGGCCCTGGCCGGGCAGCTGGTCGACATCTCCTGCCGGGTGCCGGGGTTCGACCCGGTCGCACTGCTCGGCCCGCGGCCAGCCCGGCGGCTGGACCGGTTCGTCCAGTTCGCCGTCGTCGCCCTGCGCGAGGCGCTGCGCGACGCCGGGCTCGACGCGCCCGGTGCGGCCGGCGGCGCGCGGGTCGGTGTCGTGGTCGGCTGCGCCGACGGTGGTCCGTCCACAGTGGAGGTACAGCACCGGACGCTGCTGGAGCGGTCCCCGGATCAGGTGTCCGCGCTGCTGCTGCCCATGCAGCTGCCCAACATGCTGGCCGGCCAGCTGTCCATCGAGTGCGGCGCGACCGGTCCGAGCATGGTGGTGGCCACCGCGTGCGCCTCCGGTACCACCGCCATCGGCCTCGCCCGCGACCTGTTGCTCGCGCACCGGTGCGACGTCGTCATCACCGGTGGCAGCGAGGCCATGGTGACCCCGTTGGTGATGGCCGGGTTCAGCCAGATGAAGGCACTGTCGCGGCGTACCGCGCAACCGCGCTCGGCGTCCCGGCCGTTCGACCGTGACCGGGACGGCTTCGTCGCCGGCGAGGGTGCCGGGATCCTTGTGCTGGAACGGATCGGGGACGCGGCCGCGCGCGGGGTACGGGTACGGGCCCGGATCGCCGGGTTCGGCGCGTCGGCCGACGCGCACCACGTCACCGCGCCCGATCCCGACGGACGCGGTGCGGAGCAGGCGATCCGGGCCGCGCTCGCCGACGCCGGCCGCGCCGGGACGGACGTCGACCACGTCAACGCGCACGGTACCGGTACGCCGAGCAACGACGTCGTGGAGTCGCGCGTGCTGCACCGCACCGTCGGCGAGCGGGCACTGGTCACCTCGACCAAAGGGGTGACCGGGCACCTGTTCGGCGCGGCCGGGGCGGTGGAGGCGGCCTACACCGTGCTCGCTCTGGAGGAGCAGCTGGTGCCGCCGACCGCGAACCTCGACGAACCCGACCCGCAGGTACGGGTACCGGTGGCTCAGAAACCGACGCCGCTGCGCATGTCGACCGCGCTCACCACGTCGTTCGGCTTCGGCGGGCAGAACGCGGCGCTGGTGGTGAGCGCGGCATGACCGGACTTCTGGAGCGGCTGGCCGCCATCCCGCCCGGCACCTGGGTCCGATGTGGACGGTGCGGGGCCGACGGGTACGGGCCGAAGCTCGCGCGCATGCAGCGGGTGTGCCCCGAGTGCGGGTACCACCAGCGGCTCTCCCTCGCCGAGCGGCTGGACGTGCTCGTCGACCCCGGCTCGTTCGCGGAGCACGACGCGTCTCTCGCGTCGACCGACCCACTGTCCTTTGTGGACAGTAAGCCGTACGGCGAGCGGCTGGCCGCGGCCAGAGCGAGGACCGGTCGCCCGGACGCGGCGGTGTACGGCACGGCGACGGTCGAGGGGCGATCCGTGGTGCTGGCGGTGCTCGACTTCGACTTCATGGGCGGCAGCATGGGCGCGGTGGTGGGCGAGAAGGTCGCCCGGGCGGCGGAGCTCGCCGGTGCCCGTGCCGTACCGCTCGTCACCTGTTCCAGTTCCGGTGGCGCGCGGATGCAGGAGGGCGCCTGGTCGCTGTTCCAGATGGCCAAGGTGGCCGCCGCCCTGCGCCAGCTCGCCGATGCCGGCCAGCCGCACGTCTCGGTACT
>Ga0066709_100004904_pt1 | contig 10842 bp, 8 predicted proteins | sample GraSoiAngelo_158_FD_79665 | JGI IMG/M metagenome (GOLD analysis project Ga0066709, IMG submission 79665) | Grasslands soil microbial communities from the Angelo Coastal Reserve, California, USA - 14_1009_16_30cm | ecosystem: Environmental > Terrestrial > Soil > Grasslands | place: USA... | reverse complement strand
TCATGTACACCGCGGACACGAACAGAGCGGGGTGCCAAACGTGGCGCAACAGGCCGAAGCGGAGGGCGGCACGGCGCAGCGCGATGGTGACTATCCAGGCGATTACCAGCATCACCGAGATCGGCGCCACGTAGACGCCGAACAGATCGAGTTCGACAAATCTCATCCCTGCGCTCCGGTGCCGAAATAGACGGCGTGCTGATTGAGCACTTGCGAAAGGGAAAGTACGCTGGCTCTCGCCCGCATAACGGTCTGCATCTCGGGCACAGTCCCGGTGCGCGCAGCCAGCGCCGCATCGAGCCACGCGAGATGTGCGGCGGCGCCCGCGCTGTCGCCTTGCGCCACCGACGCCAGTACCGGGTCGAACTCGGCGCCGAGATCGAGCTCGTTTGCCAGCTGATGCAGCCGGACGATGTCGCTGCCGACCGACAGCGCCGCCAATAGCTGCGCCCGCTGCAACGGCGCCGCCTCATCCGGCATCGCCCCGAGCCGGGCGCGGATGTGGCCCTCCCAGTCGTTGGCGGTCCGCCCGGCCGCGATGCGGCGCAGATCGCGCATGGTCAGCGCCAGGAGCCGGGCCGTCCGGCACGCCGGCGACAGGGGCGGCAAGAGGCGGAATGACAGTGCGCCGGCGCCGGCGCCGGCGAGGACCGCCAATGCCGCGTTGTAAAACTGCAGCGGGTTGTAGTTCATCGGATTGGTCGGTTGCAGGACCGGCATGAAAGCCAGCGTCATCGCGGTGAACAGCCCTACCTGCCAGGGCTGATGCGCTTGTGCCAAGAGGGTGCCGATCGGCACGAGATAAAGCCCAATAACGAGGCTCAACCCGGCAAAGCTCTCCGCGTGCAACCCCGGCAATATCGCAAAGAGGATAATGGCGGAAGCACCGAGAGCAAGGACGATGCCCACGATAAACAGAAGCGCAGCTGCATAGGCCTGATCGGCTCGGGTCCCGAGCAGCAGAACCACGATCGCGGCAACGGTTATCGCGAAGTTGCCACCCGGCCAGGCGGTGACAGTCCAGCACAGTGCGACCGTGCCGATGACGACAAAGGCACGAGTGGCAGTAACAAGAGCCGGCAACCAGTCGGGCACACGCACCCGGACGACGCCGGAGCGTCGCGGGGCGGGACTGGCCGGTTCAGCAACGAGCAGGGCCACGCCGTTCAGCGCCTGCGCCAGACCCGCCAGCGCTTCGGCTGTCTTGTCTAGGAGCAGTCGTAGTGACGGCGTCTCCGCCGGCAACGAGAGCAACCGCTGCACTGTTGTCTCACAGATCCGGCGCCAGCCAGTCGGGTCGGCCAGCCAGCGCGCCGCCTTCGCCTGCGCCGGCCGCGCTTGCAGCTCCGCGGGGAGCTGCGGCCGGATCAGCGCCGTCTCATCCCGCGCTCCGTCGAGCGGCAACCCGGCCAGATGATCGGCCACGGCACGCCAACCCCTCAACGCCGCGAACAGCCCGTCGACCGCTTGTTGGAGTATCGGCGAGCGATAGCGGATCTGCGACGACTCGCCGATCGTTGCGTCGATCACTGGGTCGAGAGCGATGACCCGGCGGAGAAATTCCCGGCGCGCCGCTGGGGTGTCGGTGGGTTCGCGCCCGGCCATCGCGAGTGTATCGCCGAGGCCACCGGAGATGCCGGCCGCCAAATCCGCGAACAGCGCGGCCAGCCGCCGGCGAGCGCCGCCAAGGTCGGTGCCGGCGAGAACGACGCCGGCGGAGGCGATGCCGATGCAAATCTCGCTGGCTCGGGTCACGGCCAGCAGGAAGGCCTCGTTGGCATTCACGCCACCGGTGCTGCCGAGCAGGTCGCCGGCGATGATCGCCACCGTGTAGCCGGCCAGCATCGCCGCATAGGACGCGAAGTTGCGCAACAGCACCGATACGAACGAGCACGCCGCGCACCACACTGACAGCGCTCCGAGAAAGAGAAGACGGTCCTGGGGAAACCAAGCAACCAGCAAGACGCTCATCACCGCGCCGACGAACGTGCCGATCATCCGGAACCAGCCCTTGCGCAGCGACGCTCCGAGCTGCGGCAGACAGACAATCGCCGCCGACGTGCCCGCCCAAAACGGGTTGTCGAGCTCCAGCCAGAACGCGATGTAAAGAGCCAGCGTCACCGACGCCCAGAGTCGCAGTCCGAACAGCAGCGGCGGACCGGCCGCCCGCAGCGTCGCTTCAAATCGGCCCACCGCAAGGGATGCCTCCGGCGGCAGGAAGACGCGCCGATTTAGGTGAGTGAGCATGGTTCGCCCGACTCCAGAACGCGATGTTCGACACCCTTAGGGGATGTTGTCGACGAGCATTTCCCAGACGTCATTGCCTTTGCCCTGCAGCATCGCACGGGCGCTGTAGACCGCCATGCCGACTACCGCCTCCGGTGACACAAAGGGTGAGGGCGGCGTTACGAGCTGCATCGGCTTCACCTTCACATGCAACAACGCCGGACCGGGCTGCGCCAGCCAGGCCTGCACCGAGTCCTCGAGGTCGCCAGCCTTTGAGACGCGGTGCCCCCAAAGGCCCATCGCCCGCGCAACCTCGCTGAAATCGGGGTTCTTCAGGTCGGTGTATACCGGCACTAGGCCCGCGGCCTTCTGCTCGATATCGACAAACCCGAGCTTGCCATTGTCATAGATGACGATCTTGATCGGCAAGTTCTCCTGAACCACCGTCAGCAGCTCGCCAAGCAGCATGGCGAACCCGCCGTCGCCGGATAGACAAATGACCTGCCGCCCGGGTTGGCACTTCTGCAACCCGAGGGCCGATGGCATCCCACTGGCCATCGTTCCGTGAAGCAGGCTGGCGAAGGTACGGCGCTTGCCGTTGGTATCGATGTGGCGAAGCATCCATACGGCGGCGGTGCCGTCGTCCGCCGCGAACAACGCGTCCTCCGCTGCATGCTTGTTGATGATCTTGGTCAGGTAGGTCCCTGAAATCGCGGCATCTGGGCCCGATACCGCTTCGGCCTTCGCCGCCGCGGTATCCGCCTCGAACCGTTCCCGATGAATTGCCAGAAACGCGCCGTCGTCATGTTGCTGGAGGCGCGGCAGTAGAGCCTCCAGGGTCGTCTTGATATCGCCGACCGCGCCGATCGTGACCGGGTGGCGTCGGCCGAGGTGGGTGGGATCGGCATCTATTTGGATGATCGTCGCGTTGTTTGGATAGAACTGCCCCCAGGCAAAGTCGGCGCCGAGCAGCAGCAGCACATCGCAGTCGAGGATCGCGCGATAGCCGGCCCTCCCGCCGATGATACCGGTCATCCCGACATCGTACGGGTTGTCGTATTCGACAAAGTCCTTGCCGCGCGAGGTGTGCGCCATTGGCGCCTTGAGGCGAGCCGCCACAGCCACGACCTCGTCATGCGCACCGGCGCAGCCGGCGCCGGCGTAGAGCGTGATCGCATCGCTTTTGTTGAGGATCGCCGCGATCGCGTCGAGATCCGCCTCATTCGGGCGAATGAGGGGGCGTCGTGTATGTACCGTGTATAGTGGTTCGTCGTGTGCGGGGGCATTTGCGACATCCGCCGGCACGACCAGGACGGCGACACCACGTTTGGTCAGAGCTGCTTGACAGGCGGCAACGGTTTTACGCCGGGCCTGCTCGGGCGTGACAATCATCTCGCAGAACGCGTTGCAGCCCCTGAGCACATCGCTGAAGTCGATTTCTTGGATCGATTCGAACCGGATATCTTGGCGGATGATCTGCGTTGCGATCAGGATGACCGGCGCGCGGTTGCGGTTGGCTTCGTAGAGACCGTTGATGAAATGCAGACTGCCGGGACCGCAGCTTCCAGCGCAGGCCGTCAGGCGGCCGGTGAGCAGCGCTTCAGCCTGGGCGGCGAAAGCGCCTGCCTCCTCGTGCCGCATGTGGACCCAGTCGATCTCGCTGCGATCGATCGCGTGCGCGATCCGGTTCAGCGTGTCGCCGATGATCCCATAGCAAGTCCGCACGCCCGCAGCTTCCAACGTTTCGACCAGTAGATCGGCCACGCGTTTGCTCATCGCAAAACCCCATGTGTCACGATTTCTTCTTATCCCCTCGACCACGGCGCTCTGGGACAACGAGCGCGTTCAATATTATTTATGAGCCGTGTTGACGGGACGCTTGCACTCGTCTGCCATTATTTGAACGATCTTCGCGCATTTTCAGGTGACGACATTTCCAGGCTGAACGATGTCAGACCGATCATCGCGGCAGCGCCGCATCTGCCAGCAGGCCGGAAAACAGCAGGAACAGGTACAAGATCGAAAACCCGAAGAGGCGGCGCGCGGCGGCGGCGTCGCGATCATCCTTGCTGGCGTGCAACCGCATCGCCAAAATGAGTAGCACCGCGTCAGCGATGCACGCGACTGCACCGTAAAGCGCGCCGGCACAGCCGAATGCGCAAGGCAGCAGCGAGGCTCCCACCAGCAGCACGCTGTAGAGCAGGATCTGCCGCTTGGTTGCATCCTTTCCGGCGACGACCGGAAGCATCGGAATGCCGGCGCGAGCGTATTCGCCGGCGCGGTTGAGGGACAACGCCCAGAAGTGTGGCGGTGTCCACAGCAGGATAATCAGAAACAATAGCAACGGCTCGAGCCCGATGCTGCCCGTCGCGGCAAGCCAGCCGATCACCGGCGGCAAGGCACCAGCGGCACCACCAATCACGATATTTTGCGGCGTCCGGCGCTTCAGCCACATCGTGTATATGACGACATAGAAGAAGACCGTAGACGCCAGCAACGCCGCGGCAGCGGCGTTCACCAGGCCGAGGATCGCAGCGCCGCCGCCCGCAAGGGCGAGACCAAATGCCAACGCTTCCGAGCGTGAGACGCGACCGCGGGGAAGTGGCCGCCCGGCAGTACGGGTCATCGCCGCATCGAGGTCAGCCTCGTACCACATGTTGAGGGCGCCGGCGCCGCCCGCTCCTGCAGCGATGCACAACAGCGCGGTGCAGCCAGCCAGCGCATCTCGCCGGCCGGGTGCGACGGCGAAGCCGACCATGGCCGTGAACATCACCAGCGACATCACCCGCGGCTTCGTCAGCGCCAGGAAATCGCCAATTCGGGCAGCTCCGCGACGCGGCGCGGCCACGGCGCCTGAATCAATGCTCGCTTCGATGACGGACACCGGCACGCACCCCGCTCAATGCAACATCTGCGCCGGCATGGCCATCATGTTGGCGTGCAGATTGGCGATGATCCAGCACGACCCGCCGATAACGAGGAAGACGATGAACACGCCGAAAGCGAGCGCCAGAATGTTGTTCGTGTTGTCGGGCCCGCTGCCGAGGTGCAGGAAAAAGACAAGGTGCACACCGATCTGCGCGAAGGCGAGCACGACCAGTCCGACCGGAATGCCCGGCGCCCACAACAGGTCCGTTTGCGACACGACAAAGGAACCGATCGTCGCGAGGATCGCGAGCCCAAGCCCTACCGTGTAGGAGAGGAAATTGGCCGTAGACTCCTGTTGTTCGACGCCGGGGGGCCGATCACCGAACAGGCGGGCGCTGCCATCCATCACGGGGCTCCCATCAGGTAAACCAGCGTCATGACGCCGATCCAAACAATATCCAGCGCGTGCCAGAACAGGCTGAAGCACGCCAAACGACGGAGCACGGCGGCTCGCAAGCCTTTGGCAAGGACCTGTCCAACCATATAGACCAGCCAGACGAGGCCGGCGGTGACGTGGGCGCCATGCGTGCCGACCAGGCTGAAGAAGCTGGACAGAAAAGCGCTGCGCGACGGACCCGCGCCGCGGCTCACCATGCCGGCGAATTCCGATATCTCGATGAGGAGGAAGGCCGCGCCGAGCCCGAAGGTCAGCGCGGCAAATATCAAGAAGTGCCCGGCTTGGCGCCGCTCGGCCGAGAGCATCCCGAGCCCGCATGTGTAGCTCGAGAACAGCAGGCACAGTGTTTCGATGAAGACATTGCGCAGGTTGAACAGCTCGCGGCCGCTCGGTCCGCCGGCGGTATTGCCCGAGAGCACCGCGTAGGCCGCGAACAGCGCCGAAAACATGACGATGTCGCTGAGGATGAAAATCCAGAAGCCGTAAGCGACGACGATACGGGTCGGCGCCGGGCCGCCGCCGCCGCGGCCGCGGGCGACCCCGGTCGGGATTGCGGCCGAGGCGGTGTCGATTGTCGTGACGGTCATGCGGGCTGCCTCAGGCCTCGCCGGGCCCGTTCGAGTTGCGCAACTTCTGCAGCGGTGAGTTCGCGCTCGCGGTCGTCGCTCCAGCCGAACACGAGCAGCGCGACGGCGGCTCCGAGAAGACCAAGGATCGCCATCCACCAAATGTGCCAAATCAGCGCAAAACCCGTGACCGAGGCAAAGAAGGCGGTGACGACGCCGATCGGGCTGCCGCGCGGCATCTCTAGCGTTTCATAGATGGGTTGTGTCGGGGTCAAGCCGCGCCGCTTCATCTCCCAATAGGCGTCGATCGTCTCGACCTGGGGCAGCACCGCAAAATTGTAGGCCGGCGGCGGCGAGGTGGTCGCCCATTCCAATGTTCGGCCGTTCCACGGATCGCCGGTCAGGTCTCGGCGCCGCTCGCGCGTGCGGATGCTGACATAGAGCTGCGCCACCTGGCAGAAAATGCCGCACATGATGACGATTGCGCCGGCCTCGGCGACGAGGAGCCAGGGCTGCCAGCTGGGGTCGGAGATATGCTGCAGGCGGCGCGTCATGCCATGGAGACCCAGCACATAGAGCGGCATGAACGCGAGATAGAAACCGACGAGCCAGCACCAGAAGCCGGCCTTGCCCCAACGCTCGTCGAGCGTGAAGCCGAACACCTTCGGAAACCAATAATTGTAGCCCGCGAAGGCGCCGAATACGACGCCGCCGATAATGACGTTGTGAAAATGCGCGACCAGAAAGGCGCTGTTGTGCAGCACGAAATCGACAGGCGGCACTGCCAGGAGCACGCCGGTCATGCCGCCGATCACGAAGGTCACGAGAAACCCGATCGCAAACAGCATCGGTGTCCGGTAGACGATGCGGCCGCGGAACATCGTGAACAGCCAGTTGAAGACCTTGACCCCGGTCGGCACCGCGATGATCGACGACATGATGCCGAAAAAAGCATTCACATCGGCGCCCGCTCCCATCGTGAAAAAGTGATGCAGCCACACCGTGAAGGAGAGGACGCAGATCCCCAGCGTCGCCAGCACCATCGAGCGGTAGCTGAACAGCGCCTTCCCGGAAAAGGTCGCGACAACTTCTGAAAACACCCCAAACGCCGGCAGGATCAGGATGTAGACCTCGGGGTGGCCCCACGCCCAGAACAGATTGACGTACATCATCTGGTTGCCGCCGGCGTCGTTTGTAAAGAAGTGCATGCCGACGTAGCGGTCGAGCAGCAGCATCATGAGCGTCGCGGTGAGGATCGGGAATGCCGCGACGATCAGCAGGCTCGACGCCAGCGCGGTCCAGCAGAACACCGGCATCCGAAAGTAAGTCATGCCCGGGGCACGCAATTTGAGGATCGTCGTCACGAAATTGACGCCGCTGAGCAATGTGCCGATGCCGGAGATCTGCAACGACCAAAGGTAGTAATCGACCCCGACATCGGGCGAGAAGGCGAGCTCGGACAATGGCGGGTACCCCATCCAGCCGGTCCGCGCGAAATTGCCGATGACAAGCGAGGCGTTGATCAAGAGCGCGCCTGAGGCGGTCAGCCAGAAGCTGACCGAGTTCAGCACCGGAAAGGCGACGTCGCGCACACCGAGCTGCAATGGCACGACAAAGTTCATCAGCCCGATAACAAGCGGCATCGCCACAAAAAAGATCATGATCGTGCCGTGCGCCGAGAAGATCTGGTCGTAGTGATCGGGCGGGAGATATCCCTGGGCGCCGCCGACCGCGATGGCCTGCTGCGTGCGCATCATGATTGCGTCCGAAAAGCCGCGCAGCAGCATGACAAGGCCGAGCAGCATGTACATGACGCCGATGCGCTTATGGTCGACGCTCGTGATCCACTCGCGCCAGAGATAGGGCAACCACCCCTTGATCGTGACAATCGCCAGAACACCTAGGATCGCGAGCATGACGACCGCCATGCTGATCAGCGGTAGCGGCTCGTCGAAAGGAATCGCCGCCCAACTCAACCGGCCCAGCATGTCAACCTCCCGCCTGCAGTGCCGGCGGACACCAGGCCGCGCCAGCAGCTCCATTGTCGGAACCCGCCGCCGTCCCATTGACGATGCGCTCGAACAGGTTCCCCTCGACCGAGCCAAAGGTGGCCGGTGGCACGGCCTTGCTTGGTTTCGCCAGCGCGGCGTACCCGGCCGCGTCGAGCGATGATCCGGCGCCGTGTGCCTGTGCGATCCACTTATCGAAATCGCCGGGCAACACGGCGTTCACGGTAAAGCGCATATCGGCAAAGCCGTCGCCGCTGTAATTGGCCGAGATGCCGGGATACTCGCCCGGTTTGTCGGCGAGCAGGTTGAGATGCGTCTCCATGCCGGCCATCGTGTAGATCTGGCTGCCGAGCTGCGGCACGAAGAAGGAGTTCATGACGGTCGCCGAGGTAAGCCGGAACTGCACCGGCGTGCCGGCCGGCACCACGAGCTGGTTGACCGCGGCGATACCCTGATCGGGGTAGATGAAGAGCCACTTCCAATCGAGCGCGACGACATCGACGCGCAGCGGCTTGGCATCTGCGGCAATCGGCGCTTTCGGATCGAGCTGATGCGAGCCGATCCAGGTGACCCCGCCCAACAGGATGACGATCAGCGCCGGGATCGACCAGGTGACGAACTCGATCCTTCCTTCATAGGCGACATCGAGGCTGCGGACGGCACGCGGGTTGGATGCGCGGTACCACCAAGCAAAAGCCAGAGTGGTAATGATGACCGGAACCACGACGACCAGCATGATCGCCAAAGAGTTGATCAGCACCAGCCGCTCCGCCGCGGCGATCGGGCCCTGCGGATCCAACACGCCTACCGGGCGGCAGGCCGCGACGAACAGCGCGGCGCCAACCAGCACCAATCGATACAATCGGGAACGTGCAAGTGGTAACCGCATCCAACTTGTCCTCAGCGCCAGATATTGGTCTTGACGAGGTCGATCATTTCGTCGCCGCGACCGCTCATGACCGCATTCTTCGCCATGTCTAACGTGATCCCGGCATTGTCAGCTCGGTACGGTTGGCGTTCATGGCGGCTCGGGAATCAGACGCGAGCTGCGCTGGCCGGTGAAATATGACCAGAGCCACTGGCGCTGCACGCGCAGCCGGTTCTGCAGCTGCGGCAGGGAGAGGACGTGAACGAACGCCCACACCAGCCACGTCAGGAAACCGCTCGTGCGTAGCCAGCCCCGCTGCAGCACTGCGTAATTCTTGCCGACAACGGCCATGTTGCCCTTATCGAAATAGCGGAACGGACGTTTGACCTTCTGCCCTTTCAGCTCTTTCGCGATCAGCCGCCCGACGTACCGCCCTTCCTGAATCGCCGCCTGCGCCACGCCGGGTACCGGATATTCGTCTTGCATGACCGATGCCGCGTCGCCGACCACGAACACTCCCGGCGCGTCCACGACCTTCAGGAACGGGTCAACGAGCGCCCGCCCCGCGCGGTCGGTCTTGCTACCGAGCATCTTTGGAATCGGCGATGCCATGACTCCCGCAGTCCAAAGCACCGTGGCGCTCGGGATCCTGTTTCCACCGGCGATCACGCCCTGCTCGTCGACGGTCTCGACTTTGACTCCGGGTAAGACCGTCACGCCGAGCTTGTCGAGATGCTCCGCCACCTTGCGCGATAAGGACTCGGCAAAAGTCGGCAGAACCCGCTTGCCCGCGTCGAGCAGAATGATGCTGGCCTTCGCCGGATCAATGCGGCGAAAGTTGCCCCGCAACGTGACCTTCACCATCTGCGCCAAGGACGCCGCGAGCTCCACGCCGGTGGGACCCGCGCCGACCAGTACGAACGTCATCTGCCGCACGCGTTCGCCTTCGTCCTCCGTCGTTGCGGCTCGTTCGAATGCGCCCAGGATTTTAGCTCGGATCGTCTCGGCGTCGTTGAGATTCTTGAGCGCAGGCGCATAACGCGCGAACTCATCGTGCCCGAAGTAGCTCGGGCGCATGCCCGTCGCGATCACAAGGTAATCGAAACCGATCTTGCGGACGCCGACGCCCGGAGAGGACGCCTCGATCGTGTGGGAGGCAATGTCGATGCCGGTTACCTCCGCCAGAAGTACGGTAACGTTTCGCTGCGTCGCCTCGAGCTGACGGATCGGCGCCGCGATCTCCGAGGGGGAGAGAACCGCCGTTGCCACCTGATACAACAGCGGCTGAAATATGTGGTGGTTGCGGCGGTCGATCAGGACCAATTCGGCATCGCTGTGCCGCAGCGCGTGTGCCGCCGCGAGCCCCGCAAAGCCGCCGCCGACTATGACGATGCGGGGCACCTTCGCCTCGAGCAAATCCCGGTCGATGGTGAAGTGCTGCAACGAGCGTTGGGCTTCCGCGCTCGACATTCTGTCGGTCGGCGCCTCGGTCTTGTCGATACTGTCAGTCTCAGTGCGCAATTCGGTCATCCCAATCTCCCTCGTCACGCGGCGCGGCGCAGCGTGACGCTGCCGCAAACCTGGGCGAGCCCGTCCACGAGTGCATCGATGTCGGCGTCGCTGTGCAGCGGGGTCGGTGTAATCCGCAAGCGCTCGGTGCCCGTCGGAACGGTCGGGTAGTTGATCGGCTGCACGTAGATGCGATGCCGTTCCAAGAGGGCATCCGACATCGCCTTGCAGCGCCTTGCGTCGCCGATCATCACCGGCACGATATGGCTTTGCGACGGCATCCCAGGTAAACCGGCCGCGAGTAGCCGCTCCTTCACTCGCGCCACTCGCTCCTGGTGC
>Ga0066709_100004903_pt1 | contig 10842 bp, 12 predicted proteins | sample GraSoiAngelo_158_FD_79665 | JGI IMG/M metagenome (GOLD analysis project Ga0066709, IMG submission 79665) | Grasslands soil microbial communities from the Angelo Coastal Reserve, California, USA - 14_1009_16_30cm | ecosystem: Environmental > Terrestrial > Soil > Grasslands | place: USA... | reverse complement strand
CCACATCCGTTTCACGACCTGGTCGCGCCGGGCGGCCATCTGCGTGTAGTCGATCTGCGGCTCGCCATTGACCGTCAGGCCGTAATCGGCGGCATGGCGGATGCGCTCCGCGAAACCAGCCGATTCCAGCAGCGCCTTCGTCGGGATGCAGCCGCGGTGGAGGCAGGTTCCACCGATCTTGTCCTCGTCGATGAGGGCGACCTTGAGGCCTAGCTGGGCCGCCCGGAACGCGGCCCCGTAGCCGCCGTTTCCGGCCCCCAGGACCACGACGTCGAAGTCATTCGATGAGCCGACGGCCATGGGTCCGCGCGCCTCAGGAAGCCGCTGGGCCGGTTCCGACGGCGGCGTCGGACAGCCGGCTGGGCAGGTGGGTCATCGTCGGCATCGTACGCGTGAGGTTGCGAACCACGCAACCGAACCGGGAGAGTGGCCGGTGCTAGATTGGCCGTCGATGGACTGGTCGTCGCTGCCGCTCGCCGCAGTCCTCGTTGCGGTGGCCTACGTCTCCGGCTCGATCCCGATGGGCGTGCTCGTCGCCCGGCTGGCGGGCGGGCCCGACCCGCGGACGATCGGCTCGGGCCGCACTGGCGGGACGAACGCGCTCCGCGCACTGGGTCGCAAGTGGGCGGCGGTCGTGGTGACCGGCGACGTGCTCAAGGGTGCCGTCCCCGTGCTCCTGGCCCGGTTGCTGGGGGCAGGGCCGGCGGTCGAGGTGCTGTGCGCCCTGGCGGCAGTGGTCGGCGCGTCATGGTCGTTGTTCCTCCGGTTCCGCGGGGGACGCGGGGTGGGTACCGGCGTCGGGACGATGCTGGTCATCCAGCCGCTGGCGGTCCTGCTGGCGACCCCGGTGTTCGTCGCGGTGATCGTGATCACGCGCTACGTGTCGCTCGGGTCGCTCGTGGGCTCCGCGGCCGTGGCGGCCTGGACATGGCTCTTCTGGATGGCCGCGAACGGCTCGATCTCGGTCGCCTACCCGATCTACACGGCGCTCGGGGCGGGGTTGGTGTGGCTTGCCCACGCCGACAACATCGAGCGGCTGCGGGCCGGCACCGAGCGGAAGTTCGACCTGGGGCTGCTCAGCGGGAGGCGGCCGGGCCCGGGCTGATCACCAGGCGGGCCGCTTGCACAGCGGGGGTGCGTACCGACCGGTAATCGGGCGCTCAGCGGGCAACTTGCACATCAGCGGTGCAGCGGCGCACGTTCTGTGCACCCGGCGCACAAACGCGGCGGAAACGGGCGGTCCACCGGTCGTTGTGCACTCCGGGGGTGCAAGCCGCCGGGCCTGGGCACGCCCAGCCCGGAGAATCGAACGACCCGGGCCGGCTGACAGCCCGGGTCGAGGTTCTCAAGCGGTGTACGCGGGCCTCGTGGCCCGCACCGAGAGGATTGGTTCAGCCGCCCCGCATCGTGCGGAAGCAGTCGCTGCAGTAAACCGGCTTGCCGCTCGTGGGGCGGAACGGGACCTGAGCCTCGCGTCCGCAGTTCGAGCAGGTTGCCGCGAACATCTCGCGGGGTCCGCGGTCGCGCGAGCCGTAGCCCCCGCCGCCGCCACCGCCGCCGCTGTAGCCGCCGGCGCTATAGCCGCCGCCGGCACCGTACCCACCGTAGCCGGCACCACCACCGCTACCGCCGTCCGCGCCCGCGCGGGCAGCCTTGCGGCTGGCTCGGCAGGAGGGGCAACGGCGCGGCTCGGTGAAGCCACGCTGAGCATAAAAATCCTGCTCGGATGCGGTGAAGACGAACTCCTGTCCACAGTCCGCGCAGGTCAGATTCTTGTCGTTGTACACGAAACCCAAAACTCCTCTCGGTAGCCGCGCGATCCCTACGGGTTCTCGCGTCAGCCGTGAGAGGAGTCCGAGTCGTCGACGTGCTACTGAAATCTATGGCCACGGGCTTTCCCGTGACGTTGCGGCCGGATTTTACGACCTCGCGAGAAGCCTGTATAGCCCCTACGATCGGGCTGGGGCGCCGGTCGGTTCATCCGGCTCAGCCCAGGCCAACGAGCGCTGGACGGCCCGCTGCCAGCCCCGGACCAGGCGATCGCGCCGGACCGGGTCCATCCGCGGCTCGAACCGCTCGTCGAGGGCCCAGTTGGCGGCTACCCCGCCGGCGTCGCGCCAGAAGCCCACCGCCAGGCCGGCCAGGCAGGCCGCCCCGAGGGCGGTCGTTTCGGCCACAACCGGACGCTCCACCGCAACGCCCAGGACGTCGGCCTGGAACTGGAGCAGCGTGTCGTTGGCGGCGGCCCCGCCGTCGACCCTCAGGGCGCGCGAGCCAGTTCCCGCGTCCGCGTCCATCGCCTCGAGCACGTCGCGGACCTGGTAGGCGATCGACTCGATCGTCGCCCGGGCGATCTGGGGCAGGCCGGTCCCGCGCGACAGCCCGACGAGCGCACCTCGCGCGTTCGGGTCCCACCACGGAGCGCCAAGCCCGACGAAGGCGGGCACGAGGTAGACGCCCCCGGTGTCCTCGACGCCCGCCGCCAGCGCCTCGATATCAGCGGCGGCGCCGATGGCCCGCAGCCCGTCGCGCATCCACTGGACGGCAGCCCCGGCGACGAACACCGAACCCTCGAGGGCATAGGTTGCCGGCCCACCGGCGGCCAGCTGCCACGCGACGGTCGTCAGCAGGCCGTGGGCCGATGCGACGGCCTCAGTGCCCGTGTTCCGGACCAGAAACGCGCCCGTGCCGTACGTGTTCTTCGCCTGGCCGGGCTCGAAGCAAGCCTGGCCGAACGTCGCGGCCTGCTGGTCGCCGGCCGCCGCGGCGATCGGAATCGGGCGGCCGAAGAGCGACGCCTCGGTCTCGCCGAACGACCCCGAGGTGGGCCGCAGCTCGGGCAGCATCGCCCGCGGCACCCCGATGATGTCGAGGAGCTCGTCGTCCCAGGCGAGGCGGTGGATGTCGAACAGCAGGGTCCGACTCGCGTTCGAGACATCGGTGGCGTGGACCCGGCCGCCCGTCAGCCGCCAGATCAGGAACGAGTCCACCGTGCCGAAGGCCAGCTCGCCGCGTTCCGCGCGTTCACGCAGGCCCGGCTGGGCGTCGAGGATGTATCGGATCTTCGGGCCGGAGAAGTAGGCATCCAGCGGAAGGCCGGTGCGGGCACGGAACAGCGGCTCGTGCCCCTCCTGCTTGAGGCGCTCGCAGAACGGGGCGGTGATGCGGCTCTGCCAGACGATGGCGTCCGCCACCGGGCGACCCGAGGCGCGGTCCCAGACGACGGTCGTCTCGCGCTGGTTGGTCACGCCGATCGCGGCGAAGCGCACCGCGCCGCCCGTGCCGCTCACGACGTCCCGCGCGACCGCGAGCTGGCTTTCCCAGATCGCCTCGGGATCGTGGGTCACATGGCCCGGCGCCGGGTACCGCTGCTCGAACTCCCGTTGTGCCGACGCGACGACGCGGCCCGCGCGATCGAACGCGATCGCCCGCGACGACGTCGTGCCCTGGTCGATCGCCAGGACAAGGTCCGCCACGGTGCTCAGGCGGGTTCGGGGGCCGGCTGCCCGACCGCGGCGGCCTGACCTGCCGCTGGGACGTCGAACTCGCGATGCGCCGAAGCCAGGTAGGCGGTCGTCTCCTGGGCCTGCCGCTGAGCGCTCCAGCCCAGCTCGCGGCCAAGGATCTTCGCGACGCGCGGGGCGAACGCCGCGCCGCGGTCGGGCCGCTCCTGGGCCAGGCGTGTGCGTCGCGCGAGCACGTCGTCGACCGACAGCGCCAGCTCGCGCTGTGCCGCCCAGGCGACTTCGGCTTCGAGGTTCTGGATGTCGGGGGCGAGTGGCGCGAGGAGCTTCAGCTCCCGGCCAAGGGCCACGACGGCCTCCGCCTCCGCACCGTGGCGATCGACCAGGCGCGTAACGAGCGCGGGATCGAGACCGTTGGCTGCCGCGAGGCGCCCGGCCAGCGCGTCGAGCTCCGGACGAGGCAGTGCCCCAACGAGGTGGAGCTCTGCGGTGCCGCTCGGCCGGCTCCGCGCCGCCGCGCCCAGCACGGCGTCGATCGCGTCGCTGGCCATCACCCGGTAGGTCGTGTACTTCCCGCCGGTCACGTGGACGAGGCCGTTCGGCTCGACCGTCACGCGGTGCTCGCGCGAGGCCTTGACCGTCGAGCCCGACCCGCTGGTGACCGCCAGCGGCCGCAGTCCCGCATACGTTCCAACGACGTCGCCGCGGGTGAGACCCACGTCGAGCGTGCGGTTGACCGCGTTGAGCAGCTCGTCGACGTCGGCGGGCGTGGCGGTCGGTCGGTCCGGCGGGCCGGCCCACGCGTCGTCGGTGCTGCCGATCAGCCAGTGGTTCGGCCACGGGACGAGGAAGAGGACCTTGCCCGGGACGCGGATCGTCAGCCCTGTCCGGCTCGGGATCCGGTCGCGCCGAACGACGAGGTGGGCCCCCTTGCTGGGCAACACGCGCGCCCCGCCACCCAGTGGCGCGTCAGGTTGCGCCGTCCACACGCCCGTCGCGTCGACCACGGCCCTTGCGCGGATCTCGATGTCGCGGCCCTCGAGGAGGTCGCGGCCCCGGACGCCCGCGATGCGGCCGTCGCGTTCGACACCGTCCGTCGCGCGGACACGGGTCACGGCTGTTGCACCGAGGCCAACCGCCGTCCGAAGGACTCCGAGCGCGTAGCGCGCATCGTCCTCGACGCCGTCGTGGTAGACGATCCCGCCGCGGAGCCCGGCGCGGCGGAGGGAGGGCGTCCATGCGAGCGCCTCGTCGCGTGCCAGGTGACGCGCAAAGCCGCCCTCGCGGCGCGCTCCGAGGAGGTCGTAGAGCAGCAGCCCCGAGCCGTAGAACGCGCGGTGGACGATGGGCCAGCCGTAGACGGGAAAGAGCAGCGGCTCGAGCCGGACGAGGTGCGGCGCGAGGCGGAGCAGCCGGGAGCGCTCCGCGAGCGCCTCGAATACCAGCCCGAAGCGGAACTGCTCGAGGTATCGCAGCCCCCCGTGGATCAGCCGCGACGACCGGCTCGACGTGCCGGCCGCGACGTCGTCCTGTTCGATGAGGGCCGCCCGCAGTCCGCGGCTCGCGGCATCGAGCAGGACACCGCTGCCGACGATTCCGCCACCGACGACGAGGACGTCGAAGGTCTCCGCCTCGAGCGTCGCGACATTCGCCCGACGCGCCTCGAGCGGCGACGGTCGACGGCCCTCGCTCACGGCGGCGGCGTGCGGCGGGTGATCTGCCAGAGGACCCACGCCGTCCCCCCGATCAGCACCGCGATCGCGATGGGCAGCCTCGCGAAGATGTCGCGCACACCCGGCACGAAGATCGCCACGGCGGCCACGACGAGAACGACCGCCACGACGCCCGCGGCAACCCCGAGGACCGGGCGGAGCTCGTCGCGCAGCGGCGTCTCGGGGCGGCGCCGTGGGTCAGCCACGGTCGGCGTTCAACGGGATGCCGATGGGCGCAACCAGGATGCGGCCGGCGAACGCCGCCCCGCGCCGGGTGAGCAGCCCGGTCTTCGGCCGGTGGAAGGTGACGGTCAGGTCGGCCCGAACGACGGGGTCGGACGGCTCACCCGACGACAGGTCAACCGCCGTGGGCGTGTCGATCGCGACGACGGGGATGCCGTGCTCGCGGGCGCGTCGGATGACTTCCACCGCGGTCCGGATGGGCTCCCGCAAGGCGCCGCGAACGCCGGTCCCAAGGAGCGCGTCGACGACGACCGACGCCTTCTCGATCTCCTGGCCCAGGATGGCGACGTCGCGCGCGACCGGCGCATGAACCCGGGTCACGCGATGGTCGCCGTCGAGGCGGTCCCAGTTTCGGCCGGCGTCCGCGCCACGAGGACGGGCATCCGGCGCCACGAGCGCGACGATGACGTTGGCGCCTGCCCGGGCGAGCCGCCGCGCGACGACGAAGCCATCACCGCCGTTGTTTCCCGGGCCGGCCATGATCAGGATGGGGCCGCTCCCCCAGCGCCCCTGGTCGACGGCGAGCGCCCGAACGGCTGCCGCGGCGGCGGTCCCGGCGTGCTCCATCAACCTGGCGCCCGGGACCCCCAGTGCCTGCGCCCGGCGGTCCGCGCCGGTCATTGCCTGCGCACCGATGGGCGGACGCGCGGCAGCGACACTCCACCGGGCGCGAAGACCGCGGAGGTCGAGCCCGAAGAGCTCGGGATCATCTGCCGGGAGAGGCGGTTCGGCTCGCTGGGAAGGCGAACCCGCGGCCGGCTGTGAAGTCGTCACGAGAGCGGCAGACGGGCGCGTGCGCCGTCGAGCTCGAGGAGGCCGTCGCGCGCCATGGCAACGAGCGCTGCGCCGACCGCTGCGGGGTCATGCCCGCCGATCGCGTCCGCGAACTCGGTCCAGGTCGCCTTCTCGGCGTCGCGGAGACGATCGAGAATCCGGCCGCGCAGCCAGCGGCTCGTCGCGGTGAAGGGCGTGCTGCGCCGTGCGGTGGCGGTGTGCTTGCCACGATCGGTCGCCGCGTACCTGCACCACGTCCGAACCGGGCACGCCTCGCACGCCGGGCGGCGGGAGCGGCAGAACGTCGCCCCGACGTCCATCAACGCCTGCGTCCAGGCCGCGGGCCGGTCGACGGGGACGAGCCCGTCGGCCAGGGCCTGCAAATCGCGCGGCGGCAGCGCGCGATCGCCGACCGTCACGCGCGACAGGACCCGCCGAACGTTCGTGTCGACCGCCGTCACCGGGAGGCCGAACGCAATCGCCGCAACGGCCCGGGCCGTGTACGGCCCGATGCCGGGCAGCGCCTCCAGCGCCTCGACGTCACGGGGCATCCGTCCGCCGTGGTCCTCGACTACGACGCGCGCCGCTCGCTGGAGGTTGATCGCGCGGCGGTTGTAGCCCAGGCCGGCCCAGGCCCGGAGGACCTCGGCGGGCGACGCCGATGCGAGCGACTCGATCGTCGGGAAGGTCGCCATCCAGCGGGTCCAGTACTCCTGGGCTCGGCCGATCTGCGTCTGCTGCGCCATCACCTCCGAGACGAGGATCGCGTACGGATCGCGAGCCTGGCGGATCGCGAAGATGCGCCCATTTGCATCGAACCAGGCGAGGACGGCGTCGCGCAGCGCGGGCGGGAGGCTGGGCAGGACCGGCATCTCCCTACGATAGCCGCGGAGGTCATGAGGGAGCGCGATGAAGTTCGGCGCGGCGTTCTGGATCCAGCGGACCGATTGGCCGCAACTCCGCGATGCCTGCCTCGCGGCGGAGCGCGCCGGCTTCGACAGCATCTGGCTCGATGATCACCTGCTCGCCGACGAAGGCGACTGGCACGATCCGAAGCTCGAGGGCTGGGCGACCCTGACCGCCGTCGCCGCGGTCACGTCGCGCGCCCGATTGGGACTGCTCGTCTCGGCCAACACGTTCCGCAACCCGGGCCTGACCGCCAAGCTCGCGACGACCCTCGACCACGTCAGCGGTGGCCGGGCGGTGCTGGGCATCGGCGGGGCCTGGTTCGAGCGCGAGCACGACGCCTTCGGGATCGACTTCGCCAGTGGCGTCGGCGAGCGGCTCGACCGGCTCGACGAGGCGGTCATGCTGCTGCGCCGGCTGCTCGACGGCGAGCGCTTCAGCCACGCGGGCCGCTTCTACACCTTCCACGACGCGCTGTGCGAGCCACGACCCGTCCAGCCCAAGCTACCGATCCTCGTCGGCGGCTCCGGGCCGAAGAAGACGCTCCGCACGACCGCCCGCTACGCCGACGCCTGGAACACATCGGGCACGGTGGACGAAGTCCGCCAGAAGGTCGAGACGCTCGAGGCTCATTGCGCCGACGTCGGACGTGACCCGAAGGAGATCGAGCGCACGATCAGCTTTCCCATCGTCATCCGCGATGACGCGAAGGCCGCCGAGAAGGCATTGGATGGGCTGCTCAAACACAACGGCGCGGCGGACCTCAACGGCGTGCCACTCCTCCTGGGTTCGCCGCGCCAGATCGCCGACGAGCTCCGGCCATACGTCGAGCTCGGCTTCGGGACGATGATCGCCCGGCTCCCGGGACCGCACGACCGCGAGACGCTGGCACGCATCGGCGAGGTGAACGCGGCGCTCGGCGATGCCTGACGCCCATGCCTGACGCCCGCGGCGTCGTCGCGCTCGCCGGCGGCGTCGGGGGCGGCAAATTCGCCCACGGGCTGCAGACGCACCTGGGCGATCGGCTGACCGTCGTCGTCAACACCGGCGACGACCTCGAGCGCCACGGGCTGCCCATCTGGCCCGATCACGACAGCGTCCTCTACAACCTCGCCGGGGTCGACGATCGCGAGCGCGGCTGGGGACTGCGCGATGAGACCTGGGCCGTCACCGGACAGCTCGAGCGGCTTGGCCAGGACACCTGGTTCCGGCTGGGCGACCGCGACATCGCCACCCACCTCATCCGGGCGGAGCTGCTCCGGGCCGGCGCGCGGCCCACCGAAGCTGCCCGCCGCCTCCAGGTCGCCTTCGGGCTGGCCGCCCGCATCCTCCCGATGTCCGACGAGCCCATCCGCACCTACGTCCGAACCGACGACGGCTGGCTCGAGTTCCAGGAGTACTTCGTCCACCGCCACCAGGCGCCGGAGGTGCACGAGGTCCGCTTCGCCGGCGCGGACGAAGCCAGCGCGACGTGGGAGGTCACGACGGCCATTGGGTCGGCGGCCGCGGTCCTCGTCGGCCCGTCCAACCCGATCGTGTCGATCGGCCCCATCCTCGCCGTGCCCGGCATCGCCGACGCGATCGCCGTGGCCCGGAAGCGTGGCGCGCCGGTCATCGCCGTCTCGGGGATCGTCGGCGGCAAGGCGCTGCGTGGCCCGGCCGACCGGATGCTCGCCTCGCTGGGCCACGAGCCGACCGCTCTCGGCGTCGCCCGCCTCTACGCCGGCTGGATCGACACCTTCGTGATCGATACCGTGGACGCGGACCTCAGCGGCGAGATCGAGGGGCTGGGCGTGAAGGTCCACGTCACCGACACGATCATGACCGACGATGCCTCGCGCGCCCGCCTGGCCGGCGAGGTCCTCCAGCTCGCCGGAGTCCGCTGAGGGCGGTGGACGCCCGAACGATTGGCGGCATCGTCGTCGCGCTCCTGGGTGCGTGGGCGCTGCTGATCGCGCTTCTCTGGGCCGTCCGTCCACGCGACGTGGGCCTCGGCGAGCTCGTCAGGCTCGTCCCCGACGTCCTGCGGCTCGTTCGCGACCTCCTCGCCGAAGGGACGACGCCCCTCCCCGTCCGCCTGGCGCTCGCCGGCCTCCTCGCCTGGATCATCAGCCCCATCGACCTGATTCCCGACTTCATCCCGGTCCTCGGGCCGCTCGACGACGTGGTCGTGGCGGTCCTCGTGCTGCGGTACGTGGGCCGGCGGCTGGGCGAGGACGAGTTGCGGCGGCGGTGGCGCGGCACGGCGGACGGCTTCGCGTTGCTCGCGGGTGTCCTGGCTTCGTGATCGATTTCACGTTCCTCGCCCGCGGGATCGGCCTCGGCTTCGCGATCGCGGCAGCTGTCGGGCCGATCAGCCTGCTGACGATTCGGCGGACGATCGCGCACGGCCAGGCGTACGGGCTGGCGTCCGGGGCCGGGGTAGCGCTCGCCGACGCGACCTACGCGGGGATCGCCGCGTTCGGGCTGACGGCCATTACGTCGGTGCTCGTCGGCGGCCGGGCGATCCTGGGCGTGATCGGTGGCTCGTTCATCATGCTCCTGGGGATCCGGACGATCGCCACCCGCCCGGACGCCGAGGCCGCGGCCGAGACCACCGACCGGCCCGGCCTCCCGGCGGCCTTCGCCTCGATCTTCGGCCTGACCCTGACCAACCCGATGACCATCCTGTCGTTCGCCGGGGTCTTCGCCGCGGCCGGGCTGACCGGCCACGGCGGCGCGGAAGCCGGCCTGCTGACCGTCGGCGTGTTCCTGGGTTCGCTGCTGTGGTGGGTGCTCCTGACGGCTGTGGTCGCGCGACTCCGGTCACGGGTCACCGTCGGCGGCCTGACGTGGATCAATCGGCTGTCGGGTGCGTTGCTCGTCGTCTTCGGCGTCGTCGCGATCGTCACGTCGGTCGTCTCCCCGACCGGCGGCTGACTGCCCTCGCGTACGATCCCGCCATGGGACGCCCACACGGTTCGCGTCGGGTTGTGGCAGTCGTGCCGGTCGGCACGCTCGATGGCGCGAAGTCACGCCTGGGCGAGACGCTCGATGCCGAGGAGCGGCGTGACCTTGCCACGCGGCTCCTGAGCCGCACGCTCGGCGCGGGCCTCGCGACCAGGGGCCTCGACGACGTCCTCGTCGTGACGCCGGACGACGAGGTCCGCCAGCTGGCGGCGCGGGCGGGCGCCCGGCCCATCCGCCAGCGGAGCCAGGGCCTCAACGCCGGGCTCCGCCAGGCGCGCGAGGAGGTCGTGGCGGCCGCCGCCGACGCGTTGCTGGTCGTCCCCATCGACCTGCCGCTCATCTCCCCCGAAGCCCTCGAGGCCGTCCTGGCGCCGCTCGACGACCCGTCCCGCCCGCTCGTTGTCCTCGTCCCGGACCGCCACGGCCGGGGGACCAACGCGCTGCTCGTCGCGCCTCCGGACGCGATCGAGTTCGGCTTCGGTGGCGACAGCCGGCGGGCGCATGCGGCGTGCGCCGCGGATGCCGGCGCCCGCTACGTCGAGCTGGACGGGCCGCTCAGCCTCGACGTCGACACGCCCGAAGACCTGCTCCTGGTCGAACAGCGCGCGCCGGAGTCGGTCGATGCCCACTGACGCACCGGCGCCCCTCGCGCGGCCGGCGGCACGGGTCGAGGTCATCGCGATCACCGGCGTTCCCGAGGTCCGGCCCGGCGACGACCTGGGCCGCCTGCTCGGCGACGCGATCGAGTCAACCCCGGGCCTGACCCCGCTCCTCACCGACGACGTCCTCGTCGT
>Ga0066709_100004901_pt1 | contig 10843 bp, 9 predicted proteins | sample GraSoiAngelo_158_FD_79665 | JGI IMG/M metagenome (GOLD analysis project Ga0066709, IMG submission 79665) | Grasslands soil microbial communities from the Angelo Coastal Reserve, California, USA - 14_1009_16_30cm | ecosystem: Environmental > Terrestrial > Soil > Grasslands | place: USA... | reverse complement strand
GTGCCCACCACGAGCAGCACCCACCGCCTGCGGGCCCAGATCTGACGCAGACCGGAGAACTGGACGAACAGGTCGACCCCGTAGGCGGCGCAGTAGGCGATGTTGGCGAGCACGGCCAGGAGGAAGAACAGGAGCAGCGGATCACGGGCCAGGAACACCCGTGAGGCGGGCCAGCCGGCGATGAAATGCGCGCCGACCACCGCGAGCAACACCGCGTTGTAGATCAGACGCCGCGGCTCCCAATACCGCAAGGCGTTCGCGGCCAGCTCCCCGAACCCGCCCGGCACGCGCGTGCCCGATGGATCCGACGCCATCGTGCCTCCTTGGAATGCGGTCATCCAGGATCGTGCCCCACCGAAGGCGGCGTCAAGATGCACTTCATGTCGTCGCGGCGGCCCTCATCCGGCAGGGGCCGCCACGAACTCGCCGTCGACCAGCTCCGGCGCCACGGTATCCACATCGAGCCGCGCGGCCAGGTCGACGTCTTGCGGATACCCGCGTTCGACGAGCTCCCGGCCCGAGGCGCACGCGGCCAACGTCTCCGCAAGACGATCCGCGCGAGCCTCGAAGGCCGCGACCGCCGCATCGGCCTCCGGAGAGCGCCGCCCCGGCAACCTCGCGGCGATCGCGCCCGCGCCCAAGAGATCCTCCAGCGCGAATCGGAGCGTCCCGTCGTCCCAGCGCTCGCCGGCCGGGATGATCCCGAACGGGCCGCCGAGCGCCGCCGCCCGCGCGCAGACCGCGGATCGGTTCCGCAGGCACCCGGCGAGCACGCGCCCGTGGCGAGCCGCCTCGAGGCATACGGCCGCCCCGTTGGGCGAGGGAAGCACCACGCGGGTGCCGGGGCGGGCACTCATCAGCGACGCCGGTGAGAGCGAGAAGCCGCTGCCGCGCGGGCCCGCGAGCACCGCCCCACGGCCGGCGGCGAATCCGGCGGCGTCCGCGTCCCGGGCCCGATAGGGCAGGACGGTGACCCCTCGTTCGGCCGCGATGGCGACGCAGGTCGAGAACGACAGCACGTCGACGACGACGAGCGTCCGGCAACCCGCCAGGGCCGCGGCGCCGCCCGCTCCCCACTCACACCGTACGTCGAACGAGCGCTGATCCGCGAACGACATGGCGCGTCCCCGGAATGGATCCGGACTCACGGCGTCACCGCCGGCATTCTGGCACACTTGCGCCACGGCGGCCGAGCCGCTTCAATCCGCCTGGCCACGACGCACCGCGTCTCATCCCGCCGATCCCGGCTTCCGCCGGCGCCCAGGAGCCCTCATGTCCGGCACGCTCGAAGTGGTCACCGCAGGCCCGGTCGCGCGCGTCTGGCTCAACCGGCCGGAGCAGCACAACGCGCTCGCCGCCGAACTGGTGGCGGAGCTCACCGCGACCATGCAGACGCTGGGGCACGATCGCAGCGTGCGCGTCGTGGTGCTGGGGGGCCGCGGGCCTTCGTTCTGCGCCGGGGCCGACATCGGCCTGATGAAGGCGTCGGCGCACGCCACCTTCGAGCAGAACCTGGCGGAAGCGGAACGGCTGGGCGGCATGTTCGCCACCATCGCCGACCTGCCCAAGCCGGTGATCGCGCGCCTCCACGGCCACGTCCTGGGCGGCGGGGTCGGGCTCGCCTGCGCCTGCGACATCGCCGTAGCCGCCGAGGACGCGCGTTTCGCGCTCAGCGAGGTGCGGCTCGGCATCCTGCCGGCGCTGATCAGCCCGTACGTCCTGCGCCGGCTCGGCGACCGCAACGCCCGCGAGCTGATGCTCACCGGCGAGCGTCTCGACGCCGAGGCCGCGCGCCGCTACGGCCTGGTGCACCACGTGGTGCCGGTCGAGGAGCTGGACGCCAAGGTGGACGCGCGCGTGGCCGCATTGCTCGCGGGGGCGCCGCACGCGCAGGGGCGCATCAAGACGCTGCTCGAGCTGTGGGCGGATACGCCCTGGGAGGAGTACCGCTCGGGGCTGCCGCGCGTGCTGGCCGAGGTGCGCTCGGGCGAGGAGGCGAAGGAGGGCCTCGCCGCCTTCTTCGAGAAACGCAGGCCGAGTTGGGCGCCCGGCGACGCCAAGCCGGCCGGCGACGTGAAGCCCGGCGAAGCCAAGCCTGGCGGCGCCCGGTCCGGCGATGCCGGGCGCGGCGCCGGGACCCCCTGAGCGGCGCGTCACCCAGGCCCGAGCCCCGCGCGCCCATGTTCAGCAAGGTCCTGATCGCCAACCGCGGCGAGATCGCCTGCCGCATCGCCCGCACGCTGGCGGCGATGGGGGTGCGCAGTGTCGCGGTGTGCTCCGAGGCCGACCGGGGGGCGCTGCACACCCGCGTCGCCGACGAGGTGCGCGTCATCGGCCCGGCCGAGGCGCGCGGCTCCTACCTCGACATCGCGGCCATCCTGCGCGCCGCCCGCTCGAGCGGCGCCCAGGCGATCCATCCCGGCTACGGATTCCTGGCGGAGCAGGCGGGCTTCGCCGCCGCGGTCGAGGACGCGGGGCTCGCGTTCATCGGCCCGACGCCCGAGCAGGTGCGGGCGATGGGCGACAAGCGCGCCGCGCGCGCCATCGCCCGCGACGCCGGCGTGCCGATGGTGCCCGGCGCCGAGGGCCATGATCCGGCCGAGCTGGCGCGCCTGGCGGAGCGGCTGGGTTTCCCGGTGCTGGTCAAGGCGGCACTCGGCGGCGGCGGCAAGGGCATGCGCCTCGTCGAAGAACCGGCGGGGCTCGCCGAGGCGCTGGAGAGCGCCACGCGGCTGGCGCAGTCGGCCTTCGGCGACGGTGCCGTGTATCTGGAGAAGCGGATCGTCCGGCCGCGGCACATCGAGGTGCAGGTGGCGGGCGACGGGCAGGGGCAGGCGGTCCACCTGTTCGAGCGCGAGTGCTCGCTGCAGCGCCGACATCAGAAGGTGGTCGAGGAGAGCCCCTCGCCGGCGGTGGACGCGGCGTTGCGCGAGCGGCTCACCACGGCGGCGGTGAGCCTCGCCCGCGCCGCGCGCTACCGCGGCGTCGGCACGGTGGAGTTCCTGGTGGCGCCGGGCGGCGAGTTCTACTTCCTGGAGATGAACACGCGGCTCCAGGTGGAGCATCCAGTCACCGAGATGGTCACCGGGCTCGACCTGGTGCGCTGGCAGCTCGAGATCGCCGCGACCGGCCGGCTGCCGCTGGCGCAGGCGGCGATCCACTCGAGCGGGAACGCCATCGAGGCGCGCGTCTACGCCGAGGACGCCTCACGCGGCTTCCTCCCGCAGGCCGGAACGGCGGTGCGCGTGCGCTGGCCGGAGGGGCCCGGGGTGCGCTGCGACGCCGGGATCGCCTCGGGCGACGGCGTGCCGGTGCACTACGACCCGATCCTGGCCAAGCTGATCGCCTCGGGCCGTACCCGCGCCGAGGCGCTGGAGCGGCTGACCGAGGCGCTCGACGCGGCGGTGGTCCATGGCGTCGTCACCAACCTGCCGTTCTTGCGTGCGCTCGTCCGGGCTCGCGCCGTCGTCCGCGCCGAGTTCGACACCGAGTGGATCGAGCGCGAGTTCCTGGCCGGCTTCGCCGCCGTGGCCTCGGCACCGGTCCCCGAGCTGGCGCTGGCCGCCGCGGCCCTGGGCGAGCTGATGGGCGTGCCGGCGGCCCTGGCGCCGCGCGCCGGGGCCAGGCGCTCCAGCGTCTTCGCCACGCTCGGCCGCTGGCGCCACCCGGGGCTCGCGTGACGCGCAGCGAGTGGCGCGACGGCGAGCGGGTGCGCTCGGTCGAGATCGAACCGCTGGGCGGGGGACGCTACCGCGTCACCGTCGACGGCGTCGCCGGCGAGTGGGCGGTCGAGCGGCTCCCGGGCGACCAGCTGCGGCTCACCAGCGCCTCGTCCACGACCGTCGCCGAGCTGACCGCCGCGGGCGCGCGCCGGTTCGTGCGCCTCGGGACCATGGACTTCGTCGTCGAGCGCGAGGCAACGGGACGGCGGCGCGGCGGGCGTGCGCACCAGGGCGGCCTCGAGTCGCCGATGCCGGGCGTGGTCACCCGGGTGATGGTGGCGGCGGGCGAGACGGTCGCGCGCGGCCAGCCGCTGCTGGCGCTCGAGGCGATGAAGATGGAGCACGTGATCCGGGCCCCCCGCGACGGACGCATCAAGAGCATCGCCGCGCGGGCGGGGGAGATGGTGAACGGCGGCGTGCCGCTGGTGGAGCTGGACGAGCCGCCGGCCTGAGCCTGTGCGCTCGGAACCCGCGCCGGGCCTGGCGATCCTGAGCGGTGAACCCCGCCCGCCCGCGTGCCGATACCGGTGGGGCACACGGCGGGGAGCGGTGCCGAGTCGTTGACCCCCCGGGACGCGTGTGCTACGGTGCCTCTGTCTCGTGGACCGACAGACGCCGCAGATTCTGACAGCCGCATCCACAGGCGAAGGAAGTCACTGGACACCAACAGGTTGACCAAACCGCCGAACGACGCGCAAAGCGCCACCACTGCTCTTGACCTGACCCCCTCCGGGGCCAAACGGGTCAAGAGTTTTGCGTTTCCCCGGGCCGCGAGGGTCAGACCGTGATCGTCCGCAAGTTCCCGATCGAGCATCTGGATGCCCTGACGCTGCTGGGCCGCAACGACGCCAACCTCCGCCACATCGAGCGGGTGGTGCCGGTGCGCATCACGCTGCGCGACGGGACCATCACGGTCTCGGGCGACGAGGAGGCGGTCGGCTCGGCGTCGCGGGCGCTCAAGGCGCTCGTCGAGCTGGCCGAGCGCGGCAAGGTGGTCGAGGAGGCCGACGTGGCCACCGCGTTGGGCCCGTCGCGCCGCAACGGGGACGCCGGCGTGCGGCTCGCCGAGGTCTACGAGGGCGCCCCGGGCTACGCGTTCGACCGCAAGACCGTGCGCGCGCGCTCGCCGATGCAGGCCGAGTACTTGAAGGCGCTCGAGGAGCACGACGTGGTGTTCGCGATCGGACCCGCCGGCACCGGCAAGACCTACCTGGCGGTGGCGGCCGCGGTGCAGGCACTGCGCCAGAAGAAGGTGGACCGCATCGTGCTCGTGCGGCCGGCGGTCGAGGCGGGCGAGAGCCTGGGCTTCCTGCCCGGCGACATGCAGGAGAAGGTGGATCCCTACCTGCGGCCGATGTACGACGCGCTCGCCGATCTCATGTCGTACGACAAGATGCGCCGCTACATCGAGCTGGGCGTCATCGAGATCGCCCCGCTGGCGTTCATGCGCGGGCGCACGCTGCACAACTCCTACGTGATCCTGGACGAGGCGCAGAACACCACCGTCCGGCAGATGAAGATGTTCCTCACCCGCATGGGCGTGAACTCGCGCGCGGTGATCACCGGCGACATCACCCAGATCGACCTCAAGGACGCCGAGGCCTCGGGCCTGGTGCGCATCCAGAACATCCTCGGCCACGTCCAGGACATCCGCTTCATCTACTTCCATCCCGAGGACGTGGTGCGGCACCGTCTGGTGCGCGACATCATCCGCGCCTTCGACGACTACCACGCGCGGCAGAACGGCAGCGGCAACGGTGAGGACGGCGTGGGCGTGAGCCTCGACCCGGACGCTCCGGAGGCGGCGGCCGCTCCGTCGCCGCTCGGAGGCGATGGCGACGAGCCGCGGCCCCCCACGAACGGGGAGTCGGGCGGCCCGTCCCGGTGACGGCCCCACGCGCCTGAACGGGAGCACCTCCCGCTCATCATGAACGCCCTGGAACCAATCGCCCGCCCGGCGCTGCCCGACCGCGCCCGCAGCATCCGTTGGGGCTACTACGCGGTCCGCGCCCTGCTCATCGTGGTGCTGCTGGCGCTGGCGGCGCTGTTGCCGCGGCATCCGCGCGTCGAGGAGAAGTACCGCTACCGGCTGGGGGACATCGCGCGCGAGCGCATCGTCGGCCCCTACGACTTCCGCGTCCAGAAGGACGAACCGACGCTGCGTCGCCAGCAGCAGGCGGCCGCGGTCGCGGTCCCGCCGGTGTTCGTGGTCGACCCGCGCGTGTCGGCGGCGAGCCTGGACCGCTTCGGCCACTTCCAGCAGGCGGCGCTGGCGCTGGTGGCGGACGCGACCCTGGCGCCCGCGGAGCGCCTGCGGCAGCTGCGGGGCCTGGGCCTCCCGCTCGGCGAGGCCAACGCCCGCTCGCTCGCCGCCCCCGGACGGGCGCGGCGCGTGCTGCGCGACCTGGAGGGCTGGCTGCACGAGCTGTACGCCGCCGGCGTGACGCTCGAGAAACGCGACGGCTTCCTCGAGGGCTACCGCTCGATCGCGCTGCGCGACGGGGCGAGCGAGCAGCCACGGGTCGCCGGGCTCCTGTTCGACCGGGACGAGGCGCTGGCCTTCATCGGCGGCCGCGCCCGCGAGGCCTATCCCAACGACCCCGCCAGCGTGGCGCTGGTGCTGGAGCTGGCGCAGCCGCTGGTCCAGCCCAACGTCGTCTACGACCGCGCCGAGACCGAGTGGCGCCGGGTCCAGGCGAAGGGCACGGTGCCGACCGTGCTCGGGGGCGTGCAGAAGGACGAGCTGATCGTCGACGCCAACCAGCACGTGGACCGGGCGGCGCTGCTCAAGCTGCGGTCGCTGCGCGACATCGAGGCGGCGCGGCGGCAGCGCAGCGAGATCTTCTATCCGCCGGCGGCCCGCATGGCGCTCATGGTGCTGTTCATCGCCATCTTCTCGCTCTACCTGCGCTTCGAGCTGCCGCAGGTGTTCCGCGACAACGCGATGCTGGCGATGTTCACGCTGCTGGTGGCGGTGGTGATGGGGGCGACCGAGCTGCTGGTCGGGACCCTCGGGATCTCGGAGTTCACGATCCCGCTGGCGGTGGCGCCGCTGGTGGTGGCATCGCTGATGGAGAAGCGGCCGGCGCTGGTGTTCACGCTCGTGCTCGCGGTGGCGACCGCGGCGATCATGGAGCTCAAGCCGCCGTTCGTGCTGGTCGGGGTGGTGGGCGGCGTCACCGCGGTCTATTCGGTCGCGAAGCTGCGGCACCGGTGGCACTTCCTGCGCGCCAACCTCATCATGACCGCCGCGATCCTGGCCGCCATCATGGCCTGGGACCTGGGCCGCGCCACGCCCCCCGAGCTGCTGCTGCACGACGCCCTGTGGGGGGCGCTCAACGGCTTCCTCGCCATCGCGCTCGCGTTCCTCCTGCTGCCGGTGGTCGAGCACGCTCTCGGCCTCACCTCGGACATCACGCTGCTCGAGCTCTCCGACCTGAACCGCCCGCTGCTGCGCCGGCTCCAGCTGGAGGCCCCGGGCACCTACCACCACAGCATGGTGGTGGGCAGCCTCGCCGAGCGCGCCGCCGAGGCGATCGGCGCCAACTCGCTGCTCGCGCGCGTCTCGGCCTACTACCACGACATCGGCAAGCTGCCGAAGGCGCCGTACTACGCCGAGAACGAGCCGGCGGCGGGGCGCAGCCGCCACGAGCTGCTGGCGCCGAGCATGAGCGCGCTGGTCGTCAAGTCGCATATCACCGAGGGCCTGGAGCTGGCGCGGCGCGAGCGGCTCCCCAGTGCGGTGCGCATCGCCATCCCCGAGCACCACGGCACGATGGTGATGGCGTTCTTCTACGAGAAGGCCCTGCAGGCCGACCCCGCGGTGCAGCGCGAGGACTACTGCTATCCCGGCCCGCGGCCGCGCTCCAAGGAGACCGCGATCCTGATGCTCGCCGACGGCGTCGAGGGCGCCTCGCGCGCGCTGCAGGAGCCGACCCCGAGCCGCATCCGCGGCCTGGTCACGCGCATCGTCGACGAGCGGGTGCAAGACGGGCAGCTCGACGACTGCGGGCTCACGCTCGCCGAGGTGGCGCGCATCCGCGAGGCGTTCATCCCGGTGCTCACCGCCATGTTCCACGTGCGCGCGCCCTACCCCGAGGATTCGCGGCGACGCCAGAAGGCCGATGCCGATCTCCGCAAAGAGCCCAGCTGAGCTGCGCGGCGTCGCGGCACCCCTGGGGGCGTTGGTGCGGGCGGCGCTCGCGTCCGAGGGTCGTGCCGCGGGCGAGCTCGGCATCGTCCTGACGGGGGACGTGCCGGTGCGCGAGCTCAACCGCCGCTGGCGCGGCATCGACCGGGCCACCGACGTGCTCTCCTTCGGCTACGACGACGCCCCGGGGCGGCGCGTGAACGGCGACCTGGTCGTCTCGCTCGACCGGGTGGTCGCCCAGGCGCGCCGCTATCGGGTGAGCCGCGGCCGCGAGCTGGCCCGCCTGGTGATCCACGGGGCACTCCACCTGGCCGGCCTCGACCACCAGACGCCGTCGCAGCGCACCCGGATGCGCGCCCGCGAGACCCGCGCGCTGCGGGGCGCGGCGGCCCAGGTCCGAGCCCTCGATCGGGCCCTGGCGCGGGCCGCGCGGGGGGTTGCGAGCACGCGGGTCGCGAGCAGTTGACCCGCGGCCCGGCATCGGCGAGTCTCCCGACCGCCGCGACCGACGCGGTCCCGGCACCCTCACGACGGAGTCTCCCCCCCCGGCCCCATGAGCGATCACAAGAAGCCCGAGAAGGCCGGCCCCGGGTTCGCGGGGCACCTTCGCAATTACCTCCTCACCGGCCTGCTGGTGCTGGCGCCGTCGGCGGTGACGCTGTGGGTCTTCTACCGCCTGCTCAACTTCGTCGACAACATCCTGGGCCGCTACCTGCGCTTCCCGGCGTTCGACTACCACCGCATCCCGGGCATCGGTCTGGTGGCGACCTTGATCGTGCTCATGCTGGTCGGCTGGGTCGCCTCGTGGATCGGCGCGCGTCCGGCGCTGCGGCTCTGGGACCGGATGTTGACCCACATTCCCGGCATCGGTATTTTGTACGGCTCCACCAAGTCGTTGGGGGAAGCGTTCTTCTCCAAGGAGCAGCAGGTCTTCCAGCAGGTCGTGCTGGTGCCCTGGCCGCACCCCGGCATGTGGCGCATCGGCTTCATCACCGGGCGCGCCAGCCGTGAGATCCAGGAGCGGCTCGCCACCGACGTCGAGGTGGTCTATGTGCCGCACTCCCCGAACCCGGCCTCCGGTTTCGTGCATTATGTGCCGAAGGCGACCATCATCCGCCTCGACTGGCCGGTCGAGGACGGCCTCAGGGTGGTGATCTCGGGGGGCGTGGTCCAACCGGGGATGCCCGCCGAGTAACGCCGCCCCACCGGGCCGGCCGCGGCCGGTCCCCGGGCGACAACCCGTTCCGTGGAGTCAACGCCCCGATGGCCCTGGTCCGGTGCGAAGGGATCGTGCTCAAGACCCACGCGCTCGGCGACACGAGCCTGATCGTCGTCGTCTACACGCGCGAGCACGGCCTGATCAAGCTGGTGGCGAAGGCCGCGCGCAAGTCCCCGAGCCGGTTCGGCTACGCGCTCGAGCCGCTGTCGCGCTCGCGCTTCATCGTCTACCTCAAGACGGACCGCGATCTGCACCTGCTCTCGCAGGCCGAGGTGCTGGAGCCCACCGGTAGCCGTCTCGCCGACCTGGCCCGGCTCGCGCACGGACAGGCGGCCCTCGAGCTGATCGACCGCCTGGTCTGGGGCGAGGAGCCGCACGCCGAGCTGTTCGATCTCCTCGCCGCCACGCTGCGCGGCATCGCCGCGGCCCCGCTCGCCACGCTGCCCGCGCTCACGCTGGCGCTCCAGCTCCAGGTCGCGAGCCTGCTCGGCTACCGCCCGCGGCTCGACGCCTGCGCCGGATGCGGGGCGGCCTTCTCGCCGCGCCGGCTGTTCTCGGCGGCGCGCGGCGGCCTGGTGTGCGACCGCTGTGCCGCGACCGAGCCCGGCACCATCACGCTCTCGGCCGACGCGCTCGGCGGCCTGGCGCTGCTGCTGTCGCGGCCGGTCGGCGAGGCGGGGCAGTGGATCGCGCTGGGCGAGGTGCGGCGCGCCGGGGAGATCCTGCGCGTGGTCGAGGCGTTCCTGCGCCAGCACTTCCAGCGGTTCCAGGGACTCCGTTCGCTCGAGGTGCTGCGCTCGCTGCCCGGCCCCGACGCCACGAAGGATGCGCCGTGCCCGGCGTGAACCCCGGCCGCTCGCTGCAGGAGATGATGCTGGCGCTCGAGACCTACTGGCTCGAGCGCGGCTGCGTCATCCAGCAGCCCTATCCGTCCGAGGTCGGCGCCGGCACCTTCAATCCCGCGAGCTTCCTGCGGGCCCTGGGCCCCGAGCCGTGGCGCGTGGCCTACGTCGAGCCCTCGCGCCGCCCCAAGGACGGCCGCTACGGCGAGAATCCCAACCGCTTCCAGCAGTTCTACCAGTACCAGGTGCTGCTCAAGCCGGCGCCGGCCGAGGTGGTGGACCTCTACTTCGACTCGCTGGGCTCGCTCGGGGTCGACCCGCGCGAGCACGACCTGCGGCTGGTGGAGGACGACTGGGAGTCGCCGACGCTCGGGGCCTCGGGCCTGGGCTGGCAGGTGTGGATGGACGGCACCGAGATCTCGCAGTTCACCTACTTCCAGCAGTGCGGCGGCCTCGAGCTGCCGGTGGTCTCGGCGGAGCTGACCTACGGCCTCGACCGCATCGGCATGATGCTCCAGGGCAAGGACCGCGTGCAGGACCTCCTGTGGGCCGAGGGCATCACCTGGGGCGACCTGTGGCTCGAGAACGAGAAGCAGTACTCGCGCTACAACTTCGAGGAGGCCGACGTCCCGGCGCACTTCGAGATGTTCAAGCTGTGGGAGCGCGAGGCGGTGCGCCTCCTCGACCTGGGCCTGGTCAATCCCGGCTACGACTGCGTCATCAAGTGCTCGCACCTGTTCAACGTGCTCGAGGCGCGCGGGGCGATCTCGGTGAGCGAGCGGGTGGGCTACATCGGGCGCGTGCGCAAGCTGGCGCGCAAGGCGGCCACCGCGTTCGTGAAGCATCGCGAGGCCCTGGGCTTCCCGCTGCTGCGCGACCCGGCCGAGCGGGCGAAGTGGGTGAAGCCGGC
>Ga0066709_100004900_pt1 | contig 10844 bp, 6 predicted proteins | sample GraSoiAngelo_158_FD_79665 | JGI IMG/M metagenome (GOLD analysis project Ga0066709, IMG submission 79665) | Grasslands soil microbial communities from the Angelo Coastal Reserve, California, USA - 14_1009_16_30cm | ecosystem: Environmental > Terrestrial > Soil > Grasslands | place: USA... | reverse complement strand
TCGAGCAATCGCTCGCGGTCCTCACCGAACAGATCGCGCAGGACCAAGGAGGCGACGAAGCGCTGCTGGCAAACCTTACCAATCTTGCGGCAAGGATCGAGAACGCAATCGACGCGAGCCAGTACCGCTTCAGCGCCGGCCGCGCATACTACGATCTCGTGCGTTCGCGAATTGATGAGATGCGCGAGCGTCCGCTTTCCGGCATCCAGACGATCGATGAATTCATGACGCGCAGGCTCGCGCCGGCCATGGCCACGTGCGCGACCGTGTCGCAGCGATTACGCGACCTGTCCGAACGCGTGGCGCAGGCGAGCGGCCTCTTGTCGACCCGCGTCGAGATCGTCCGCGAAAAGCAGAATCAGGCATTGCTGGCCTCGATGGATCGCCGCGCACGGCTGCAACTGCGCCTGCAGGAGACCGTTGAAGGCCTGTCCGTTGCGGCGATCACGTATTACGGCGCCGGCCTAGTCGGCTACATCGCACGTGGCGTAAACGCGATCGGATTCCCTGTCGATCATGAGATCGCCGTGGCGCTCGCTATTCCGGTGATGGCTGTGCTGGTCGCGCTCGCGTTGAAGCGGGTGCGTCGCAAAATAGGAAGCGAGCCAGCGTAATGGCCGTCCTCGCTGCGCTATTCGCCTTCGACGCCGATCAGGCGCGAGATCCGAATCGGTACGCCGGGACGCTGGAGCGCCTCGACGCGTTCCTGCAGCTTGCGGTCGGTAATCGTCATGCGCTGCCGGAGGCGAACGAATTCTGCCCACGACGCGATGATGAATCGCTCGACGAATCGTCCGTCTTCGCTCAGATCGCGAAAGACGCGCCAGCTCGTGGCACCGTTCCGCCGTCGCGTTCGCTGCGCCGCGTGCGCCGCGCGGATGAAGTCTTTGCGATGCTCGGGAGCGATTTGGTACTCGATCTGGATAAGCACCGGCCCATCGTCGGGTAGCGGCTCGAAGGCGATGGCGAGATCCGGCAGCTGGGTGCTCAGCGACACGTCGGCTTCGGTTCCCATCTCGACGCGTGTTCGCCGGTTCAACATGTAGAGGAGCATCATGACTGCGGCGGATACGGCGAGTGCCACGCGAGTGTCCGCCACCGACGCCAATGCGCCCCAAGCCACACTGCCAAGCGCCAGGCTTGCTTGCATGGATACGAGGTTCATCGCGACCGCCCGCGCGCGCACCCAGGCGGGGGCAGTGCTCTGCGTTCCGGCGGAAAGGCTAGCCAGAACGCCGACCCACGCCATGCCTGCGCAACAGGTCCCCAACACGGCGATGGCGGCGACGCGCGTGATTGCGATCAATACGGTCGCGGCCGTCCACAGAAACACGCTGGACACGACGATACTGTTGAGCGAGCGGCGTTGCAGCTCGCGTGGGATCGACAACGCGCCGACAACGGCGCCGACGCCGAATCCCGCGGAGAGCAATCCAAAACCGCCCGGGCCGAGCGCAAGCTGATCGCGCGCGATCACGGGCAACAACGCCCAGAGTGCGCTTGCGCACAAACTGAAGCTCAAGTTCCGGCTGATCAGCGACCGCATCGCCGGCGAATGTCGAGCAAACCGCAGGCCGCTCATGGCGCCGGTGAAGATCTTCTCTGGAACGCCGGGGAGGGCGGGCTCGCGATTCCTCCATCGCCGTATCGCGATGAGCATCAGACCGAAAAAAGCAGCACTCGCAAGGAGCGCGCTCCCCGAACCCACGCCCGCGGCGATCGTGCCGGCAAGAGCGGGGCCGACGGCGCGCGCCAGATTCATTGCTACCGCGCCCAACGCGACTGCCCGCGGCAACTCTGCCCTCGATACGAAGCCGTTGACGCTTGCCTGTTGCGCGGGCATGTAGAACGTGAAGCCGCAACCGATAAGAAACGTGAGCGCGAGCAACGTCACGGGCCCGACGATGCCGACAAGCGTTGCGGCGCCGAGGAGAACGGTCGCCGTCAACAGCAAGATCTGCGTCGCGAGAATCACCTTCTTGCGGTCGACGATGTCCGCCAGCGTGCCGGCCGCGAGACCAAACAGCAGGGCCGGTGCCGTGCTGGCGGTTTGCACCAGCGCCACCATGAACGCCGACGGCGTCAACGTGGCCATGAGCCAGGCAGCGACGGTCGTCTGCATCGTGTAGCCCAATGCAGTCCCGATCGAGCCGAAATAGAAAAGTCGAAATGGGACATGTCGCAGCGGCGATGATTCGAGCAGCCGCGACGGAAGCGAGGCGAGACGGGCGGTCATTTCGAAACGCTACGTTAGTTCATCAATCACGAAATTAGGACGGCTATGTGGCGACCCTTTGATGGCCGAGCCCCCCGGCGTATTTTCGTCAAGGTAAGTCGAAGGCGCGAAAAAAGCCGCTAACTTTCGTTAGGTGACGAGCCGTTTCCGACCCCCTATCGTCCTAATCAACACCTGAGCAACGGTCGATTGCGCCGGACTCGCCCGTTGAGGAGCGGCATTGCTACGGGCTTAGGAATGCGGGTCGAGGAGGAGCATCGGGCGACAAGTTCTCCTTACGCAATGTCGCGCGCCCATTCGGAGTTGCGCCTCTGCTTACCCTACAACTGTCCTGCGGAATAGCGCCGTCTTCCAAGTCATTTGGTCCATCCAACGGCCTTAGGAGATTCGATGATTCCTCCTCGCGTTAGTGTCGATGCCGTCCGCGAAAAGATCGGAACGTATGCCGACAAGCAGCAGACCGCCGAGCAGCGCTATCAAATCTACAAAGATCTGATCGGCTTCCTTCCGCCGCGGATCGAGGCGCGAATCAACGTCACCGGCGCCCTCGATCCTGAGCTTCTTGACCTGCAGGAGCGCATGCGCGCGCGGGCCATGTATCCGAAGTGCTTCGACGTGAAGACCGCTCAACTCATGCTCTTCGGCATGTTGCTGATGGACATGAACGACGCGGCGCCGCTGCACGGAATCGCCGCGCGGCGCGCCGGCGCGACGTGGGAAGAAATGCAGGCGGTGGTGAGCCTCGCGTTTCTGTTCAGAGGATTGTCAGCCGCCAACCGCGGCGCCGAATTGCTCGCCAATATCGCCAAGCGCGAAATGGAAAGCGAGTCGGCGCAAGGCGAAGGCAAGTAAACGGAAAGCGAGAGGCAGCCATGGCGGAAAAGAAGATTCTGAATTTCATCAACGGCGAATTTGTCGCCGCAAAGTCCGGCAAGACGTTCGAAAATCGGTCGCCGGTTGACGGCAGCCTCGTCGGCATGGTCTCGGAGGCGGGCAAAGAGGAAGTCGACGCGGCCGTCAAAGCGGCGCGTGCGGCACTCGAAGGCCCATGGTCGTCGATGGACATCGCGAAACGCAGCGAGCTCCTTTACGCGGTGGCCGACGAGATCAACCGGCGCTTCAATGACTTCCTCGATGCGGAAGTCGCTGACACGGGCAAGCCGCATGCGCTCGCCAAGCACATCGACATCCCGCGCGGCGCGGCGAACTTCAAGATTTTCGCGGACGTCGTGAAGAATGTCCCGACCGAATCGTTCCAGATGACCACACCCGACGGCGGTGCCGCGTTCAACTACGCGATTCGCGTACCGAAGGGCGTGATCGCCGTCGTTGCGCCATGGAATCTGCCGCTGCTGCTGATGACATGGAAGGTCGGGCCCGCGCTCGCCTGCGGCAACACGGTCGTCGTCAAGCCCTCCGAAGAAACGCCGTCGACCGCCACGCTGCTGGGCGAGGTCATGAACAAGGTCGGCGTGCCGAAAGGCGTCTACAACGTCGTCCATGGCTTCGGTCCTAACTCCGCGGGCGAGTTCCTGACGCGCCATCCGGGCGTCAACGCGATTACGTTCACCGGCGAAACGCGTACCGGCACCGCGATCATGAAAGCCGCCGCGGAAAAGACGCGCGCCGTGTCGATGGAGCTTGGCGGCAAGAATGCGGGGATCGTCTTCGCAGATGCGGACTTCGACGCGGCGGTCGATGGAATCGCACGCGCGAGCTTCGCCAACACCGGTCAGATCTGTCTCGGCACCGAGCGTGTCTATGTCGAACGTCCGATCTTCGACAAGTTCGTGGCAGCGCTGGCAAAGACGGCTCAGGGGATGAAGATCGGCCGGCCCGAGGCCGAAGGCACGTTGCTTGGACCTCTGATTAGCCACGAGCACCGCAACAAGGTTGTGTCGTATTTCAAGAAGGCTGTGGACGAAGGCGCGAAAGTCGTTACCGGCGGCAAGATTCCGGACATGGGCAAGGAGCTCGAAAAGGGCGCGTGGATCGAGCCCACGATCTGGACCGGACTCCCCGAAACAGCGACGGTCGTGCAGGAGGAGATCTTCGGCCCTTGCGTCCACGTCCAGCCGTTCGATCACGAGGCCGACGCGGTGAGAATGGCGAACGACACGCAGTACGGCCTCGCGACCACCGTGTGGACGAGCAATCTGGGGCGCGCGCATCGCGTCGCGGCGAAGATCGACGTCGGCATCTGCTGGATTAACAGTTGGTTCCTGCGCGACCTCCGCACTGCGTTCGGCGGATCGAAGGATTCCGGCATCGGGCGCGAAGGCGGCGTTCATTCGCTCGAGTTCTACACCGAGCTGCGCAACGTTTGCGTCAAGTTGGATCCGGAGAGCGAATCGGACCCGGTAGAACGCCGGGAAGCCAACTCGCAGGCCGGATGGGATCGCGAACCGGGGAAGGAAACGGTGGGAGGGGTGCGATGAGCGCCGAACAAGGGAAGGGCGGCGTTGTTGCAACCGCACTGGTCGCGCACGTGCCGACGCTCGGCAGGAGCGAGAACACGCCTGACTACCAACAGACGCTGGTGCAGGCCGAGCGCACGATGGGCGCTGCCGTGCGAGAGGCACTGAAGCCCGACGTTTGGGTGATCGTGTCGACGCACTGGATTTCGACATTCGACTGGTTTGCGACTTGCCAGGAGAAGCACGAAGGCCTGTGCGTCGCGCAGGAAGCACCTAATCTCATTCCCGGCCTCCCATACAGCTATCGCGGCGACCCTGAGTTCGGCGGCGCCCTCGTCGATGCATGGAAACAAGCGGGCTGCGCGGCAGTCAAAAACGAGGCGTCGAATTATCGGTGGGACTACGGCACGTTCGTGCCGCTGCAGTACATCGATCCGGCGGGCGAAGTGCCGGTTGTCGGACTCCCTGTCGTGCTGATGGCCGACCACGGCGAGTGCCTTCGCGCCGGAGCCGCCGTGCACGAGACCGCCAAGCGGCTGGGCAGGCGAGTCGTGTTTCTCGCGAGTACCGCATTGAGCCATCTACTCGTTCGCGGCAGGCACAACTGGCCCACGCCCGAGCGCGTCGAGGAGGACAAGCGCTTCATCGACTTTTTGAAGCGTGGCGCGATCGACGAGACGATCGCCGGCTTCACCGAATACAGCCGCAAGGTCGTCGCCGAAATGGGTGGCCGCGCGCTCGCGACGATGGTCGGTGTGGCGGCGGCCATGTCGCGCGATGGTAAGCCGATGGCCGCGCGGCAATACGGCGACTACGCACAGTCCTCGGGAAGCAACAACGTGGTGCTGCTGATCGCGGACAAGGAGACGCTCGCTCGGGTCGAGCAACGCACGGTCGAGAAGCCGCAGGCGGCGAGCCCGGCGAACGAAGAGAAGCTTGCGGCGCTCGAGGAAACCGAGTGATGGTTCCGACGGGCGCGTGGCGGCAAGCGCGCACATCATCATCAGCGCATTGGTCGAACTAAGGCTGTAATGCCACGACGGTTGGAAGAGAAACGTTCCCTGCCGGCGCCTCGCTAAAGGCACTCGGACGCCGGACGCGCCGAGCGGATCCAAGAGAGGTAACCGCATGTCATCCAAACAAGACATCAGCAACTCATTTACCAAAGAGGAAGGGGCCATCCATCTCGGCGGCATCGACGCGTTGGTGCGACTGACCCTCGACCAGATTCGCACCGATGCGCGCCGCGGCCTCAAGACCGGCATGTTCGTATCGGGCTATCGCGGCTCGCCGGTCGGCATGCTCGACGCCGCGCTACTCCGACAGCAGAAGTTGCTGCTGCAGAACAACATCAACGTCGTCGACGGCATCAATGAGGACCTGGCTGCGACCGCCGTGTGGGGCACGCAGATGCTGCACACCGTGGGCAACAAGAAGTTCGATGGTGTCACCGGCATGTGGTACGGCAAGGCACCCGGCGTCGACCGTAGCGGCGATGCGTTGAAGCACGCCAACTACACCGGCATCGATAAGAACGGCGGCGTGATCGCTGTCGTCGGCGACGATCCAAGCTGCAAGTCATCATCGCTCTGCAGCCAATCCGAGCCAATGCTGTTTCACGTCGGCATTCCGTCGCTATTCCCCGGCAACGTGCAGGAGATTCTTGACTTGGGTTTGCACGGCTACTTGATGTCGCGCCTTTCCGGGCTCTGGGTGGGCCTCAAGATCGTCACCAACGTTGCCGACGGCACGGGCACAGCCAATGTGTCGCCCGAACGCCTCAACTTCGTGACGCCCGACCTGACGTTCGACGGCAAGGCCTTCACGCCGAACATGAACCTCGGCATGAACGTCCGCGCCGAGGCATTGGAGATGGAGCGTTCGCTTTATACGCGCCGACTCGAGGTCGCCAAGCGGTATGCGCGAGAGAACAAACTCAACAACGTCGTCTTCGCCAACCCCGGTGCCTGGCTCGGAATCGTCACCGCCGGCAAGACCTACACCGATCTGCGCCAGTCTTTTCTCGAGCTCGGCTTGGGCGACGCCGCGCTGCGTCGTTACGGCGTCCGCATCCTGAAGATGGGCATGCTGTTTCCGATGGAGCCGAGCATCGTGCGCGATTTTGCGCAGGGTTTGGAAGAGATTTTCGTCATCGAGGAGAAGCGGCCCTTCCTCGAGATGTTCGCAAAGAACGTGTTGTACGGCAGGGCCAACGCGCCGCGCATCGTCGGCAAGTTCGATGAGGAAGAGAAGGAGCTGCTGCCAGGCTACGGCGAGTTCGAGTCCGATGTCATCGGCCGCGCGGTTACCAAGCGACTGTCGCAAAAGGCGCGCATCGAATCTGCGGAAGCCTGGCTCGCGCGTCTAGACGAGATCCACGCCCGCGGCAAGCTCGCTACGGCGATGCGCACCGCTTGGTATTGCTCCGGCTGTCCGCACAACAGCTCGACGAAGGCGGTCGAGGGCAGCTTCGTCTCGGCGGGGATCGGCTGCCACACGATGGCGATGTGGATGGGGCGCAACGTCGTGATGGGCACACACATGGGCGCCGAAGGTGCGCAATGGATCGGCATGGCGCCGTTCACCGACACCAAACACATCTTCCAGAACATGGGCGACGGCACCTACGCCCACTCGGGCAGCCTGGCGATTCGCTACGCCGCCGCAACGAACACCAACATCACGTTCAAGCTGCTGTACAACCTGCATACCTCGATGACCGGCGGACAGGCGATCACCAGCGCACATCCGGTCGCCGACCTGGTATCGGAGCTGTCGGCCAACGGCGTCAAGAAAATCGTCGTCACCACCGTCAATCCCGACAACTATAAAGATGTGCGCCTGTCGGGCGGGACCGAGGTCTGGCATCGCGATCGGCTCGACGAAGCACAGCGCGCGCTGGCCGCGACACCGGGCACGACGGTCTTGATTCACGACCAGGAATGCGCCGCCGAACTGCGCCGGGCGCGCAGTCGTGGCAAGGCCGAAGAGCCGGAAGAGGTTATCGTGATCAACGAGCGCGTGTGCGAAGGCTGCGGCGATTGCGGCGTGAAGTCCAACTGCATGAGCGTCGAGCCGGTAGCCACCGAGTTCGGACGCAAGACACGCATTCACCAGAGTTCATGCAACAAGGACTATTCGTGCGTCAAAGGATTCTGTCCGTCGTTTCTGACGATCACCCCCAACGCCGCACCGGCCGAATCAACGTCCGGCGATGCACCGAAAAAGAAAAAGAAGGGCCGCATTCCGGCGCTCGAGCGCGCGCTTCCAGACCCTGTGAACAAAGTCGACGCCAGCTTCGGTTTCGGCATTCACGTCATGGGCATCGGCGGCACCGGATCGGTGACCGTCGTCGCGACGTTGGCCAACGCCGCGCGCCTCGAGGGCAAGCACGTGATCGGTCTCGACCAGACCGGGTTGGCGCAAAAGGGTGGTGCGGTGATCTCCGATATCAAGATCACCAATGCGCCGTTCGACGGCTCGAACAAGATCTCCGATGGCCGCACCGATCTTTATCTCGGCTTCGACATCCTTAATGCCACAGACCCGAAGAACCTCGACAAATGCCATCCTGAACGCACGATTGCGGTGGTGTCGACGACGCAAACGCCGACCGGCCAGATGGTCGCCGACCGCCATGTCGTATTCCCCGCGATGAACGCTCTGACTGCGGGCATCGACAAGGTCACGCGCAAGGCCGATAACGTATTCCTCGACGGCCAGGCGCTCGCCGAAGGACTTTTTGGTGACGCCATGGCGACCAACACCTTCATGGTTGGCGTGGCCTACCAGGCCGGCACCATTCCGATGAAAGCTGAATCGATCGAGACGGCCATCAAGCAGGCCGGGGTCGGCGTCGAGATGGGATTGGCGGCATTCAAGTGGGGCCGCATGGCGGTGGTGGACCGCGCGTTCGTCGAAGCTGAAATCGCGAAGGGAAAAGCCAAGGTCGCCGAGCTGCCGCAGATGTCACCAAGCGCTCGCGCGATTGTCGATTCCGTCGGGGCGCAGGGAGAGATCAGGCGCCTGCTCGAAGTGCGGGTGCCTGATCTGATCGAGTATCAGGACGAGGCCTACGCGAAGCGCTACGCCGATGTGGTCAAGCGCGTGATAGCTGCCGAGCAGAGGGCGGTGCCAGGGAAGAGCGGCCTCGCCGAAGCCGTTGCGCGCTACTTGTACAAGCTGATGGCCTACAAGGACGAGTTCGAAGTCGCGCGGCTGCACGCCGACCCGGCATTTCTGGCGAAGCTCGACGCGCAATTCAAACACGGCTACACGGTCAAGTACAACCTCGCGCCGCCGACGATCTCCAAGCGCGATCCCATTACCGGTGAATTGCAGAAGCGGCAGTTCGGCCCCTGGATGCTGTCCGCCTTCAAGATGCTCGCAAAGTTCAAGGGACTGCGCGGTGGCGCGCTCGACATCTTCGGCAAGACCGACGAACGGCGGCACGAGCGGCAATTGATCGAAGACTACGTCAAGCAGCTCGACGAGATCGTGTCGAAACTCACTGCCGCCAATCACGCCGTCGCGGTGCAACTGGCGAGCATACCGGACGAGATCCGCGGTTACGGCCACGTCAAGGAACGCTCCCTCGTAACGGCGAAGGCGGCGGAAGCGAGTTTGCTGCAGCAGTTCCGCAGTCCGCAACCCCAACCCCAGCGGCAGGTTGCATGAGCGCCGCAGGGCCGTCCCAAGGCGCGAATTACACCCCTTTGGGGCAGCGAAGCGGCGAAAGCCGCAAGCGTGGGGATCATACAAACGCTCGACGAGACCCCACAACATGAATGTCCTGAACGGCCATGATATCGAGGATCTGTCGGTCGGCATGGTGGCAACGTTCGCCAAGACGATCACCGAGGCGGACATTGTGCTGTTCGCCGGCGCCTCGGGCGACAACAACGCTGTGCACATCAACGAGGAGTTCGCGCAGACCACGCGCTTCAAGGGACGCATCGCGCACGGCATGCTGAGCGCGAGCGTCATCTCGGCGGCGATCGCGAACAAGCTGCCAGGGCCGGGGACGATCTATCTCAAGCAGTCGCTCGAGTTCAAAGCGCCTGTTCGTGCCGGTGACACTGTTCATGCGACCGTGACCGTGCGCGATCTGTTGAGGGAAAAAAAGCTCGTCTTTCTCAATACGGTGTGCACGGTGAAGGACACGGTCGTCATCACCGGAGAGGCCTTGGTCAAGGTTGGCTCGCGCGGGTGACGAAGGGCGCGCCAATGCGCACGATGCTCTCGCACGAACAGCCCACGGCAGCGCAAGCCGCTGCGGTCACAAAGTCGCGGATGACCGATACACCGATGGCAGAGACCGTGCTGCCCGAGCAGGCCGGTCTGCATCGGATCGTCGTCGTGGGCGGCGGCGCCGGCGGCCTCGAGCTTGCGACTCAACTCGGCAACAAGCTCGGCGGCCGCAAGAAAGCGCACATCACGCTGATCGAGAAGAAGAGGACGCATTTCTGGAAGCCGCATCTGCACGAGATCGCCGCCGGGAGCATGGATATCGGCGTCTATCAAACGAACTACCTGGCGCAAGCGCACTGGCATCACTTTCGGTACCGAGTTGGCGAGATGATCGGGCTCGATCGCGGGCCTCGCCACGTGATTGTTGCGCCTTTCGTGGACGAAGACGGCGATCGCGTCACGCCCAAGCGCCGCTTCGGTTACGACACGCTGATCATCGCAATCGGCAGCCTCACCAACGATTTCGCGACGCCCGGGGTACGCGAGCATGCAATTTCACTCGAAACGGTCGCCGAGGCCGAGCGATTTCACCGCCGCTTGGTCAATGCGTGCATTCGCGCGTATGCGCAAGGCGAGGCGTTGCGCGACGAGCAGCTTCGCGTCGCGATCATTGGCGCCGGAGCGACCGGCGTCGAGCTTGCGGCCGAGCTGCACAACACGACGCGCACGCTCGTTTCCTACGGTTTCGATCGCATCGATCCCGAAAGAGACATCAAGCTCGTCCTGATCGAGGCTGCGGATCGCATCCTGCCCGCGCTGGCGCCGCGCGTATCCACTGCCGCCAACAGGATGCTCGATAGCCTCAATATCAGCGTTCGCACTTCCGCGCGAGTCGCCGAAGTGATGCCTAGCGGCGTGAAGCTCGCGACCGGAGAGGTGATTCCGACCGAGCTTGTCGTGTGGGCCGCCGGCGTCAAGGCGCCTGATTTCCTGAGCAATCT
>Ga0066709_100004899_pt1 | contig 10845 bp, 8 predicted proteins | sample GraSoiAngelo_158_FD_79665 | JGI IMG/M metagenome (GOLD analysis project Ga0066709, IMG submission 79665) | Grasslands soil microbial communities from the Angelo Coastal Reserve, California, USA - 14_1009_16_30cm | ecosystem: Environmental > Terrestrial > Soil > Grasslands | place: USA... | reverse complement strand
GGACTTCGCCCAGGCGCTCGGCCCGGCCGCCGAGGGCGTGCTCGGCTCGACCCAGTGGACGCCGAAGACCGCCGGCAAGGACAAGTGGTTCGGCGACGCGGCGCAGTACAACAAGACGTTCGCCGCCAAGTTCGCCGGCCGCGAGGTGGAGTACCACGGCGCCGAGGCGACCGCGGCCTGCCTGGCCCTGGTGCTGGCGGTGGAGAAGGCCGGCTCGACCGACCCGGCCAAGGTCCGCGACTCCCTCGCCGCCCTGGACGAGCAGAGCTTCTTCGGGCCGCTGAAGTTCGACCCGACCGGCCAGAACAAGACCAAGCAGATGCAGGTCATCCAGGTACAGGGCGGCAAGCCGGTGGCGGTGTGGCCCAAGGAGGCCAGCGAGGCGTCCCTGCGCTGGCCCGGCAGTAAGGCCGCGTCGTGAGCCAAGTGATTCAGTCCACGTTGTACGGGCTGCTCAAGGGGTGCCTGTACGGCCTGGTGGCGGTCGGGTTCTCGCTGGTCTGGGGCGTGATGAACGTGGTCAACCTGGCCCACGGCGCGTTCGTGCTCGGCGGCGCGTACCTGGCCTGGGAGCTCAACTCGGCGCTGGGCATCGACCCGTTCCTGGGCATGGTCCCCGCCGCCGTGGTCCTCTTCGCCCTCGGGTACGTCATCCAGCGCTGGATCGTGAACCTCGTCGTCAACGCGCCGATCTTCATCACCCTGCTGCTGACGTTCGGGCTGCAACTGCTCGCCGTCAACGCGCTGATCCTGGTCTTCACGGCCAACTACCGGTCCATCCCGACCAGTTACGCGGGCGAGTCGATCACGCTGCCCGGCGACGTACGGATCCCGCTCGGGCGGCTGATCGCGGCGGCGCTGGCCGTCGCCCTGACCATCGGGCTGGTCTACCTGACCCGCCGCACCCGTACCGGCCTGGCCATCCTCGCCACCGGCATGGACCGCGGCGCGGCCCGGCTGATGGGCATCAGGGCGGCCCACGTGTACGCCCTGACGTTCGGCCTGGCGGCGGCCCTGGCGGGCGCCGCCGGGGCGGCCGTCGGCGCGATCGGCACGTTCAGTCCCGCCGACGCGGGGCGGCTGACGCTGTTCAGCTTCGTCGCCGCCGTGCTCGGCGGGCTGGGCAACATGTACGGCGCGCTGCTCGGCGGCCTTGTCCTCGGCCTGGTCGAGTCCTGGGGCGGGCAGTTCCTGGGCGGCACGCTGGTCAACGCGGTGATGTTCGCCGTACTCGTGATCGTCCTCGCGGTCCGGCCGCAGGGCATCGCGGGCAAGGCGTTCTACGCCAGCCGGGTGGAGGTGTGAGGCGATGACCCAACTCGACACGGCCCCCACCCGGGCCGCCCGCCCGGCGGTCCCGGCGGCCCCGACCCGTCCGTTCCGGATGGTGCTGCCGTGGCTCGGTGCGGTGGTCGCGCTGGTCGGCGCGTTCGGCCTGCAAACCCAGCTCTACACCGGGCAGGAACGCACGGCGACCACGATCGCGATGTTCGTCGCGCTCGCCGCCGCGTGGAACCTGATCGGCGGCTACACCGGGTACGCCTGCTTCGGGCAGGTCGGGTTCTTCGGGCTCGGCGGGTACACCACCGCCGCGCTGATGACCCACGCGCACATGTCGTTCTGGCTGGCCATGCCGGCCGCGGCGCTGCTCACCGGGGTCTTCGCCGCGGTCGTCGGGGCCCCGCTGCTGCGGTTGAAGGGCCACTACTTCGCGGTGGCCACCCTCGGCGTGGCCGAGGGGCTGCGGGAGGTGGTGATCAACGCGGGGCCGCTGACCGGTGGCGGCGCGGGGATCACCATCCCGACGGTCGGTACCGACGCGGCCACGCCCTGGCTGGGCAACGACGGCTTCTACGTGCTGTTCGTGCTCATCGCCTTCGGTACGGTCATGCTGGCCGCGCTCATCGCCCGCTCCCGGGCCGGCTACGCCCTGCGCGCCATCCACCAGGACGAGGACGCGGCCGCCTCGATGGGCGTCAACACCACGGTGGCCAAGACCGCCACGTTCGCGGTGTCGGCGGCGCTGACCGGCGCGGTCGGCGCGGCGTACGCCTTCCAGCAGGTGACGATCTTCCCCGAGCGCCTGTTCGACGTCGACGTCACCGTGCTGATGGTGGTCATGGTGGTGCTCGGCGGCGCCGGTACCGTGCTCGGCCCGGTGCTGGGCGCGATCGCGGTCGCGTTCGTCTCCGAGTGGCTGCGCCAGCACTTCACCAACGCGCACTCGTTCGTGCTCGGCGCGGTGATCATCGTCGCGGTCGTCCTGCTGCCGCAGGGCTTCACCGCCTACGTCCGCGACGCGGTCAAGGAGCGGCGCCTGTCGCTGCTCGACAACGTCAGGAGGTACCGGCTGTGAGCGCGTCCCTGATTAGACACGTGGACGGGGAGCCGCTGCTGGCCGCGTACGGCCTGTCGGTGCGCTTCGGCGGCCTGCGCGCCGTCAACGACGTCAACGTCGGGCTGTACCCGGGCAAGCTGCTCGGCGTCATCGGCCCCAACGGCGCCGGCAAGTCCACGCTCATCAACCTGCTCACCGGCCACCTGCGACGTACCGCCGGGATCGTGCAGATGGACGGGCGGGACATCACCTACGCCAAGCCGTGGACGATCGCCCACGCCGGGGTGGCCCGTACCTTCCAGATCGTCAAGCCGTTCCGGGGCATGACGGTCGCCGACAACGTCATGGTCGCCGCCCTGTACGGCCCGCACCGGCAACGGCACGCCCGCGCCTTCGTTGAGGAGGTCCTCGACCAGGTCGGGCTGGGCGGCAAGGGCCGGTTGGCGCCGGCCGAGCTGTCCGTCGCCGACGCCCGGCGGCTGGAACTGGCCAAGGCCCTGGCGCTGCGGCCCCGCGTCCTGCTGCTGGACGAGGTCCTCGCCGGCCTGCGCCCGGCCGAGATCGGCCCCGCCCTGCAACTCATCGCCGGGCTGCGCGACCAGGGGCTGGCCATCCTGATGGTCGAGCACGTCGTACAGGCCATCGCCGCGGTCTCCGACGAGATCCTCGTCCTGCACCACGGCGAGGTCCTCATGCACGGCGCCCCCGACACCGTGCTGTCCGACAGCCGCGTGGTCGAGGCGTACCTCGGCACCCGGTACAAGCAGAGGAGCACGTCATGACGCTCGTCCTGGATCGCATCGACGCCGGGTACGGCCGGGTCCAGGTGCTGCACGAGGTCTCGGTGAGCGTGCAGGCCGGCGAGATCGTCGCGCTGGTCGGCGCCAACGGCGCGGGCAAGTCCACGCTGCTGCGCGCCGCCACCGGCATGATCGGGCTGCGCGGCGGCGCGGTGAAACTCAACGGCGTGGACCTCACCGGCGCGTCGATCGAGAAGATCGCGCGGGCCGGGGTGGCGCACGTACCCGAGGGCCGGCGGCTGTTCCCCGGGCTGACCGTCCGGGACAACCTGCGCCTGGGCGGCTGGCGGCTGAAGGACGCCGACATGGCCGCGGTGCTGACCCTGTTCCCGCGGCTCGGCGAACGGCTGGACCAGGTCGCCGGGTCGATGTCCGGCGGCGAGCAGCAGATGTGCGCGATCGGCCGGGCGCTGATGGGCCGCCCGGCGGCGCTGCTCATCGACGAGCTGTCGCTGGGCCTGGCCCCGCTGGTCGTCGACGAGCTGCTCGGCCGGCTGGGGGAGATCGCCGAGACCGGTACCGGGATCCTGCTGGTCGAGCAGGACGCCGGGGCCGCGTTCGAGGTCGCGAACCGGGTGTACGTGCTGGAGAACGGCCGGATCACCCTCAGCGGCGCGGCCAGCCACCTGATCGGCGACCCCCGGGTCCGCGCCGCGTACCTGGGTATGGTCGATCCGGACCCGGCCGCCGACGGCGAGGGGCTGCGGGCGGTACCATGATCCACGCACCCCGCGCCGGCGGCGGGCGCGACGTCCCGGGCGGACAACAGCAAGGCGGCCGGTGTGGGTGCCGGCCACGGGCACGTCGGGACACAACCATCGGTCGGGACACGACAATCGGCGGTAGTTGAGGCGGCCGGGATGAGGATGCTGCTGGTCGAGGACGACACGCGGCTCGCCGACGCGCTCAGCATCGCGCTGCGCCGCCAGGGGTACGAGGTGCAGCGCGCCGCCACCGTGGCCGAGGCGATCGCCGCGCCCGCCGTCGACCTCGTCCTGCTCGACCTCGGGCTGCCCGACGGCGACGGCGTGCAGGTGTGCCGGGCCCTGCGCGAGCGCGGCGACGAGGTGGCGATCATCGCGGTGACCGCCCGCGGCGACGACCGGGACAAGGTCCTCGGGCTGCGCTCCGGCGCCGACGACTACCTGGTCAAACCGTTCAGCCTGGCCGAGTTGGGCGCCCGGATCGAGGCCGTGCTCCGGCGCGTCCGGCCGCGACCGGATCCGCTGGTCACCGCCGGGCCGCTGCGGGTCGACCTGTCCCGCCACGAGGTCACCCGCGACGGGCGGCCGGTACCGCTGACCCGTAAGGAGTTCGGGCTGCTCGCCGCCCTGGTCCGCGAGCCCGGCCAGGTCGTGTCCCGGGACCGGCTGCTGCTGGAGGTGTGGGGCACGGCGTGGCGGGGCGCCGGCCGTACCCTCGACGTGCACATGGCCTCCCTGCGCGGCAAGCTCGGCGACCCGCCGGTGGTGGCCACCGTCCGCGGCGTCGGCTACCGCCTGGCCGTCCCGGCCGATCCGCCCACCGACGCCCCGGGCAGCCCGGCCACCGACGCCGACGACATGCCGGCCGGGCCGAGCTAGGCGGAGCCGGAGACAGGGGGCAGCGGATGCGGCGGCGCCTGCTGGTGACGTACGTGTCGCTGTTGTCGGTGGTCATCACCGCGCTGGCGGTACCGCTGGCGATCGCCATCGCCGCCCGGGAGAGCCAGATCCGCTTCATCGACCGGCAGGGTGACACCACGCGGTTCGCCGCCGACGCCGACACCGCGCTGCGCACCGGGCAGGTCGTGTCGCTGCGGACGAAACTGGGCACGTACGACGACCTGTTCGGCATCACCGCCGCCGTGGTGAACCGGGACGGTCGCCTTTTCGTCTCGTCCCGCCCGAATCCGGTCCTGGACACCCCCGACGTACGGTCGGCGCTGCGCTCGGCGCTGGCCGGCGAGGGTACGGCCGCCGACCGGGTGGTGTGGCCGTGGCAGACCCGCCCGCTGGTGGTCGCCGTACCGGTCGGCCACGGCGGCGAGATCATCGGCGCGGCGGTGACCATCTCGCCGGTCTCCGGTATCCGCGCCGCCATCCTCACCGGCTGGGCCTGGCTGGCGCTCATCACCGCGCTGGCCCTGCTGATCGCCGCGCTGGCCGCCCGCCGGGTCACCGGCTGGATGCTGCGGCCGGTGCACAGCCTGGACGAGACCACGCACGCCATCGCCGCCGGCCGCCTCGCCGCCCGGGTACCGGGTGCGGCCGGCCCCGCCGAGCTGCGCCGCCTGGCCGAGTCCTTCAACACCATGATCGACAAGATCGAGGTGATGCTGGAGCGCCGCCGCGTCTTCGTCTCCTACGCCAGCCACCAGCTCCGTAACCCGCTCGCCGCGCTGCGCCTGCGGGTGGAGAACCTCACCGCCCACCTCGACGGCGGCGGCGCCGAGGACCACGCCCTGGCCCTGGACGAGGTGGACCGCCTGGCCCGGGTCTGTGACGGCCTGCTCGCCGTGGCCCGCTCGGAGTCCGGCCGCCCGATCACCATCGCCGTGGTCGACACCACCGCCGTCGCCGACGCCCGCGTCGCCGGCTGGCAACCGGTCGCCGGCCGGGCCGGCGTACGCCTGCTCCGCTCGGGCACCGGCCCCGCCCCGGCCCTGGCCCCCGACGGCGTCCTCGACCAGGTCCTCGACGCCCTGCTCGACAACGCCGTGAAGTTCTCCGGCCCCGGCGGCACAGTCACCGTCACCGTCGGTACCGACCACGACGTCGTGGTGATCGACGTGGCGGACGACGGGCCCGGGTTGCCGGTGGCGGCGCTGGTGGACGCGGTCGAGCCGTACTGGCGGTCGGGGGAGCACCCTCAGCAGGCCGGATCCGGGCTGGGGCTGGCCATCGTCGCCACGTTGCTGGCGGCCTGCGGCGGGGAGCTGGAGCTGCGGCCGGCGGTACCGCACGGGTTGCACGCGCGGCTGCGGCTGCCGGCGGCTACGGTTTCGCCTCCCGGTAGTAGCGGGCCGCGCCTGGATGCAGACGAAGCGGAAACGTATCCAGGGCCGCCCGCTGATCCAGGTGCAGCGCTTCCGGGTGCGCCGCCACGAGGGTCGGTTTCGCGGTGAACAGGAGCCGGGTCAGGGCGTACGCGGTGGCCTCCGGCATGTCCTCGCGCACCACCAGGAAGTTCGGTACGCCGATGGTGGCGGTCTCGTGCCCGAGCCCGTACGTCGTGGCCGGGATGGACCGCTCGGTGTAGAAGTCGCCGTACGACGTGCGCAGCCCCGGTACGAACCCGGCCAGGTCGACCAGCCGCATCGGGATGTCGGCGGCGAGTTGGGTGATCGCCGGCGTGGGCAGCCCGCCGGAGAAGAAGAACGCGGCGATCCGCCCGTCCCGCAGCGCCTGGGCCGACTCGGCGAGGTCCATCGACGACCGGCGGACGTCCTGGTCGGGGCTGAGCCCGGCGGCCAGCAGCACCCGCCCGGCGAACAGGTCGGTACCCGAGCCCACCGCCCCGGTGGACACCGCCAGTCCGCGCAGGTCGGTGACCGCGTGCACCGGCGAGTCGGCGCGGACCACCAGTTGCGTGTAGTTGTCGTACAGCCAGGCCAGCGCCCGTACCGGCTGCGCCCGCTCGAACGGCTCCCGCCCGGCGATCGCCTGCGCGGCGGAGTCGGCCAGCGCGAAACCCACGTCGGCCTCGCCGGCCGCGACCATCCGCAGGTTCTCCACCGACGCCGCCGTGGCCCGCACCTCGGTCCGTACCCCGGGGTACGCCGCCCGCGCGGCCGTCGCCAGGCCCTGCCCGTACGCGTAGTACACGCCACCCTGCCCACCGGCGGCGATGATCAGCCGCTGCACCGGGGGAGTCCGCCGGGCCGCTACCACCCCGGCGGCGACCGCGCTCGCCACCGCGGCCACCACCAGCACCACCAGCCACGGCTTAGGCCGCCACTTCATGACGGCACCGTACGCCAAGGCCGGCGCGCGCACCGGTGTTTCGCCCGGCGCCGCCGCCCCGTGAGCGGCGGCGCCGGACGCCGATCGTGGCTAGCCGGCGGCTACGGCGAAGACGTGGATGTCGGTGTTGGCGGGTAGCCGGACGCTGGCCGGGTGCTTGCCGGCCGGTACGGCGAAGGGCGCGGTGGCGAAGATGTACGCCGCGACCGCGTCCACGCCGCCGACCACGTTGCGGTACCCGGTCTTGGCCACGACCAGGTTGCCGAACATGACCGTGCCGCCACCGCCGCCGAGGGTCCAGTCCCCGTACGACAGGTCGATCGTCTCGGTGCTGCCGTCGGTGTACGTGACGACCGCGGTCGCCTGCTGGTTGCCGTTGACCGCGCTGCCCACGAAGGACAGCTTGGTCGCCGTGGCCGGCAGGCCGGACAGGTTGAGGGTCTGGCTCGCCGACGGGATGTTGTCCGGCTCGCCGGCCGGTACGGACGGCCAGGTGAACGACAACCCGCCCACCGTGCCGGTCCCACCCGGAACCAGCCCGGCCGCCGCGAGGGCCTGCCGCGAGTAGCTCACGCCGCCGCCGTCGTAGTCGGCCTCCTCGTGGGTGCCCTTGTCGTCGGAGACGCCCACGTTGTCCCGCAGGACGGTGAACGTCCCGGGTTGCCCGACGACCACGGTGAAGCCGACGTTCGGCAACTGCTTGCCGTCGGCGGTCCGCATCGCCACCCCGACCGCGTACCGCCCGTCCGGGGTGCTTGCCGGCGCGCTGACCGTGATCCTGGCGCTGCCCACACCGCTGGCCGCGTCGACCGTGAAGGTCCCGCTCGACGGCGTGACCGTCAACCCGGCCGGCGCGGTGACCGTGTAGTTGACCGCGGTCGTCGCGCCGCTGAGCCGGACCGCCTTGATGTCCAGGCTTTCGCCGGGGGAGCCGGGCGGCACGATGATCCGGCCGGTGCTGGTGGTCGTCTGGTACGGCAGCTCACCGTCGCGCCAGGACGGTGGCGCGTCGCCGGGCTTGCTGCCCCAGGCCGGATCGGGCGTGCCGGCCAGGGTGAAGTCGAGCCGGCCGCCGCGGGAGACGAACGACTCCGGCAGCCACGGCCGGTTGCTGGTCTGCCCGTTGACTTTCAGGGCGTGCACGTACGGCGCATCGGTCGCCGCCTGCGGCGCCCGGATCGTGATCGACCGGCTGTCGTCGTCGCGCCCGTCCGACAGGGCCCGGTCGTCGTCCCCGCCACCGCGGCGGATCGACGCGAACGGGAACAGCGGGCTGGCCACCAGCAGTTCGGCGCGGCTGGGCACCTGCGGGTACAGGCCCAGCGCCGACCACACCAACCACGACGACATCTCGCCGAGGTCGTCATTGCCGGGGATACCGGCCGGAGCCGTGGTCCACAGCATGTTGATGGTCTGCCGTACCGCCTGCTGGGTCAGGTGCGGCCGCCCCAGATAGTCGTACAGCCACACCGTGTTGATCGACGGCTCGTTGTCCATCTCCGCGTGCGTGTCCCCGGCGCCGGTGAGCGCCCAGCTCCCGTCCGGGTTGTGGAAGAAGTCGTCCAGCCGCCGGGCCGCGGTGTCCGGGCCGCCCATCGCCGAGGCCAGGCCGGCGACGTTGTGCGGCACCATCCACGTGTACTGCGCCGAGCTGCCCTCGGCGAACCCGTCGAACGTCGCCGGGTTGAACGCCGGCCACGAACCGTCCTCGTTACGGTTCTGCACGTACCCGCCGCTCGGGTCGGCGGCCGGGTTGAACAGGCTCTGCCAGTACTGCGACCGGGCCAGGAACTCCCTGAACCGCCGCTGGTTGCCGGTCCGCTGGGCGAGCTGCGCGACGGCGAAGTCGGCGGTCGCCTCCTCCAGGGTCTCGCTCGCGCCGCCCCACGCATTCGACTTCGCCGGCACGTAGTGCAGCTTCAGGTACTTGTCCAGCGACGGCCGCTGCCCGACCGACATCACCGGCCGCCCGTCGCCGGACAGGTCGGCGGGCGTCGGCACGGTCGCGGCCGTGACCAGGGAATTCAACGCGGACCGTACGTCGAACCGGGTCCCGCCGAAGGCATAGATCCCGGCCAGCGCCGGCGCCGACGGGTCACCGGTCATCACGTGCGTACCGCCCGACGCGTGCGTCCAGCGGTCCCAGGTCCCGCCGTTCTGGTCGGCCTGGTTGAGCAGCGACTGCGCGATGTCGCTGCCGATCCCGGGTTCGAGCAGCGTCACCAGTTGCACCTGCGACCGGTAGATGTCCCAGCCGGAGAAGTTCGCGTACTGGGCGCGCTGCGGCTGGCGTACCTTGTGCGTCTTCTGGTCGAAACCCCGGTACTCGCCGTTGACATCGCTGAACAGGTTCGGGTGCAGCAGCGAGTGGTACAGCGCGGTGTAGAAGATCGTGCGCTGGTCGGCCGTGCCGCCACCGATCCGGATCCCGGACAGCTCGCGCCGCCACGCGTTGTACGCCCGGTCCCGCACATTCTCGAACGAGCCCCGGTTCTCCGCCCGCAGGTTCGCCCGGGCGTTGTCCAGGCTGACGTACGAGATCGCCACGCGCATGTTCACCGTGGCCGCATCGAAGCCCACATACGCGCCCGAGCCCACACCGGTCGGCGGGCGACCATTCGGGCCGAACGTCATCGCGCCCGACTCACTCGTACCGCCCGGCGTGACAGTCCCGTCCTTCCACGTGCCCGTCCGGCTGAACGGCTGGTCGAACACGGCGGTGAAGTACAGCGTGTAGTAGCTCTGCCGCCCGACCGGGCTCAGGTACCCGCAGAAGTTCCCGCTCGTCACCGACCCGGAGACCGTCTTCGCGGCGGCGTCGACGGACACGGTCGCCTCGGTGCTGCCGACCTCGGAGTTGGCGGTACGGAACAAGACGGTTTTCGCCTTGTCAGCCGGGAACGTGAACCGTCCCGACCCGGTGCGCTCCGTCGCAGCCAGCTCGGCGGTCGCGCCGGAGTCCAGGCCGACCTTGTAGTAGCCCGGCTTGGCCACCTCGTTGGCGTGCGCGAACGTGCTCGCGTACACCGCGTCGGTCGCGTCCGCCGTCGGCGAGGTCGTCACGTCACCGACGTGCGGGAAGATCGGGATGTCACCCGAGCCGCCGGCACAACCGGTCCCGGACATGTGCGTGAGGCTGAAACCACGGATCTTCATGGCGTCGTACCGGTACCCGCCCGGCGCCGCCGTCCGGGCCTGGTTGCCGCGGCTGTTCTCCGGGCTGAACGCGAGCATGCCGAACGGCATCACCGCCCCGGGGAACACGTTGCCGCCGTTGGCCGTACCGATCAACGGGTTGACCGCCGCGGCCGAATCGGCGACCGCCGCCACATCCTCGGCCGAGGCCGGTGCCGTGGGCGCCATCGCGACGACCAGCGCCGCCGCGACGAAAATGACAGCCGGACGTCTCATCGTGTCACCTCGCTTCGCTCGGCGCCCCGATGAGTGAAGACCACTGTGCTTGCTGATTCGCTCGCAAGCTCGCTCATTGTGTCCCCCTCAGTCCACGGAAGACATTGCCCTCGGTGGACAGGTAGTTGCGCCGGTAGTCGAATCGGTTGGTGCCGGAGAACATCAGGTACCAGTACTTCATCTGCTCCGACCACCAGTAACCCGAAGTCAGGTCGCCGAGCGTCATCGGCTTGGTCGTCACGTCGGCGATGATCGTCCAGCCGTTGTCGACCCGGGAGTTGCGCTTCTGCCGCTGGTAGTACTCGAAGGCCCGCTCGCGGTACAGCTCCTTGCCGGTGACCAGCCACAGGTT
>Ga0066709_100004898_pt1 | contig 10845 bp, 7 predicted proteins | sample GraSoiAngelo_158_FD_79665 | JGI IMG/M metagenome (GOLD analysis project Ga0066709, IMG submission 79665) | Grasslands soil microbial communities from the Angelo Coastal Reserve, California, USA - 14_1009_16_30cm | ecosystem: Environmental > Terrestrial > Soil > Grasslands | place: USA... | reverse complement strand
TTTTCGAACTTATGGTTTGATCCAGAACGACCGCGATAACGGTCTCGACAGGAACGGCCAGAGGTTTCGGCTCGATGGCTTTTTTCACAGCGGTCTTTGCCGCTTCTGCCAAGGACGGAGAAGAATTAGCGTCTGGGCCGGATTGCTGGTCAGCCGGCTTTTGGCACCCTGCCACCAGCATGCCCACAGATAAAGCAGACATCGAGATTGCAGCCAGACAACGATTCATCAAATCCTCCCACGGGCTGGAAATCCTTATTCTTCAAACATACTCTCATCCATTGTGAAGTCAATTTGCCTTGGTCAAATTCAAAACGAAGATTTCGTCCCGATCTGGTATCTTTGGAGAGTCTGTGCTTCAAGAATTGCACCGTTTCGGATTTGATTAGAAAAATCCAATCTTGCTGAACGCGATTCGTACTTCCCGAATCACGAAGTATCAAGAGAATTAACCCATTGAGAAAGAGCAGCGGCCACGCATGTGACAGCAGCCAACTGCATCGCGAACGAGCCATAAATTCTGCCTTGGCACATGACTTGTGCCTGCTTTTCACGGCATGCGGTGCCTATTCGCGATCTTGCTCGTCAAGGATCAACCAGGGCAGGGAAATCTCCAGTCCCTGGGGAACCCCCAAAAAAACCAAACGTTCTTGCCCGCACGAAGCGGGGAAAAATGGCCGCCGGTGCCAGCTGAGGCACGCGTACTTGCGATTTATGAACCTGAGACCTGGCAAGACCCCCAATCAACGACAGCCGATTTGTGTACTCCGGTTGACGTAGCTCAAAGGCGGTATCTCTTGCATTGTATCGGACAGCGACAGGGAGGTATGCTCGCGGCCAACCGAGCATTTAAGGGGGGATTGCGGTTGAAGCTGGAGAGAGTACGCCGTCCTAAGTCACCTGCTGCGAAGGAGGAATTCAAATGAAACGGAAGAGGGCTCTGCTCGTAACATGCGTTTTGGTCTGCTGGGCGGCTTCCGTCTCGGGTCAAGGCCTGCCCAAGTCAAAACGGCCTGAGGATGTTGGCTTCTCATCAGAACGGCTTGCTCGCATCAACAAGTTTTTTCAAGGCGAAATTGATAAGAAGGCCATTCCCGGTGCGACGCTGCTGGTGACCCGCGAAGGCAAGTTAGTCTATTTCCAAGCCATCGGTTATCAGGACCGAGAGAAGAGCATCCCCATGAAGCCCGACGCGATCTTCCGGATCGCTTCGATGACAAAACCCATTACGAGCGTAGCGGTCATGATGCTCGCGGAAGAAGGCAAGATTGATCTCCTGGCCCCGGTCTCTCAATATCTTCCGGAGTTTAAAGACGTCAAGGTTGGCGTGGAGAAGATGGATCCCAGCATGGGCAAGCCAACTCTATCCTTTGAGGATCCTCAGCACCCAATGACGGTGCCGGACTTGCTTCGACACACCTCCGGGCTGGTCTACGGTCCGTTTGGCACCTCGCTCGTCCATCAAGCCTATAACAAAGCTGATCTGTTCGATGGCAATCAGACGTTGGCGGAGTTCGTGACCAAGTTGTCGAAGCTGCCACTCGCTCATCAGCCCGGAACAGTGTGGGAGTACGGCATGTCCAGCGACGTGTTGGGGCGGATCGTCGAAGTGGTCTCCGGAATGCCATTCGATCGGTTCGTGGAAGACCGCGTCACCAATCCCCTCGGCATGCATGACACCGCCTTCTACTTGAGTGCCGTGCAAGCTCCACGTGTTGCCGAGCCGCAAGTGGATCCGACAACCGGCAAGCGACCCGGCGCAAGCAGCGCTGAGAATCTGACGAAAGAGAAACAAAAGTGGTTTTCCGGCGGCGGTGGCCTGCTCTCGACGGCGCCTGATTATGCGAAGTTTTGCCAGATGCTCCTGAACGGCGGCGAACTCAATGGCGTCCGCCTTTTGTCAACGAAGACGATTGCCGTGATGACTTCGGACCAGCTCCCACCGGGCATCCGGCGCTCCGGATTTGAGGACCTGGCCCCGACACTGGAGATGGGACAAAGTTTCGGGCTCGGGTTTGCTGTTCGAACCGACCTGGGTCGTAACCCGCTCTCCGGCTCGGTCGGCGATTACTTCTGGGCCGGCGCCTACGGCACTTACTTCTGGGTAGATCCGCAAGCCAAAATGTTTGCGGTGATGATGGTTCAGATGCCCTTCCCGCAGTCAGGCTACTATCGGCGCGCTTTTCGCGAGTTGGTCTACGGGGCCTTGCTCCGCTGAGCGGGAAGACGCTACTCAATTCCGACCGCTTCACGCTCGTCGCCGAGGTTGATGATCGTCGGCGTCGGACTTCCGATATCTCTTAGCGTGCGATTTTCTAGGTGATTAGGGCTTGCACAAAACCAACGGGCAGTCTGAACCAAGCACGGACACGGCTTCCGATGACGCCGTGGCGCTCTCTAGGTGCGCGTGCTTGCAACCAGCTACCTCGGATTCGCCTTCCGCTCTTCAGAACTCGGTACGATTGACAGCGAAATTGGAATTTCTCCTTCACTCAACCGAGATTCCAGACGAAAGCCCCCATCGACGAGAATGTAGGAGAATGGGTTTCTGTCGAACGGATCAAGATGTTGATTCAGTGCCCTTGAGCCGTCGAGCCGAACGGCAATTGCGGCCTGCAGTAAAGCACGACGAGTTTGGTTATAGGCTTCGGCCCAGCGAAAACGCGGCAACGCGGGAGTAAATTGCCGGATGACTGGGTTCGTCCTTGAGAGCTCTTCGATCTCGGCTCTGTATACCCTGTCGAACTGCTCCGGTGGCAGGGTAAAACGGGGAGCCCATGATGGGTAAAAAGACTGCTGTTGGTCGATACAATCTACAAACCCTTTGACAGAACCACCACAGCCATCGACGATTTCCGCCGCTAGTCTCCTGTTCGACTGCAACACCGGAATCTTGTTTAGGAGCCGCCCAATTAGCTCGTCGCGGGTTCTTGCGACTTGAGCTATAGCCAGCAGGTCGTTTCGGCTCACTTTCTCTGCTTCGAAGGCTGTGCTAAGGCTTGAACCGCTCGGTAAAGCGTCGAGGCCGCTTGCTAGCTCATTCAGTCGTGCTGAAGAAAATCGAAGCAGGTTGTGGGCAAGAACTCCAATGATTGCCTTCTCCAGCTTGTCAGCAAAGAGAACGGAAGCAAGGCTGCCATCAACCGACAAGTGCCGTGCCGCCGCCATTGCTGCCAGCGCATCGCCCATTGCTCCCGGTGTTTCCCCGTCGCGGAAACGCAGCCGTGCGCGCAGTCCGGAAACAGCCACCAACTCCATGATCGCACCACGATGCGTGGTATTAGCGAGCGGGCCGTCCTCGACACTCATTGCCCAGTCGCATCGCTTGCTCGCAGCTCCATGGCGGAATTCGACAAGAGCGTCCTTTGCGGCTGCGACCAATTTCTCGTCTTCCCCATCCAAGGGCAACTCTAGCGCTTTCTCAAGCTTCCCGGCTGCATCAGGAGCCAACGGAGTCGCCTGCCGTAACGCGGCGTCCGCTCGAAGGTATTTCACAGCCGCATTTTCGTTGTCTTGCCCATTCGCAGCAGGAGGGAACTGTGCTCCGAGACATGCTGGGGAACACATCGCGACAAGCACAGTCAGTGCCGTTGCAATTCTCATAGGCAGCAGTCTACATTCCGAACGCGACAAGCTTCTACCTCAAATCTCTAATGTCAGCGGATTACTGCCGAAAGTATGCTCACAGAATTCAATTTTTCATTCAACACGATTGTTTTTGAGCGCGCCCTCGCGCCGAGTTTGTTATCCTACGCGGCGTGAAACCGCTGTTCCTGATCGATACGGATACTGCTTCCGATGACGCCGTGGCGCTGATCATGGCGCTGCGATCGTCGCAAGTGCGCGTGCTGGCGATTACCACCGTCGCCGGAAACGTTGATGTTCAGCAAGCTACGCGGAACGCGCTTTATACTTCGGAACTTTGCGGCGCGGATGTTCCGGTTTTCGTGGGCGCTGAAAAACCGCTGAACCGCGCGCACCACAGCGCGCACTGGTTTCATGGCCGCGATGGCCTGGGAGACCAGGGCTACCCACCTCCGAGCAGGTCAGCAGAAAAAGAACACGCCGCTTAAGCCATCATCTCCACGATCGCGTCCAACCCTGGCGTCGTACTCGTGACTCTGGGACCGCTGACAAATATCGCTTTGGCTTTGCAACGCAATCCCGGCATCGCTGCCAAAGTCGGCCGCTGCGTGGTCATGGGCGGAGCGCCATGTTGTGAAGGCAATGTAACTCCCGCTGCCGAGTACAACATCTGGTGCGACCCCGAAGCTGCGCGAATCGTGTTGCTCAGCGGGCTGCCCGTGGAGCTGGTGGGTTGGCACCTCTGCCGCGGTGAAGCCGCACTGAACCCAGACGACATCGAGTATGTGCTGAGTTTGGGCACACCCCAGGCACGCTTCACCATTGAATGCAACAGCCGCGCTCAGGAAGCCTATTTCGAACAGACCGGGGAACATGGAATTTCGTTGCCGGACCCCGTGGCGATGTCCATCGCGCTAGACTCAACGACTGTTACACAGCAAAGCGAAAACTATGTGGACGTGGAGATAACCAGCGAATTGACCTTAGGAATGACAGTGGTAGATCGCCTCAACGTGGCAGCCAACGAGCGCAATCGAGCCGTTTGGGCCCCGATTCTGGACCGAGGCAAGAAAGCCAAAGTCTACTGGGCCATCGACAGTAAGCGATGGAAGCAGGCCCTCTATTCTGCGCTGAGCTAGTACTAGCAAGCAGCGTCTAGTCTAAAGCACAGATATCAAGCAACTTACGAAAAATGATGGAGCTAAGTCCGGTTCAGTCCGCGTAACCTGGACCGGAACCACCGTGGGCAACTTCTTTCCCGTTGCGGTGTTCTACCTGATGGGAGAATTAATAGCGTGTTACGCTCCCATCGGCTAGAACGTCTTATTAGAGGGCCAGAGCGGCCCACGTCCAGACCGAGGACAGGGGATTGGTCATGAAGACGATGACATTTACCAGTAGGAGCAGATTAAGCCTGCTGCTGTGTTTGACCGGCCTTTTGAGTTTTGCCGCTCCGAAGGCGCGAGCGCAGGAAGAAAAGGATCCACCCACACGCGTTGCGCGCATCAGCTATGTTGATGGTTCCGTCTCCCTGCAGCCGGGTGGGCAAGGCGATTGGGGCAGCGCCGCGAGAAATCGTCCGGTGACCATCGGCGACAAGATCTGGGTCGACAAAGATTCCCGCGCTGAATTGCAAGCCGGCACGGCCGCCATCCATCTGGGCAGTATGACGGCCCTTTCCTTCCTAAATCTGGACCAGGGCATCACGCAGATGCGCCTTGCGGAAGGCAGCATCAACTTCCGCGTTAGTGAACTGCGCGAAGGCGATCTTTACGAAGTTGACGCTCCGAATCTGGCTTTCACTGTGAAGCAGGCTGGGGCATTTCGCATCGATGTAAATGAAAACGGCGACTCTGCGCGCGTGACCGTGATTCGCGGCGAGGGTGAAGTTACGGCCAGCGGCAAGACCTATGAAGTGCGCTCCGGTGAGCGCGGGGAATTCACTGGCACAGACAACATCGACTACATCATTAGCAAGGCACCCGGCCCGGATGGCCTCGACCGCTGGGCCGCTGAGCGCGACCGCAAAGAAGACAACTCGGTCTCCGCGCGCTACGTATCGCGCGATATGGTCGGCTACGACGACCTGGACGACTACGGCACCTGGCGTGATGAGCCCGAATACGGCCACGTTTGGTATCCCGCTGCGGTTGAACCCGGATGGGCTCCCTACAGCTACGGCTATTGGAACTGGGTCGGCCCGTGGGGCTGGACCTGGGTTGACTATTCGCCGTGGGGCTTTGCCCCGTTCCACTACGGCCGTTGGGCGTTTGTCGGTAGCGCTTGGGGCTGGTGCCCGGGCCCGATTTTTGGAGCTCCGATCTATGGGCCTGCTTTTGTCGGCTTCTTTGGTGGCGGTTTTGGATTTGGAGTTGGCTGGTTCCCGCTGGGCTTTGGCGAACCGTTCTTTCCGTGGTTCCATTGCCGCCACGAGTTCATCGAGCGGATCAACGTCCACAATACGTTCATCCGCAATAGGAGCGTTCTCAACACCAGCGCTCGCAACTTCAATTACGTACATGCGCGTAACGTGAATGCAGTGACCGTGGCGAATCGCAATGCCTTCACGAACGGCCAGGCCATCAATCGCGGAGCCACACGCCTCACGGCAGCTTCGTTGAGAGGCGCGCAAGTAACCAACTCAGTCGGGATCAAGCCGACACAGCGCAGCTCGCTCGGCTCGGTAAATATCAGATCGCATGTAGCCACGCCGCCCGCCGCAGTTCAGAACCGCACCGTGGTCGCGCGTACGGCGCCGGCGCAAGGCGCATCCCAGCGTGTTCGGACGCTCAATAGCACTGGTCAGGCTCCAAGTCATGTTGGCAATGAGCCAGTGAATCGCACTATGAATCAGCATGAGACTGCAACGAATGCGCCGTCGCGTAACGTTCCGAACACGTCCGCGATGACTTCCCGGCAGCGGGAGCTAGCGCAGAGCCGGCCACCTTCGTCGATGACGAATTCGAACCGGACATCGGCCGCTGCTGTGGGCAACAGTGCGTCGCAGCGCACCGGCAATAGCACGCGCACTTGGGAAGCGCAGGGAAATACGACTGATCATGGGCGCGCGCCGACAGGTTTCGGAAGCTCGAATCGGCCGGAAAACTCGCGGGCGCAAACGGCCCGCGAGACTCAAGGCAATCGTCCGCCATGGGCACGCGGCGATTCGCAGGCTGGAGTCGTCAGCGGCCAGGGCTCACGGCCTTCGGCGCCTAGCTACAACGGCAACCGCCCAAGCTCTTCCAACAATGGCCGTTCTTACGAGCCACCGCAGCGGAGCTATGGCAACACGCCGTCCTACAACAACAACCGCGGATATTCTCAGCCGCGCTCTTATAGTCCGCCGCAGCGCTCGTACAGTCCGCCGTCCACTCACTCGTACTCGGCGCCGCGAACTTATTCAGCGCCCAGCCGCAGCTATCCATCTCCGTCACATTCCTACTCTGCACCTAGCCGCGGCTATAGCGGCGGCGGCGGCGGTGGCTATAGTGGTGGCGGCGGCCGTGGCGGTGGGGGAGGTGGTGGTGGTGGCGGCAACCGTGGCGGCGGGGGAGGCGGAAGCCCGCACGGTGGCGGAGGTTCTATCTCTCACGGTGGCAGGCACTAAATAGCTAGGCCGTCCGGAACTTCCGTGCGGGCCTTTCGTCTTTCTGCATCAACTGCAAGTGAAATTTTCCCGCCTTGGTATCTCTCGAGTCTCTAGTTGCTCGCGGCATCGCGCTCACACAACTCTTCGAGCCAGCTGGTGTTAGATGAAGTGAGGTATTTCGTTACCGGCATTTGCTGTTTCGACATGGGGAAAATGCGCAGCAAATGCTCTTTAACGATGAAATGCTAGTGTTTGGAGTGAGTCCGGGCTATTCACAAAGGAATGCGAAATGACGCGGCGCAAGGGAATCACGGCCGCTCAGGTTTCAGGAGAGATTCCGATATGAGAAAACACCTGCTCAATTTGGCGACCCTTCTCAGCGTTGCGCTGGCGGTGGCTCTCGCTGCGCCGCAACGCGCCGCAGCCGATGATGACGACGATCCGCCCAGCCGCGTCGCGCGCCTCAGCTACGCCCACGGCACCGTCTCATTCAACCCGGGGGGCACCGACGATTGGGTTTCCGCGGTCGTCAACCGCCCGATTACCACCGGCGACAAGCTTTGGACCGACAATGACGCGCGCGCCGAGCTGCACCTCGGCTCCGCCGCGATCCGACTTTCCAGCAACACGGGCTTTTCGTTTTTGAACCTGGATGATCGCATGGCGCAGATCCGGCTAACCGAAGGCACCCTTAACGTGCGTGTGCGGCGTCTCGAACAGGATGAATCTTTCGAGGTCGATACGCCCAATCTTGCTTTCTCGATCCTTCGTCCGGGCAACTACAAGATCAATGTCAACGAAGCAGGCGATTCCACTTTCGTGGTTGTCCGCGACGGCGAAGGCGAAGTCACCGGTGGCGGCTCTGCTTATGCCATTCATCCTCGGGAAACCGGCACGTTTACCGGCATCGACCAACTCGACGCCGACATTCAGAGATTTGGAGACAGCGATGACGACTTCGATCACTGGTGCGGTGACCGCGACCGCCGCGAAGATCGCTCGCAATCCTCGCGCTACGTTTCTTCCGATGTTATTGGCTACGAAGACCTCGACGACAACGGTGGCTGGCGCCCAGTGCCCGAGTACGGCACCGTTTGGTTCCCCCACACTGTCATTGTCGGCTGGGCGCCTTATCGCTATGGCCACTGGGTGTGGATTTCGCCCTGGGGCTGGACTTGGGTAGATGATGCTCCTTGGGGCTTTGCGCCATTCCATTACGGCCGCTGGGTCGTCGTCGGCGGTGTCTGGGGTTGGGTGCCGTGCCCGCCGCGTGCCCTCGCAGTCGCATACGTGCGCCCCGTTTACGCACCCGCTCTCGTCGCCTGGGTTGGTGGGCCGCACTTCAGCGTTGGCATTGGAATTGGGGGAGGCAGCGGGGTCGGCGTGGCGTGGTTCCCGCTCGGCCCGCGCGACGTCTACTGCCCGTCCTATCACGTTAGCCGGCGCTACGTGCAAAACGTCAACATTTCCAACACCACGGTCATCAACCAGACCAACATCACCAACGTCTACAACAATGTCTACGTTAACAAGACCGTGAACGTGACGAACATCAGGTATCAGAACCAGACGGCTCCGAATGCCGTTACCGCCACTTCGCATCAAGCCTTCACGTCGGCTCAGCCCGTGGCCCGCAACATGGTGAGGGTGGATGCCCGCGAAGTCGCCTCCGCTCCGGTCGCTCCGCTGACTCCCACTGTTGCTCCACAGCAGCGCAGCGTTCTCGGCGCCGGTGCGGAAGTGCGCGTGCGCCCGCCCGCGGTCGCCGTGAGTCGTCCGGTGGTGGCGAAGACCGCGCCGCCGCCCGCGCCCGTATCCTTCGTCAAGCAGCAGCAGGCCATTCAAGCCAATGGCGGCAGACCGCCGGCCGTTTCTCAGATCCGTCAAGTGCAGGTCGAGAACACGCAACAGGTCCGCCCGAACATCAAAATCGCTTCCCCGGCGCAACCTGGCACGCCGCGAAACGTTCGGGAGAACCGGTCCGCCGGCAACATGCAGAACAACCAGGGCAACTCGCAGAACAACAGCAATCGCCCGGCGTCCATGAACAATTCCTCCCCGGCGAATCCCTCCAACCGGCCGGGGAACCCCCCGGCCAATGCCGGAAACGCTCCAGGGAACGCGGGCAATCCAAAGGTCTACAACGATCGTCCACCCTCGTCGCGGCCAAATAACTCTTACAGATCGAACGAGGCGAACCCGCAGCTTGATCAGAGGCACCTGCAGCAACTCGAACAGCTCCGCCAGAAACAGGATCAGGAACGCCAGAGGATCGAGCAGAAACAGATTCAAGAGCAGCAAAAGACTCAGCAGAAAAACGCGGAGGACGCTAGAAGACAGCAAGTCGAACAGAGACAACAACAGCAGCTCCAACATCTCGAGCAGAAACACGAGCAGGAGCAGCAGAAGCTCCAGCAAAGACAGCAGCAGGAGCGCCAGAAGCAACAGCCGCGCCAGAATGAGAAGCCGCCTAGCAAGCTGCCGAAGGACGACAAGCCTCAGCACCGCGGCTAGGCATCACCCACAGTCGAGGGCCGTCTGGACGGGCGTTTGCTGAGAACCGATCGCCCGTTTCGCTTTTCGCTCGAACGGTTTTTTGCAGGTGAAAGGTCTTCGCTGCTCGCGTAAGATTTCTCTTGCGCGCTCATGGCCAACCGTTCCAAATCCCGCTCTTCTTCGAAGAAGGCTCCCGCTGCCGGCTCTGATGTGTGCCTCATCCGTCTGCCCGGATTGCCCGAGATTCATCACGGCGACGACCTCTCCAAGCAAATAACAATTGCCGCCGAAAAAGCGCGCCTGCATTTCGAAAACGGAGACATCCTCGTCGTTGCGCAAAAGATTATTTCGAAGGCCGAAGGCGCGGTGGTCGATTTGGCGACGATCCGTCCTTCGCCCCAGGCGCGGGTCATCGCCGAGCGGCAAAAGAAAGATTCGCGGCTCGTGGAAGTGATCCTGAATCAATCGCGTCGCTTCGTGCGCACCGACCCCGTGCTGATCGCCGAAACTCGCCACGGCTACGTCTGTACCAATGCAGGTGTAGACCATTCGAACGTCCCCGGCGAAGACGTCGTAACCCTCCTTCCGCGAGATCCCGATCAGTCGGCGAAAAAACTCGCTGCCGCTCTTGGTGAGCGAACGGGCAAACACGTTGCCGTCATCATCAGCGACACGTTTGGCCGCCCCTGGCGCCTGGGCTTGACAAACGTTGCCATCGGCGCATCCGGCGTGCCAGTCCTCCATGACTTGCGCGGCACGCGCGATCACGATGGCAAGCTTCTTACGGCCACAATTCTCGCCATCGCCGATGAACTTGCCGCTGCCGCCGGTCTCCTCATGGGCAAATCCGAAGGCTGCCCCGTCATCCTCATCCGCGGCTATCGCTACAAGCCCTCCTCTGAACCCGCCACTCGCGTCATCCGACCCGCCGCCGAAGACCTATTCCGCTAGTCTCCTCTTCTCTGTGTCCTCCGTGCCCTGTATGTTAAATTCTCTCCGTACCCTAGCTTGCTCGCCCATGCGCACTCCACTCCATCCCGTCACGCGCGAAGCCGCCTTGCTCCTTGCCAGACGGGCTCCCTTGCCCGACCTCCTAAACGCGGGCACCCAACTCCGCGCCCGCGGAAAGGGAACCGTCATCACCTTCTCGAAAAAAGTTTTCATCCCGCTCACGG
>Ga0066709_100004897_pt1 | contig 10847 bp, 9 predicted proteins | sample GraSoiAngelo_158_FD_79665 | JGI IMG/M metagenome (GOLD analysis project Ga0066709, IMG submission 79665) | Grasslands soil microbial communities from the Angelo Coastal Reserve, California, USA - 14_1009_16_30cm | ecosystem: Environmental > Terrestrial > Soil > Grasslands | place: USA... | reverse complement strand
GGCGACGGCCGTCGCAGCCTGCGGGATCGGACTTGCAGCCGGGCTCGGCCATGCCTTCCACGCGGCAGACGTCTACACCCGCTGGACCGCCGGCGACTGGCTGATACGGCACATCCAGAACGTCCTCAACTACATTCAGAAGCCGTCGACGTTCCTCTTCCGGGACATCACGAACCCGATCGGCAACTTCCTCGTCCAGCACGTCCTGACACCGCTGGACACGTTCCTCGTCGAGACCCCGTGGTTCGTCACGTTCGCCGGGCTCGTGGCGATCGCGTTCGTGCTCAGCGGCCTCAGGCCCGCCATCATCGCGGCGTTCATGTTCACGTCGATCGTCGTCGTCGGCGAGTGGTACTCCGCCATGCACACCTTCTCCCAGGTGCTCGTGGCGACGGCCATCGCGGTCGCGATCGGGCTCGTGCTCGGCGTCTGGGCGGCCGAGAGCCAGACCGTGAGCCGGGTCCTGCGGCCGATCAACGACGTGCTGCAGACGCTGCCGCAGCTCGTCTACGTGGTCCCGTTCATCTACCTCTTCCCGGTCTCGTACGTGCCGGGGCTGATCGCCTCGGTGCTGTATGCGTTCCCCGTCGTGGTCCGGCTCGTCGAGCGCGGCGTCCGCGACGTCGCGCCTCACTCGGTCGAGGCGGCGGGTGCGTTCGGCGCCACGCGCCGGCAGATCCTGCTCAAGGTGAAGATCCCGCTCGCGCGCGATGCGATCATGCTCGGGGTCAACCAGGGGATCATCATGGTGCTCGCAGTGGTCGCGATCGCCGGGCTCGTCGGCTCAGGCGCGCTGGGCTACGAGGTGGCGCAGGGACTGCAGCGCAACGAGTTCGGGTTCGGTGTCGTCGCGTCGCTCGCCATCCTGGCGCTCGGCATCGCGCTCGACCGTGTCACACAGGGCAATCGGCGAAAGGGCGGGCAGAACTGACGTGGGCAGGAATGACGTGGGCAGGAAACTGTCGCAGGACAACGAGGAGGGTCGCATGTCGAATCGGCTTCGGGCGCATCCAGCCCGTCTGGCCGCGGTAATCGCTCTCGCAGGCGTGGCGATCTTCGCCGTCGCGAACACCGCCACGGCGAAGAGCAGCGCCAGCTGCGGCACGGTCACCATCAACCAGCAGGCGTGGGCAGGATCGACCGCCAACACCTACGTCGCGAAGTACGTGCTCGAGAAGTACCTCGGCTGCAAGGTGAAGATCACGAACATCGCCGAGATCCCGGTCTACGAGGCGATGGCAAAGGGGAAGGTCGACGCCGTCCTCGAGGACTGGCAGCACACCGACCTGTACGCGAAGTACGCCACGAAGCAGAAGTCGGTCGTGCTCGAGGGCTCGAACGGGCTCACGGGCCACATCGGGTGGTTCATCCCCAGGTACCTCCTCAAGCAGTATCCGGAGTTCAAGACCTGGGCCGGGATCAAGGGCCACGAGAAGGTCTTCGCCTCGCCCGAGGCACCGCAGGGCATGTTCCTCGGAGGCGATCCGTCGTACGAGCAGAAGGACGTGCAGCTGATCCAGGGCCTGGGTCTGGGCCTCAAGCACGTGACCGCGGGCGCCGAAGCAGCGGAGACCGCGCGGTTCACGCAGCTGATCAAACAGAAGAAGCCAGTCATCTTCTACTGGTGGACACCGCAGTACCTGAACAGCTACCTCGACCTCGTCGAGGTCAAGCTGCCGAAGCCCTTCAAGGGCTGCAAGGACGACGCGAGCGGAGGGGGCGGCGTCAACCAGTACAAGTGCGCGTATGCGTCCTATCCGCTGGAGAAGCTGTTCAGCAAGAAGTTCGCGGCGAGCGGCTCACCGGCCGTGGCCGTCCTCAAGCGGATGCAGTGGCCGTCGAACAACGCCCAGAATCTCGTCGCGAAGTGGATCGCGGGCGACCACGTGGATTCCGCGAAGGCGGCGGAGAAGTGGGTGAAGGCCAACATGGCCGTCGTCAACAAGTGGCTCGGGAAATAGCGCTTCGCACTATTTCCTAGTAACGACGGGAGGCGGCCAAGGCCGCCTCCCGTCGTTACAGGACCTTCAAGACGGAATACCAGGTGCGGTCGGCAACCCGGAGCAGCGACTCACCGACGGTCGAGTAGCTCCGGTAGACAGCCAGCGTGGATGCGAGCGCCCACGGATCGCCGGCGTGTGAAAGTGAGGCGAGCCCGTCCCGAAGACCGTGCTCGATCCGGCGGGCGCGCTTGATCGCGAGCTCGGCGTCTTCCTGGGGATGCGCGCGCCGGTCGCCGAGCTTTCCGATGGCGTCCACCAGATGGACGAACGAGCCGTGCGCGTGGTCGCCCATCTCCGCCGCCGAGGAGTCAGGATGCCAGTCGAGCGCCTGCGCCGTCCGGACGGTGTCCTTCGCCCGGTCGAGCACCTCGTCGATCCGCTCCGAGAGCTCGTAGGCGTCCTCCTGGTCGATCGAGGTGACGAGCGCCTCGACCAGGCTCTCGAGCAGCGCCCGCCGTGCCTCGTCTCCCTTGTGCTCGAGCTCGCGGACGCGATCAGCCGCCGCGTCGTCGCCACGCGACCAGGCGGCGAACGCCTCGAGCCCCGCCAGGGTCACCCGCGCCTGGTCCTGGAGGAGCGTCGGAACATCGGGTCGATGCGGGACGAACCACCGATTGCGGACACTCACCCGATCAGCCTCGCACAAAGGTAGAAGAGCGCACCGAGCGCAGCGCAGGCCGGGACGGTGATGCCCCACGCGCTCAGCGTCTCGGCCACCACCGCCCAGCGCACGTGACGGGGATGCCGGTCGGCACCGACGCCGACGACGCTGGCCGCGACCGTCTCCGAGGTGCTTACGGGCGCGCCCAGAACGGCCGCCGCGAGAATCACGCCGGCAGCAGAGACCTGCGCCGCAAGGGCGTCGATCGGCGACGGCCGGAAGTAACCGGTGCCGACCCGGCGGATGACCCTGCCGCCTCCGACGGCGGTGCCGAGCGCGAGAACGAGCGCGGCCGCGGCGCGGACCCAGAGAGGGATCCGGAAGTGGTCGAGCGACCCCGTCGCCAGCAGCGTCGCCGCGGCGAGCCCCATCGCCTTCTGGCCGTCGTTGGCACCGTCGCTGAGAGCGACGAATGCCGCGGCCACCCAGATCCCGCCGCGGACCGGCCCGAGAAAGCGTCTCGTGCCGCGCCGGAGCACGCGGGTCAGGGCACCCCGCAGCGCCGCGCCGCAGACGAGTCCGAGCACCGGGGACACGACGAGCCCGATCAGCGCGCCGACGACGCCGACCGGCCGGTGATCCCGGATGCCTCCCCAGTGAATCGCCCCGAAGCCGCCCGCGACGAGCGCCGCCCCGATGAGCCCGCCCAGCATCCCGTAGGTGGCGCTGGCGGGGATGCCTCGACGGGCCGCAACGGTGACGAAGCCGACTGCGGCAAGCGCCGCCGCGGCATAGGCCGACGGCAGGACATGCGGGCTCGCATGGACGAGCGAGGAGACCGTGACGGCGACGGCGGTACCTCCGGCCAGCGCACCGAGAGCATGGAAGACGAACGAGAACGCGAGCGCGGTACGCCAGCCGGCGGCACGCGAGACGACCAGCGCTGCGCTGGCGTTCGCTGCATCGCTGACGCCGAGCACGAACGCGAGACCGAGGGCAGCGACGATGGCGACGACGTCCATCGGTAGGCTGCGAGACTACCGCCGTTCCAGGAGAGGAGCGTCATGCAGCTCGGGATGGTCGGCCTCGGCCGGATGGGTGCGAACATGACGACGCGTCTGCTCCGCGGCGGGCACGAGCTGGTCGTGTTCGACCTGAACGAGGAGGCGGTGCAGGCCGCGGAGGCGGAAGGAGCGGTCGCCGCGTCGTCCCTCGAGGATCTCGCGTCCAAGCTGACGCCGCCGCGCTCGGTCTGGCTGATGCTGCCGGTCGCCATCGTCGACCGGGTCCTGACCGAGCTCATCGCCCATCTGGAGCCGGGTGACGCGGTCATCGACGGCGGCAACTCGTGGTACCACGACGACGTGCGGCGTTCGCGCGAGCTCACCGGCTCTCGCATCGACTACCTCGACGTGGGCGTCTCGGGCGGCGTCTGGGGCCTCCAGCGCGGGTACTGCCTCATGGTCGGTGGAGCGGCGAAGCCGGTCTCGCGGCTCGAGCCGATCCTCGCGACCCTGGCGCCCGGCGTGGCCGCAGCCTCCCGCACGCCTGGCCGAACGGGCGACGCCGTACCGGAGGAGATCGGCTGGCTCCACTGCGGACCGAGCGGCGCCGGGCACTTCGTGAAGATGGTCCACAACGGCATCGAGTACGGGCTGATGGCCGCCTACGCCGAGGGTCTCAACATCCTCGAGCATGCAAACGCAGGCGCCTCCGCGCGGCAAGCGGACGCCGAGACGACACCGCTTCGCGACCCCGACCTCTATCGCTACGAGCTCGATCTGCCGGCGATCGCCGAGCTGTGGCGGCGTGGCAGCGTCGTGCAGTCGTGGCTGCTGGACCTGACCGCGCAAGCATTGCGTGAAAGCCCCGATCTGAGCGCATACGAGGGGCGCGTATCCGACTCGGGCGAGGGCCGCTGGACGGTCCTCGCAGCCATCGACGAATCGGTGCCCGCGCCCGTGCTCGCAGCGGCGCTCTTCGACCGCTTCACCTCCCGCGGTGAGGGTGACTTCGCGCACAAGGCGCTGTCCGCCATGCGCCACGGCTTCGGCGGCCATCTCGAGAAACAGGCCGGCTGATCAAGCACGACGGCGGATCCGCCGATGACGCATGGGCGTACCCATGCATCCGCGCCCGAGACAGCCTGCGACACCGGCAGTTCGGCTGGTGCCTCCGCTCGAAGGGACTCGAGAGCCGGCGGCGCCGACCGCCGCCGCGCCCTCCGAGAGCGTCGTCGAGTCGTACCAGCGGCTTGCGGACGTCTTCCACGAGGTGCTCGCAGAGCAGAGCCTGGAGGGGCTGCTCGACCGCATCGCCGACGCGCTGACCGCGCTGATCCCGTACGACGACATGCACGTCTACGAGGTCGACATGGTCAAACGGGAGATGATCCCGCGCCTGGTCCGGTCGAGATGGGCGCCGCAGGTGCTCGCGGAGCGGTTCCCGTTCGGCGAAGGAATCACAGGCTGGGCCGTCGAGCACCGCGAGCCCGTGCTCTCGAACCAAGCGCATCTCGACCCGCGGGTGCGAATCGTCCCCGGCACGCCGGCCGAGCCGGAGGCGCTGATCGTCGTGCCGCTGATCGCGCGAGGAAACCTCAAGGGCACCCTCAACATCTACCGCGAGGGCGAGGACGCGAGCTTCTCCGAGGAGGAGTTCAAGCTCGCCACGCGTTTCGGCGACGCCGCGGCGCTCGCGCTCGACAACGCGCACATTCGGGCCAGCCTCGAGCAGCAGGCGCAAACCGACCCGCTCACCGGCCTCCTCAACCACCGTGCGTTCCACGAGCTCCTCCGGAAGGAGCTGACCCGCGCGTCGTCGGCGCACGACACCGTCGCACTGGTGATGCTCGACCTCGACGACTTCAAGAAGGTCAACGACATCCACGGACACGCCATCGGCGACCACGTGCTCGCCACGATCTCGGAGCAGCTGCGCTCGGCCGTGCGGGGCTCCGACTGCGTCTGCCGCATCGGCGGTGAGGAGTTCGCGATCATCGCGCCCTCGGTCGACCTGGAGACGGCTCAGCTGCTCGCGGAGCGGGTGTCAGCCCGGGTCGCCGAGGCCGAGTACGAAGCTGCCGGTCGGGTCAGCGTCTCTGTCGGCGTCGCGCTCGGGCCCGAGCACGCAGCGAACCCGCGCGAGCTCGTCGCCTGCGCCGAGGCCGCGATGATGACGGCGAAGGCGCTCGGCAAGCAGCAGATCGTCGTGTTCGACGAGCACGGCAACAAACGGCCCGACGCGCCACACGTTCATCGCGACGACGTCCGGTCGATCGCGCACCTGAAGATGCTCCAGAGCCTCTCCGGGAAGCTCAACCGGCTCAACGACGTCCGCGAGATCGGCATGACGGTCGCGAACGAGCTCCGGCAGCTGATCGACTACCACAACTGCCGCGTCTTGCTACTCGAGGACGACCGGCTGGTTCCCATCGCCTTCCGCGGCGAGCTGACGGGCGACCCGAGCGCCGTCATGGACGTCCTCGTCCGGCGCGTCGGCGAGGGAGTCACGGGTCACGTCGCCCAGACCGGCAAGCCGCTGATCACCGGTGACGCCGCCACCTGCGAGTACGGCGTGCGGATTCCGGGCACGGAGGCCATCGAGGAATCGCTGATCGTCGTCCCGCTCACGTACGGGGCGCGCGTCGTCGGCGTGATCGTGATCTCGAAGCTCGGGCTCGACCAGTTCGACGCCGACGACTTGCGCCTGCTCGAGGTGCTCGCCGGTCACGCGTCTGTCGCGCTCGTCAACGCCCAGCTGTACGAGGGGCAACGGCGCGAGGCGGAGAGCGCGAAGGCTCTGCTCGCGCTCGCGCGCGAGCTCTCCAGCGTCACCGAGCTGTCCGAGGTCGCCGACCGCATCGCCGCCGGCGCCAGGCGGATCCTCGGGTCCGGGCACGCGACGGTCTGGCTGCCGAGCGGCGAACAGGAGGTGACCTGCTCCGGCTGCAGCAGCGAGAGCGAGGAGCGGCGCGAGCGGATCCTGGGCCTGAAGCTCGACGTCACCGCGGTGGACGACCTGACCACGCGCACCGCGCCGTACATCGTCGTTCCGGACGACTACCGCGACCTCGACATGCACGAGGTGCCGGTGGGGACCGGGATCTACGCGATCGCGCCGTTCACGATCGACGGCCGGCCCGGGTCGATCTGCGTCGAGGCGCTCACGCCCGACGAGTACGGCGAGCGAGAGCTCGAGCTGCTCGGCGGCATCGCGAACCAGGCCAAGCTCGCGGTCTCGAACGCGCTCGCCTTCCGCGAGCTCGAGCGGACGTTCCTCTCCACGGTCGAGGCGCTCGCGAACGCGCTCGAGGCCAAGGACGAGTACACACACTCGCACGCACGGTGGATCACGGACATGTCGCTGCGGGTAGGCCGCCAGCTCGGTCTCGAGCCGCTCGCCCTCAAACGCCTCGAGCTCGGTGCACTGTTCCACGACATCGGCAAGATCGGCATCCCGGCGTCGATCCTGCTGAAACCCGGCCCGCTCGACGCCGACGAGCGCGTGTTGATCGAGACGCATCCGGAGCTCGGCGAGCGCATCCTCTCTCCGATCGAGCAGCTCGCCGACGTGCGGCCGATCGTGCGGGCCTGCCACGAGCGCTGGGACGGGCTCGGCTACCCGGACTGCCTGCGCGGCGAGAAGATCCCGATCGAGTCGCGGATCATCTTCGCGTGTGACGCGTTCCACGCGATGACCACCGACCGTCCGTACCGCGATCGCCTGCCGGTCGAGGAAGCCTGCTCCAGGTTGCGCGAGGCGGCGGGCACCCAGTTCGACCCCGCCGTCGTGGACGCCGTGTTGCAAGTCGTCGCGGACACGTCGTCGTCGTCCCTGTAGGGGTGAGCTCTCAGCCCGCGGCTTCGGCCCGCCGGAGCCCCCGCAGCGCCCAGAGGCTGAACGCAGCTCCGAGCGCGACCGCCAGACCGAACGCGAGAGCGACGTGCGGCGGATCGCCGGCGAGGAAGCCGCGCCCGGTCGCGAGCAGGTACGTCACCGGGTTTGCGCGCGCAACGGCGTGGATCCAACCCCGGAGGAGATGGAGCGGCACGTAGACCGGCGCGAAGAAGAGCGTCAGGAAGACGGGCATCTGCATCAACGGTCCTGCCTGGATGGTCCGAAGCCGCATCGCAACCCCGCACGACCAGAGGAACCCGGAGACGTTGACGAGCAGCGCCAGAGCGTAGAGCCCGAAGAGATCGATCCCGCCGCCGCCGACCTTCATGCCCACCGCGAGCGCGACGATCGTCAGCATCGAGCCCGTGATCACCCAGCGTCCGAGCGCGGCGAGCCCGTAGCCGAGCAGGATCCCGCTCCGCTTCGGCGCTGCGAGCAGCAGCCGCCGCGCAAATCCGTACTCGAAGTCGCGGGCGACGCCGAAGCCCGTGAAGACGCCGCCGAACGCGGCGGACTGGAGCAGCACGAAGACGAACTGGAACGACGTGTATCCGGGCGCGTAGTCGAAGCCCGGCACGTGCTTCAGCTGCGAGAGGCCGCCGGCGAAGGCGGTGAAGAAGAAGAGCGGGAAGATCAGCGACGGCAGGAAGAGCGACGGCGTCGTCAGCACGTTCTTGAGCGTGCGCCACGCAACACCGACCGCGACCGGCCAGATTCTCACCGCGCGAGCCTCTGCTGGAGCGCCCAGACGGAGAGCGCGAGGGAGACGACGGCGATCACCGCGGCCACGCCGAAGCCGAGCGCGAGCGCCTGACCGTCCCAGCCGGTGATGATGAGGCTGCGGACACACTCGATCAGGTACGAGACCGGATTCGCCGTCGCCGCCCACCGGAACCAGCCGACGCCGATCAGATTGCGCGGCGTGTTCATCGACGAGATGAACAGGAAGACGAAGAGCATCGGGAACAGCCCCTGGATGGACTCGCCGGAGCCCGTCCGCAGCGCCATGAAGCAACCGAGCGCACCGAACCCGAGCGACACCACGCCGGCGAAGGCGAGCAGGACGACGATCCCGGCGGCCCCGGAGTGGAAGTCGACACCCGTGACGAGCCCGACCGAGACGTAGAACATCGCCTGCACGAGACCGAGCGCCACGATCCCGGCGAGTTGGCCGGTGAGCAGCGCAGAGCCGCGCATCGAGGTCAGAGAGAGACGGTTGAGGAAGCCCGTCTGGATGTCGCGCGCCAGATCCGTGCCGGCATTCATGGTCGAGAACAACGCGCCCTGGATGAAGGGGACGGCGAGAGCGAACGCGAGGAACGAGTGCGTCGGGAAGCCCGGCAGCAGCGTCGACGCCTTCAGGCCGCCCGCGTTCACCGCCATCAGCGCAACCGGGAAGATCAGCGGGGGAATGGCACTTGCCGGCTGTCGCACCGTCCGGGTGACCGAACGGCGGGCAACGGCTCCCACCTGGCTGGCGAGCGCGACGCTCACCGTCGCTGTGCACCTGCCGGCTCGACCTCTTCTTCCTCCTCGCCCGCGCCTTCGAGCGACCGTCCGGTCTTGGCGAGGAAAACGTCGTCCAGCGTCGGCTGCTGGAGCTCGAGGTTGGCGACGACGAGCCCTTCCGAGTCGAGCGCACGCACGACCTCGGCGAGACCCGCGGTGCCGTCGTTGAGGCGCACTGCGATGTCGCGCGTCGCTCCCGCGACGGGCTCGCCGAAGCGCCCCAGGACTGTGGCGATGCGACCGGCCTCGTTGTCGGCTGTCGGCGTCGCGTGGACGCTCGGACGCCCGATCTCGGCCTTGAGGGCGGCCGGAGTGCCCTCCGCGACGATGTGCCCGTGGTCGATGATCCCCACGCGGTCGGCGAGCACGTCCGCCTCCTCGAGGTACTGCGTGGTCAGAAACACGGTCACGCCCTCGTCGCGCGCTAGCCGGGCCACCTCGTTCCAGAGGGCGGTGCGTCTCTGGATGTCGAGACCGGTCGTCGGCTCGTCGAGGAAGACGATGCGCGGCCGGTGGACGAGCGCGAGCGCAAGATCCAGGCGCCGCTTCATGCCGCCGGAATAGCCCCGAACCTTGCGATCGGCCGCATCGGTGAGACCGACGCGGTCCAGCAGCTCCTGGCAGCGAGACCGACGCTCGGTCTTCGGAATCCCCTGGAGCGTCGCCTGCAGCCGCAGATGGTCGCGGCCGGTCAGGAGCGGGTCGAGCGCCGCCTCCTGCAGCGCTGCGCCGATCGCGGCGCGCACTTTCGGTCCTTCGTGCACGACATCGTGACCTGCAACTCGCGCCGTGCCGGACGTCGGCGGCAGCAAGGTGGTGAGCATCAGCACCGTCGTCGACTTCCCTGCGCCGTTCGGGCCGAGGAAGCCGTAGATCTCGCCCGGGTCGACGTGCAGATCGATGCCGTCCACCGCGCGCAGCGCCTTGAAGTCCCTGACGAGCTGTTCGACCTGGATGCTGTTGTCGAGCTCCATTCCGCTACACTAGCCGAATAAAGTTGAGCTAGGCAAATATCTATGGTGGCAAATACCTCTGAGACCGCCGAGGGCGCGAAGTCTCCGGCCGCCGAGGCCTGGCGGATGATCTTCGACCTCGGCACGGTTCACCGCGCCCACGTCCTCGCGGCCGCCGCGGAACACGATCTGTCCCCCCCACAACTGTTCCTGCTGCGCCGTCTGGAGCCGGGCGTGCCGACGCCGATGAGCGAGCTGGCGGCGTTCTTCGGCTGTGACGCCTCGAACATCACGGGGCTCGTCGACCGGCTCGAGGCTCGCGGCGTGCTCGAGCGGCGCGTGCCCGCTCACGATCGCCGGGTCAAGCACATCGTCCTGACCGAGGCGGGGGAGCGGTTGCGCGCGCAGGCGCTGGCGCAGCTGCATGTGCCTCCGGCGGCGCTGACGCGGCTCTCGCCGAGCGATCAGCGCACGCTCCGCGACATCCTCAGGCGGGCGCTGGGCGCGTAGGCCAGGGGTCAGATGCCTTTTCGAAGCTCAAGACCAAAGGCGGGTCAGGACAAGTCCTGACCCCTAAGCAGGCTCGAGCGGCAGCCTGGTTGCGACAACGTTGCGGCCGTTGACCGTGTAGGCGATGTCGACGGAGTCGTTCTGCCGATACGTCCCGGCCATGCCGACGATGATCGACGCCCACCGCCAGAAGCCGAGCTTCCCCTCCGCCCGCAGATCGCGCTCGAACAGCAGGACGCCCCCCATCACCTCGTAGTCGACGCGCTCCTCCTGCAGGACGCCGTTGACGAACACCTCGAAAGGGCGCGTGACGTCGCGCGGCAGGCGGGCGAGGGTTCGGCGGCGCACCTGATCGGTCACGTTCATAGAATG
>Ga0066709_100004896_pt1 | contig 10847 bp, 9 predicted proteins | sample GraSoiAngelo_158_FD_79665 | JGI IMG/M metagenome (GOLD analysis project Ga0066709, IMG submission 79665) | Grasslands soil microbial communities from the Angelo Coastal Reserve, California, USA - 14_1009_16_30cm | ecosystem: Environmental > Terrestrial > Soil > Grasslands | place: USA... | reverse complement strand
TTCTTCCCCCCCCCAGGGACGGGGCGGACAACCAATGGATTGTCCTGCTGGCACCGGGAACACTTCATGCCGGGCCTCCAAGCGCCGGGGCGGTGAAGGTCGGAATCGTGGGCCGAGGGTAGTACCCGGGTCGGGCGACGTCAAGGAACGGGCTCTGGAAGCCAGCCGCTGCCATGCCAGACCACGATCCGCCATCTTCGCGAGCCGTTCACGCTCGCGACAAGTAGAGATCGCGCATGTCGTCGTCGTCGTTCTCAAAGCGGCGGACGTCGCGGGATGCCGATGACGCTGGAGGGCAGACCACGGGCTGTGGTGGTCGGCGGAATCGCGTCGCCATCACCTGCTACGCGTGCTATACCGCTCCCCAAAATGTGCTGCGCGATTGTCGGAGGTCGGTTCGGGCCGGTTCGTCGAAGCCGCTGGGGGCTGACCCGGGGTGGTGGGGTCCGTGAACGCCGAGTTCGAGCCGGATCTCCTCCGGGATTCTGTGATCAGGGAGTTGCGGAGGGTCAAGGCCGAAGGTCGCCACGTTGGTGGCCCTCGCTCCCATCAGATCGACGTCGGATCGTAGCCGACATAACGCGGCTTCTCAGACGGAGAAGGAGCAACGTTCTTCTTCTTCCCCCTCAGGGACGGAACTCGAAGAAGAAGCGGAAGTAATACCGAGGAGTGCCTCATTCACCCACCAAGCCACGAAGACGCCCGAGACTTGAGGGCGTTGTGGTTGGTGGCGAATGACAGAGGGAAGCGACCCTGCGCCCAGCAGGCCCGTACCCGTCGTCCGACCGCGGTCAGCGCGGCCGGCGTCCACGACGCGCGAAGATCGCCGGAGACACGGCGACGTTGTTCGGCCGCCGGAGCGGCTTGCCATCCGTGCGCGGCTAGGCGATAATGACGCCGAGCAACGCCTGGAAAGCTTCCCGCGCCAAGCGGCACGGCTTGTGGCGACGAGGTCCCTTCAGGAGGGGAAAGAGCCCATGAACTACGAGCTTCCCGCCACGACCGAGCAGCGCTGCCCGAGATGCGGCACCGAGTCCGTGGCATGGGTCACCAGGAACCCTCCCCGCCCTGCCGTGCCGCCAGCCAGCGGGACCAGAAAGTCCGACCAGTTCGAGTGCCGGAAGTGCAACCTGCTCTTCGACTGCTACGAGGAGACCCCGCCGCGCTGACTTGCATTGGTGCTCCGCGCGCGAGGGGACGGCGAGTCAAGAGAACACGTCGGGGGAGATGAGCGGGCGCCGGGCGCTGCCAAGCCGGCGTTATCGATTCCTGGGTTCGGCACCCCCGCTTCGATTCCTCGGATGTGACTAGTTCGGGTGCCCCATCCATCCATCGCCGTTCCACGAAGGCGTCCCACGACGGACGAGGACGAGGTTGCCTGTGGCATAGCTCAGGAGCCCCGGCGACAAACGCGCAGAACTGGTCCGACCGCCGGATATCTTGTTTGGCCGCATAGGGGCGGCCGAACCGGGGCGGGTAGTCGTACAATGCCTGTCGTACAATGCGTGCCAGATAGAAGGACGAACTGGGGAGGTAGTCACGGGTGCAGGCACCGACGGTCTCCGTGGTGACGGTCACGTTCAATTCGAAGGAGTACATCCGCGCATGTCTCGGGTCGGTGGCGGAGAATGACTCCCGCGTCATCAGCATCGAGCACATCGTCGTGGACAACGGATCGCGGGATGGCAGCGCCGCCCTCGTGAGGAGCGAGTTCCCGCGCGCCATCGTGATCGAAAATCCCGTGAACCGCGGCTTCACCGCCGCCAACAACCAGGGCCAGGCCCTCGCCCGCGGCCGCTACGTTGTATTCCTCAACCCGGACACCGTGGTGCCGCGTGGGACCTTCCAGACGATGGCCGACACGATGGACCGCCACGCCGACCTGGGCGTCCTCGCCCCGCGGCTCGTGGACGAGCACGGGCGGTGGAGCCTCGACATGGGGCACCGCAGCCCCACCGCATGGACGGTGATCAACAGCTTCATGCTGATCAATCGCTTGTCGCACGACGTCTTCCCGGGCGTGCTCCGGACCAAGGATGTGCGGGGACTCGAGGACTGCGACTGGGCGTGCGGGGCCTGCCTCATGGTGCGGCAGGAGGTCGCGAAGGCCTTCCCCTGGAGAGAGTTCGGCTCCGGGGACGATATGGACTACTGCCTGCAGATCAAGGAGGCCGGCTGGCGGGTCGCGGTGACGGGCGACGCCGAGATCACCCACTTCGCCGGGCGCAGCTGGAAGGTGGCCAGACCAGCGACCCTCGTCGGCACCGCGTCGAATGTGGCCCGCTATCTCGCACAGAGGCACGGGCGGATGCATGCGGTCGTCGGGATCGTCGGGATGCGACTCGGACTGCGGGCCCGCAGCGTCGTCCACCGCCTCCTTTACCACCTGACCCACGATCCCGAGCGCCTCTACAAGGCGAACAAGACCCGCCAATTCCTCGCCCACGACGACTTTAGCGTGTTCCGGAAGGTCAAGCGACCGACGCCTACCTCCTACCCCGACTGAGCCGTCGCTGTCTACGTAGCGCCCCATGATTCGGAATGGCTGTGAAGTCGCCGCGGCTGCGGGTAGCGTGGGGTGCGCCACTCGGGCGTCCGGATGGAGTGGGCCTTCCGGATCCCGTCCGCAACTCGCAGCGTTGCGATCGGGCGAACGGGTGACAGAGTCCGGGCGCCCGGGGACGCACTCGGCCACAGGACCTGCACCCGTGACGCCACCCAGGGAGGGCATTCCGAATCATGGGGCGCTATGCAACGCTCGTGATGTGGACGCGCCCGCGTCCGCCCCCGTCACCGTCTGCTTCGTCGCCCGCGCCGATTTCGAATCGAAGCCCGGGGGGGACACGGTTCAATGGCAGATGTACGACCACGCCGCTCGCCAGGCGGGCCTGCGGGTGACGACGTGGTTCGACGACTCGCCCATGCCCAGGGCCGACGTGTTCCATGCGTTCAACATCGACCGACCGCTCGAGCTCTATCCGAAGCTCGCCGAGGTCAGACGGCTCCGCCTCCCTTTTGTGATGAGCGCGATCCATCATCCCCACCCGTGGCTCGCGCGATTCCGCCGGTTCCAGCCCCCCACGGGTTTCCTCGGGCGCTGGCTGTACCGAAGCCCGATCGGCCGCTCCGTCCCCGCCAGCGAGACCGCCCGCGAGGTGGCGCTGCTGCTCCGGCAGAGGCGCCTCACGTACGTGGGCGATCTGCGCCGGTCCTGGGCGGTGAGGGTCCGGTGGCTTCTCGCCGAGGCGGCCCGAGTCGCGCTGCTCAGCCGGGCGGAGGCGGCGTCTGTGGGAGCCGACCTTGGGTATGACGTCCGGCCCGCGCAGGCCCTTGTGCTTCCGAATTGGGCGGAAGGCCTTGGTGAGGCCCCGGCGGCGGCCCCCGCGCTGTTCAGGGAGCTTCCTGAAGCACCTGTGATCGTCGTCGGCCGCATCGAGCCCCGGAAGAACAGCGTGCGGATTTGCCGACTCGCAGAGGTGGCCCGGCGCCATGTGGTCGTCGTCGGCCGACCCCATCCGGGCGAGCGCGGCTTCGTGGAGGCGTTCCGGCAAGCGACACGCGCCAGCCGGTACGCGCGCTGGATTCCGGGCGTCTCGAGGTCGGAGATGGCGCAGTTCTACGGTCACGGCCGCTTCCTCCTGAATGCCAGCTTCGTCGAGGTCAGTCCGCTCGTCGACATCGAGGCACTATCCTTCGGCTGCCCGATCGTGACGACGAAGTACGCGTTGCATCACGAGTTGCTTCCGCCGAATACCCCAGTGTGCGAACCGTATGACGAGCACAGCATCCTCGAATGGCTGCGGTGGCGGCCGGACCGCGCGGAGCCCCGACCCGTCGTCGATGCCGAACGGTGCAAGCGGACGCTCGTCGAGACCTACCGGGAGCTTGCGCGGGCAGGAGCCGGATAGACCCGGCGGCGGGTCCGGCCTGGGCCGCGCGCGGCGACGCCCGGCGGGACCTGGACGGCCGAGGCACCCCTGTTCGCGGGATCAGGTGAGAGAGCGGTCCGTACGACCGGTGGCGCCCGCCGGGCTGGCCGACGCGGTGCGCCGGCAACCCACGGCCGCTGGCAGCTCCTTCGCCAGCTGGAGCAAGAACGACATCACGAACCGGGCCGAGAGCCCACCCACGGCCAGGACGTGCATCGGGTGCCACTGCGGCCGGCGGTCGTGCTTTCGAAAGTAGATGTAACTGCCCCGGTGGAATTCCACCACCGACCGGACGCGGCGCCTGAAGCTGACCATCGAGCCGCCCTGGTGACTCAGGTGAATGATCGACGCGCTCGGGAGATAGTACACCTTCCAGCCCGCATCCCAGATTCGCCGGCAGTAGTCGGCGTCGATGTGATAGAAGAGCCGGTCGTCGAGGTCACCGACTTGACGGATCACCTCGCGGCGGATCATGACCGAGGCGCCCGAGACGAGTCCCGCCGTGAACGGGCGGCTCATGTCGCGGCACAGATGGAGCAGCTGCCTCCGCGTGAAACGGTTGTTGGGGAACAGCCTGGAAACGACGGACCTTGCTCCGAACAGGGCCGATGCCGCGGACGGAAGGCTCTTCACGGAGGCCTGGATGGTGCCATGCCCGTTGAGCAGCTTGCTGCCCACCGCGCCCGCCGCCGGGCACTCCTCGAGGAACGCGATCATGGCGTCGAGCGCGCCGGGCAGCACGAGCGTGTCGTTGTTGAGGAGGTAGACGTACCGAGCGCGCGCGAGGCCCAGCGCGCGGTTGTTGGACGCGCCGTAGGTGAGGTTGCGCTCGTTGCGCAGGGTCTGCAGCTGGGGGAGCCGCGTGCGCACCGCCTCGGCGCTGCCGTCCGACGACGCGGCATCCACGACGAAGATCTCGAACGGCGCTGTCGGGGGGTGTCGGGAGATGGACTCGAGGCAGCCAACGAGCAGGTCACAGGCGTTGTAGTTCGCGATGATGATCGACAGGACGAGCGCTCGTGAGGGCCCCGCTGAGCCCGAAGGCGCGGGACCGCGCAACGACTCGACGCCGGGTCGGGTCGGGCCCTCGCCGCTCGCGTTCGGCACCGCTATCTAGCGGCTCCCGCTCGCTCGCGCTCGCGATGCTTGCGCTGCCGGTAGAGGGGACAGCCGTCGCACACCGTGTTGACCGTCTGAGCGATGGGATGATCCGAGAAGAGGGACCGGGCCGATTGGTAGCGCGGGCTGTTCCAGATCTCGCGCACGCTCTGCTCGTGAATGCTCCCGAAGTCCCACTTGGTGTGAGAGATGGCGCAGCACGGCGCCACCGCCCCGTCCGGGTTGATCGTCATCGAACGGTAGGGATAGAAGCAGGGCTCGTCGTACAGGTAGCCGCGCTGGATCATCTTCTCCGGGTCATAGCCTCGGTAGGCGGGATTATCCGACATCCACTGGGCACCGAGGGGAGCGTTGTCCAGGTCGTCGAAGGGCAGCCCGACGGAAATGGGTCGGAATCGCTCGACCCCCAGGGCAACCGCCCGTTCGCGGGCCGCGTCGAGCTCATGCTCGTTGTGCTTCATGACGATGAACTGCCACTCGAGGATCGGCGTCCGGCTCCGGCGCTCGCGCTTGCGCCGCTGGAGGCGGTCGATCGCCGACAAGGCCGCCGCCAGGCTGCCGCGCACCCGGTACTGCTCGTACACACCCTGGGTGGCGCCGTCGATGGAGGCGGTGAGGTGCTCGAGCCCGCTGTCGATCATGTGCTCGATCATGTCGTCGCTCACGTCGTTGAGATGTGAGGAGACACTCGTGCCGATATTGGCGTCGCGGGCATACCTGATCATGTCGAAGATCTTCGGATGCAGGAGCGACTCGCCCCAGTTGTGGAGGATCACCTCGATGGCGTAGTCGCGGACCTGGTCGATGATGGAGCGGTAGCATTCGAGGCTCATCATCTTCTTCGGACGATTTGCCGTCTGGTTGCCCGTCGGGCAGAGCGGACAGCGCAGGTTGCAGACGTTGCACGGATCGATGATGTAGATGTACGGCATCGACGAGAGGTGCGTCCGGCCGGTTCGCAACGCCCACTCCGCCGACACCAGGTTCACGAGCTTCCGCGGTCCGCTGTGCCGGAGAAGCTGGTGCAGGTGGCGGGCCTTGCGCGTGTAATGGGGGAGCTTCCCGAGCAGGAAGTTGGCGATGGGGGGCATCGGGCGCCTATTTTACGATGAAGCGGCCCGGGCGCTGCTGGTAGTCGGCGATCGAGTCGAGGTGGATCGGGTAGATCGGGCTGGGCAGCCGATCCAGGGGGAAGAACCGGAGCTCCGCCACCTCGTCGCCATCCGCGGCCAGGTCCCCGGACCACTTCGTCACAACGAAGGCCAGTGACAGGGTCTGCACCTCGTCGCCATTCGGATACGTCACGCTGTACCGGGGATCGGAATAGATGCCGAGGGGATCGGCGGCAAGAATGGACAGGCCCGTCTCCTCCTTCACCTCGCGCTTGAGCGCGTCGAACACGGACTCGCCGACATCGATGCACCCGTGGGGCAGCGCCCACGAGCCGAAGAGGGCCTGCCTCTCCAGGAGCAGCTCGCCCTGGCTGTTGAAGAGCAGCGCGCGCACACCGGGCACGATGATCTTGGTATGGCCGATCATGGCCCGCAGGTTCTTGATGTAGTCGAGCATGCTCAGAGGGGCGGCCAGTAGGCGCGGTACACCTTGTCGTGCCATTCGTCCGGTGCGCGCAGCGTGTAGACGGGACTCTTCGACACCGCGTAGGCGACGGGGGCTGTCAGGTCGCGCCGCCTGAGCTTGCGCGAGATGTTGTTCACGTAGATCTGTCCGCCCTTCTCGCGTGCGTGCCGCTGCGCGATCTCGCGGGCGCTGTAGCCGGTGGCGAAGAAGATCTCCTCCCCGTCCTCGGCGAACGTGGTGTCCAAGCTCTCGAGCTCGGTGGCGCCGTCCACCCCTTGCTGGAGGAACGGTCCCTGGACCTCGTGGACCGCGCACCGGTGACAGCTGTGCTTGGTCGCCATCACGACTCGGCCCGCGCCTTCCCCTCCGCAGTGCTGCGACGCGCCCCGCTCAGTGGGGATCGAGCACCTCGCGGGTCAGGGTCCGATCCGTGCCCACGAACAGGATGCCGATCTCCGGACGATCCTTGAACGGAATGGTGTAGTGCGTGATGCCGCGCGCCTTCACGACGCTGGACAGCGCGTCGTCGAGGTCCCACATCCGCCGCTCCGTCTCGGGGTGGAGCCACTCCTCGGACGACATCGCCTCGACCAGCTTGACCAGTTCGGCGTAGAGCGGCGAGGCCTCGTTCTCGAGATAGACGTTCATCCACCACCAGTACACGCAGCGGACCTTGTCGATCCAGAGCCGGTCCTCGTCCGAGTACTTGAGCTTGGTCTCGGAGATGAAATTGTGCAGGTGCTTCTTCTCGTCGATCAGGTCGAGCGACTTGGCGATGTCGTGATACTCGGTGCCCGGGAAGGGGTACCCGAGCGAGATCTTCAATCCGTTGGGGAGGAGCTTCGAGTTCAGCCGGAGCGTCTCTTTCATCTCCTCGCGGGTCTCGGTCGGATTGGCCAGGATGTTGAACGCGAAGCTCCGCAGCCCAATCTGGCGGCAGATCTTGAAGACTTCCTCCGTCTTCCGCATCGAGAAGTCGCGCTTGAGCACCTCCCGCTTGATGCGCGGGGTGGCCGTCTCCACGCCGAAGCGGACGAGGTCGCAGTTCGCGTCCTTCATGATCTCCAGCATCTCGCGGTCCACGTCCAGGACCGTCGTGTTGCAGACGAAGGGGAGCCCGACGTCCGCCTTGTAGCGAGCCAGGAACGCCTTGATGTGCTCCTGGTCCATGGTGAACGTGTCGTCGTTGAAGGAAAACGCGGTCACGCCGTCCCAGTGGTCCATGATGTCCTTGAGCTCGCCGATCATATCGTCGATGGACCGGAGGCGGATGTAGCCGAGGTCGGCAGTGCTCGAGGTCTTGGTTTTGAAGCTCTCCTGCAGGATCTTCGCCACCCCGTTGTTGTGGCAGTAGGTGCAGCGGTACGGACACCCGCGGTTCATGTAGACGTTGACCCAACCGCGGCGGTTCTCGGTGATCCGCTTGAACGCCCACCCGTCCAGGTCCATCCACGGCAACTTCGAGATGTCCTTCAGCCGCCGCGACGGATTGGTGACGATCGCGCCGTCCCGCCGCGCCCAGACGTTGGGGATGCTCGTGGTGTCACCCCCTGTCTCCAGGGCACGGACGAGGTCCATCAGCGAGTCGTCGCCCTCGCCCACGTTCCCGAAGTCGATCCAGGGATTCTGCTCCATCACGCTCCGGGTATTGAGCGTGGTGTGGATGCCCCCGAAGACGATGGGCCGGCCGAGGGTGTCCTTCAGGCGCTTGGCCGTCTGGGCCATCTCGGGATAGTGGGGGAAGCCCGTCCCGACCGCGATGAGGTCCGGGTCGTAGGCCTTGACGTCGCTTTCGATGCGATCCAGATCGAAGGGGTAATCGAGCCACTCGCAGATGTGGAGAATCCTCGTGTCGTGGCCCGCCGCCTTCAACGCGCCCGACAGGTACGCGAGGCCGATGTTGAGCCCGATCGGACAGTCAAAATTTGGCCAAATGAACTGAACCTTCATTCGCGTTGACCCCCTGACGGACCTGAGCTACTGAACGCTCATCATCGCGGCAGGTCGGCCGGATGTCAAGGGGAAAGTACGCGAACGGCGTCGCGCAGCGACGGCACACTGCGGGCACATGCTGGGCTTTTCCAGTTGACAAGGACAAGCCCTTCCCCAAGAGTATACGCAGCGTCGACGCGATTCGAGGAGCCCGCTCGAGACCCGATGGAGCAATCGACACAAGAAGCGACCGGTCGAGCTGCCGCCCCGCCCGCGCGCTCGATCCTGCTCAGACTCGCAAACCGTCCAGACAAGATGCGCGCGCGCATGAGATTCGGCTTCTCCGGGGACGGCCTCGGCTACCGGATCGCGCGCCGGACGCTTGATCTGGTCGGCTCGCTCCTCGTCCTCGTCGTGACCGCGCCGCTCATGCTCGTCATCGCAGTCATGATCAAACGCGATTCGCCGGGGCCCGTCCTGTTCCGGCATCGCCGGGTGGGCATCGACCGCAGAGGGCGGGTAGCCCGCGCCGGCGCCGACGGCGAGCGGCGGAAGCAGGCCCGCTACGGCAAGCCGTTCACCCTCTACAAATTCCGGACGATGTACTCGGATGCGCGCGACCGCTTCCCGGCGCTCTACGCTTACGACTACGCGCCCGAGGACCTGGCGAACCTGCCGATCAAGGCTCTCGTGGGGCGCAAGCAAGCCGCGCTGACCGACGACGGACAGCTGGAGGTCGACCATGATCCGAGAGTCACCCCGTTCGGGCGGTTGCTCCGGAAGACCAGTCTCGACGAGCTGCCGAACTTCATCAACGTCCTGAAGGGCGACATGCATCTCGTCGGTCCCCGCGCCGACATCGCCGAGAACATCAAGTACTACCCCGAGCACCATCGCGCAAAGCTCGCCGTCCGACCCGGCGTGACAGGCCTTGCCCAGATCAACGGCCGCGGCCGCCTCTCGTTCCTCCAGACCAACGAGTACGACCTCGAGTACGTCAGGATCCGGTCGCTCGCGGCCGATCTGCGGATCATCGGCAAGACGATCCTCGTCACGTTGAGGGGCGATGGCGCCGTGTGACTGCGGGGCCGCGCCCGCGCGGTTCGGGCCTTCGACGCCGCGCGCGACCATCAGCGGCTGACGGAGCGAGATCCCGTGGAGACGCACGACCTGACCGCGATGTTCCTGGCGCTGGGAGTCCTTCTGGCCGCGGCGAGAGGATTGGGAGAGCTCGCGAGGCGCTGCAAGCAGCCGGAGGTCCTCGGCGAGATCCTCGCGGGTATCATTCTCGGGCCGACGATCATGGGCGTTCTCGCCCCGGGGCTGATGGCGGCCCTCTTCCCGACCGAGGGTCCGGCCGCCACCGCCCTCACCGGGCTGACCACGCTCGGCATCACCTTGTTCCTTCTTGTGGCTGGTCTGGAAGTCGACCTTCCGACCACGCGGCAGCACGGCAAGGTCGCCTTCGGCATAGGCCTCTGGGGGATGCTGGTGCCCTTCGCCCTCGGGTTCGGCGTCGCGCTGTCCGCGCCAGGGCTGCTCGAGCAGCAACCCCGGGTGTCGCCGGTCGTGGTGGCGCTCTTCTTCGGCACCGCCCTGTCGATCTCTGCGCTGCCGGTGATCGCGCGAGTGCTGATGGATCTCAACATCTACCGGACGCGCGTGGGGGCGGTGACGATCGGAGCGGCGTTCGGCGACAATCTCTTCGGGACCATCATGTTCGCCACGATCCTGGGCGTGATGGGCGCGCCGGCACAGACCGGATGGTGGATCGGCGCCCGCGTCCTAGTGACGCTGGGCTTCGCCGCCGTCATGCTGACCGTGGTCCGCGGGAGCGTGCACCGGGCACTTCCGTGGATCGAGACGCACATGAGCCGGTCGAGCGGCGTGCTCGGATTTGCGCTGTGCCTCACGCTGCTCGGGGCGGCTCTGAGCGAGGCGCTCGGCGTCCATGCGATCCTTGGCGCCTTCCTGGTGGGGGTCGTCGTGGGCGACTCGACGCACTTCCGCGAGCAGACGCGCGCCGCGATCCTGCACTTCGTGTCCGCCTTTTTCGCGCCGCTGTGCTTCGCGCCGATCGGGCTCCGCGTGAACTTCGCTCGCAGCTTCGACTGGCCGCTCGTGCTCGTGGTGCTAGCGCTCGCCACCGCCGGGAAGCTGGTGGGCTGCGGCCTGAGCGCGCGGGCCAGTGGCTGGACGGGCCGGGAGTCGGCCGCCATCGGGTTCGCCATGAACGCGCGCGGCGCCATGGAGATCGTCTTCGGCCTCCTCGGCTACCAGCACGGCCTC